>JAABUY010002118.1_pt1 | contig 24429 bp, 19 predicted proteins | sample 5560271 | NCBI WGS metagenome assembly JAABUY01 (sample SAMN10711886, study PRJNA513374) | rock metagenome | isolation source: Antarctica rocks | place: Antarctica: Victoria Land, University Valley | reverse complement strand
CTAGCCATGCTTCCGAAAGACCGACCAATAATGCTCTGCGTATTGCGTGCGGCTGTTAAGGCAACGGGCCGCGGGACCCGCCTGGGGGGCATCGCCGCCTTTATCCTGCTCAACCTTTCCATGCGGAGCAGCGCCCTGCCGCCAGACGGCAGGCCAGACAGCAAGATCGACTGGGCAGCGCCGGCTGGGGCGAACTATGGTCATGCGGAGTTCAGGCTGTGGCAGCCCGACGCCGCACGGCCGGTCCGGGCCGTCATTGTCCTGGTCCCCGGCTCGGATGAGGATGGCCGCGCGCAGGTCGAGGACCCGCATTGGCAGGCGTTCGCGGCAAGCCACGACATGGCCCTGGTCGGCTGCTACTTCAGCGACAAGCCCCACCAGCAGATGTTCATCGAAACCTACGCCGACGCCGCGCACGGCAGCGGGCAAGCGCTGCTCGACGCCTTGGCGGCGTTCGGCGCACAGGCCGGCCTTCCCGAGTTGGCCACCGCGCCGTTGCTGCTATGGGGGATGTCGGCGGGCGGACAGTTCAACTACGAGTTCGTCGCCTGGAAGCCGGAGCGCGTGGCCGGCTTCATCGTCAACAAAGGGGGTATCTACTACTCGGCGCTGTTGTCGCCCGAGGCGAGGCGGGTTCCAGGCTTGTTCTTCACCGGCGGCAAGGATTTGGAGAGCCGTCAGGAGGCCGTACGCGGCCTGTTCGCCATCAACCGGCGCGGCGGGGCACTTTGGGCCTTGATCGAGGAGCCGGCGGCGGCCCACGTGGTCGGCCGGTCGCGCGAGATCGCCGAGGCGTATTTTGATGAATTGATCCCGCTGCGCCTCGATCCGCTTTCGCCGCCGGCCGCATCCGAGCTGCTGCCGCTGATCGAGGAAACGGGCTTCATCGGCGATCCCAAGTCGTTCACTGTCCAGAGGGCCGGCGGGAGGGAGAACGGCGACGCCCACACGACATCCTGGCTGCCGACCCAGCGCGCCGCACGCTTATGGGAAGCGGCTTCAAAGGATCAGCAGTTGCCGCAGTAGGGCCGCCCTCCACGCCGGGTCCTAGCCGCCTACCATGGGCCTCAGCTTTACAAAGCCGCCGCCTTGGACGAACGTTCACGCAGGGGCTTCCTAGCCACAAAAACCGCCGGTGCGCTTGACGCCGGCTTGACATGGGGAGTGGGCGCCGATGCTCGAAACGGCCACGCAGGGTCCTGTTCCCAGCCCGGCCGTGCGCCGTCTGCCCTACCGGCCGGATGAGATGGCGCGCTTGGTCCGCCCCCGCAGCGTCGCAGTCGTCGGCGTGTCCGAACGCGAGGCCGCATTCGGCAACCGCGTCGTGGCCAACCTCGGCGCCTTCGACGGCCGGACCTACCTGGTCAACGCCAAGTACCCGGTGTTGGGCGGCAGGCCGTGCTTCCCAAGCGTCGAGGCGCTGCCGGAGGTCCCGGACTGCGTCGTGGTCGCGGTCGGGCGCGAGACGGTGGAGCCGGTCGTGGCGCAGTGCGCAGCGTGCGGCGTCGGCGCGGTGGTCGTGCTGGCGTCGGGCTACGCCGAAACGGCGAAGCCGGAGCGCGTGGCGGCGCAGTCCCGGCTCGCCGCCATCGCGCAGGCGGCGGACATGCGGCTTGTCGGCCCCAACACGATCGGCTTGGTCAACTATGCCATAGGCGCCGGGCTGACCTTCTCTTCAATGCCGGACCGCGCGCCGCTGCGGCCCTATGCGATCGGGATCGTCAGCCAGTCGGGTTCGCTCGGCTTCTCGCTGGCGCAGGGGATGATGCGCGGCCTCTCGGTCAGCCACGTGCTCTCGGCGGGGAACTCCTGCGATGTCGATGTCGCCGACCACGTTGCCTACCTGGCCAGCGACCCGTCGTGCCGGGCAGTTGCCTGCGTGTTCGAGGGCATGGCGCATCCGGCCCGCATGATCGCCGCGGCGGAGCTGGCCTGGCAGGCCGACAAGCCGCTCGTGATGTACAAGATGGCGACCGGCGCGGCGGGCGCGCAGGCGGCGCTCTCACACACCGGCTCGCTCGCCGGGTCGGAGGCTGCATACCGGGCCGCTTTTGCGCGAACAGGCGTCGTGCAGGTCGACACGTTGGAGGCGCTGGTGGAGGCGGCGGCGTTCTTCGCCAAGGCGCCGGCGCCGCGGGCGCACGGGGTCGCGGTGATCGCGACCTCGGGCGGGGCGGCGATCATGGCGGCGGACAAGGCGGAGCGGCACGGCGTCGCGCTGCCGCAGCCCGGCCCCGCTGCGGCTGCGGTCCTCACGGCCTGGGTGCCGGAGTACGGTTCGACCCGTAACCCCTGCGATGTCACGGCCCAGGTCATCACCGAGCCCGGCGGCCTGCTCGCCTGCACCGATGCGCTGCTCGCCGACTCCGCCTATGGCGCGCTGGTCACGTGGCACGCCTACGCCTATGCGTCCGCGACCGCCCGCCTGCCGGTGTTCAGCCAGGCGGCGGCGGCGCACGACAAGATCGTCTGCAACGTCTGGGCGCCGGAGTGGCTGGAAGGCCCCGGCGCCTTCGAGACCGAGGCCGACCCGCACCTCGCGCTGTTCCACTCGATGGACCGGTGCTTCGCCGTCCTCGCCGCCTGGCACCGGCGCGCTGAGCTGCGGCAGACGCCACCTGCGGCTCAGGGCCGCTTCTCCCGCCCCGGCGCCAAGGCGGAGGCCGCGGCGCTGTTGCGCGCCGTGCCGAGGGTAGCGCTCACGGAGCACGAGGCAAAACAGGTGATGGCGCTATACGGCGTGCCGGTCGTGTCCGAACGCCTTGTGCGCGAACCCGGCGCGGCGGTCGCGGCAGCGGCGGCGCTCGGCTTTCCGGTCGTGCTGAAGGGCGAAAGCCCAGATGTCCCGCACAAGACCGAGGCGGGGATGGTGCATCTCAACCTGCGCGACGCCGATGAGGTCGAGCGCGCCTACCAGGCCATCCTGGACGCCGCCGCGGCGATGGCGCCGCGCCCCGGCCTGCATGGCGTGCTGGTCCAGCCTATGGCGCCGAAGGGGATCGAGGTGATGGTCGGCGCCCGCGACGACCCGCAGTTCGGGCCGGTGGTCGTGGTGGGGTTGGGCGGCGTCCTTGTCGAGGTGCTGCAAGACATCGCGTTGGCGCCGGCGCCCGTGGGATTGGACGAGGCGCTGGCGATGCTGCGAAGCCTGAAAGGGGCGGCGCTGCTGCGCGGCTTCCGCGGGACGGCGCCGGTCGACCTCGCGCGGCTGGCGGAGGTGGTCTGCCGCATCTCCGAACTCGCCGCCGACACGGAGGGGGTGATCGCCGAGCTGGAGGTCAACCCGTTCATCTGCGTCGGGGACCGCATCCTCGCCGTCGACGCGCTGATCGTGAAGAAGGCCGGGTAGGAAAGGGGCAAAAGATGACCGACATGCGCGTGTGCGCGACGGGGCTGCGGTTTCCGGAGGGGCCGTTGGCGCTTGACGACGGAAGCGTCGCCCTGGTGGAGATCGCGCGCGGCACGGTCAGCCGGGTGGCGCCAGACGGCGCAGTCTCGGTCATCGCCGACCTCGGCGGCGGCCCGAACGGCCTGGCGCTGGGGCCGGACGGCGGCCTGTTCGTCTGCAACAACGGCGGCTTCGAATGGCACGAGGAGCCGGGCCTGCTGCGCCCGGTCGGCACGCCGGCCTCCTACAGCGGCGGGCGGATCGAGCGGATCGACCTGCAAACCGGCGTGTCCCGCGTGCTCTACGACCGCTGCGGCGCACACCCGCTGCGCGGACCCAACGACATCGTGTTCGACCGCCACGGCGGCTTCTACTTCACCGACCTCGGCAAAGTCCGGCCCCGCGACCGCGACCAGGGCAGCGTCTACTACGCCATGGCCGACGGCTCCCGCATCGCGGAGGTCGTGCATCCGATCCTGACGCCCAACGGCGTCGGCCTGTCGCCCGACGAGCGGACGCTGTATGTCGCGGAGACCGAGGGCGGGCGGCTTTGGGCCTTCGACATCGTGGAACCCGGCGTCATCGCGCGCCGGCCCTTCCCGTCGCCGAACGGCGGGCGGTTCCTGTTCAACGAGGCCGGCTACCACCGGTTCGACAGCCTGGCCGTCGACGCCGAGGGTAACGTCTGCGTTGCCACGCTGATGAGCGGCGCGATCACGGTTGTTGCGCCGGACGGGCGGCTGGTGCGCCGGGTGAAGACGCCGGACGTCTACACGACCAACATCTGCTTCGGCGGCCCCGGCCTCCGCACCGCCTACATCACGCTGTCGGGAGTCGGCCAGCTCGTAGCGATGCCCTGGCCGGAGGCGGGGCTGCGGCTGAACTTCTCCGCCTGAGCGGGCCGCGCCGAACCCCAGTATGAAGCCCGCCCGAACTGCGACATAAGGCCCGGACGCAACCGGGAAGTCTAGATGGCAGTCGCGATCGTCACAGGTTCAGGCGGGTTGGTCGGCGCCCAGACAGCGCGGACGCTCTGCGAGCGGGGCCTAGAGGTCGTCGGCGTCGACAACGACATGCGCCGGCGCTTCTTCGGCGATGATGCGAGCACGCGCTGGCAGATTGAGCTGCTGGAGGGCCGTTCGGGCTACACCCACCATGGCCTGGACATCCGCGACGAGAACGCGGTGCAGCGGCTGTTTGCCCGCTACGGCCGGGCGGTCTCGCTGGTGGTCCACTGCGCGGCGCAGCCCTCGCACGACTGGGCGGCGCAGGAGCCGCTGACCGACTTCACCGTCAATGCCAACGGCACCCTCGTCCTGCTCGAAGCCACCCGGCAGCACGCGCCCGACGCCGCCTTCATCTTCGCCAGCACCAACAAGGTCTACGGCGACCGCCCCAACCACCTGCCATTGGTCGAGCAAGAAACCCGCTTCGAGCTCGCCCCCGGACACCCATGGGCGGAGCGCGGCTTTCCCGAGGAGATGTCGATCGACGGCTGCCTGCACAGCCTGTTCGGCGCATCCAAGGTCGCCGCCGACGTGCTGGTGCAGGAGTACGGGCGCTACTTCGGCATGAGCACGGCCTGTTTCCGCGGCGGCTGCATCACCGGACCGGGCCACTCGGGCGCGCAACTGCACGGCTTCCTGGCCTATCTCATGAAGTGCGCCATGACCGGGGCGCCCTACACCGTGTTCGGCCACAAGGGCAAGCAGGTGCGCGACAACATCCATTGCAGCGACCTGGTCGAGGCGTTCTGGTGCTTCTTCCAACACCCCTCGCCCGGCGCCGTGTTCAACATCGGCGGCGGGCGCCACGCCAACTGCTCGATGATGGAGGCCATCGCGGTCGCCGAGGGCCTGACCGGGCGTCCCATGCGGCACGGCTACAGCGACGAGGCCCGCATCGGCGACCATATCTGGTGGGTCAGCGACGTGAGCCGGTTCCACTCGGCCTACCCGGAGTGGTCCTACCAATACGACATCCGCGGGATGATGGCCGACATCCACGCGGGCCTGGCCGGACGGCTGAAGCCTGAGTCGGTGTGACCGTGGACAGCATCAGCACCCTGCGCGCCGGGCCGCGGCGCAGCATGGCGTCCCAGCGCGGCGCGCGGGCGGTCGACGCGGGTGCCCTCGGCCTCGTTTTGTTGCTGCCGATCTTCCTGATCCACCTCCGTGTCGGCGTCGAGGTCGGCTTCGACGTTGTCGCGGGCTTGTTCCTGGTCCGCAGCGCGCTCGACGGCCAGTGGGGCTGGCTGCGGCGCGACTGGGTCGTCGTTGGCCTGCTGTGGTGGGCTTGGACGCTCGGCTGCACCGTCCTTGCGTCATGGGCCGCCCCGCCGGGCGCGTGGGGCCACGCGCTTCAGGCCCTCCTCGTCGTGCGCTTCCTGGTGTTCGCGGCGGCGCTGGAGCAGTGGGTCCTACGCGGCCAGAGCGCCCGCCGCTGGCTGCTCGCGAGCTTCGGCGCTGTTGCCTTGTATGTCGCCGGGCAGAGCCTGTGGCAGTTCGCGACCGGCCGGAACCTGTTCGGCGATCCAAGATGGGTCGATGGCGAGCTGACCGGGCCTTTCAATGGTCCCAGGGCCGCGCCGACGTTCATACGGGTTTTGTTCCCGGCGATGCTGCCAGCCATGGCCGGGCTTTATTCCTCGCCCAAGCTCCTGCGGCGGTTGGCGGCCGGGAGCGTCCTAGTGGCTGGGGTCGCCGTGGTCGTCCTGATCGGGCAGCGGATGCCCGTGTTGCTGGCTGGGTTGGGCCTGCTGGTCACTGGCTTGCTGCTGCCGAGGGCGCGCGGCCTGGTGGGGGTGGCCATCGTCGCCGCCGGTGCGCTGATCGGCGCGTCCGCGGTGGTCTCGCCGCCCACGTTCTACCGGCTTGTCACCAAGTTCTCGCGCCAGATTGAGACCTTTCCCGACAGCCCCTATGGGCAGATCACCGCCCGCGCCCTGGCTATGGCCGAGCAGCATCCCTGGACCGGCCTCGGCTTCAACGGCTTCCAGACCCACTGCGCCGACCCGCGCTACCAGCACGGCTGGCGGTGGCCCGAAGACCCGGCCGACAACGGCGGCGGCGCCGAGATGTGCGTGACGCACCCGCACAGCTTTTATTTGCAGGCGTTGACCGACGCTGGGGTGCCGGGCCTGCTCGGGTTCGGCTTGCTTGTGGTTCTCTGGCTGCGCCGCTTGTCAGCCGGGCTTTGGCGGGACCCGGACCCGCTGCGTGTCGGTTTGTTTGTCGCCGTGTTCATCCAGGCATGGCCGCTCGGCTCCACGAGTCCGCTAGTCTCGTTGCCGATGGGGGGCTGGTTTTTCCTGACGCTCGGCTTTGGCCTTGCTGCGGCCGGGCAACGCATAGCTCATGGCCCAGCGGAGCAGCGCGGCCAGTAGTGGGCCAGTCTGACGCTGCGCGCTGAATTGCGCCCTGTGATCTTCGGGACGTAGAACGGACCTCAATACCTGGAACCGCCGGCACCGTTGCATCTGGCAGGCCAATCTCGGCCTGGCCCCACATGCCCGGCACAGTTCACCAAAAATGGCCGGAACCGACGATGAATGGTATACATTGCGGTATCGACCTGTTCTAAGCGGCCTGCCGCTGTTTCCAGGGGCCTAGCGCCCCGTGGCTACAGGCAACGCAGGCACCTGATCGGGCAACGTCGGACCAATCGAACCAGAGGCCACCTTCCGATGAACGACATCAGGCAGCCCGTTGTTGCGAAAGCGTCCGGCAGGGGCGCGTGGCTGCTGCGGTGGCGGACCGGCGAGCGCAAAACAGTCTATCTTTGCGCGCTCATCCTTGGATCGAGCGCATTCGTCTTGCTCATCTACGTGCAGAAGATATGGGCCGAGTACGTCGATCAGGCTCCGGGCCACCCGGCCCCGTTCGGTGACTTCTTTGCGCTCTGGTCCTACACGAAGATCGTAGGCGCCCATCCTGCGACAGAGCTCTATGACCTCGCCACCCTCCACGCGAGGCAAGTTGCGCTCGGAATGAACCCGAGCGACCAGAATCCGTTTCCCTACCCACCAATGTTCATAGTGCTGCTGTGGCCGCTGGGCCTGCTGCCCCTTGAGACGGCCTATCTCGTCTGGACCGCTGGCACCCTGGCGCTGTTTGTTTGGGCTGTGGTGGCGACGTGCTCCCGGTTGCCGCTTTGCGTGCTCGGCGTGACCGTCGCGCCCGTGAGCATCGCCACAATTTCCTCTGGACAAAGCGGGTTCCTGGCGGCGGCTCTGATAACGGCGGGAGTCCGGCTCGCAGGCAGCCGGCCACTCCTGGGAGGAGTCCTGATCGGCATCCTCACCTATAAGCCGCAACTCGGCCTCCTGGTGCCTGTAGCCCTAGTTTCTGCCGGATACTGGCCCGCTTTCCGTGCCGCATGTGCAACGGCGCTTGCGCTGGCCGCGGTCGCCACCCTCGCGTTCGGCTGGGCCGTCTGGCCGGCCTGGGTTTCGATGTTGCCGGCCTATGCGGGAATGTTCGACAGGCAGACCGTGCAACTCACCATAATGCCCACTGTGATGGCCAACTTGTTGATGGCAGGCGTCACGCTGCAGGCGGCCAAAGGGCTACAAGCCCTAGTCGCTGTTGTCGTGGCGATCTTGGTTTGGCGTTGCTTCCGGCAAAATCCGGGGCAACTTGCCGCTGCCGCACTGTTGGTCGGAACCTTCCTCGCGACCCCTCATGCGTTTGTCTATGACCTGCCCATGACTGCGGCGGCCCTGGCTCTGTTCATTGATTCGCGCGTCGAAACAGACGCTTCGTCCAGCTTGACTGGAGTTCTTATAATAGTTCTAGCATTCCTGTTTCCACTACTTATGATGGTAAATGGGTTTCACATGCCAATTAGTACTGTACCTCTTGTGCTGTTCTTCAGCTTGATATTGTGGCGTCAAAGGCAAATCGACCGGATGTGTTATCCGGTCACGCCGGCAATAAACGTTCCTGTCACCTTTTAGCAACGCGCCTGTCCCAATGCGGTAGCCTTTAGGCTGCCTTTCCTGGGAAGAAAGGGAGCGTTCACACGGCTCCCAGGGCGATCGCATTTGCCCCCTTTCGTCATCGCCCCTTTTCGTCATCCCGAGGAGCGCTTGCGACGTGGCAATCCAGGGCAACGCGCCAAAACGTTGGTGCATGTTGCCCTGGATTGCCGCGCCGACGCCGGCTCGCAATGACGGGCCTTTTCAGGCCGGAGGCAAGTTGGACCAAATGCGATTGCCCTGCACGGCTCCCGCTCCCCTGAGGCGAATTAAAAAGCTATGGAGGCAGTTGCGATCAGCCCAGCCTCAATGCACAACAGGGCGCAGGCTGCCCTTGGCATACAGTTCGCCCATGCGATCAAGCGGGATCGGCTTGATGTTCCCAGCGTGCCCGGCGCAGCCGAACGCCACGAACCGCTCCTTGCACAGCTCCCGTGTCGCCGTTACCGCCGCCGCAAAGAACTTGCGCGGATCGAACTCGTCAGGCTTCTGCGCCATCAGCCGCCGCATCGCCCCGGTCATCGCCAGCCGAATATCCGTGTCGATGTTGATTTTGCGCACGCCGTACCGGATGCCCTCCTGAATCTCCGAGACCGGCACGCCATAAGTCTCCTTAATCTGCCCGCCATGCTCGCGGATCACGTCCAGCCACTCCTGCGGCACCGACGACGACCCGTGCATCACCAGATGCGTGTCCGGAATCCGGGCATGGATCTCCTTGATGCGCCCAATCGCCAATATGTCCCCAGTCGGCTTCCGCGAGAACTTGTACGCCCCATGGCTTGTGCCAATGGCGATCGCCAGCGCGTCCACCGCCGTCTCCCGCACGAACTCTGCCGCCTGCTCCGGGTCGGTCAGCAACTGGTCGTGTGACATCTTGCCCTCAGCGCCGGAGCCGTCCTCCTCGCCTGCCTCCCCCGTCTCCAACGAGCCGAGCACGCCCAACTCGCCCTCAACCGAGACGCCGACCGCATGCGCCATCTCAACGACCCGCTGCGTCGTCATGACGTTGTAGCCGTAGTCCGCCGGGGTCTTCATGTCCTCATACAGCGAGCCGTCCATCATCACGCTGGTGAACCCGGATCGGATGGACCGCTGGCACACGGCCGGGCTGCCGCCGTGGTCCTGGTGCATCACCACCGGGATATGCGGCCAGGTCTCGACCGCGGCCTCGATCAGGTGGCGCAGGAACGGCTCCCCCGCATACTTCCGAGCGCCCGCCGAACCCTGCAGGATCACTGGGCTGTCGCACTCGTGCGCCGCCTGCATGATCGCCTGGACCTGCTCCATGTTGTTCACGTTGAAGGCTGGGATGCCATACTCGTGCTCGGCCGCGTGATCCAGCAACTGCCGCATCGATACAAGTGCCACGCCTACTCTCCCTGTTGTTTTGTGGTGCGGTTACAAACGCTTCTTGCGGTCCATCAACTGCAGGATCATCGGCGTGAAGATCAACTGCATCGCCAGCGGCATCTTGCCGCCGGGGCAGACGATGGTGTTCGCGCGCGACATGAAGCTGTCGTGCAGCATCGACAGCAAATACGGCATGTCGATGCCCTTCGGGTTGCGGAACCGGATCACCAGCATGCTCTCGTCGGCGTTCGGCACGTCGCGGGCGATGAACGGGTTCGAGGTGTCGACCGTCGGCACCCGCTGGAAGTTCACGTGCGCCTCGGAGAACTGCGGGCAAATGTAGTTCACGTAGTCCGGCATACGGCGCAGGATGGTGTCGACCACCGCCTCGTGCGAGTAGCCCCGCGTCTTCTTGTCGCGGTGCAGCTTCTGTATCCACTCGACGTTGATGATCGGCACCACGCCAACCAGCAGGTCCACGTGCCGGGCGATGTTGACCTCGGGGGTGACGACGCCGCCGTGCAGCCCCTCGTAGAACATGAGGTCGGTGCCGGACGGCAGGTTCTCCCATGGGGTAAAGGTGCCGGGTTCCTGGCGGTACGGCGCGGCCTCCTCGTCATTGTGCAGGTACTTGCGCGTCTTGCCTTCGCCGGTCTTGGAGTAGGTGCGGAACAGCTCCTCCAACTCCGCGAACAGGTTGGCCTCCGGGCCGAAGTGGCTGAGGTTGCGGCCCTCCGCGACCGCCTGCGCCAGCAGCTCGCGCATCGCCAGGCGGTCGTAGCGGTGGAACGAGTCGCCCTCGACGATCGCCGCCTGCACGCCCTCACGGCGGAAAATCTGCTCGAACGTGGTGGTGACGGTCGTCGTCCCGGCGCCCGAGGACCCCGTGATGGCGATGACCGGATGCTTCTGCGACATGGGTGCGCTCCGGTCAGGCGGTGCGGAACAGGCTGCGGGCGTTGAACAGCGGCGTCTCGAACGGTGTGTCCTCCCCCGCGTCGTGCTGGGCATGGTAGCGCACCAGCCGCTCGACCTCGCTGCGGGAGCCGAGGATCACCGGCACGCGCTGGTGGATGCTGACAGGCTCGATGTCCAGGATGCGTCCGCGCCCGGTCGACGCCGCGCCGCCGGCCTGCTCCATGATCATCGCCATCGGATTCGCCTCGTACATCAGCCGCAGGCGGCCGGGCTTGGTCAGGTCCTTGGCATCGCGCGGGTACATGAACAGCCCGCCGCGCACCAGGATGCGATGCACCTCCGCCACCATCGAAGCGATCCAGCGCATGTTGAAGTCCGCCCCGCGAGGCCCGGCGGCGCCCTTGACGCACTCGTCGACATAGCGGCGCACCGGCGGCTCCCAGAACCGCTCGTTGGAGATGTTGACCGCGAACTCGCGGGTTTCCACGGGGATCGACATGCTGGGGTGCGTCAGGGTGAACGCGCCGATCTCGCGGTCCAGCGTGAAACCATGCACGCCGTCGCCGAGCGTCAGCACCAGCATAGCGGTTGGGCCGTAGATGGCGTAGCCCGCGGCGACCTGCGCCGTGCCTGGTTGCAAAAAGTGTTCCAGCTTAGGCTCCGTCACCCCCTCGGGGCAGCGCAGTATGGAAAAGATCGTGCCGACGGGCATGTTGACGTCGATGTTGGAAGACCCGTCCAGCGGGTCGAACACCAGCAGGTAGCGCCCGCGCGGGTAGTGCGCCGGGATTTCGTAGGGCTGCTCCATCTCCTCCGACACCATGCCGGCAAGCTGCCCGCCCCACTCGCAGGTGCCGACCATGATGTCGTTGGCGATCACGTCGAGCGGCTTCTGCTGCTCGCCCTGCACGTTGACTCCGGTTTCGATGGCGGTGGCCTGTGCTGCGGCGTCAGGCGGCGCGATCGCCCCGCGCGAGGCCGCGACGGCGATCAGCTTGCAGGCCGTCTGCACGTCGTTCAGCAGCGACGTGAGTTGCGGCTCCGGCGTCGCGCTCCGGCGCTGGTCCTCGATGATGAATTTTGAAAGCGTAGTCTGGCGATACGGCATCGCTCACTCCCCCAAAGCAGCGTTCCGCTGTTCTTTTATTGCGTGAAGACCCGGCTGACCCGGATGTCCTCCGCGGTGATCGTCTCCAGCGCCACCCGGTCGAGCGGCTGGTCGCGCCCGGCGAACAGCCGGTTCGCCATGCGCAGCCGCGCCCGGTCGATGCCGTTGCGTATGGAGCGTGCGTTGGAGAACCGCGGCTGCTGCATGCGCAAGGTGATGTACTCCTGCAGTGCCGTCCTGCCCGCGTCGTCGAACCGGTAGTGCATGGAGGTCGCCATCAGCTCAGCGATGCGGAACAGCTCCTCGGCGGAGTAGTCGGGGAAGTCGATATGGTGGGCGATGCGCGACGCCATGCCGGGGTTGCTGCGGAAGAAGGTGTCCATGCGGTCCTTGTAGCCCGCGAGGATGACGACGAGGTCGTCGCGGTTGTCCTCCATCATCTGCAACAGGATTTCGATGGCTTCCTGGCCGTAGTCGCGCTCGTTTTCCGGGCGGTACAGGTAGTACGCCTCGTCGATGAACAGCACGCCGCCCATCGCCTTTTTCAATATCTCCTTCGTCTTCGGCGCGGTGTGGCCGATGTACTGGCCAACCAAGTCGTCGCGCGACACCGTGACCACGTGGTTGCGGCGGATGTACTTCAGCCGGTGCAGCACGTCCGCCATGCGCCGGGCCACGGTGGTCTTGCCGGTGCCGGGGTTGCCGGTGAAGCTCATGTGCAGCGACGGCGGCTCCGATAGGATGCCCAGGCCGCGCCGGGCGCTTTCGACCAGCAGCAGGGCGGCGACCTCGCGGATGCGGGTCTTCACCGGCAGCAGGCCCACCAAGTCGTTGTCGAGCTGGCTGATGGTCTCGCCGATGTTGCTCTCCTCATAGAGCGCGGCGAGGTCGACGTGCCGGTCGTCCGGCTGCAACACGGCGCTCATGCTGCGCGCTCCTGAACGTTGGCGTCCGCCAGTTCGCGCCGCAGCGCGCCCATCACGCCATGGTAGCCGCCATCGGCGTCACGGGCGCCGAAGATGGCCGAACCCGCGACGAAAACATCCGCCCCGGCCGTCGCCACCGCATGGATGTTCGAGACCTTCACGCCGCCGTCCACCTCCAGCAGGATCGGCTGGCCGCCCTCCGCCACATGGGCGTCGATGCGGCTGCGCACCGCCGCGATCTTTTGCAGGGCGTGTGGAATGAATGCCTGCCCGCCGAAGCCGGGGTTGACCGACATGATGCAGACCAGGTCCAGCCGGTCCATCACATGATCGAGGTAGTCGAGCGGACTGGCCGGGTTCAGCGCCAGCCCGGCCCGGCAGCCATGGTCGCGTATCAACGCCAAGGTGCGGTCCACATGCTGCGAGGCCTCCGGGTGAAAGGTGACGATGCTCGCCCCGGCCTTGGCGAACATCACCGCGAGCTCGCCGACGGGCGTCACCATCAGATGCACGTCGATTGGGATCGACACGTGCGGCCGGATCGCCTCGCAGATCAGCGGCCCAATGGTGAGGTTCGGGACATAGTGGTTGTCCATGACATCGAAATGCACCAGGTCGGCCCCGGCAGCCTCCAGCCGCCCGACCTCTTCGCCCAGGCGGGCGAAGTCGGCTGAGAGGATGCTGGGGGCGATCTGGTACCCGGTCACGGGGTGGCCGACGGAAGGTAGCGCTCGCCGGACGGCCGGCCCGTGGCGTAGCTGCGCAGGGTGTAGTGCATCGTGCGGCCCGGCCCCTCGGCGCGCACCAGCTCGAAGCCCGGCTCGTACTCGGGCCGCTGCACCATGAAGAACATGCGGATCGACTCAAACCCCTTGTTGCTGTCGAACGCCAGCACCTTGATGTAGTCGTTCGGATGCTCCTTGCGGCAGGCGTTCACCTCCAGCATGACGCCGGCCGGGTCATGCAGGTCGAACATCGGCGTGCCCCACATCGACCAGTAGTAGTTGCGCGGGTGCGGGTCGTCGGTGTGCTCCACCGCGATCGACCAGCCGTTGTTCAACGCGTACTCGATCTGCTGCTTGATCTCGTCGTCGGTCAGGTCCGGCAGGAACGAAAACTGCCCTTGGGTGATTTTCATGGATGGTCTCCCGTTCAGGACGCGGTGGGGGTGGGAAGCACGTCGACGGAGTCGGTCGAGGCGTAGTTGAAGCTCACGTCCTTCCAGGTATCGAGCGCGGCGCGCAGCGGCTGGCACCAGCGAGCGGCGGCAGTCAGGATTTCCGGCCCCTCATTCCAGATATCGCGGCCCTCGTTGCGCGCCTTCACCATGCACTCCAGCGCGACCCGGTTGGCGATAGCGCCAGCCTGGATGCCCATAGGGTGCCCGATGGTGCCGCCGCCGAACTGCAACACCACGTCGTCCTGCAAGTAGTGCAGCAACTGGTGCATCTGCCCGGCGTGGATGCCGCCTGATGCCACCGGCATCATCTTCTTCAGGCTGGCCCAGGGCTGGTCGAAGAAGATGCCGTGCTGCGGGTTCTTCGGCACGTGGATCTCGCGGCAGGTGTCGTAGATGCCGGCCACCACGTTCGGGTCGCCCTCCAGCTTGCCGACCACGGTGCCGGCATGGATGTGGTCGACGCCTGCCATGCGCATCCACTTGGCGATCACCCGGAACGATATGCCGTGGTTCTTCTGCCGCGTGTAGGTCGAGTGCCCCGCCCGGTGCAGGTGCAGGATCATGTCGTTCTTGCGCGCCCACTTCGCCATCGACTGGATCGCGGTGTAGCCGATCACGAGGTCGATCATGATAATGACGCTGCCGAGGTCGCGGGCGAATTCGGCCCGCTCGTACATGTCCTCCATCGTCCCGGCGGTGACGTTGAGGTAGGTGCCCTTGACCTCGCCGGTCTCGGCCTGCGCCTTGTTCACGCCCTCCATGCAATACAGGTAGCGGTCGCGCCAGTGCATGAACGGCTGCGAGTTGATGTTCTCGTCGTCCTTGGTGAAATCGAGTCCGCCCTTCAGCGCCTCGTACACCACGCGGCCGTAGTTGCGGCCGGACAGGCCCAGCTTCGGCTTCATCGTGGCGCCCAGCAGCGGGCGGCCATAGACGTTCATGCGCTCGCGCTCGACGACGATGCCGGTCGCCGGGCCCTGGAACGTCTTGAGGTAGTGCGCCGGTATCCGCATGTCCTCAAGGCGCAGCGCCTTCAAGGGCTTGAAGCCGAACACGTTGCCGATGATCGACGCGGTGAGGTTGGAAATCGACCCTTCCTCAAAAAGATCGAGGTCGTAGGCGATATACGCAAAAAACTGGTCGGGCGAGCCCGGCACCGGCTCCACCTTGTATGCCTTGGCGCGGTAGTACTCGCTGTCGGTCAGGCGGTCGGTCCACACCACCGTCCAGGTGGCGGTCGAACTCTCGCCGGCGACGGCTGCGGCGGCCTCCTCGGGATCGACGCCATCCTGCGGCGTCAGGCGGAACACGGCGAGGATGTCGGTGTCCTTCGGCTCGTACTCCGGTTCCCAGTAGCCCATCTGGCGATACTTCAGCACGCCAGAGGTGTAGCGCTCCTTGAGGTCGGTAATCTTCACGTCAAGCGCTTTGTTCATGAGCTGCCTCCATCCCGTGCCATCCAGGGTGTCCCTGTTGGCAGCAACATCGCGGATGAACTTCACAAGGCAAAGCAAAATGCACTTGATAAATGCATAAGTGATCGCTTGTTCTAGTCATAATGGTGCGCAACGTAACAATTCGTCAGTTGCAGGTGTTCGCCGAGGTGGCCGAGCGGCTGTCCCTGGCGCGCGTCGCCGAGCGGCTGAACCTCACGCCCTCGGCGGTCTCGTTCCAGATCAAGCAGATCGAGGCGCAGGCCGGCTTCGCGCTGTTCGAGCGCGTCGGCCGCAAGGTGGCGCTGACCGACGCCGGCACGCTGCTGCTCGGCTACGCGCGCCTTGTGCTCCGCTCGCTGCACGACGCCGACCAGGCGATGACGGACCTGCGCGGCCTGACCGGTGGCCAGGTCCGGCTCGGGCTGGTGTCGACCTCGAAATACATCGTGCCGCACATGATCGCGCGCTTCCGGGCGGCGTTCCCCGGCGTCACGGTCCAGCTCACCGAGGGCAACCGCAGCCGGGTGCTGGCGCTGCTGACGAGCGGCGTCATCGACCTCGCCGTCATGGGGCAGCCGCCGGACGAGGCGGACGTGATCGCCGAGCGGTTCGCGCCGCATCCGTCGGTCATCATCGCGCCTGCGGGCCACCCGCTCGGCACAGCACCGCGGCTGCCCGCCAGTGCGCTGGCGGACGAGCCGTTCGTCGTGCGCGAGGACGGGTCGGGCACCAAGGCGATGGCCGACAAGTTCTTCCAGGACGTCGGGGTCTCGCCCACGGCGGCGATGGTGTCGTCGAGCAACGAGATGATCAAGCAGGCGGTGATCGCCGGCATGGGCCTCGCCCTGATCTCGCAGCACACCGTCAGCCTGGAGCTGGCGCTCGGCCTGTTGATCACCTTGCCGGTGGAGGGCTTCCCGCTAATGCGCTCGTGGTACATCGTGCAGCGTCGGACGTTGCCGCTGCTGCCGGTGCAGGCGCGGCTGCGCAGTTTTTTGATCGAGGTGGGCCAGCACGTGATCGAGGACATCAGCCGGGACCACATCCGCATCGCCTCGGCGGCCCGGCCCCCGGCCCCCGCGGGTTCTCCGGCCAGGACGCCGAACGATGCCGCTTGAGGCGTTGATCTTCGACGTGGACGGCACCTTGGCCGAGACCGAGGAGTGGCACCGCCGGGCCTTCAACCAGGCGTTCGCCGATGCCGGGCTCGGCTGGCACTGGGACCAGGCCCTCTATGGCAAGCTGTTGGAAGTGACGGGGGGCAAGGAGCGCATGCGCCACTATGCGGCCACGCACGGGCTGGCCATCGACGACGGCGCCATCGCCCGCCTGCACGCCGCCAAGACCGCATGCTACGTGGCGTCCGTCGAGGGCGGCGCGACGACGCTGCGCCCCGGTGTCGCCCGGCTGCTGCACGAGGCGCGCGGCGAAGGTCTCCGCCTCGCCGTCGCCACCACCACGACCATGGAGAACGTGACGGCGCTGCTGCGGGCGACGCTTGGTTCGGATGGAGCGGGCGGTCCGGATGGGGCGGGGCTGTTCGAGTGCATCGCGGCCGGGGACATGGTGCGGGCGAAGAAGCCGGCGCCGGACGTCTACCAACTCGTGCTCGACCGGATGGGGCTGGCGCCCGAGCGCTGCATCGCGTTCGAGGACACGCCGAACGGCCTGCACGCCGCCCGCGGCGCCGGCATCCCGACGGTGGTCACCACCAGCCTGTATGGCGGGACCGCCGGGTTCGAGGGCGCGCTGATGGTGTTGGACGGGCTGGGCGACGCGGACGCGCCGTGCCGGGTGTTGCAGGGGGGGCCGCTGCACGGCCCGGCGCTGCGCATCGCCGACCTGATGCGTGGGCCAGGATAGCCCTGGCTGTCCCCCGCGGGCGGGCCTCAGTGCTCTCCTTTGAGCGGCGTCCGCCGGGCGGTCGTTTCAACGTTGCTCAGCGCGGTGGCCATGTTGTACCAGGCCGCGGCGGCGGCGGGGTCCGCCGCAGGGTTGCCTCGGCCGAGGACGGCCGGGTCGTAGGTCCGCGCTATGCCGCGTGCGCCTAGGGAGCTGCCGGCAGGAATGGTGCGCTCGTAGAAGCGGCGGGCCGTGGAGATGTCGCCCAGGGCAAAAACCTCGTCGCCGCGCCGCAGCAGCGCCGCCACTATCGCCGGAGCGGGAGGCGCTGGGGCAGTTCCCGCTGGAGGGCGCGGGCTTGCGGCCGTATTCGGCGCGGCGCCGGCCGGCGCCGGTCCGGGCGCCTCGCCAGCGTCTTGCGCCCTATCGGCTCCAGGTGGTTGATCAGCCGAGGGCGCAGGAGGCGGAGGGGGCACGGAAGGCGGGGGGAGCGTGGGAGGCGGGGAGGCCGCGGGAACCGGCTGATCCTGTGGTTCGGACGCGGCGGGGACGGGCGGCGCCGGTTGCGGAGGGCCTTCGGCCGCCAAGCGGTCCACGTCATCCCGCGTTGCAGGCGGCGGGGCCGTTTGCGCGTCCCCCGTGCGCGGCGCATCCGCGGCCGGCGCAGGTGGCCCGTCCGTATGCGGCCCGTCCATACGTAGCTCGTCCGTACGGGGCCCCTCCGCTGGCACGCGCCGGGCCGCCTCGGCGAGCGTTTGGGTAGCCTGGCCAGCCGGCGGCGCCCGCCAGGGAAGGGCGCCCTTGGCAAAGTCGAGCGCAGCCGGCAGCGCGCGGTCGAGCGGCCCATTGAAAACGGCCAAAGCGAGGCCGGCTGCCACGGCCGCCGCCGTGACGACCGCCAGGACGAGCTTGATGATCCTGGCACGGCGTCCGCCCCCCCGCTCCGGTGACGCGCCGTCGAGCATGGCGGCTGCACTCCGGACCATCCTGATCGAGATCGGCGGCCGGCTCTGGATGTCACCGAGCGTGATCGTGCTCCGCATGATGGCCCCGATCCGCTCCGGGCTTCCCCCTGCGAGGCGCAGCACCTCCTGCTCCGCACCCTCCGCGAGCGCATGGCTGAAAATCCGGCGCGGCTGGTCCAGCAGGTGCCCAATCAGGCCGCGCAGGTCGTCGTCGGTCATAGGTTGCAAAACCGGGCGCACGGCGATGCGCTCCACGAGCGGCGCGAACTCCTGGGCCTTGAGCCTGTCCCACAGCTCGGGACGGCCAACCAAGACAACCTGGGGCGAACCCGTGGCCCGCCGGCCGCTCGCCGCGATGCGCGTCAGGCACCGCAGCAACCCCAGCGGGGCCACATGGGCGTTGTCGACGACAAGGACGGTGTGACGGCCGCCGGCAGGCACCGCCTGTCCCGCCGCCTGCCTGAGAACCAACCGCTCGATCTCAGCAAGGACGGCTTGAGGGCCTTCGGTGGGCGCCGGCTGCCCCAAGACCAGCCGCTCGATCTCCGCAATCTGCTCGGCGGAGACCTGATCGGGCCGGTCCACCCTGATGACATGGGACTGCGGCCCCGGCTGCGTGGCCAGCACCGTCAAGAGCACTACCGTCTTGCCCAAGCCCGGCGCTCCCGTGAGCGCGGCGAAGACGTGCCCCTCAGCGAGGGCGCGCCCGATGACGTCCGCGGCCTCGCGCTGGCTCCTTCCAAGAAGGGCCCGTCTGCCCACGGCGGCGCCTGGCGCCGCAGCCGGCTGCGGCGAAGCCCAGGCTGGACCTTCCGCGTCGGCTGAACCGTTGTTGGGCGGGAGCCCCTCGCTAGGCGGCATCTACTGCTCCGGAGCGCCCGCCATGGACGCCCCCTTTGAAGTAAACGCCTACGCACAATAGTGAAGACTGTCGCACACAAGGAAAAGTGATAAACATCTGTCCAACACAATAAGGCGAGACTTGATAGCCGGACGTGTTATGATGCTGGCCACCAGTGTCCGTCTCTGCCAAATATCTAACTAACAACGGCGTCCCAAGTCGATACCTATTCCGCTGATACCTATTCCATCGAGCAAAGTAACTAGGGTAAATTCTAGTTTGTTGAGAGATTTTTCGTTGCTACACACGGTAAGGTTGTGACTTCTGTCAAAGACTCTCCTCATGCGATACTCGCCTCTTCGGTTTCTGGTGGCGCTCTCTCTTATCATGGCGTTCTCGCCCACGTTTGCGCAGCAACTATTTGCCTCGGAGTCCGAACTGGGCAACACCTCGCCTGAGAACAGGGGCAGTCCGGCCGTGCTCCGCCGGCTTCGGCCGCGCCCCGGCGCCGGCCGGGGCGCGGCGGCGAACCCAACGGCTCAATACCAGCGGTCCCACGACGCATTGTCGCCCCTCAGCAAGGCGCCCTCGGTCGGCCTGGTCACCGGCGAGTTGAACGGCACCTACTTGCAGATCGGTAGCGACCTCTCCTCGGTCGTCACCTCCGACGCCTTGCGGGTCATGCCGCTCATGGGCAGGGGATCGCTGCAGAACCTTGGCGACCTGCTCTATTTCCATGGCGTCGATCTTGCGTTGCTCTCGGCAGACTCCGTCCGCTCCGCCGAAAACAACAAGACTTATCCAGGGTTCCGCAACCGGGTAAGCTACCTCACCAAGCTCTACGATGAGGAAATTCACATTTTGGCCGGCCCCGACGTGCAGTCCATGGCCGACCTGGCCGGCAAGACCGTCAGTATCGGCGAGTTGGGCTCGGGGGCGTCCGTCACCGGTCCTATATTGTTCGAAATGTTGAAGCTTTCCGTCAACACGAACAGCGACAGATCAGATGTCGTCTTGGAGAAGCTGAAGCGGGGTGAGATCGCTGCAATGGTGTACGTCAGCGGCAAGCCGGCCCCGTTGCTCGCGACGCTCCCGGTGGACTCGAAGTTGCACCTCGTACCGCTGCCGACGTCCGAGGGCCTTTTGGACACCTATGTACCGGCCACCTTCACCCACGCCGACTACCCTGCCCTGACCGGCGAGGGCGAGACAGTGGAGACGTTGGCGGTCCCGGTGCTGCTCACGGCCTACAACTGGCCGGCGGGCACTCCCCAGTACCGAAATCTTGCCGCGTTCACCGTCGTGTTCTTCTCGCACCTTTCAGAGCTGCTGCAGGCGCCCTACCATGAGAAGTGGCACGACGTGAACCTGCGCGCGAGGGTCCCTGGTTGGACCAGGGCACCGTATGCGCAGCAGTGGCTCGACCGCACGCCGGGCAGCGCCCCAGCGCCGCAAGCTCCGGTGGCCACCGGGTTCGAACAGGAGGAGTTCGCCGAGTGGACCAGCAGCATCGGGCTGACCAACCTCACAACGGTCCAGAAAGGGGAGCTGCTCCGCCTCTGGAAGACCCGCCGGGACCAGGCGCAGCCCGTCGCCACACAATAAACTGCGGGCGACAATCCAGGACAGCCCGCTTGGCCCTGGATCGCCCCCGTCTAACTAGGGCGTTCCTGACGAGCCCGTCCCCGACTAGATCGACCGCATCGCTTGCTTCACCCGCTCCGGCGTGAAAGGGGCGGTGCGCAGGCGCGTCCCAGTCGCGTCGAACACGGCGTTGGAAATCGCCGAGGGAATGACGGCGGAGGACGGCTCACCACCGCCCCACGGCTTCTCCGCCGGGCGGTCGATCAGGTCGATCGTCACCAGCGGCACATCAGGGAAGGTGACGATGGGGTAGCTGGCCCAGTCCAGGCTGGTCACCATGCCGCGGTCGAAGCTGACCTCCTCCATCAACGTGCGGCTGGTGGTCTGGATGACGTTGCCCTCGATCTGGTTGCGCAGGCCGTCCGGGTTGATCACCTGGCCGCAGTCATGGGCGACGAACACCCGCGCCACCCGGACCGCGCCGGTCTTCCGGTTCACCTCGACCTCGGCGACCGCGCCGACATAGGTGCGGATGAGTTCGTACTTCACGTAGCTCATGCCCCGGCCGCGCGAAACGTCGCCGGTTTCCGCGTCCTTCGCCGACGAGGGCCGCGCCTGCCACTTCGCCAACGCCGCCAGCCGGTGTAGCAACTCGGTCCCGCGCGCATCTTTCAACGAGCGTAGGCGGTACTCCATCGGATCGGCGCCGGCCACCGCCGCGAGCTCGTCCAGAAAGGCCTCATTGGCAAAAGTGTTCTGCATACGGCCGGGGGTGCGTATCCACGAGGGCCGGAACGGCGTGGTCTCCAGCCGGTGGCAGACCGTCTTGACGTTCGGGAAGGCGTAGGGCAGCGCCGAGTTGCCGACGATGTTGCCCGGCGCCATCACCGTCTCATGCGGCAGGCCCGCGAGGTCGGCGGCCACCAGCGCCACGTTGCCCGCGGCGCCCTGCGGAATAAAGAACTCGGACTCCCAGGCCGCGACGTTGCCGCTGGCGTCCAGCGTGGCGCGGAGGTCGATCAGGGTGGGCGGCCCCTTGGGGTCCCAGCCGTGCTCGTCCTGGCGCGACCACTGCACCCGCACCGGCTGCCCGACCGCGCGGGCGAGCAGGGCCGCGTCGGCGGCGGCGTCCTCGTGCCCGTTGCGGCCGTAGCAGCCGGAGCCGTCGAGGTAGACGCAGCGGACGTCGCCCTCCGGCAGCTTGGTCATCGCGGCGAGCTGCTTGCGCAACTGGTGGGTCATCTGCGACGCCGTCCACACCGTCAGCTTGCCGTCCCTCAGCTCGGCCACGGCGCAGGACGGGCCGATCGAGCCATGGGTGTGGATCGGGTAGGCGTAGGTGGCAGTGATCCGCTTGCCGCTGGACAGGGCCGACTGGGTGTCGCCTGCCGTGCTGGTCACGTCCTCCTTGACGACCTTGGTCGCGCGCACGTGCTCCCACAGCTTGGACTGCTCCGGCAGGGTCTGCGACGCGGACCACGTGGCCTGCAACGCCTCCGCGGCCTTGATGGCGCCCCACTCGGTGCGCGCCACCACGCCCAGGAAGTTGCCCTCGCGCACGACTTTCACCAGGCCGGGGATGTCCTTGACCGACGCCTCGTCGACGCCCTGGAGGTCGGCGCCGATGGCGGGCGGGCGCACCACCCGGCCGTGCAGCATGCCCTCGCGCTTGAAGTCCTGCATGTAGGTGAAGCCGCCGGTGCACTTGGCCGGGATGTCGAGGCGGGGGACCGACTTGCCGACATAGGCGAAGCTGGCCGGGTCCTTGGTGGCGACGTCCTTGTCCACCTTCAGCGTGAGGTCGCCGCCGCCCACCAGCTCACCGTAGGCCAGGCCCTTGCCGCCGGACTTCGGCTGGACCGTGCCGTCCACGACCGTCAACTGCTCTATGGGCAGGCCGAGCTTTTGCGCCGCCAGGGCAACCAGGCGCCTGCGGGCGGTTCCCGCCGCGGCGCGTATCTGCATGCCGCCGGCCTGGATCGACAGGCTGCCATAGGTCGGCCCCTGGTCCGGCGTGAGCAGCGTGTCGCCCTGCACCACGGTCACGCGGTCGAGCGACACGTCCAGCTCCTCCGCCGCGATCTGCGTCAGCGCGGTGCGGACACCGGTGCCGAGGTCGACCTTGCCGGAGAACACCGTTATCTTGCCGTCGGCGCCGATGGCGAGGAAGCTGTCAACCTCGTCGGCCGCGACGTTCTTGGCTCCGCCGGCCGTGAGCGCCGCGTGCGCCGAGCGGCCGAACAAGGCGAAGCCGACGACCAGCGAGCCGCCTTGCAGCAGCAGCCGGCGTGTGGGGTGATGTCCCATGATGCGTCCCCTTTAGGCTTGGGCGGCGCGCTGCACGGCCCGCACGATGCGCAGGTGGGTGCCGCAGCGGCAAAGGTTGTTGGCGAGTTCGGTGCGTATCTCGGCCTCGGTCGGATGCGGGGTCTTGGCTAGGAAGGCCGCCGACTGCATGATCATGCCGTTGATGCAGTAGCCGCACTGCACGGCCTGCTCGTCGATGAACGCCCTCTGCACGGGGTGCGGGCGCTCAATGGAGCCGAGCCCCTCCAGCGTCACGATCTTCTGCCCCGGCGCCAGCGAGGAGAGCGGCGTCTGGCACGACCGCACCGCCTCGCCATCAATATGGACCGTGCAGGAGCCGCACTGGCCAAGGCCGCAGCCGAACCGGGGGCCGTGCAGCCCGAGGTCGTTGCGCAGCGCATAGAGCAGCGGCATGTCGGAGTCGTCGACCTGGACCGATGCGTCGCGGCCGTTGACGTTCAAAAGCACCGTTGTCGGCATGGGAACCTCCTATGGGGAACTATTGCTTCAGCGCGTCGGCGCCGGCCTGGGCGGCCTGCGCGTCCTGCGGCGAGGCGCCGCCCGACACGCCGACCGCGCCGATGATCTTGCCGTTGACCACGATCGGGACGCCGCCCTCTAGCGGGATGACGCCGTCCACCCGCAGCCACCACAGCCCGACTCCGCCGCCGGCGACCGCGTCCTGCATCACCCGCGACGGGCGGCGGAACTCCACCGCGGTGTGCGCCTTGCCCTCGGCGAGCCGGATCGAGCCGATCTGCGTGTTGTCCATCCGGTGCAGAGCGACGAGGTTGCTGCCGGTGTCGACGACGGCGATCGCCATGGGCCAGCCGTGCTGCGCGGCCTCGGCCTCCGCGGCGGCCACGGCCTTCTTGGCCATCTCCAGCGAGACCGGCTCGCCATAGGGCGTGGTGGGCGGCGGTGCCGGAGTTTGCGCCAACACCGTGCCGGCGCAGCCGACCGCAAGCAGCGCCGCGGTGAATACCTTGATCATGATGCGTTCCCTCGGTGTGAACGGCGCAATATTCGAGGGCGCCCTCGCACACATGCCCAAGCTATAACGGAACCAAGCGCAGTCAAAGGCTTCGCAGCGCAAAATCTTCCATTGGCGAGGTGGCTGGACCGGTTGAACGAGCCGCCGTTTCCCGACAGGGTAGCCTCCATAACGGCATGGCCGCGCACCAAGATACGAGTGGGGGAAACATGAGCAGCGCGTTCACGGACCGGACGGTTCCCGGCTCAAGGCCTCCGCCACGACCGCAGTGACGAACCCGTAGAGGAGGTGCAGCCCCGGCCGTTCGGCCCGCACCCGTCCGCTGACGTTCTGCTCGCCCTCGGACGGTGCTCGCCGGGCTGGCCGCGGTCGGGATCGCGCTGGCCGGCAGGAGCAGGACCTCCCGCGCCCGGTAAACTGGCGGCGGTCCCGGCGCTAGCGTGCAGGCTGCTGGACCGCCGCTAGGTTAGCCGCTATCAGCCGCCCAGCGCCTTGACCATTGTGCTTCCGAGTGCGGCTGGGCTTTCGGCGACGTGGATGCCGGCCTGGCGCATGGCCTCGAACTTCGCCTCCGCCGTGTCCCTGCCGCCGCTGATCACCGCGCCCGCG
>JAABUY010002115.1_pt1 | contig 24458 bp, 18 predicted proteins | sample 5560271 | NCBI WGS metagenome assembly JAABUY01 (sample SAMN10711886, study PRJNA513374) | rock metagenome | isolation source: Antarctica rocks | place: Antarctica: Victoria Land, University Valley | reverse complement strand
AGAAAATGACCCGGTTCCTTATCGAGGAGGGGAAGCGAACCGGATTGCCACTCGTCGCGACCAATGATGTCCATTTCGTCCGCCGGGAGGATCATCCGGCGCATGACATTCTGCTCTGTATCCAGACGGGCGCGACGGTGGACGACCCGAACCGCTTCGCGAGCAAGACCGACCAGATTTACATGAAGAGCGGCGACGAGATGCTCGAACGATTCAGTGAAATTCCGGACGCCGTGACGAACACGATGCGCGTCGTCGAGCAATGCGATTTGCAGCTCGGCACTCCCGGTTTCCGGATGCCGCATTTCGCGGTACCCGATGGCTTCACACCGGCGACGTACCTGGAGCATCTCTGTCGCGAGGGCGCGCAGCGGAAGTACGGCCACATCGAGGGTGACGTCGCCGAGCGGCTGGCGTTTGAACTGAGCGTCATCAACGATATGGGTTTTCCGACCTATTTCCTCGTTGTCTGGGATTTCGTGCGCTACGCCAAAGAGCATCACGTACTCGTTGGCCCCGGTCGCGGCAGTGCGGCGGGCAGCATCGTCGCCTACAGCCTCGACATCACGACGGTTGACCCGCTGCGGCACGGCCTGCTGTTCGAGCGATTCCTCAATCCGTCGCGCATCTCGATGCCGGATATTGACATTGACTTCGCGGACGATGGGCGCGATCTCATCATCAAGTATGTGACGGCAAAATACGGCGCGGAGCAGGTCTCGCAGATCATTACCTTCGGAACGCTCGCCGCGCGCGCGGCGATCCGCGATGTCGGGCGCGCGCTCGGCATGCCCTATGGCGATGTGGACCAGGTGGCGAAGTTGATCCCGCAGGTACCCGCGCATCCGGTCTCGATCGGTCAGGCATTGGAGCAGGTCCCCGACCTCAAAGCGCTGCACGATCGGGATGCCAATGTGCGGCGGCTGCTCGATACGGCCCAGAAGTTGGAGGGCGTGTCGCGCCATGCCTCCACGCACGCCGCCGGGATCGTCATCTCGCGCGATCCACTCATCCAGCATGTGCCGCTCCAGCGCGCCGGGACGGGCGACAACGCGGGCATCACGACGCAGTACCCGATGGGCTGGCTCGAAGAACTCGGCCTGCTGAAGATGGACTTCCTCGGCCTGAAGACGCTCACCGTCCTCACCAAGGCGCTCCAACTGCTCGAACGGCGCGGCATCACCGTTGACCTCGATACGCTTGATCTGGAGGACCCGGCCGCGTACGCGCCACTGATGCGCGGCGAGACAATGGGCATCTTCCAACTCGATCAGCCGACCGGTCAGCGCATCTGCGCGCTCGTTAAACCGCGGAATTTCGCCGAAGTCGTCGCGGTCGGCGCGCTCGCCCGGCCCGGCCCGATGGAGCATGCCCCCCGGTTTGCCGCGCGCAAGGAGGGGCGCGAACCAGTCACGTATGCGCACCCCGATCTCGAACCGGTCCTCAGCGAGACGTACGGGTTCGCGCTCTTCCAGGAGCAGGTGATGCAGATTGCGCAGGTCCTCGCGGACTATTCACTCGCTGAGGCGGACAGCCTGCGCAAGGCGATGGGCAAGAAATTGCCCGCCGAAATGGCGAAGCATCGCGATCGGTTCGTGCAAGGGTGCGCGAAGAAGGGTGTCCCAAAGAAGACCGCCGAACCGCTCTTTGAGGAACTGGCGAAGTTCTCCGGCTATGGCTTCAACAAGGCGCACTCGACCTGCTACGGCCTGATCGGCTACTGGTGCGCGTGGCTCAAGGCGCACTATCCCGCCGAATTCCTCGCCGCTATCCTGACGAGCGAGCAAGGGGACACGGCGCGGGTCGTCCAGTTGATCGCGGAATGCCGACGGATGAAGATCGCCGTTCTGCCACCTGATGTCAACCACAGCGAGCGGGATTTCAGCGTCGAGGAGACGGGACGGACACGCGACGATGGTGAGCCGGAGCGCGCTGTGCGGATCGGCCTCAGCGCGATCAAGAATGTTGGCGTCGGCGTCGTTGACGGGATCATCGCCGCGCGTGGAGAGCAATCGGGCGAGAAGTTTGTCGGCTTGGCGCAGTTCTGCGCGAGTATCGGCGCGCAGGTCAATCGGCGTGCCGTGGAGTGCCTGATCAAAGTCGGCGCGATGCGTGATCTGGGGAACGGCCAGCAACTGACGCTGGCGATTGAGAGCGCGATGTCGGCGGCGCAGGCGACCCGCAAGGCAGTGGCAGTAGGTCAATTTGGGCTTTTCGGGGCGGCAATCCCCGGTGCGACGGACATGCTCGATGTGCCGCTACCGGACGTGCCGGGCTGGGCGGTCAAGGAGCAATTGTCGCACGAAAAGGAGTTGCTCGGTATTTATCTGTCGGAACACCCTCTGACGGCGGTCGCGGCGCGCGTGCGCGGCAAGCAGATCGTCAATCTCGGCACGATTGACGAGGCAATGGCCGGGCAGCGGGTGACGATGATCGGCCTTTTGATCGAGCCACGCGCGATGCTCACCAAAAAAGGCACGATGATGCTCCGGGCCACGCTTGAAGGCGTGGACGGTGTCTCGCTCGACCTCATTGCCTTCTCCGAAGCCTATGAGCGATGCAAAGGTGCCCTTATCCCGGATATCGTCATCGAGGTGGATGCGCGCGTGGACTTCCGTGGTGAGCAGATGCAACTGATCGTCGAAGCGGTGCGGCAGTGCGCCGATCCCGCGCCCCTTGTTGATGTGCCGCACGAGGAGCGCTCCTTCCATATTTGGCTCCCGCCGGAGTACGAGGATGAGCTTCCCCACCGCTTGTACGAACTCCTGAAGGCGTTTCCTGGAGACGACCGCGTCTGGCTGCATTGCCAGGGGAAAAAGCTGCTCCCGCGACTGCGCGTTGACGCCGATGGGAGCCTCATCTCGGCGGCGCGCGCGCTCGTTGGCAGCAATGCCGTCCGCCTCGATGTCGTCACCCATGCTTCTGTACCAACGCTCGAAGCGTTCAGCGCGGACTAACCCCCGGCGATCCGGCGGGCGCGGCGGTCGAGAATCTCCTCAACGGGCCAACAGTTGAGTATCTGTTCAGGCGCGAGCCAGGCGCGCCGCGCGGTCATCACGCCGAAGTGCATGTTGTCGAGGCCCGTCGGGCTGTGCGCATCGCTATTGATGGTGATGATGACACCGGCATCGGCGGCGCGCTGTGCGTGGGGCGCGTCGAGATCGAGTCGGTGATAATCGGCGTTGATTTCCAGCGATGTCTCGGTGCGCACGGCCGCCGCGATCACCGCGTCAAGGTCGAGGTCCATTGGCTCGCGATGCAGCGGCATGCGGCCCGTGGGGTGGGCGATGATGTCCACGTAGGGATTATTGATCGCGGCCAGAGTGCGGCGCGTCACGGTCTCGCGGTCGCCGCGCTGGCCACTGTGGACGGAGGCGATAGCGTAATCGAGTGTCGCCAGGACCGCAGCATCGAGGTCGAGATGACCGTCGCTATGCACCTCCGTCTCGCATGCGCACAAGACGGCGATCCCCGCCTGGAGCGCGTTCACTTCCGCACGCTGCTGGCGCAACCGCTCCGGATCGAGGCCATTAGCGATACGCAGCGAGTACGAATGATCGCTGACGCCGTAGTAGGCATACCGATGTTCGCGCGCCGCCGCGACCATCTCCGCGATCGTGCCGGCGCCGTCGCTCCAGACCGAATGCGTATGCAGATCGCCCCGGATGTCATCGAGGGTGACGAGGCGTGGCACACCGGATCGAAGGATCGTTTCCAGCGCCCATCCGCCCTCGCGGAGTTCGGGCGGGATGAAGGGGAGACCGAGCGCAGTGAAGGCGTCGTGCTCGTCGCCTTCGATCATCTCGCTGCCACGTCGCAGGCCGGAACCATCCAACGTCAAGCCGCGCGCCTCGGCGTATACCGCCAACGCTTCCCGGAACCCGGGTTGATCGCCGGTTGTCGCGTTTCCCGTCAGCCAGAGGAGTGCGCCGCCCGCAGTCGCGGCGGGTCGTGTGATGCACTCCGCCTCCGCGCCATCAATCAGCCGGACGCGGATCGCGTTGGCGTCCCGGCGCACGACACTCAAGACATCCGGGAGGGTGGCAAACAGATCGAGCGCCGCGTCGGACGCGTCCGTCGCGGCGAGCAAGTCAATGTCACCGAGCGTCGGTGCCCATCGCCGCAGGCTGCCGATAGGGACGAGCGGCACGTCCGGCAGTCGGGCATGGAAGTCCGCGATCAAATGCGCGGCGCTACTAACCGCGGTACCGAGCAATATGCGCCCCGCTGTCGCGATTCGCGCGTGCAGGCCGCTGAGGATTTCCGCTTCGCGATGCACGCCGATGCCTTTTATCGTTGTGAGCGCCCCGGACTCGAATGCTTGCTCATAGGCCGCAAGGTCCGGCAGGTTGAAACGTGCATGCAGCGTCGCTGCTGTCTTTGGCCCGATACCGGTCACGCGCATCAACGCGATAACGACTGCCGGGAATGCCTCGCGCATCGTGTTCAGACGGGCGAACTCTCCGGTTGTCAGCATCTCGGTGATTTCAGCGCCGATTGCCGGGCCGATCCCCGGCAGCGACTGGAGTTGATGGTGCGTCGCCAACACCGCAAGCGGACGGGCTTCATGGCGGATCGTGTCACTGGCGCGGCGATAGGCGGAGACGCGGAAGCGATCTTCACCGGCGATCTCCAGCAAGTCGGCGAGTTCCCGAAACGCGGCGGCAATTTGGCGATTTTCCAATGCGGCTATCCTTTCGTTGTGCACGCATCGCAGTCTAGCATGCGTCTTGCTCCGCCGTCACGCGCGTGGCATACTACCTGTACGTACAGGAGGTGCGTGATCGTAACAGTACTCGTCCTGGCAACAAATAATGACGGAAAAGTCCGCGAGTTTCGCGAGTTACTCGCTGACCTGCCGTTTGTCGTGGTCGCAGCGCGCGACGTGGGCGTGAACGCTTTTCCGCCGGAGACTGGCGCAACATTCGCGGAGAACGCGCGGGCGAAAGCGCGCTTCGTCACGACATTCACGGGTCAACCCGCCCTCGCGGACGACTCCGGCTTAATCGTTGACGCACTCGACGGCGCGCCGGGCGTGCTCTCGGCCCGCTTCGGAGGGGAAGGGCTTGATGATCGCGGTCGCGTGCTCCTTCTGCTGGAGCGGTTACAAGCAGTGCCGCAGGCGTCGCGTGCGGCTCGCTTCATCGCAGCGCTCTCACTTTCGTTGCCAGACGGGCGACTGATCGAGTCGGAGGGGATATTGGAAGGAACGATCGCGGAAGAACCGCGCGGCAGCGCCGGTTTCGGCTATGACCCGGTATTCGTCGTTGGTCACGCCGGTCGGACGCTCGCGGAAATGCCTGATAACGAAAAGAACGCGATCAGCCACCGCGCCCGCGCGCTCGACGCGCTGCGTCCGCGCCTGATCGCCGTGCTGTCGGTAAGGGAGAACTAATTGAGCCACGCGGTGATCAGTAAGAACATATCCCGAATGACCGTCGCGGCGGCAATTGACGACTTTCTCACGACGATGCGCAAGAGTCCGAAAACCGTCGCGACCTACGGATACGGACTGCGGAAATTCACCGCCTTTCTGGAGAACGAAGGCTTCGACGCGATGACGGTAGCCGTCACTGATCTGACAACGGCGCATGTCGTGGATTTCGCGGCATCGCTCCTGCCGCGCGAGCGACAAACGCGCGAAGATGTTGCCGCGACGCGCACAGCGCAGACGTACTGCGCGGCGGTGCGGAAGTTTTATAAACACTTAGTCGCGAACGATTATCACCCATCGCTCTCACTCGAAAAGATGGGCTTGCAACTCGCAGGACAACAAACCGGATTCAGCGCGCCACCGCCGGATATCCGCACGCGCGACTTGAATCGTATCCTCGACTTTCTCGCTCAGCAGCCGAAGGAGGAGAAGCCGGAGGCTGACCTACGGCGGCTGAAAGTCGCTGTGCTGATCCGCTTTCTCTACCGCTCCGGGACGCGGGTCTCCGAGTGTTGCGCGATGCGTCGTGGCGACATTGATTTGGAGGACGGCACGGCATTTGTCTTCCGTGGCAAAGGCGGCAAGAGTCGCCGCGTCTATTTTGATAATGACACTGCCGCCGCGCTGATGCGGTACTGGACGGCGCGGCTCGATGGTAGTCAACCGATTGCGCTCGCGACATTGCCGGCCTTCAGCGGGCGCGACATTCCCGGCAAGCCGGGCAATCGCATCACGTCCCGGTCCGTGGAGCGGATCGTTGCGGAGGTCGCACGACAGGCAGGGATTGCTGCGCATATCACGCCACACTCGTTTCGCCACGGCCTTGCGACTCAACTCGTCGAGGGCAAGGTGCCCGCGCCGGTCGTGCAGCGGGTGCTCGGCCACGCAAACCTGGCAACGACGCAGGTCTATGTCCACCTCGTAGACGCAGAGGTGCGCGCCGAATATCAGGAAGCGTTCGGTGAATATCGCCCCGCCTCGAAAGACCATGCATTGCAGGAAGACACGACGCCAAGACATTCAGGCTGAAGTCTACGCTACCACTGACAATCACACCTGATTCTTCGACTGCTGATCGGCACGCACGCCGGTAATGGCGTTGCGGATAACGCGCTCGATGTCCTGAAGCGAGGCGCGGCGAGGATTGATGGCGATATTGCCACTCTTCATCGCGTCGGCGGCAATCGCGGCGACATGTTCCTCGGTCACGCCGACATCGCCAAGCGTTTCCGGGATGCCGACATCGCGGCCGAGCGCGCGCACCGCCTGAATCCCCATCTGCGCGGACACATTCCACAGCATCTGTGGAGTATCACTGGACAATGCCCGGCCAATCTCCGCGATCCGCTGACCGGCGCCAATCGCATTGTACTCCATCACATACGGCAGGAGGATCGCATTGGCGACACCATGTGGCGTACCGACGTAGGACGTGACCGGGTGCGAAATGGCGTGGACGATGCCGAGGCGATTCTGCGAAAACCCCATCCCAGCCATCGTCGCGGCAACCGCCATGTACGCCATCGCCTCGCGGTTGCCATTGGCAACGGCAGGCCGCAGGTACATGCCGATCAGCCGGATTGCGTGGATATCGAGTGCGTCTGCGAACGGCTGCACATTTTGATTCGTGTACGACTCGATGGCGTGCGTGAGTGCGTCCATGCCGGTGGCGGCGATCAGTGGTACGGGCATCTTCAGGAAAAGGTCGGGGTCAATAATCGCGACGCGCGGCACCTCGCGCGGCGACGCGATGGACATTTTCCAGTGGCGCGCTTCGTCGGTAATGACGGCGAACGGCGTCACCTCGGAGCCGGTGCCGCAGGTCGTCGGCACGCAAACGAAAGGCGGCAGATCGGCGCGGACGGCGTCAGGCTTCCCCTCGTATTCCGCGATCGTGCCACCGTTCGTCGCGAGGATACCGACCGCCTTCGCGACATCCATCGGGCTGCCGCCGCCGACCGCGACGATTGCGTTGCATCCGCCGGACTGATACGCCACGAGCGCCGCATTGACCGTGCCGATGCTTGGGTTCGGCTCGACTGCGTCGAAAACCGTGGCGGAGACATCCGCCGCCGCGAGGCTGGCGCGTACGCCGTCGAGCAAACCCGCGTTGACTACCCCATGATCCGTAACGACGAGCGCGGCGGTGGCGCCCATCGCCGCCACTTCGCGACCCGTCGCCTGAACAGTCCCGCTACCGAAGATGACACGCGTCGGCGCATGAAAGACGTACTGTCGAGTAAGGTCCATCGTCGTGATCCTTCCGCGATCCGCCAACCAACATCCAGGTGACCATGCTAACGCATGTGGTCGCATGGTGCATCACGCCGACGTGCCCGGATCGTTACTTCCCCTTGTCATAGCCCGTCAGTTCGACATACCCCGAGCCGGTGATCGGTGCGCCCGCCTTCGTGCCCGTGATCGTGCAATCGCCTTCCCAGTAGACGACGCTCGTGGACCGCCGGGTGTCGAGTTCCGCATTCAGGATGACGGGCGTATAGGTGAGGTCCATCGCCGGGACATCGCCCTTCGCCTGTACCGTTACACGCCAGGCGCTCGGATAGGTGATGCCGGTGGTCGGGCTGATCCATCTGCCGAGCGGCGTAATCGAAAATTGATCTTGCGAGAGTTCGACAGCGGGGACAGGCGCCGTCGGCGAGCAACCCTGCGGACAGGGCGGCACATACTCGCCAAACATTTGGAGAATTGTTCCTGATGCATCACGGAGATTGTAGATCATCATCTCGCTGTTGTCGTCCAACTGAGTGCTGAACCAATCCCAGCCACCATTCGTGGGTAGGAAGTTACCCCACTGATGGTCGAACCAGAGGGTGCCGTCCACGATCGTCTTCGCCGTTCCACCGACGGTGATCGTCCCGCTCGGCCGCATGCGCGTGCGGCTGTAGTAGTAACTGCTGCCGCCAGGACCATAACTGAACTGGCCCCCGCCTTGCAGGACCGGCCCCTTGCTGTCGGTCGCCGTGAGATCAATGGCGTAAGCGCCGGATGCCATGCGCGCGTGCAGTTGATCGGCGCCATTCAGCCCGTGCATCGTCCAGTCGTTGACACGAAGATCGAAACCACCGGCGCCGCTGAAGGTGACAGCGCGGGCGATGGCGCTCGCTTCGTCGTAGGCGAAGGCGCGGGTCTGCGCGTCAATGACGGCAAAATGGGACGCGTAGCCAATCGGGAAATCGGCGCGACTGCCTTGAAAGATGACGTATTCGACGCCGTAGCGCGCGCCATCGGTGGTCTGCACATGGCCGGTGAAGTACCACCACTCGGTGATGACAGGATGCGGCGCCTCATCCTGCGGGAACCGGATAACGGCGCCCGGCACCGGCCCCGGCGTGCTGGCGGGTGCCGTCGCCGCATCCGTATGTGGTACCGGCGTCGGGAATGATTGCGTGACGCCTGAACCGCCGCAGCCGCTAAGCGCAATGAAGAGGGCAATGAAGAGGATGCGCGATGGAAAACGGCGATGCATGATGGTACTCCTTGTGGCATTAACGGGGGCTGACCGTCTCTTTGTCTCGTTCAGAAATCGGTATAGGCACCGCGTCGTGATCGAATGCACCTTCGAGGGCGAGCGCATGACGGGGGAGGAATCGCAGGAGCCAGTGTGGCGCGTACCAGTTCCAATGCCCGAGGAGGCGCATCGTCGCGGGCACGAGGAGGGCGCGCACCACCGTCGCATCCACGGCAACAGCGACGGCGACGCCGAGACCCAGCGCCTTGACGAGCACAATGTCCGCCGTCACGAACGATGATGCGACGAGCACGACGATCATGGCCGCGCTCGTGATGATCCGCGCGCTCCGCTCGATGCCGGTCGCCACGCTCTGGGCGTTATCGCCGGTCGCGTCGTACGCCTCCTTGATGCGGCTGAGGAGGAAGACTTCGTAATCCATCGAGAGGCCGAAGAGCGTGCAGAACATAATGATGGGCAGCGTCGGTTCGATGAAGTGCAACGCGGTGAAGTGCAACAATCGCCCGAAATGGCCGTCCTGGAAGACAAAGACGAGCATGCCGTAACTGGCGATGATGCTGAGAGCATTCATGACGATCGCTTTGAGCGGCAGGACGACCGAGCGGAAAAGGAGCAGGAGGACGATGTAGGTCGTCAGAACGATAAAGAGCAGTGCAATCGGGAAGGAGCGATAGAGACCATTGACGACATCAAGGACACCGGCAGTCGCGCCCGTTACCTGAAAGGTCATGCCATTGCCGATGCGACTGTTCCGCAACTTGGCGACGAGAGCGCGCGACTGCGAGGAATTCGAGGGGAATTTGCTGATGATCGAAACGAGCGTCGTGTCACCCTGGGCATACTGATGCGTGAATTGCGTGAGGTATGGGTCCTGAAGGTCAGCGATGTTGCGATAATACGACTGGTACTGCGCGAGTGTGAGCCGGGAGTCCACGGTGACGATACTTTCGACGCGCGCGACGCGGGGATCAGCCTGGACATTGTGGACGAAATCGTACAGGTCGGTCAGATTCGTCGCGTCGAACGCGGTCGTGCCGGGTTTCGTCTTGACAACGACGAGGACGGGTGTCGTCTCGCTCGCGCTGAACTCCGTATTGAGGATGTCGTATACCTGCCGGCTCTGCACCGAAGGCGGCACAATCGAGGCGTCCGGGCTGCTGAAGGCGATATGCAGGAACGGCGTGCCGAGCAGCAGCAGCAGGCCGAGCGTCGGCACGAAGACGGCAATCGGATGACGCATGACAAGATGCGCGACGCGCGCCCACAACCCCGCGCTTTCCCGCCGTGCCGTGCCCCCGCGAAGGAACATGACGAATTTGCGCACCGAGAGCGCGTCTATTCGCGTGCCGACAATCGAGAGAAGCACGGGGAGCAGCGTCGTTGCGGCGAGCACGGAGACGACGACGACGACGATCCCACCGATACCGATGGAGACGAGCAGGTTGATGTGGAAGGTGAGGAGCGCGCAGAGACCGATCAGCACCGTCAGGCCGCTGTAGGCGACCGCCTGGCCTGCCGTAGCGAGCGTTCGCGCTATCGCCTCCGGCACGGCGTGCCCACGCGCCAGTTCTTCCCGGAACCGGCTGGCGAGGAAGAGCGAGTAATCGAGGCCGAGACCGAGACCGAGGAGCGTCGCGAGATTGACGGTGAAAATTGAGAGTTCCATCAGCGTGCCGAGTGCGTAGATCACTGCCAGAATGACGACGACGCCCACGCCGCCGACCAGCACCGGCAAACCCGCCGCGAGGACGCTACCGAAGACGATCAGGAGCGCGACGACGGCGATGGGGAACGCCACTGCTTCCGCGCGGGCGAGGTCGCGCTGGCTGACGGTCTCGACGTCCGCATAGAACGCGGGGCCGCCGCCGATGCGCATCGTCAGGTCGGGCGGCGGGATGATCGCGGCGGTGATCGCCGGCATCAGTTTCGCCGCCGCTTCGGTATCCGTGGCGAGGCTGACGACCTCGAAGGCGGTGCGCCCGTCGCGGGAAATCTGCCGGGGGTTGACCGCGTGACTGATAACGGTCGTTTGGACGTGTAAGGCGCTCAACCCAGCGAGGGAGGCATTCGTCTCCGCGATAAATCGTGGGTCCGTCGCGAGCAAGGACGGATTCGTGCTCGCATAGGTAACAATGACGTTGCTCGTGCTGTAGCCGAGGTCATTGGCGAGCGCCGCCGCCGCCTTGGAACTCTCCAACCCGGGGTCCGCAAAACCGCCGACGCGCAGCGGTTCGGTAACGCGCGGTGCGAAGGGAAGCGCGAGACCAAGCACGAGCATCCAAAAGGCAAGGACGAGCCAGCGAAACCGGTAAACGAGGCGACCGAAGGCATAAAACACGGATGCACCCTTTTCGTCATTGCATTGACGGTCGTCGCGACGCTGCGACTGAACCACTCTGGCCGCACGGCTGGCAACAACCGTACCGCACGTCCATAGCAGCATAGCGCGTTTTCGCCGAACCGGATGCCTTCGCCCGGTGCGAGGCTCCTTTCGGAGCGAGCAGTATGCACGCCCGTTCCTTGTCTTTGTCGCTGCTGTCCGGCACAATAGTCCGTAGCAGTTGACGGTTCGCACAGAGTGAAAGGGAGGCGACGCGATGGCGATGGCAGTTGGCGCACGACCGATCAAGGCTCCCGGCTGGTCCGGTGGCACGCACACGGATCTCGCCCTGGTGGACTGCGATGTCCACCAGACGGTTGGTGCATTGGAGGAGTTGCTGCCCTACCTCTCTCGCGTCTACCGGCAGCAGGCAACCGAGCAGGGAATTCGCTTTCCCGGTTCGGGGTACTTCAACGTCGCCAATGATGCGGCCCGCACTGATCTGGCGACCAATTGCGATGCGCCGAAGCATGACGGTCGCCAGATGGGCACGACGTATGAGCGGTTGCGCGATCAGCACCTCGATCTCTGGAATGTGGACAAGGTGCTGCTGACGGGCGCGAGCACGTATGGCGCGTCCATCCTCCCTGATCCCGACTTTGCCGCCGCCCTCTGCCGCGCGTTCAATGATTGGACGATTGAGCAGTGGCTGGAAAAGGACGACCGGCTGATGATGGCTCTCTCGATCTCGACCACCGATCCGCATCTCGCCGTCGCGGAGATCGAGCGGTTGGGGCCCGATCCGCGCGTGCGGGCAGTGATGCTGCCGACGGGCAATCGCATGCCGTACGGTAACCGCTTCTACCATCCGATCTGGGAGGCGTGCGAGCGGCACGGGCTGGTCGTCGGCATCCACCCCGGTAACGAAGGAGCGGGGATGGCCGGATCGCCAACGGGCGTCGGCTACCCAACGTATTACATCGAGACACGGATGGCGCGACCGCAGATGGCGATGGCGCACTCCGTCTCGCTGATCGCGGAGGGTGTCTTCGAGAAGTATCCGAGCCTGAAGGTGCTGATTGATGAGTGCGACCAGTTCTGGGCGGTCGGCCTGATGTGGCACATGGACGCAGACTGGAAATCGCTGCGCGATCAGACGCCGTGGGTAAAGCGGCTGCCGAGCGAGTACTTCCGCGCCCATATCCGGGTCGGCTCGCAGCCGATGCTCGAACCGGAAAACAGCGCGCAGTTTTTCACGATGCTCGACGCGATGCACGCCGAGGAAACGCTCGTCTTCTCCTCTGACTGGCCGCACTGGGACTGGGATGACCCGGCGACGACCTTTCCGAAACTGCCGGAGCGCTTGCACCGCCGCGTCTTCTGCGACAATGCCCGCGAACTGTTCGGGCTGTAGCGAGTGCTGAGTGCTGAGAGAAGCGCCCAGACATGTTTAATAGAGATCGAGGGACGCGGCATGAGTGACGAACGACGCGGTGAAAACCGTCGGGTGTGGACGCAAGCCCCTCAGCACTCATTACGTGTCGTTGTTGGCCCCGTGGCAGAATTTCCTGTGGGGACGCGCCAGATGATCGTGCCGTTTCGGGGGCGGGCAGGGATAGGTGTCTTCAACGTCAACGGCACGTACTACGCGCTGCGTAATCTCTGCCCGCACAAAGCGGGACCGCTCTGCACCGGGCGGGTGAGTGGGCGCATCGTCGCCGACGCCCCGCCGACCGCCGCGAACACGAACCTCGACCTCGTGCGGGACGGGGAGATTATCCGCTGCCCGTGGCATCTGTGGGAGTTCGATATCCTCACGGGACGCTGCCTCGTAGACGCAACAATGCGCGTCAAGACATATCCCGTTAGCATTGAGGAGGGTGATGTTGTGGTGTACGCCGATCCTGCCGATCTGCCGGAGCAGCCTGTGTCGGACGCGCGCACTGGCATGTTTTCCTGACATCAAGCAATCTGCTCGTTTGGGTGAGGAATGGCGCTTGACAGCGGTATTCAGCGATGCTATTCAGGTATTTAGGTATTCAGGTACGGGCGATCAGGAGAATCGGGACGTGCGTCTCGTTGTCCGTTTGCGAAGATTCCATAAAGGAGTTGTCCGAATATGGCAGGTTTCGAGTTGTCCGAAGCGGATCTGCGCGCACGTCGCGGCGTGAAGTGGCACCATCACCCGGAGGACGTGATGCCGGCATGGGTGGCCGATATGGATTTCACGGTGGCGGAACCCGTGCAGGCGGCGATTGCGCGGGTTGTTGACCAGCGTGACTATGCCTACCCGTATCGCGCCGATGACGCGTCGCTGGTCGCCGCATTCGTCGAGCGCATGCAGGAGCGGTTCGGGTGGACGGTTGACCCCAGCCTCGTCCAGCCGGTCACTGAATGCGTCCAATGCATGTACGCGACCGCCCTCGCCTTTAGCGAGCCGGGTGAAGGAATCGTCCTCCAAACACCGATCTACCCGCCGTTTTTGGGGACGCTCGAAAAAACCGGGCGGCGGCTAATTGAGAACCGGCTCAAAGATGACGGCACGCGCTACGTGCTGGATATTGACGGCCTCCGCAATGCCGTGGACGACACAACGCGCATCCTGATGGTCTGCAACCCGCACAACCCCACCGGCCGCGCCTTTTCGCGCGACGAGTTGATGGCGCTGGGAACCCTTGCAGTCGAGCGCGATCTGGTGATCCTCTGCGACGAGATTCACGCGGACCTATTGTATCCCGGCAGTACACACATTCCGATGGCAACCCTCAGCCCAGAAATTGCCGCCCGGACGATCACGATCACGTCAGCAACCAAGAGTTTCAACATCGCCGGGCTGCGCTGCGCGGTGATGCACTTCGGTTCCGCCGAACTGCGCGCCCGCCTGCGGGAGCGGGTACCGGATTCGCTGCTGGGGCAAATCGCCATCGTCGGGACGGACGCGACCGTCGCGGCATGGCGGGACGCGCAACCATGGCTTGATGAGGTGATGGTGCAGTTGCAGTCGAACCGCGATTACATCGCGCAGTTCATCGCGGAGGAAATCCCCGGCATTCATCATTACCGGCCGGAGGGCACGTACCTCGCCTGGCTCGATTGCCGCGCCCTCGATCTGCCGGGCAGCCCGTACAAATTCTTTCTCGAAGAGGGCAAGGTTGGCCTTAACGACGGCGCGATGTTCGGTGAGGCAGGCAAAACCTGCGTGCGGCTCAACTTCGCCACCTCGGAAACCGTACTGCGCGAAGTCCTTTCACGCATGGCGAGCGCCGTCCAGCATATTCAGTAACGAGTTAGGACTTACGCAGTTGGGACGTTTTTCGTGGTAGTAGCAGGCTTTCCCGCCTGCCTCTCAGGGCGGGGAGGCAGGCGGGAAAGGATACTGTCCGCTTTACCCTCTATGAACATGCGACCGTGCGCCCCATGAGCATCACGAACCTGCATCGTATTGACCTGCGGCATCGGACCGCAGCCTTCGGCATGCTAATCGGCGCGATGACTGATCGCGGGAAAGGCTATGGAACGGAGGCGACGCGCGTGATGCCCGCGTACGCGTTCACTGCGCTTGGCCTGCACAACGTCATGCTGACAGTACTGGAGTTCGACCGCGCGGGACGGCATGCGTATGAGAAAGCGGGATTCTGGGAATGCGGGCGGCAGACGTGTGCGTGGATGGGAGGCATGCTCTGGGATACGATTGCTATGGCATCTCTCGCCAGCGAGTTTGAGAAGTCCAGTGCTAGCGGGTAGCGTGTTACTAAACGAGCCGCGATAGGGTCATTTTTTCGGCACATACGCGGCGGCGTTACGCGCCTTCTGATGGCCGAAGATCTCTGATGCTCAACATATACTGATGCTGACGCTAGTTGTTCTCAGGTGTGCCTGAATAGGTGTGGAGATCACGGTGATCGTTCGTATCAACGGCCCGATCAATGCCGACAAATCCACCCGTCGGGCTCCTCCTGGCAACGCTGCTCCCGCGCACCGTCTATGTTGGGGTCGATGCCTTGCGCGATTTTATTCCAGCCGTGCCGCTCGGCGAGGCGATCCCGATCAACGTGGAGAACGCCGTCGGCGCCGACGGCGAATCTCGTGCGGCGCGGGGTGAGAACGGTCGGCGGATTGCCTCCGCGCTCGACTCCTTACCATCGATGATGTACGAGAGGAGATGGACAGTTGCAGGGGTCGTCGCGTAATCTTTCAGAGACCTCTGGGACATGGCGACTCCATGCGATGCCTCTCATGTCCGGAGCCGTCTTGCCGACAAGGGGAGCAAGACCGTGAAGGATACTCACTCGGTTCATTGCACGACACGACGGACATTCCTTCGCGCCGCTGCGGGCGCAGTAGCGACCCTCGCGAGCGCCGGTATCTTGCAGGCATGCGGCGGTACGAGTTCACCGACTGTGATCCCGTCCACGGGAGCCACCGCACCGGCTGCGTCACGTACGGGTGCCAGCGCGTCAACGTCCACAGCGATCCAGCCCGCGCAGAAGCTGACGATCGCCTACAATGGGTTCGAGAATAATCTCACCCCATTCACCCTCACCCTGGTTACCCTGCCCAATGCGCATGATTTGGTCACGTTGGTGTACGACACCCTCTTCTGGTCGCAAAACGACATCGAACCGGAGCCGTGGCTGGCCGAGAAGGCCGAGGCGTCGGTGGACCGTCTGGTGTGGACCGTTACGCTCCGGTCCGGGATCACCTGGCATGACGGCGTCCCGTTCACCGCCGAGGATGTTAAGTTCACGTTTGAGTATTACCAGAAGTTTGCAGGCGCTTCGGGCCGCTATGCCCACCATGTAGGCGATGTCCCGCCATTCGACCGTGCTGAGGTGATCGATCCTTTGACGATCCGATTCTTTTACCGGGCGCCCGCGCCGACATTCACGATGCTCCCGGGGGGCGATCTGCCGATCATTCCGCGGCATGTTTGGGAGAATGTGACCGAGCCGTCGAAAGCGAGCAAGGATCTACCAATCGGGTCGGGACCGTACAAGGTTGTCGAGATTCAGCCCGATCAATTGTACCGGCTCCAAGCCAACGACCGCTATTTCAAGGGACGCCCGACCGTGAACGAACTGGTTCTGCCAATCGTGCAGGACCCATCGGCGGCGTTTGCCTCGCTGCAGACCGGGCAAGTCGACTTTGTCGCGCGCAACGTGCCTCCCGAGCTCATCGACCGGTTTGCCCGCCTGCCCAACCTGAAGATGGTCAAGGGCACCCGACTGGAGCCCACGCAACTGTATTTCAACGCGCGCAAGACGCCGCTGTCGGATGCGCGGCTGCGCAAAGCCATCAGCATGGCTGTGGACACACAGGCGTTGCTGCAGACGGTTCTCCTCGGTCACGGACGCCCCGGTCGCGATGGGTTTATTCATCCCGACTCACCCTGGGCGCTGCCCAACGGCGGGCATGAGTTCGATGCCGCGCGGGCCGCGCAGATACTCGACGCTGCGGGATATACGCAAAAGGACGCGGACGGAGTGCGCAAGGCACCCGCCGGGTCTCGGCTCGAGTTCTCGGTCCTGGTCTCCTCGTTCGCCCCACAGGACCTGCGCGCCACCCAATTGATCGCCCAGCAGGTGAGCGCGATTGGCGTCAAGTTTACTGTCGAGGCGCTCGACCCGGCCACGCTCCGCCAGCGCCGTCAAGCGCCCACTGGCCAAATCCCCCCGTATGACGCATACGTCGGCACCCTGGAGTCGCACGGCCATGTGGACCCCGACGGCTTGTACTACTTCTTCCACTCACCGGGGGCGAAAGGGTTCGGCGCCACCGTCACCGGCTACGGTAATGCCCGCTTCGACCAACTGTCCGACCAGGCAGCCATGACCCTCGATCTCACGGCACGAAAGGGGATGCTCCAGGAGATGCAGCGGATCCTCGCCGAGGAGACCCCGGTGATTGTCTACTTCTATCCAGACGGTGACTATGCCTATCGGCAGGCTGCCTATGACGGCTGGGTGTCCGATCCCGGGCACGGCATCTTCACCAAACGGTCGTTCCTGCCCGGGTACAAGCGCGCGGCGGCTGGGCTTCCCACCGACGGTCTCGCGGCCCTTTCGCAGTGCCGCGACGCGGCGGAGTGAGGCGATGATCCGTCACACCGCGCGTGCCGTTGCGCAATACGCGTTGGTGCTCCTTGGGGCAATCGTCCTGAACTTCGCGTTGCCGCGCCTCGCCCCGGGCAATCCCATTGACTTCCTGCTGCCACCCGAGCAGGCGGGTATCCTAACGCCGGGTCAACGCCAGCAGGCGCTGTCGCAATTCGGGCTGGATCAACCAATACCCGTTCAGTTCGTGCGGTATCTCGGCGGGTTGGCCCATGGCGATCTCTTGTACTCGGTGCGGTATGGTCGCCCGGTACGCGATCTCATCGCTGAACGCCTGCCGTGGACCTTGCTCCTGGTCGGCGCCGCGATCGGTCTGGCGACCCTCATCGGCGCCCTGCTCGGGTTCCGGTCGGCATGGCGCCGGGGAACGGCGGAGGATATCGCATTCCTAAGCCTGGTCATTCTCCTGGATTCGCTGCCCGTCTTCTTCGTCGGCATGATGCTTATCCTGATATTCGCGGTGCAACTCGGCCTGTTCCCAATCTATGGGGCTGTCCCCACCACCGCTGCCGTGGGGATGGACTTCGTCGTCGCCGTTGGCAAGCGGCTCGTGCTGCCCTTGGCGGCCTTGACCCTGGCCTCGATCGGCCCGATCTATCTCGTGGCCCGCTCGGCACTGGTGTCGGAACTGCAGGAGGACTACGTACTGATGGCCGAAGCCAAAGGGCTTGATCGTCGCGGGGTGCGGCGACATGCGCAGCGCAACGCGCTCCTGCCGCTGTGGACGGTGGCGCTCGTGAACCTGGGCTCGCTGGTCGGGGGCGCGACGATCGTGGAAACCGTTTTCTCCTATCCGGGACTGGGCCGACTCATCTACCAAAGCGTGATCGCGCGCGATTACCCGGTCCTGCAGGGGACGTTCCTGCTCCTGGCCGTTTCGGTCATCGCGGCAAACTTCATTGCCGATGTCGCGTACCCGCTGCTCGATCCGCGGGTGCGGCGCCCGGTCGCGGTCTCGCCATGAAATTGCGTCCCAACGTCGGATGGGCGCGAGCCGAGCGCGTGGCAGGCCGATGGCGGCTCGCGCAGCGACTTCGCCCCAGTCGGGTGCTCGGGTGGCTTGGGGCGGCGCTCCTCATCCTTTTCCTGGGCCTCGCCGTCTTCGCGCCCGTGCTGGCCGGGCACTCGCCCAGGATGGCCACCGGTCTCCCGTACGCGGAGCCATCGGTGAATCATCCCCTCGGCACGGACGATCTCGGCGTGGATATCTTCGCCGAACTCCTCTACGGGGCGCGGATCACCCTGGCGGTTGGCGTGCTGTCGGCGCTCTTCGGGACCGGCGTTGGCCTCGTGGTGTCGCTGCTCGCGGGGTATTTCCGGGGCGCGGTCGAGATCGTGCTGATGCGCGCCGTTGACTTCATGCTGTCGTTCCCCTTCCTGCCACTAGTCATCCTGCTGGCGACGTTTCTCGGGCGCGGATTTCTCACCACAATCCTCGTGATCGCCGGGGTAATCTGGGCCCGGCCCGCGCGGGTGCTGCGCGCGCAGGTGCTCAAGGTTCGCGAGTTTCCGCATGTGGCGGCGGCGCGCGCGATGGGCGCGGGCACGCCGTATATCCTGGGCCGCCATGTGCTCCCGCGCGTCACGCCGCTCGCCGTCGCCCAGTTTGTCCGGGCGGCGCATGTGGCCGTCTTTATCGAGGCATCGCTCGCCTTTTTGGGTCTAGGTGACCCTAACCGGCAGAGCTGGGGAACCATGCTCTTCTTCGCGAACTCCCACAATGCCTTTCTCACCGATGCCTGGCGCTGGTGGATACTGCCGCCCGGCCTCGCCCTGGCGGCGACGGTACTTGGCTTCGCGTTCATGGGGTACGCGATCGAGGACTGGGCCGATCCCCGCCTCGCCAATGCTACCCGGCCTGCCGGTCGCCTCCAGCGTGCGACGGGGGCGGGAGGCGAACCTCGCCCCGCTCCCGCCAAATTACTACCGTCGGTTCTCGATGTGCGCAATCTGCGGGTGCGCTACGACACACCGGCCGGTCCGCTCGATGCGGTGGACGGCGTCAGCTTTGCGATTGGCCCGCGCAGGATCGTCGGGCTTGTTGGTGAGTCGGGGTGTGGCAAGAGCAGCTTGTCCATGGCGATCCTGCGGCTTCTCCGCCCCCCGGGACATCTGACGGGCGGGGCAGTCGTGCTCGATGGCCGTGATCTGAAGAGCCTGAGCGTGCCCGCGATGGCAAGGGTGCGGGGACGAGAGATTGGCTTGGTCCCGCAGAGTGCGATGAATGCGCTCAACCCTGCCTACTCTGTGCATCGTCAGGTGCGCGAAGCGGCGGCGCTGACCCGGGACAGGGCGGGTGCAGGCATGCGCGCGCATGAATTGCTCGACCTGGTGGGGATACCCGCAGCGCGTCACAGCGCGTACCCCCATGAGTTGAGCGGTGGGATGCGGCAGCGCGTCGTGATCGCGATGGCTATCGCCAACGAGCCATCGCTGCTGATCGCCGACGAGCCGCTCACCGGGTTGGATGTTGTCACACAAGAGCACATTCTCCAGCTCCTTCTGGACCTCCGCGACCGTTTCGGCATGGCCATCCTGCTTATCTCGCACGATCTCCCGGTGGTTGGCCGGATCGCGGACGACCTGCTGGTGATGTATGCCGGGCGGATTGTCGAGTCGGGGCCGGCGCAACAGGTCATGCACGATCCTCAGCACCCCTACACGCGCGCGCTCCTACGCGCCTTTCCGAGCATCCGAGGACCGCGACAGGTTATCGCGTCAATCCCGGGCGAGCCACCCGATCTCCTGCACCCGCCGTGCGGGTGCCGCTACCACCCGCGCTGTGCCGAGTCGTTCGATGCGTGTCTACTCGTTGACCCACCCCTGTTCGAACCCATCGCCGGGCACTACGCCGCCTGTTTGTTGGCGAGATCGTGACAGCCCCCGTGCTCGCGCTCCAGGGAGTGTCGAAGTCGTTCAGCGGCCAAAGGCACTGGCGCTCCCCGGCGACGTCCCTGGTTGCCGTCAATGACGTGACCGTGTCAATCGCTGCTGCGGAGATCGTTGGTCTGGTCGGGATGAGTGGCGCGGGGAAGAGCACGCTCGGCCGCATCGTGCTCGGACTGGAACGACCGGATCACGGCCAGGTCATGTTCGACGGGGTTGATCTGGCCCGACTGCCCGAGCGCGCCTTGCGGCCGATGAGGCAGCGCATGCACCTGATTTTCCAGGACCCCTACGCCTCCCTGCATCCCGGGATGCGAGTGGCACAGATCGTCGCGGAGCCGCTGATGATCGCGGGGATCAAGGGAGAAGATCGGGCGGGGGACGTTGCCACCACCCTCACGGAGGTGGATCTCACCCCTGCGGCGCGGTTCGTGCGCCGTTTTCCCCACGAGCTGTCCGGGGGTCAGCGGCAGCGGGTCGCGCTGGCGCGGGCGCTCATCGGGCGCCCGCGCCTGGTTGTCGCGGATGAACCTACTTCGATGCTTGACGTATCGCTGCGAGCGGGTATTCTCGATCTCATCGCCGGGATGCGCGCCCGTTACGACATGGCCTTCCTGTTCATCACGCACGATCTTGCCGTGGCACGGTATGTGTCGGATCGTATTGGCGTCATGCATGGAGGGCGGTTGATTGAGCTCGGCCCGGCAGAGGAGGTGATCCACCGGCCACAGCATGAATACACGCGCGCGCTGCTAGCCGCGAGCGGGGGCGCACCGTGAACACACGAGTCGAAAGATCGGTGTAATTGGCAGGATGTCTATGGAGGAGATGAGACGATGGCACGCAGAAAGTTGATCCTGTTCACGAACAGCGATCCGGGAACTGATCCCTGCCCCGCAGCGAGCGCCTACCACTTCGCCACGGTCGCCGCCGGGGCTGGCTTGGAAGCCGAAGTGCGTCTCGTCGGCGACGCGGTAAAGCTCGCGCTTCCCAATGCAATCGCCGTCACGCCACGGGGCGACGAACTGCGGGAGAAGGTGCGTCAGGGCGTCGGGGCGGACTATCTGGTCTCCTTGTGACCATTCTGCGTGGACACTCGTGGAGTGTCCGACGAGAACATCGCGACGATTGGTGGCATGAAAAGGACTTTGGCTGAGATCTTGACTGAGGTAGCCGATGGCCGCTCAGAACTGATCTACTTCGGCTAGTCATACCCGTTGTGCCGATCAGTTCACAATGAAAGGGGTGTGGGTAGCCGAGTGAGCGGTGCTGAGACCGTCGAAAGGACGATCGCGGAGCGGTGATCGCCCGTTTGGCGGGCGATGAGATTCGACCTCACGACAGCCTGCTTGGGAGACAATCAACACTTTGCACTGTAGCGGAAAAGCGTGTTTTCCTTACGGTACTTACCTTCGCGACCGTCGCGTCTTCATGCGTCTGGCGGTTCGAGATAGGTGAGGCGCGCACGACGTTAGAACACCCGGAGACGGTGCGCGCCTTCCTGCGCGGCCTGATCGCCGGGATGCGCGACACCCAAGCAGACCCGAAGGGCGCGTTCGCGGAAGTCCTGAGGATCGTCCCCGAGGCGGCGAAAACGGCGGATGTGCAGCAGCAAGTCCTCGCCGCGACGATCGACCTCAGCGGGCGCATCTGCGCATCTTGTCCGGCGTTGGTCACCGCCCTCAGATCGAGCGGACGGAGGAGTTCAGCCCCGTGGTGCTCGGATTCCTCGGTGTGGGCGCCGAGGACTAACCTCGACTTTCCTTTCATCCATCGTCAAAACCGGCAGGTCCCTACGTGTCCGAATGCCGTTGGCAAATTCTTGACTGATCTACGTCGCAATGTTAGGAATACAACCGGCGGGTTCCTCGTTACCAGGGAAGCATGCGAGGCATGGACCCTTCTCAGCTATCGCGTCGGTAGTGCTGCGCCTTCTCAGTAGAAAGGAGCCTGGGCATGGTGGATTCGACAAATATTCCTTCTCCCATCAGCCGTCGCCAGGTCGTGCAGCGCGGTGTGACGCTCGTCGCCGGCATCGCTGCCGGCAGTATCCTCGCGGCGTGCGGTGGCGCGATCCCGACGGCCGCGCCCTCATCCGCCGCCCCCGCGACCACCGGCGCATCGACGATACCGGGATCGGTCGCGCCCGCAGTGCAATCCTCTCCCAATGGATCTGCAGTCGCGGTGCGCAAGGGCGGCACGGCGGTCTATTACGCCTCGCAGGAAGGATCCCACCTCCTTCCCTCGTTCAGTAGCTTCTCTACCGTGATCGCCCCGACCGCACCCTTCTTCAACGGCCTGACGAAGCCGGGGCTCAATCTCGAGCCGCTCCCCGATCTCGCCGAATCATGGATGAACACACCCGATGGGAAACAATGGACCTTCACACTCCGCAAGGGCGTCAAGTGGCACGACGGGCAGCCCTTCACTGCCGCCGATGTCAAGTTTACATGGGAGACGATCGCCCACCCGGACAACAAGACGGGGGCGCAGTTGTACAGCTTCTTCGCCTTCGTCGCGGGCGCGCCGGAGTTCCACACTGGCAAGGCACAAGAGATCACGGGTATTAAAGTGTCGGACGACTACACCGTTCAAGTGACGCTCACCTCCCCCTCCGCCCCCTTCTTTAACATCGGCGCTGGCCAGTACATCATCCCGAAGCACATCCTCGGCACCGTGCCCGTCGCGGAAATGCTCAAGCATCCGTACGCCCGTGCCCCGGTCGGCACCGGCCCCTTCGTCTTCGAGGTCTGGAGGACGGGAGACAGCATCGTTGGGAAGGCATTTGACGGCTATTTCGCTGGTCGCCCGCACCTCGATCGTGTCGTGTATCGGATGATTCCGAACGCGGACTCGAACACGCTTATCACCGCGCTCAAATCGAAGGAGATGAACGCGGTTGAGGTATCGCTTGATGCGTATGACCAACTCCAAGGGGATCCGTCGCTTCGCCGTGTGCTGAAGCCAGGCCGCGGGAATCAATACATCGAGTTCAACCTCGCCAAGCCGCTCTTCCAGGACCTGCGCGTGCGCAAGGCGCTCTCATACGCGCTCAATCGCAAGGCGATCAACGACACCGTCTGGAAGGGGCGCGCGCAGATCTACAACTCCGTTTTCCCGTACGACTGGTGGCCGACGAAGAAGGATGCGACGCTCTTTGACAACGATCCCGAGCAAGCGAAGCGGCTCCTTGATGAGGCAGGTTGGAAGGTTGGACCGAGCGGTCTCCGTGAGAAAGAGGGGCAGAAATTCTCCTTCACGATGTATTCGATCTACAATGACTGGCCCCTTGTCGTGCAGCAGCAGTGGAAGGCGATTGGCGTGGAGATGAAGCACGAGTTCGTGGACTTCGCCACCCTGAATACGCAATACTACAGTACGCGTATCTTCGAGGCGGCGGGGTTGCAGGTCGTCTATACACTGTACACGGACCCGCACTACGCGCTGCCGGGGTACTTCCTGAGCGCGAACAACCGCAACAGCTACAACAATCCGAAATCGGACGATCTGATCAACCGCGCGGCAGCGACGAACGATCAGGAGGAGCGACGCAAACTCTATTACGAGTGGCAAGAAGTGATCGCACAAGATGTGCCGCACCTCTGGCTCGGCAATCCGCCCAACGCCTACGTCTACAGCGCCGATCTGGTCACACCCGATTACCCCAGCTCGTACTTCAACTGGCGCGACGCGGCTTCGTGGTACTACAAGCAGTAAGTGGCAGGAGTGGCAAGGCAGGATATGCGGATGGGTGTATGGCGATGAGCGAACTCTCACGAGCGCCTGTCCCGGTGCTCGAACCGGGTGCACGCGCACTAGCCCCTCCCTTTCTAGGGGGCCGTCCGGCACGGCAAGGGTTCGCGCCGCTGCGATGGATCGTGGCGAACGGGCGGATCGCCTTTGGCGGGACCGTCGTAGGAATCGCGGCGCTTGTTGCGGTTTTCGCACCCGTGCTCGCGCCGCAGCGGCCGGAGGCGCAGTACGTGCAGCTCCGCCTGGCACCGCCGGGCTCGGCCTTTATTCTCGGTGGCGACGGGCTCGGGCGCGACGTGCTCAGCCGCCTGATTTTTGCGGGACGCGTCTCGCTCTCGATCGGGCTTCTTTCGATGCTCATCACGCTCATCGTTGGCGTTTCAATCGGAGCAATCGCGGGCTACTTCGGCGGCTGGGCGGACCGGCTCCTGATGCGCGTGACGGATCTCGTGCTCGTCTTCC
>JAABUY010002113.1_pt1 | contig 24460 bp, 19 predicted proteins | sample 5560271 | NCBI WGS metagenome assembly JAABUY01 (sample SAMN10711886, study PRJNA513374) | rock metagenome | isolation source: Antarctica rocks | place: Antarctica: Victoria Land, University Valley | reverse complement strand
AAGTGTTGAATTGAATTGAGAAGTTGAACTCAATAACTTGAGTTGAGTTAAAAAGCTTGATTCAACAATTCAATTTGAAAACTTGATTTGATTCAACAAGATATTAAATAGATGTAAATAGCTTGATTAAACAGTCTACATGATTTCTCTTCATGACTTTCTATCATGTTTTTCTGTCATGATTCTTTATCAAAGTCAAATAATCTTTATGTTTTTCTTCATTTTTCTCTTCATGTTTTTCTTCATGTTTCTTTTTACGTTTTTCTTTATGACTTTCTATCATATGATCTTCATGTTTTCTCATCATGACTTTCTATCAAACAATCTTCATGTTTCTCTTCATGTTTCTCGTCATGTTTCTCTTCATGTTTCTCGTCATGTTTCTCTTCATGTTTTTCTTTATGATTTTCTATCAAATGATCTTCATGTTTTCTCTTCATGACTTTCTATCAAAAAGATAATGCAAAAGTCGAAAAATTTTCTATATTTAACTTTTTGATATCAAGCTCAAATTCTTGATGAGTTGAATCAAGTTGATTCAATTCTCAGTTGAGTTGAGTCACGTTAAGTTGAAAATATGCGTAATTTGACTTGAATCAAGTTGAAAATGTGAGCAACTCAACTTTGAATTGAGTCAAATTCAAAATGTCAATTCAAAACTTAACTTGATGATCAGTTTATATAAATGTAATATGATAATGTAATATTTTAAGCAAATACAATATAAATATATTGTTAAAACTTAATTTACTAAATGAATAAATGAAATTTATAAAAGTGATATGACAATGTAATATTCTAAGCAGACATAGTATAAATATATTTTATGATAAAGCTAATTAATAAGAAGTTCTTGATAATTTAAGAAAATCAATCAAGTATAAAGAGTTTATCAAGCATTGTTAAGTTAAACACAGCATAATTCATGATATATTAAGTTGAAGATATAACGTGATTTATGCAATGTTTTGACAGAGTTTCAAAGTTAATTCAGATCTGATTTTCAACTTAATTTCTGACTTTAGTCTCTGGTTTAATCTTTATATATCAATTCATCATGATAATTGTTTTCTTTTTTAAGTGAATTCATTCTTAATCTCAATAATTAATATTTTTGTTCATTTCAGTAAATAACAACGTTTATTCAATCAATAACGAGATTTATCTGTACAAGATGCTGACTACGAATCTTCTGCAAGCTATGCTTGTCAGAAGAGCTGAACAATCTTATTGACAGAGCAGTAACAACACATTACGCTCACATATACAGATCGAGCATTGCATCATGATGCTCACAAACAACAAGATCACATGACTAAATAATCATATGATCAAACAGTGATCAAACAGTGAATGAAAGCTCACGTTGAAGTGATCAGCTTTCACATATATAGATCGAGCATTGCATCGCGATGCTCACAAACAATAAGATCATATGACTAGATGATCATGTGATCAAACAGCGAATGAAAGCTCACGTTAAAGTGATCAGCTTTCAGTTATATAGATCAAAGTTCATCTAGCTCGCTCAGCAAGATGATCAAACAGCAAATTCAAAAGCTTACATTGAAGTGATCAGCTTTCAGTTACATAGATCAAAAGCTCATTTAGCTCATTCAGCTAAATAATTAAACAGTGAATGAAAGTTCACGTTGAAGTGATTGACTTTCATATACATAGATCAAAGCTCGTTTAGCTCACTCAACTAAATGATCAAACAGCAAATTCGAAAGTTCACGTTAAAGTGATCAACTTTCATACATAGATTAAAGCTCGTCTAGTTCACTCAGCTAGATGATCAAACAGCAAATCTGAAAGCTCACGTTGAGATGATCAGCTTTTGCACATAGATCAAACTTGTTTAGCTCGCTCAGCTAAATGATCAAACAGCAAATTTGAAAGCTCACGTCAAAGTGATCAGCTTTCATACATAGATCAAAGCTCATTTAGCTCGCTCAGCTAAATGATTAAACAGTAAACTTGAAAGCTCACGTCAAGATGATCAGCTTTCGCACATAGATCAAACTCGTCTAGCTCGCTTAACTAGATGATCAAACAGCAAATTTGAAAGCTCACGTCGAAGTGATCAGCTTTCGCACATAAATCAAAACTCGTTTAACTCGCTCAGCTAAATGATCAAACAGCAAATTTGAAAGCTCACGTTGAAGTGATCAGCTTTCATACATAGATCAAAGTTTGTTTAGCTCGCTCAACTAAATGATCAAACAGCGAATTTGAAAGTTCACGTCAAAGTGATCAGCTTTCACATACATAGATCAAAGATTATCTACTCTTCAGATGATCAAATGCAAATTCAAAAGCTTACGTTGAAGTGATCAACTTTCGCACATAAATCAAAATTCATTTAGCTCGCTCAGTTAAATGATCAAATAGCAAATTTAAAAGCTTACATTAAAGTGATCAGCTTTCATACATAGATCAAAGTTCATCTAGCTCACTCAGCTAAATGATCAAACAGCGAATTCAAAAGCTCACATCAAAGTGATCAGCTTTCACATACATAAATCAAAGATCATTTATTCTTCAGATGATCAAATGCAAATTTGAAAGTTTATGTTGAAGTGATTAGCTTTCACAATTTCATGTTGTTTATATGATCACTTGATTATATAAACAGTTCATGTACTCATATGTGCATTCTAACAATCTGACTGCTCAATGAAAAGATATACTGCATCGACTTTGACTAAATTACATGTAATTTAGCATATACACAGCGCTTCAATGCTACTATCTAAATAAATAGCATCATGTTTCATAGTCTTAAACTGCATAAGCACGTAAAACTTGAAGAAAAAAAAAAATTTGTTATTAAACAGCTTGTAATGCTTATTTAGCTCATCATTTGATTGTCAGCAATAATGAGTACAATTGCTACATTCAATGTAGTAACATAATCATTTCTTTATCAAAATCATACTACTTCTTTTCATTTTATGATTCAATAACTTTCATTTTCTTACTTACTTTCTTTACTTCATAATAGAAGTTTTAAAAAAGTCTTTCTTCTTTCACTTATTCTTAAACTTTTGCTTGAGTGTCTTTTTGATAAAAGCATCATTGAATGAGTATGTTTATTAAAAAAAGGCAATCACAACGCATGCAAAGCAAATTTTTGAAAGAAGCAATATAATTAAGACAGAATGAATTTAGAAGATGAATAAATGATGATGAATTGCATGAATTGCAATAATGCTGATTCAAAGATGATTGTGAGCAATGTTGACTCATCACAAAGAAACAGCAACGCAAGATTGAAAAGCTTATGCAATGATAAAAAGTATGTTACTAATATTATTGATCTTCTAATACAAACATCAACGTTAAAGAAAGAAAAGAATAAAGATCATTCATGAAAAGAAGTAACAGTGAAGCTGATGCAACATCTTTGAAATAATTCAGAAGAAAAAAACAACGAGAATCAAAATGTGTTTATTGCAAAAAATATACAGAAACTGAAAAAATTCATACAACTGCTTAGTAAGCAGCTACAAATATAAAATAGCACATGCTTCTCGTTGAGAATCACATCATGAGCAAACATAATAAGAGAAGAAGCAATAATGAGAAAGTAACATCTCAGAAATGATTTGTCATTACTTTGCAAGAAACAAAAGATCATGATGAAGATAACAGAAAGAAAGAAAATAAAGAAGATACAAAAGAAATCTACTGAATAAATTCTTTAAGAAATCACAAATATGTTGACAGCTCAAAGAAATTTAATCATGTTTCTTCACAAGCTTGAAAGTGAAAACATCATACTTCATGCAGTGAGTTCAGAAGCTTGAACAAATTTAGAAAGATTTCAAACATAAGCAAAAAAAATCATGAACTTGATGCATATAATGCATCAAATCTTTGCTGTGCTAGCATATGAAATATACATCATAATAAACATAAATAATCAGAAAGTGATCATTAAAAGATTGATAAAAAACAATGTAAAACTTCATGAAAATTTAAAGATTCTAAGAATAGTCTGACTTAAGAAAGTAGTTGAAAGTGAGAAGATTCACTTGTCACTCATCATAAAGATTGCAATCAAAGTGATGATGAATTGATTAATGAAAAAAAGCATGTTAAACTTGTATCAAGAATGTTCATGCAAACTGTTTGAAAAGAACTGTCATATCACTCAATGTTACAGATGTTTCAAATTTAATCATATGATCAGATTCTGCAAGAAGAAACAACGCTGTGCTAAATGCACAGATAAACATCACATTGAAGAGTGCATAATGTCTTTAAATAGAAAATGTTGCATCAATTGCAATGAAAATCACAAATTCTGAAGATGCATCTGTTTCAAATGATAACAGCAGATGAAATAAGCATCAGAAATTTACAGAAACAGATTGATTAAATATTTGAAAGCATTGAAATATAATCACATATTCTTCTTGCTGTTTCTGAACTTTCTAAGCTCAATGAATTCATTGAGTTCAACAGACTTTGTAGATTCAATGAATTCTTCAAACTCAGTAATCATCATGTTGAAAATATGTAATTGAAATGTTGAATCAACATGATAAATGATAAAAGTTAAAAAGAGATGAATTAATCTCTTTTCATGCATAACTAGTAATTTGAATAAGATGACATTTGAGCAGACTCAGAAATGCTTAATCAGAAAGCATAAAAGATTCTCAGTGATTGAAAGCATATAAAGAGTCTTCTCAGTGCAGAATCAATAACAGCTACAAATAATTTTATAATAAAACAATTCTTTCTACAAATTCTACAATACAACATCAGAAAATCATTAAAGATTCAAGAATCATTCTTGATTGACAAAAAAGTTTGCAAATTCAATATAGTAATTATACAAAAGCAAGAACACAACATTAAACTTATTTACAATCATTTAATTCAGCTCACAACTTCTTTCATTTAATGAAAAACTCATCATCTCAGTCAAAAACATGCATATATGTTAATTGTAATTGTAATTGTAATTGTAATTCATACATTCTTATGATATTGATTTAGATTCAACTTATGAGAAAAACTATGCTATGTATATTAAATGAACAAAACTTTCTGAGAGAGAAAATCGCTCATTGACTACATGATGATTTCACGTCATCAAAACAATAAATTTGACACTATGTTATCAGTAATGAATCTATAACTTCTATTCAACGCATGATGCTTAAGTAAACTTTTAATGAGTGTCTGTGCTGTTTAATTATGACACATTGTCTTTGCTTTGCTTTTCATTGATGATATTTTATACAAATGATGTCTTGATTCAATTCTTGATTCGAAAATGAAAGATGTTTTCTTTGCATTCATGATGCTCATGATTATAATGTTGAAAACTGCGTTCTCTTGCTCAATGATTGTCACTCATTGAGTAGAGAAATATATGATGAAAGAGAGATGTATACGATGAAAAAATAAAGTGCAATTGTATTAAATAACTTCATTCTGCTCTTGATTTGACTTATGTCACATAAACGTTGAATAGATTGTTAGTATAAACGTATGATCACAATCGTTCAATGCATGACTCTGATCAATAGTAGAGAATGCATTCTGATCATTCTTATAAACTCTTAATTTTTCACGTAGATAGATGTATGACTTGACATCAAGTAAAGAAGATGAGTTCAAGTCTCTTCAGTATATCAGCGTGATTGACGAGTCACTACTTCTTTGAACATTATAGTCACGACTTTCAGACTCATCATTTGAAATGACTATTTTATCTGATATCTTTTCATCAATTACTTGATAACACTGTTGATGTGATAAAGACATTTCAATATCAATGCAGTTGATGAGTTGCAAATTCTTCAATCACTTGTAATTACAACTTTTAGACTCTTCATCTGAGTTGTTTATTTCATTAGTAGTATCTTTTCATTTCTTATCAACATTGACATATCATTAATCTTCTTCATAGATTAATTGTGACTGTTAGAAGAAATGTTGTCACGTAGATAAAAACTCTGCATGATAATTTTTTTAATCACGCAATGTTATAACATCATTCAAAGTGCGTTGAATTGAAATCTCTTGATTTTTCTGACTTCTATTTAAACACAGAATAGAATCAAAAGATTCGTAGTTAACATCATGTATAAATGAATTTCATTGTCAGTTACATATATGTTAATAAATAACTTCGTAAACGATATTAACATTCTAGTCTACGACAGATTCATTGAAGAAATCTGCAGAATACTGAGCAAAGCACACGACGTCTGCGCGAAATGAGCTCGCATTCATGACGTAACGTTTGCATCAGAAAAGTATGAGCTTACGCATTTCACTAGAAAATTGAAGAGATTTAACATGATGACTAGCATACAAATAGAAAGCTCAGTTATCAAATTGAAATCAGATGTACAAGTTTTAAAGATGCAACTGAACATGAAACTGCAATGAAACGCGCATCTTCAACAAATAAAGATGAATTACGTCACAAGAATGCTGACACTTAGTCATCTTGAAGTCTTCACATGAAGAACTATCTTCACAAAAGCGAGACAAGTATACTCAGCAGTAATGAGATCAGAAATTGCATTTGAAGCGTCAGTCTGACATCAGCGCGACAAGAAAGATGAACTGTTGAACAAAGAATGCAAACTAGAAACACTTCATAATCAGACTCTGTATCACGTAGCAGAAGCATTCAAAAGAGTAAACATCGAAACTCTAAAGACAGAAACATACATGAGTTCATTACATGTTCATCTGAATATGCTACAGAACAAGATCACGCTACACAGTTGAATCAACAATCGAACGCAAGAGATCAAATAAACATGCAAACTAATACACATTCATTTGATGAGAGTTAATCACGTCATTTCTCACTCATTCATCATCAAGAAAATAGTACTTCTGAATGCTTTCATTCAAGAAGATGCGAAGATACAGTCAAGATGCAGATGACACATTTTCTTCTTCACAATGATTTCAACAAATAATAACATCGCAATAACGCAGTATCACAAAGATCAATGAAATCAACGATGAGAAAAGTACAGAAAATGCGTCGCAGATGTCAATGCAATCTCAGCACAAAGATTGCATCTGAGCAATAAGATGATAAAGATGCGTGATGATCTTCAGAAAGCAGAAAGCATTCTTGCAATGTACATCAGAATTGAACGCATAGATCTGAATGCTTATTTGCACTCTAGAAACATTTCAGACATGAATAGTTCATGATGTGATTGTAAATGAAGTCATCAGACGACGAAGCATGTATTCATGCACTGCTCAAACTGATTGCATCTGCGATCAAGAATGCTACAAGATGCTGACTTCTTGAACTATTAAATAATTGTCATCATCACGAAAAGTCTCAGAGCAGTAACAAAGATGATGATGAAAATAAAGCTCTTGAAGAAATTTAAAGTGACTAGAACACTCATTCTTTAACGTGTGATCAACGCGAACAAATTTGATACATAGTCTCAAAACTCACTGTTTCAACTGCGTGAAGTAATTGTATAGACTGCGAGTGATTTTCTACCTCAGAGAATTTTGTTCACTCGATAAAAATAGCATAAAGTTCTTCATGAGTCAATCTAATCAATGTCATAAGAGTGTATGAATTTATTATTATTATTATGTTAATAAATGTTTAAAACTCAATCAATAAATAATAAAAACAGCTGAATCAGACATCTGCTTAATCAAAATATTAATTTGCAACACAAATGATGAAATGCAAATGCTAAGACTTTTAAACGTTTACAACTTAAGCTCATTATTCATTACATTCACAGAGAAATTCTTAACTATTTCTTGCTTAAATGAACTACTTAAGAATGATTGCAATCAATTAGTTGTAAAAAACTTCAATCTACATCATTTATATTGAGAAAGATGAAAATGCTTCACTTAACATATGATGATTAATACTTTATTAAACATCATTACAAATGCAAGATTGAAACTACTGCTGATGTTGCAAGCATGCATCTTTGTTACTTCTGATTAGTCTGATTAGCCTAACATAAACTAGTATAGACTGTGAGTAGAGCTGTTGTTGACACGCTAGCAATCTAGGGCGTCTTCATGAGTAAAACTCACGTCATGTTGCATCTTCTTTCTACTTCAGCTTTGAACTTCTAGTTAGAATACACTCATATGATTCGCTTTATGCAGACTTATAACATTAGTTCAAAGCTCATCAATCTTGCTATCGACGTGTAGATGATATAAAAACAAGCTACATCACTCAAACTCAAATCAGAATCAAAATTCGAAAATTGAGCTCATAAAACTCATTAAAAATCAAGAAATTTCTAGAACAGAACAGAAGAACATGAACATGTTGCTTTAGACTTTCTCTTTACTGAGTTTATCATCAGAACAGAAGAACACGAACGCGTTGTTCTAGAACTGAAATCAGAAATTTCAGTTGAATCTCGATCAGCAATTTTCTACTCACACAATGACTAGAAGCACAGAATTAGAATCAGAATCAGTGAGCATTGCTTGCTATGATCTTCAAAATGCTAGAAGAGAATCACTTCTATCACAGAATTAAGCAACATCAGAAGACATGAATGCAAGATTGAACGTCGAAGAGAAGAACATAAATGAGTGATCTTTTGATCTTGAAGTGATCAAGATCAACATTAAGAAGAAGCTGAATGCTTGAATATTGAATGATGAAGCAGATGATCTTATTATCTTTATCAAATATATGACTCATCAGCATGACATTGAAATTGAGATTCACAATGACATGATTCAGATGTTGAATGATGTCAACAAGATCAACATTGAATTGAAAGCTATCAACATTGAGTTGAAAGTTATGCAGACAACGTTGAATGCTGTTTGAATATGTTTACAGAAAGAAATGAAGAAAAAGAACGTAATTATACATCATCTAGAAGCAACATCAAGTCGACTAAGCACTTCAATTTCAAAAGATTGATTCTTGAATTTAATCAAGCTATCTGACTCATCTCTGTTTGAAGATTCGAAGCAGAATATGAATAATTAATTGTTTCAAATGCAAAACAAGCTGAAGATGAACAAGAATCATTTTTCTATCGAAGAAATGAAGATTGCATATGTGAAAAGTCGAGTCAGTGAAATGATGATCAAACACATAGCACTTCGAATGAAAAACATGATCACGAACTCGTTTCTTGAAGCAGAAAAGATACTGTCAATCATAAATAAGATGTATAACAATCTCAATTAATGTCATACGACTCAACAACAGTTCTTGAAGCTGTATTAAAACAAGATTTTCTTTCATGAATTTTAAATGAAATTTCAGAGACTTAGTGCAAAACTAAAGTACAATAACGAAACTTTACTAGATGATTTCTAGCATAAGATTAGCTCAGATCTTCAGTGATGTTAGAACTCTTTCGCAAGTGATTAAATAAGACAATGATTAAATAATCATTGAGTAATCAGAGTCTCGAAAGTGATCGCTCTGATCGCTCGAATCAGAAGTGATCACAGTGAGCATAATGAGCATGATGCTCATCTTGCTCATCTTGCTCAAGAATGATCAAAGAAATCATTCAGAGCAAAGACAACTTGACACAATTCTTTTATGTCTATATAACAATGATTGTTCTCTTAGATAGAAGCTTCGTGCTCAACTCATGTAATAGTTAATACAGTTTATTGTTTTAGCTATTTTCAGACTTTCAGTCTAGTGATTAGTTTGTTACTATACTGATCTTTGTTTATATCTTGTGTTGTTAAAGAAACAATCATTACACTTTGAGCATCACTTTTCTACAAGATATCAAAGCATCATCTTATCACAGTTGTTATATCATTCTCAGAATGAATCACATCATCAGACATCACTGCATTCTCGAATAACAAGTTGTTGATTAAGATATCGACATTGAATCTGTACTATGAAGATAAAGACAAGCTTGACGCTTTTCTTATACAAGTGAACGTCTATGTCAGAACACACAAGAAACTAAGTTCATTTCATGACAAGATATTGTTTGCATTCTCATACTTCAAAGAAGATGTCTTCAAATGATTTAAATCATTGATAAGAGATCACTTGAAGAATAAGTCAGAAGATCAAGAAGAAGAGACTAATAGAATCTTTGAAGACTTCTTTAACTTTGAGCAAGCAATACGAAGAATGTATGAAGACATAAATGCAAAGAGAATCATCGAACGACAGCTGTATGATATTAAGCAATCAGAATCAGCATTCAAGTACATCGCTGCGTTTCAATCAATCGCAGCAAAGACTGAATGAAATAACTCAACTTTTACAGCGCAGTTCTATAAAGAACTGAAGAATGTGATAAAGAACGAGATAGCTCATATGAATAAACTCGCGACTTTGCACGCTATGATTAGCAAGACAATCGTGCTGAATAATCAACAGTACGAGCGAAGACTTGAAAAAAAGAACAAGATCGCTTTTGCTTCAGTTGCATGAAGCAAGAAAAAGAAAAAGCAATCTTATTATAATTCTCAATCTATGAAGTTAGACGCAATTTGAAAGATATCAACGAACGCTCGCGATAAAACAGTTCAGCAGAGCAAAGCATGTTACACATGCAAAAAGCTAAATCATTTCTTCAGAGATTGTATTCAAAACAAGTACAAGAACAAGTCAAAGCTTTATGATAAACAAGACAAATCTTTCGCAGCAATGAAAGAAGATCAGAAAGATAAACATCAAGCGTTGTTGTGAACAGCATGTTATGAAGACAATTGTTGCACTCATCTGAGCAATAAGAAAGATTCTGAATGATATTTGAAATCATCGCGAAAGAATCGTTTCTACGCAGCAATTCATCGTCAGTTGAAAGTGCATGATGAGAAAAGTGATGAAAGTTCGTTCACTATGATCGCGAAATCAAAGATTTTCGACAGCGAAGAATATAACTCGAACAAGTTGAACAGCACAGAAAAAGCTATTCATCAAGCAGTTGAGAAAGAAAATCGACTTAGCGAAATTCTATGAGCATTCATTATCGTGACAGAAGATGCTCTCAAAGAGAGAGAAGATCATCTTGAAGTAAAGAAAGATTTTAGAAAACTTACAAATCAAGCAAGTTTTATAAGCATGTACAACGAATTGTACACTCTCTTCAGACAGAAAGAGAAAGATTTTTTGCAACGTATGCAACAGATCAAGAATGAAATACATCAGACTATTTATAACGTAGTTCAAGATGAGTTGATCACATTGCGCAAAGACATTCAATATCATGACATAGTCATGAAGAAGTCATTCACAGAAGTCAAGTTCATCAAGCAAGAAGAATATGTACTTCTTGATGAAGATCATATATTCAGAAAACTTAAACAGATGACGAAAGTCATCAGAAAGAGATTTGATCTGTGTGATTCAAAGAAATATTTACAGAAGAAGATCAATTCAAATCGATTTCAGTATATAGAACAAGTACTTGAGAAGCAAGCTTCTAGTTCAAAAAAAAACTAGAAGACTCTTTAATCAATAAATCATTGAAGAAATCTAGTCAAGAGTCGAAAATCAAAAGCATATTTATCTTCACGAATGACTCAACGCAGTTACGAGTCTGAGTCAAGATTAATGATTATACAGCACATTTATTCATTGACAGTGACTGTACAAGAAACTACATGTCTTCAGAATTTGCTAGAAAAGCGTAAATATCTTTGCAAAGAAAGAAAGAATCTTACAATCTGCAAAACTTTGATGAAACACTCATGAAGTATAATAATGAACTAATAGATCAAAAGACTCGATTCATTCATTTGAGACTTGAACGTCATTGAGAGAAGTTGCGTTTAAATGTTATGAAGCAGTCAGACAGTGATATAGTTCTAGACATATCATGACTTCATATGATCAATTCAATGATAGATTGAGTCAATGAGATAATCACTTTTCTTCATACAGAAACGACGCGATTGCACTTGATATTGAAGTCATCAGAGAAAGTGAAAATCTTCGTAATGACAGCGAATGATATGCGCAGTGAGCTGAAGAACAGCTCAGATGCACAGATGTTATGAAGCAGAGAGATTAAAAGTAATCTCACTATCGTTAAAATTTCTAAAGAATATCAGAAATATAAGATTCTGTTTGAGAAAAAAAGTGATCAAGAGACACTACTCAAACATCAATCATGAGATCATGAGATCAAGCTCATAGATGACAAGAAACTCACGAAACAGTTCATTTATTCATTGTTGACAGAAAAGCTCAATGCTTTGTGACAATATCTGAAAGAGAACATGCAAAAAGAATTCATTAAGAAATTGCAGTCATCAGCAGAATACTCAATTCTGTTTGTTTTGAAATCGAATGAAAGTCTAAGACTATGTATCGATTACAGAGCATTGAATAACATCACGATTAAAAACAGCTACTCGCTATCGCTCATATCTGAACTGCAAGACAGACTTCAGAAAGCACAGTGATTTATGAAATTTGATATACTCGAAGCATTTAATCGAATACAAATTAAAGAAGAAGACGAGTGAAAGACAGTTTTTTGCACTCGACTAAAACATTACAAGTATTTGATCATGTCTTTCAATTTAATCAATGCTTCAGTCATGTTTTAGACATTTATGAATAACGTATTACAACGTTATTTGAATCAATTCGTCATAGTATATCTGAATGATATACTAGTATACTCAAAGACGAAGAAAGAACATGTGCAACATGTTAAGAAGATTCTACAGACTTTGAAGAAAGTCGATCTGCGCATTAAGTCAGAGAAAAGTGAATTTCATGTACAGAGTGTACAGTTTCTAGAATTCATAGTCATGTCTCAGAATCTAAGAATAAACTTAAAGAAGATAGAAGCTGTTACAACTTGATCGACGTCAAAGTCAAAGATCGAAGTTCAATTCTTCTTAGAATTCGCGAACTTTTATAGACGCTTTATAGAGAGATACTTCAGAATCGTCACTTACGAATCTTACGAAGAAGAACATATCGTTCGTGTGAACTGAGAAAGCAGAAGAAGCTTTCAAGAAACTGAAGAAATTGTTCATCTTTCAGTCAATACTGATCATGTTTGAATCAGAAAAATCTAGTACGCTTGAGATAAACGCGTTGAACGAAGCTATTGAAACATGTATCAATCAATCAGATGATAAGAAACATCTGCATTCTATTGCTTACTACAGTTGTAAGCTTACAATCGCTGAATTGAACTATGAGATACATGATAAGAAGTTACTAACTATTGTTAATTCTTTCAAATAATGAAGAGTGTATTTGAAAGAATCTAAACATCAGATTCAAGTATATACAAATTATAAGAATCTATTATACTTCACGATCATGAAAGTTTTGAATCAAAGACAGATCAGATGATCAAAGAAATTATCATCATACAACTTTCAAATTCAATATTGAAAGAGATCTGAAAACTTGAAGATCAATGTCTTAAGCAGAAGAGCAGATCACATGACAGATAGATCACAGATAAATCAGACTATTTTACAATAGAATCAAAATGATTTCATTGTCTACAATAAACAAAATGCAGCTACGTTATGAATTTACAATCGAGATCTTGAAAAATAAATAAAGCTAAAGTTAGCAAAGAACTCAGTCGCACAGAATATTATAGAGAATATCGCTGACAACGCAAACTTTGAGATAATCAACGAAATACTAACGTTTCAAGATCTTATCTATGTTTCAACAAGATGCAAACAAGAGATAATAAGCAATTATCACAAGTCAATGATACATGAACATTAGAATTTGAATAAAATCATTGAAAGAATATTTAGAATCTACTACTTCTTTAAGATGAGAAAGCAAATAGAAGATATCATAAGAAAGTGCAACATATGCATTTGAACAAAGCATAGTCAACACAGACTCTGTGAACTTTTGAAAAGTCTCAACACATCAAATCATGCATGAAAAAGCATAGCTTTGAACTTTATAGTCAAGTTATCAAAGTCAAAAGAAAGAGTTATGAGAATAATGTACAACTTTATATTGATAATCACAGACAGACTAATCAAATATGAATACTTCTTGTCATACAAGAAAGTAACATTTGCAGAAGATTTAACATACATATTTCTTAGAATGATTGTAGCAAATCATGAATTATCAGATGAGATAATTTCAAATAGAGACAAGCTCTTTACATTGAAATTCTGAAAATTGTTGATGAATTAATTGAGAATTCATCATAAGCTGTTTACAGCTTATCATTTACAGATGAATGAACAAATGAAAAGAATAAATCAGACACTGAAACAGTATCTTAGATGCTATATTAATTATAGATAAAATGATTGAATACAGTTACTGTCAGTAGCACAGTTAACTTTCAATAGCACAACGATGAAAGTAATCAGCATGTCATCATTCTTTGCAAACTATGAGTTCGAGTTGAAAACTCTCAAGAAATCATGTAAGTTTGTACAAATAGCTCAAAAAGTTACAATACAGATCAAATAAATACATTTGTTACACAAAGAGTTGCAGAAGAACATTCAGTTTCTAAGCAAATGCATGATTCTGTATGCAAATAAGAAAAGAGATAGAAAATTTACTTTTAAAAAGAAAGACAAAGTTTATTTATTAAAACAAAATATTAAAATGAAAAGATTAAGTAACAAGTTGAATCACATAAAATTAGAATCATTTGAAATTCTAGAAGAAAAGAAATCGATTAACTATAAGTTAAATCTTTCAGCATTTATGAAAATACACTTAATATTTCATATTTTTCTTTTGAAGTCTGCAAACTTGAATTCATTAATTCAAACAGAATCTTCAGAAATTGATTCAAAGAATTAAAACGTTGAGTACAAAGTAAAAAATATACTAAATCAACAGAATATTGAAGATCAGTCTCATTGATTAGTCAAGTGAAAAGATTATGAACATATCAAGAACACTTGAAAATCAAGAAGAAATCTCAAGAACTATCAGATGCTTCTGTGACAGTTTCAGTTAAGAAACTCAATCAGTCAAAGTTTGATGAAATCTCAATCTGCTTGAAAAACACATCAAAAAAAAGATCATTTAATGATGATTCACTAATCTTTGTCTCTTCTTTTTCAAGCTCAATAATGTTTCAAAACTTTCATTTGATCATCATTTGTTTCTTGTTCTTCAGAAACATAAATTGATTTTGCAAATGAGTAGTTCTTGTGAAAATCTCTTGCATCAGCTTATGAATGTTTAGCAGCTCATGAAGAATGCAATCATGTTCTGTCTTTATTCTTTTTCACTTCATCATTGAAAAAGTAAGATTACACTTGTGATTGAGATGCACACACTTGATGCAACGATCAGATTCATTATTGACATGACATTTCTTTTGCAAGTGACTGCAGTGTTCACAAGAATGCATGACAGCACGCTTAAAATTTGTACGCTCAAGAAAATCTTTGCAACGCAAGATAGAATTTTTTGTTGTGCAATGAAAAGACATAAAAGAAAAGTGATTTTCAAAATAAAAATCTTAAAAGAAGATCTAGTGTTAGAACTCTCTTGCAGATGATTAGATAAAGCAATGATTAAATAATCATTGAGTAATCAGAGTCTTGAAGTGATTGCTCTGATTGCTTAAATCAGAAGTGATCACAGTGAGCATGATGAGCATGATGCTCATCTTGCTTATCTTGCTCAAGAATGATCAGAAAGATCATTCAGAGCAGAAATGACTTGACACAATTCTTTTATATTTATATAATGATGATCATTCTCTTAGATAGAAGCTTCGTGCTCAACTCATGTAATAGTCAATACAGTTTATTGTTTTAGCTATTCTCAAATCTTCAGTCTAGTGATTAGTTTATTACTATACTGATCTTTGTTTATATCTTGTGTTATTAAAGAAACAATCGTTACATCATCTCACAGCAAGATACAAGTGATTTGTAATTTCAACGTTAAATTTACTAGTAAATTAAGTTCACATTATGTAAAACTGCAACATTAAATACATGATCTTCATGTTAAATTTAAACATCATCAAAGTGTTTGATTAAGTTTTGCACATCAGATTGCTACATACATTGAAAATGAGAAGAATGTTGAACTATATAGTCAAATGAGCATGCAGCTTTCTAAAGAACATAGAGACATCATTGATATTCAATGAGCAAGCAAGCACTATGTGCAAGATTAACGCAGACATATTTTAAAAATCTTTCATTTTATTAATTTTCTTTCTATTTTTCAATGCAAGTTTAATTGAAAAATGCAAAACATTGAAAAATGAAATTGAAATGCTTAACTTCATAAATGACATTAACATTCTAGTTTATGACAAATTCATTGAAGAAATTTGTAAAACATTAAGTAAGATACATAATATTTGCGTGAAGTGAGTTCAAACTCATGACACAACGTTTGCATCAGAAAAATATGAGTTTACATATTTCACTAGAAAATTAAGAAAATTTGACATGATGATTAATATACAAATAGAAAGCTCAGTGATTAAGTCAAAGTCAGATGTGCAAGTTTTAAAAATTCAACTGAACATGAAACTGCAATGAAGTGCACATCTTCGACAGATAAAAGCAAGTCACGTCATAAGAATGCTTATGCTTAATCATTGAAAAATCTCATCAAGTATTTAATCACGTAATTAGTTGATAAATTAAATGATTTATCATTTTGATCAATCTCTCTTCTTATAAGATCACTTTGACGTGATTAGCTGCGAGCGTATGCCTAATAACTTAAATGACATCGTTTATCACATTAACATCATTTATCACATTGACATGAATCATTAAAATGACATGAATCATCAAAATAACATTGCTGACACTGATTATTCTGATTCTATATGCTCAATTCTATCTGCTCAAGCGCATGCAAAAGCAAGATATTAAATCAATGAATTTATTATTTAACTAGTTATTTAATCATCTATTTGAATGAATTGTTGACTATGTAGAGTATTTGATAGAGAATTATAAAGAAAGTCAAACATGAATGCTCAATAGAGAAACATGAAGAGTGCTTGATAGAGAAACATGAAGAGTGTTTGATAGAAAAACATGAAGAGTGCTTGATAGAAAAACATGAAGAATGCTCGATAGAAAAACATGAAGAGTGCTTGATAGAGAAACATGAAGAATGCTTGATAGAGAATCATGAAAGAAGTCATGTAGAAAGCACTGTTTACCTCATGTTATGCGCTCAATTGACAAGTAATTTGAAGCATGTAGAAAGTTTAATAAAGCATTTGATAGAAAGCTTGATCGAAAGCTCGATTAAAAGCTCAGTAGAAAGATCACTAGAAAGATCAGTAGAAAGTTCAGTAGAAAGCTCGATTGAAAAATCAGTAGAAAGATCAGTAGAAAGATTAGTAAGAAGATCAGTAGAAAGCTCAGTAAAAAGCTCAATTGAAAGATCAGTAAGAAGATCAGTAGAAAGCTCAGTAGAAAGCTTGATCAAAAGATCAGTAAAAAGCTCAGTAGAAAGATCAGTAGAAAGCTTGATCAAAAGATCAGTAGAAAGATAAGTAGAAAGCTTGATCAAAAGATCAGTAGAAAGATCAATAGAAAGATCAGTAGAAAGATCAGTAGAAAGCTCAGCAGAAAGATCAGTAGAAAGTTTGATATTGAGTTATGAAGAGTGCATTCTATTGAGTCAGTTAGCATTATTTCATACGAAATAAAAAGTAGAAACTGTTTTATGAAGAAAGAAAGAAGTGAGAAGAAGTAAATACTCTGAATCTTCTGAATTTTCTAGCGTTGATCTTCAACTGAGAGCGAAGATTACTAATCACAGAGATAACAGTACTGTTTTCAAGTCATGTAGAAAGCATTGTTTGAAGCATTGTTTGATGTGTTTTATGCGTTCAATTGACGCATTTGATAAAGCGTTTGATAAAGAGATTGATAAAGCGAGTAAATGAAGCAAGTAGATGAGCGAGTAGAATGATGAGCATGTAAAGTGACGAGTAAAATGATGAGTATGTAAAATGACGAGTAAAGTGATGAGTATGTAGAATGATGAGTAGAATGATGAGCATGTAAAGTGATGAGTAGAATGATGAGTATGTAGAATGACGAGTAGAATGATGAGTATGTAGAATGATGAGTAGAATGATGAGTATGTAGAATGATGAGTAGAGTGATGAGTATGTAGAGTGATGAGTAGAATGATGAGCATGTAGAATGCGAAGAACGAAAATGTTATTAAACTGTTTAATGATGCTGTTAATCATTTAATTATCTATGCACAAAGATAAATGATTCAATTTATCAGTTATTAGATCTAAGTTTGAGATTAATGACGTAATTTAATGATGTTTGATTGAATCTATAATTTGATTATCTGTCAATAATGTCAACGATGTCAACGTGATGATTAGCTGCGTGTGATTGACTAATTAGCACTCGAGAATTTGTCAATGATCATTTAAAAATCTTCAAATGAAAAACAACTTTCACAAAAGTGAGACAAATGTACTTAGTTGTAATGAAATCAGAAATCACATTCAAAGCATCAATTTAATATCAGCGTGACAAAGAGAAAAAACTGTCAAACAAGAAATGCAAACTAAAAATTTTGTAAAATCAGACTTTACATCATGTTGCAAAAGTGTTTAAAAGAATAAGCATCAAGATGTTAAAGATTGAAATGTATATAAGTTTGCTGCATGTTTATTTGAACATGCTGCAGAATAAAGTTACATTACGCAGTTAAGTCAACAATAGAACGCAAGAGATTAAATGAACATACAAATTCATACATGTTCAACTGATGAAAATTAATCATCTCATCTTTCATTCTTTTGTCATCAAGAAAATAATGCTTCTGAACACATTTATTTAAGAAGATGCAATAATGCAATTTAAATGCAAATAATTTGATCTTTCTACAATGATTTTAATAAGTGATAACATTGCGATAGTGTTATATCACAAAGATTAATGAAAGCAATGATGAGAAAAATACAAGAAACACATTGCAAACATTAATGCAATTTCAGCACAAAGCTTTCATTTAGTCAATAAGATGATAAAGATGCATGATGATTTTCAGAAGATTGAAAACACTCTTGCAATTTACATCAGAATTGAATGCATAAATTTTAATGTTTATTTGCATTCAAGAAATGTTTCAAGCATGAATAGTTTGCAATGCAACTGCAAATAAAATCATCAGACAGCAAAGCATGTACTTATGCATTGCTTGAACTGAACGCATCTGCAATCAAGAATGCTACGTGATATCAATTTCTTAAACTATCAAATAATCATTGTGATCACGAAAGATTTCAGAGCAGCAGTAAGAATGATGATGAAAATGAAACTTTTGAAGCAATTTAAAGTGATTAAAACACTCATTCTTTAACATGTAATCAACATGAACAAATTTGATACATAGTTTTAATCTTGTCATTTCAACTGCGTGAAGCAGTTATATAAATAGTGAGTGATTTTCTATCTTAAAGAGTTTTGTTCACTCGATACACATAGCATAAAGTTTCTCATGAGTTGATTTAATTGATGTCACAAAAATGTATGAATTTATTGTTATTATAAATGTTAAAAGAAATTGATTGATTGATTGATTGATTGATTGATCATACACTCTTGTGACATTGATTTAAGTTCAACTCATAAGAGAAAACTATGCTATGTATATTGAATGAACAAAACTCTCTGAGAAAGAAAATCGCTCGTCGACTATACAGCAACTGCATGTCGTTGAAATAACAACGCTGAAACAATAGTATCAGTAATGAATCTATAACTTTTATTCAGCGCGTGATGCTTGAACTCTTGATGCGTGTCTGTGCTGTTTTCTTGCTATGCATCGTTCTTGCTCTGCTCTTCATTGATAATATTCTATACAACGATATCTCGATCTTTGATCGCGAAGATCATGATTTCTTTGCACTTGTGATGCTCATAATTGTAATGTTGAAACTGTGTTCTTTGCTCGATGATTGTCATTCATCGAGCAAGAAAATATGTGATGAAAGAGAGATGTATACGATAAAAAGATAGAGTGTGATTGTACATGACTTTATTTTGCTCTTGTCTTATGTCACATAGATGTTAAATGTGTTATCAATATAAATGTGTGATTGCAGTCGTAGTTGAATGCTTAGCTCTGATCAATAGTAAAGAATGCATTCTGATCATTCTTCAATGCTTTCGATCATTCACATAGATAGATGCACAACTTGTCGTTATAAGTAAAGAAGTTGAGTTCATCAAGCTCTCTCAGTATATCAACACAGTCGACAAGTCACTACTTCTTTGATCACATATAATCATGAACTCAAGACTTAACATCTGAATCAACTATTCTACTCAGTATCTTTTCATCACTTACTGTTCATGACGTCAATGAGTAGAGAAGTTGAGCTCAATGAGCTTCTTCAGTATATCAACACAGTTGATGAGTCACAACTTCTTCAATCACTTATAATTACAATCTTAAGACTCATCATCTGACTTGACTATTTCACTAGTGATATCTTTTCATCTTATACTGACATTGACTTGTCATTAATCTTCTTTGTGAATTGTAGCTGTTAGAAAGAGTGCTGTCGCATGAATGAAAACTCTGCATGACAGCTTTCATGATCACGCAACGTTCTAACTTTGATCAAACTGCGTTAAATTGAGATTTCTTAACTCTTCTGACTTCTATTCTGCAATAGAATCAAAAGATTCATAGTCAACATCATGTATAAATAAATCTTGTTGTCGATCTGTTAAAAGAAATTATGAAATACATGATCAGAAGCTTTTAATCATAGTAATAATGTTTAAACATTAATGACACTATGTAGAAAATAATTATCATACTGTTAAAGTTTTGACTAATCATAATAATTTGAAGAATTTTATGAATGTTTAAGAGTTAAATGAAAAACAAGTTAAATGAATCATGAGATTGTTGATCTGTAATTTTGAAATAATACATAAATCAGAAAAGATAAACTTAATTAATGTATTATTAAAATGATTTAATTATAAGAATGAAAATGTGATGATTAAGTTTACTAAATGAATAGATAAGATCTATAAGAATGATATGACAATGTGATATTCTAAGCAGACACAGAATAAATATATATTATGATAAAGCTAATTATTAAGAAGTTTTTGATAACTTGAGAAGATCAATTGACTATAAAGAATTTGTCAAGCATTGTCAAGTTGAGCATGATATAACTCATGATATATTAAGTTGAAGATATGATGTAATCTAAATGATGTCTTGACAGAGTCATAGAGTTTCAGAGCTAACTCAGATCTGATCTTCAATTTAGTCTCTGACTTTAGTCTCTGATTTAACTTTTATGAGTCAATTCATCATAACAATTGTTTTCTTTTTTAAGTGAGTTCATTCTTAATCTCAATAATCAATATCTTGATTTATCTTGATAAATGATGACGTGTACTCATGATTTCACTCTAGAAGCTTTTGATAACAATCTTCAAATCTTCGTAAGAAAACAAGAAAAAGAGAAACTTTCGATTGAATGATGATTCATCTTCAATTATAATGCATGTAGATGACATTATAAATAGTATATGTGATGTGTAGTTAACGTAAATGACAGCATCGATTGTGTGTGAATGATGCATAAACGTTGCTTATCTTTCGATTAAATTGTGTTGTTGAGATGATAAAGCATAAACAAGAGTGAATAATAATCATTGTTTTATTTATCATTCTTTCAATTCTTCTTAATCTTCATCTTCTTTTCATCTTATTTTCATTCTGTATCAAAGTTCTTTTTCACAATTTTGATAAAGAATTACTTGTACAAATAATTATATTAGTATTTACTTGAAAAAACTTTGTTTCAAGTATTAAAATGACGTGCGCTTGATTTATGATGACTTCAAAGACGTGAAAGATCAACAAAGTTGATGACAAAGCTGATGACAAAGCTGATGATGTAAGCAAGATATGCAATGCTTATTCTGAATTTCTTTAATCAAGACTGCAATCTAACAATCATAGATCATCATAAAGAAGTCTACTCTTTGACATCTTTGCAATCATGTGATGTCATCTTCTGTTTTGAAACTCATTACATTTATTGATTCTGAAGATGATCTGAATGTTTCTGATGAAAAAATGAGTAACGAAATGAGTTCTGACACTTTCTCAGCATCAGAATTTGTCACGGTTTTAGCATGTGTTACTCGGAAGATGTTGGGAAAAGAGATGTTAGGTCACTTAGGTGGTGTTGAACAATATTATAGATGATGATAGACGTGAGATTATCAGTGATGTTATGGGGGTTTCCCGGTACGGATGGTACTCAGCGTTCATGGGGTATAAGAATCTCTGAATGATCTCTTTCTTTCCTTTCTTCTTCGTGCAACGTCTTGTATCTAAAATCTAGTTATTAGAATTTCATTCTGGTTTCATTCAGCTCTCAGTCCGTGACATTACGTTGCACTCACTACATCATGAGTCAATTCGAGAATATCAGCAACACTCTGCCGTCGACATCTCTAGCCTCGATCAACGAACCTATCACTGTCGCTCAGTTTCGAACTCACGTCAACAATGCTCTCGAAGCGTGATACACTTTCCTGATCGAACTTCAAACTTGGTTCAACGACATCATCACTCAATATATCAACTGAATCTCAGTCTGTCAACAAGAACATGAGCAAACTCAGATTGAACTTAAGCAGTCTCAGATCAATAATGAAACCTTGTCAGAAATGGTTCAAGAACTCAAGAGCATGAGCAGAATCGATATCAAATCAGAGAAATATTCGAATTCAGAACTCTATATCGAAGAGCGAGAAAACAAGCTAAATCAGTTCATCTTCAAGCTGATCAGCAAGCTGAAGTTGAACGCGAATCGTTATTCAACATCCGAGTTTCGCCTTCTGTATGAATACAGTCGCTTATCGAGGAACGCTGTCGCTCAAGCGTTGTCGCGTATGACTGCTCAGCATGACAAGCTAGTCACGATTGAGCAATTAGTTGTCTTGTTAAGACAAGTCTTCGATGATTCAGACAAGCAAGAAATCGCTCAGCGATTCATTTCAGCTCTAAGAATGCGAAATCGCATCTTCATCGAAAATCTGTTCGATTTTCAGCAGCACATTGATGCAATCGAATATGACGTCGTAACTCGAAAATTCAACCTGAAGAATGAACTATTCAGCGAGCTCAAAGCTCTATTGATTCAGATGAATGTCAGCAGCCTGAACTATGAGCAGTTGATTATCAAATGTCAGCAATTGAATAGTCGATATCGCGCCACAGTACAGAATCTTCCCAAGTCAAAAGCAGTGATTCACTCTGTCTCTGTGACCTCTACAGTTCTCGCGTACCCCGCCAAATATGCGACATCCCCGGCAGGCTCGGAAGCTACGACCTCGGGCTCGGGGAACCCCATGGACTTATCGGTCGTCAACATGAAGAAACGAGGCTCACTGACCTTCGAGAAGCGTCAGCATCGCATGGTCAATCATCTGTGCCTATACTGCGATAAGCCTGGGCATCAGACTGCGGCCTGCAATTCAAAGCCCAAGGTTCAGCTACGAGTCATCTCATTATTCGTCCTCGCAATCTCTATCGACAATCTCGCTTCCGATACTTCTCCCGCCTTGAGAAAAGCCTAGTCTCTGCGTACAGTCGCTCGCAGAGACAATCGAACAGTCTGAAAATCTCTGCACTCTCAGTTAGCTCGATTCATCGATTAGAAAAGAAGGTGAACAATGATCATCTCGTGCTCTCAGATAATCTAGAAAGCAATAAAATCAATGTCAATCTTTCTGTTTTGATTGATATCGACGTCATCGATTATGCATTTATTGATGACTCTTTCGCGCAAAGACACTCTCTGCTCTGTTTTTCTTTGTCTGAAATCTGTATTCTTCAGAAATTTGACGATCAATCAGTCGTATTCGATTCAATCACTCATTACGCTCTTGTCAAACTTCAGGTCTCAAGCGAGAAGCTTGAAGAAATCTTCTTTTATGTCACTCAACTTTCGCAATTCTCAGTTGTTTTAGATCTGCTCTGATTAAAAAGTCATAAAGCAATTATAGATCTGCGTCATAATCAGCTCATCTTTGAATCTCAAGTCAACTCAGAACTCGTACTCGAAACTCTCTCGAGCATCTCGATCTCGACTGTGTCAGTATCAGCTCTTTTGACGTCTTCGTTCTCGAAACATCTAAAGATCTACGCTATAAATAGTGCTTCGTTTCTGCGACTCGCTAGGAAAAAGAATCATGATCTGTTTGTCATATTCATGAGAAATATTGACAAAGCTCTGAAAATCACGTCTTTCGTTGATTCTGCCACGTTATTGCTTTTCGAATATCACAACTTTCTAAATGTTTTCTCTCGCGAATTGATGAACACTCTATCTGAACGACATTTCTATGATCATAAAATTCAGCTGCAGAAGAGCAAAACTTCTATCTTCGAGTCTTTATATGACATGTCTCAAGATGAGCTTCGAATACTAAAGAAATATCTGAAGAATAATTTGATCAAAGACTTTAT
>JAABUY010002111.1_pt1 | contig 24468 bp, 33 predicted proteins | sample 5560271 | NCBI WGS metagenome assembly JAABUY01 (sample SAMN10711886, study PRJNA513374) | rock metagenome | isolation source: Antarctica rocks | place: Antarctica: Victoria Land, University Valley | reverse complement strand
GCGCCGGCCGCCCCGGTCTGCGACGCGCGTCGCTGTTGGCAGCATGAGTTGCACTCTGCACTTCGTTCTGGAGTGTTTTGGATTGGTTTTCCCTTCCCTCCACATGCCGCTGCGGCAGGACCCCTGCATGCTGGATGCGACCTGCAGCAGGCGTGCCATGCGCTTCAGGCAGCAGAGGAGGGCCGCTGCGCAGGGCGCGGCGCTGACTAGCTATTGCAGGCTGGATGCGCACCAACGGGGGCGCTGTTTCGGGAGAGGCGGCCAGTGGTATGCTTGGCCACTGCCGACGTTGCTTGAGTCGATGAGCGCCGCGCACCATTGGGGCATTGGAGGGGGGCGGCCATGGCCGGTCGGCTGGCGCGTCTGCGCCAGCCCGTGCCCGCCGGTCGCCCCCACAATTCTGGCCGGCTCTCCCGAGTCCTGTGCGGGGGCCAGCCCCGCCTGTCCTGCAGGCATGAGCGCGTGTCTCTCCTTTTGCCAAGTGGCTGACGCTTTGGTGGGACTGTGGCTTGCCAGCATTGACGGCGTCCGTCCTCATGCATGTCTTCACATGCGCCTCGTATGTTACGGCTCCTCCATGCCCCCTGCATTCTGTCCCGCCCTAGCGCTTGCGGTCTGCTGCCAGCCAGTGCACGAGTTCAGCACTGCTCACATGCGTCCTTGTCGTTTAAAATGAAAGCGGCGCATATAAAGCGCAGAGCTGCTGGCTAATTACTGCTTAACGAGCACTTACCATGCAAAGTGCCTGGTGATGTCATAGTACATGCCTTTCCACTTCTTCTTTTTCACTCCTGCTCCCCCTGAGATGCGCAAAGTTGGAGGCGCCATTGCTTAAGCCATACAGTCCCAGCTAGTACAGATATCATCTGCCTGTAGCAGCTCACACAGTGTGCGCCGACCGTGGTGCGGTTCCAGGATGGCGGGGTGCTGAGCACGAGGCACACAACATGCAATGTCACACCCGGTGGCATCATGCCCCTTAGCCGGCAAGGCAAACAGCAGCAGGCGCTGCCTTATTCAGTGGCATGTGTCGTCTCGCAAACGGTGCGTGCTGTGTCTGCAGCTCCAGCTCTTTCGCATTCATGCCGAGTCCGGTCTCCAGATACCAGGGACTGGTCGGCTGCTTGCGCAGTCTGCCGCAGGCGGCCTGCGCTGCTGAGCACGGGTCACGGCCACTCGCCAAGGCCGGAGCGCCCTCCGCCGGCTCTGCAAGCGCGGGGCTGCGGCCAGACTCCAGCGAGCAGGTGAGCAGGGTTCACAGCCTGCTGCTGCGGACCCCACTCGTGTGTCAGCTCTGTGCCGGCGCTCCGCAGAGGCGCGGCGCGCTTGTCCTGGGTGCCTGCTCGAGTCACGTGGCCGGGCCTCGCACGCGTGCCTGCAGCATAGTGCCGCAGCGGCAGGCGGTCACCGGCCGCTTGGTCTGGTGGCCTTGCAAGTGCCGGTGCAGCCGGTGCAGCTTGTGTGACGGGGGACTAAGCCGCTTGCTGAGCGCGCAGGCGGAGCAGCCGTCTGCATGGCGGCAGCTGAACCGCTTCCTGCTGGGCCAGGCGCGCGCCCGCGCGCAGCTCTGCTGGGGGCTCGCTGCTATCGTGTCGCTGCGTTGCACCGCTCACGGCGCAAGAGGCCGCACGCTGCCTGTGCCGCGGGGTGCCTGAGCGCGGCGCTCGCCGCGCTGCGAAGCGGCCGCGCCCGCCGGCCGGCGAGCCGAGGGCTCGGTCCTTGCCAAAGGCGTCGCATGTATCTGGCGCAGCTTTCGCATAGCTCAGAGCCTTTGACAGTGGCTGCTGCTGCATGAACACAGGCACGGCACGCTCCCTGCACGTGTGCATCAGAGCAGCAGTATGCTCCGCGCGCCGCGCCTGGCGCGCCCGCACGCCCTGCGCCCGGCGCGGCGCGTGCACGGCGGGCTGCTCGCCGAGCGCACGCGCAGCCAGCTGTGGCCGATGCAGCCCCCTGGCGGGCCGTGCGACCTGACGTAGGGCGCGCGCTGTCGCACGCAGGCGCAGCAGGCGGGCCCGCGCCCGCTCTGCCGGCCGGAGCGGCCGCGCAGCGGCCAGCGCGCGGCCGGGCTCCTTGCGCAGCTGGCCGAGGCCGCGCAGACCCCGCCAATACCCTTGGCGCTCCCACGGCGAACGCGCTGGGCGCTTGAGCCCTGCGACGCCGCCGCTGATGCGGCGGCGGGTGCCGCGGGCGCGGCCGAGCCCGGCGCCGCCGGGGGGCAGGCGTTTGGGCTGGGCGGCGGGCCGGCGCCCGCCGGCGCGAGCAATGCGGTGCCGCTACCGGCCGCCGCCCGCGGCCGGCGGGCTGGCAGCGGCAGGGCGCTGGCGGGGGCATCCGGCGGCGGCGGCGGCCCGGCGGCGCCGGTCGCGCGGCTGGCGCTGCCATGGCTTGCGCTCGCAGCCGGGCCACTGGGTGCGTGAGCGCGTCCCGTGCTCGGTGCTTGCCTGAGCGTTCCAGTGCCCGCCTGGTCAGCTGCGGCGTTGTGGCGCGCGGTGCGCGCGCACGGCGGCCGTGTCGCGGCCATGCAGCACAGCTGCCGGCCCTGCGTTATGAGGCTCATCGCCCACGGTTTGGGCCTGCCCTGCGCGCCCTGGCGTCCCCCTTCGCCACCGGTGAACAGAACATATCTCTCTTACATATCTGGAGCGCTAGCAGCGACGCCTACCCCCCTGCTACGCAGGCGCGCGGGAGCGCGAGGTGCTGGCCAGCGCGCGCGGCCTAAGTAGGCTGCTGGATATGGACGCGCCGGCCGCGGGCATGCGCGGGCCGGCCGGCCCCGCGACCCCGACGCCGGTGCCCCCGCTCGCGCGCGCCGCCGCCGCGCTCCAGCGCCTGGCCCTGAGGCGCGCCTCCCCCGATCCCTACCTCACAGTCCCGACTCAGACGAGTGTGTGCCCTGTTGCGCAAGGCTCTCGCCAGCAGCGGCGCAGTGGGGACGAGTGAGAGGCGTCTGTGCCCGCAGGCTGGGAGCGCTGGGCCCGCAGTGCGGCGGCGGCACCGTGCGTGGCGGCGGCGGCGGCGGCGGGCACGCCATGGTGCTCGCGCATGCGGGCGCCGGCGGGGAGGCGCAGCTGGCGGCGCTGCTGGCCGCCTGGCTGCTCTGGTTCGGCGGCCTGCGGCTCAGCGAGTCGCTGCAGGCGCGCGCGCAGCGCCCGATGATACAGGGTTAGGTTTAGGGTTACCACCGCCGGCCTGCACGCCGATGCAGACAGCCGCCCGGCAGTGTCGCCAGTCTTAGGCCGGACCTTATGAGCGTCCTGGCGTGCGCGCAGGCGGGCGAGGCGGTGATGGGCGTGCGGCCGGAGCCCGGCGCGGTGGAGGCGGGCACGGCGGCGCTGGCGGCGCGCGCGCGCGAGCGCGCGACGCGCGTGCGCCTGGTCTGGCGCTACGCCGGGCGCTCCGTGGAGGCGGCCGGGCCGCTGCTGGGCGGCTGGGGCCGCCGCGTGCCGCTCGCGCCCTGCGCGCGCGGCGGCTGGGCGGCCGAGGTCTGGGTGCGGGCGCCCTCCGGCGCGACCGTCGCCTGGCCTGTTTGTATGGGCATGGGCCTCCCCTCAAGTGCGTATGTCGCGCATGCGCCTGTTGCGCCCAGCCTGCATGGGCCCCGCACGGCAGGCACTGCCCGCAAAGCAAACATGGGTCGGTGTGTGCGTTGTGTGCAGGGCTTGCGGCCGGGGTTGCACGAGTACAAATACATCGTCGACGGCGTGTGGACCACCGACAGCGCCCAGCCTGCAGAGTGCGCGCACCCTGCGCACCGCACTACGCGTGTTCCTCAAGCGATACTTGTGTTAAAGCAGAGAGCGCTTCCTGCGTGTGCAGCTTTGTAGGGGAAGGCTGAAGTCCAGCCTGACAATGCAGGAATGACTGTGCGCGCGAGCGCGCGCGCAGGTGCGACGACATGGGCAACGTGAACAACGTGGTGTGCGTGCCCTCGCCGCCGCCCAGCGCGCTCGTGCGCCTGCCCGGCAGCGAGCTCGCGCTCGCGCGCAGCATGGCCGCCGCGCTCGCCTTCAGCACCAAGATGGGCGCCGGCGGCCGCGCGCCGCGGGGCGCCTGACGTGGCGGGCAGGTGTCTTTTCACACCCGCTTGCTGCGACGAGCGGCGGCGCGGGCCTAGGCAGTGTCCTGAGTGGGACCCGGTGCGGCCGTAGCCGAGTGCGCATGAACCCTCATGCAAGAGGCTTAACTAGGGTAGGTAGGGTAGGTTAGGGTCCGCATGGGCCCGTGGTTGAGCCTGCGTGGGCCCGCGTACAGGCGGCTGCTGGGCCGGGGTGGCGGGGGAGTTGGCAGCCACACCCAGAGTCTGCCAAGTCTGCAGAAGCCCATGAATGTCCCCGAACCTGCGAGGCAGCTATGCCTGAAGGCGCGACGAGCCGCAGGCTTTAGATGCGGTGCAGTGGCTGCTTACCCAGCTGCGAGCTCTGTGCGGGACATATCGCTCACTAGGGCGTACGGGAGGCGCGCGTGTGGCAAGCATGGCTTAGGCATGTGTTAGAGACCAAATCTCCGTAACGCCTTACGTTGTCGTGTTAGGCATTTTCGGGGCGGCACACGACCGGGTATATGGCCCGTTCTCCCATAGACCGCCGCTGGCTGCGGCAGCGCCCACTTTTTGGCAACACACACCTGCATCGGCTGGCACGCGCGCAGTTTTGGCAACGACCCAGCAGCGCGCCCGGCTCCCTGGAGCAGCGGCGCGTGCGGCGCCGCACCCTTTCGGCGCCCAGCGATTGCGCGTGCTCAGCTTAGGCTCCTGCGGCGCCTTTCGCGCTCCTCATGCGGGGCGCATGCGGGCGACCCAACGCACCACCCGCCCCGGCAGCCCGCCTTCGCCACGCCTGGCTGGCGCCAGGCGCGGCGCGCATCACCTGCTCGTGCCACCGCCGCGCAAGCTGTGGCTGGCAGGGGCAAGGCGATGATGCTGACATCAGCATGCAAAGACGCCATGGTGGGCACCACTTCGGCTTAGGCATAGGCATGACCAGTGTGCACCTTGATTTTGTGCTTCACAGGGGTGCTTCACAGGGCTGTGACGGCCCCGTTCCTCTGGCAGTGGCGCAAAGAACTGCATTCTGCCTCCGCTATCTCTGCACCTGCCTCGAGGTGCCCCTTTTCGTCTTCCGTTTGCTGTACATGCATAAAGGCGGTGCGGCTGAGCGAGCGTCGGATGATAGTAAGTTATGACGGCGTCCACAGCTAGGCTTAGCTAGACGAGGTGCCTGTTGACAGGGGAGCTGTATTTGGCCGTGTGTCGTTCTGGGAGTGGCGACACTGGTGCAGCGCTCAGAGGCAGGCCAAGTATTGAAGGCTGACAAGCATTGGCTGACGCTTCCACATACCCTCCATCATATGGCCCTGAGCCAGCCAAAAACAGATACAGGCTGGCAAGCCAACCTACGACATGCCCATTGGCAGTTGGTGCTCTCATGCATGCCTCCTCCAGTGACAGGCTGTGCTGTCATATGCACGCAGGTTCAGCTATCAAGTCACCTAGACTGCCCGCTTAGCGGTCTTCGCTAGCGCCGGATTGGAGAGGCGCATGCGTGCGTACCACTCCGCCAGCCAAGGGGGTAATGCCCTGGTATCCACACAAAAGCAGGCTCTGGCTCCACCACGCGCCCAATGTCAATGCATGGCAAGCGCCCATGCGCTGCTGTTTTTAAACTTGCCCACTGCGCCCCATGCAAGCAAAACGGACACAGATCCGCCGCGCAGCGCGCAGCTGCAAAGCAATGCTCTCAGCAGCCAGCGAGCCAAGTGCATGTGGATGGATGTCATGGGGCCGCCCGGCGTACTCCAAGCTCTTCAGGACATGCTCGCTCGACTTCACGCCGGCATGGTGACACCGCGCAGGCGCGCGCGCTGGCGGCGCTCCAGCGCGTAGGCCGCCACCAGCCCATACGCCAGCCTGCACCGCGCCGGTCCCCCCGCCGCATGCGTAAGCAGCGCTGCGCAAAGGAGCCCAGATACCGACGCACGACCATGGCTTCTCGAGGAGCGCCGGACCCGTAGTGCGCTCAGCAGTGCATGCGGCTGATGCCTCAGAGCACTCCAGGCAAGGGTCTTGTGGCATGGCAGCACTCTGGCAGATCGCTCTCGCTCCCTCCATGCGCCCCGCATGCAAGGTCTGGGCCGCAGGCCGTGCGCCACGAGACCTGTGCTCACCGCCTGGCCAGGCACGCGCGCCTACATGCTCACACCCGGGCAGCGCATGCCATGCACTGGAGCGCGCGCATGCGCGCTGACACCGCCTCCGCACCGGCTGGTGCCGCCCTGCGTGGGGATCTCGGGCGGCACCGGGACGACGATGGCCGGCTGCGCGAGCGGCATCAGCTCGCTCGGCAGCCTGAAGCGGCTGCCGGCCTTGTGTGCGCCGGGGCCCCCGCCCTGGCCCCAGCCCTTAAGGTCGGCCGCCGCGCCGCGGCTGCCGCCGGCGCCTGCCTGGGCGGCAGGCTCCGGCGCGCTGGTGTGGTTGCCGGCTCCAGCGCCCGCCGACCCGCTGCCAGAGGGCCCCGCGGCGCCGCTGCCGCCGCCCTCGCCCGGCGCCGCCCCGCTCATGGTGCTGGCACCCTGCCGCGCGCGCCCCCCGGCAGGGCTGTGGCAGGAGCCCGCACATGAGTCTGGGCATCTGCATGCAGGCGCCTGCAGCACGGCTTTCACAGAAGGTGGCTCAGCCTCAGCCCACTGAGTTTCAGCCGCTCAGCCTGAGCTACTCAGCCTGAGCCACTCAGGCCAGGGCGCCGCGGAAGAGGCGTCGCACGGCCGGGCCGCCATAGTTGCCGCGGCGGCCTGGCGATATGGGCCCATGGTTGCGACCGGCCCTGCTGCTCTTGTGCATGACGCGAAGCCCGTATGCCAAGCCCGGTACATGTATGTGAGCATGTATGCTTGGCTCTGCACCAGTAGCTGTCCTGAAGGTCGTGCTGGCCCTCCCAGGAGTGCCCGACACGCGGGAAGCTGTCAACCAGCTGCACCCAAGCGCTAGGAGCTGCCAAGGCCAGGCCGAAACCTGACGGATGCTGCTGTCCTCCCGCAGAGGTGGACAAGCCTGGCAGCCGCAGGTGCGAGCGGGGCACGGACCGGCGCCGGCCTCAGCCTGCTGGCGCTCAGCACTGTGCCTGGATGACGAGCCATGCTGCCTGGCTCTTTTAGTATTTGGGGCACAGGTGCTCTCATGGACTGGCAGGTCATTGCCAGCCCTGCCAGGCCGCCCCTGAGCAGTGGCCGACTAAGCAAAGCGTGGCAAAGCGCCGCGAGCGCACATATGATACAACGCACCCATGCACTGCAGGGAGGCTGGGCGCTGCCACGTGTGACATGAGCAGCGCCACTGGCCACTGGCTGGGCCTTGGAGAGGCCCCTGACGGTGCAGGCGCCCCACGCCCGCTGCTTACGTAATCATGACCGATGACCAGGCCAAGACAGCACGAGCCTGCGCCCTGCGCACACCGTCTCCGCGCACCTGCGGGGTCTCGTTCCGGCCCTGCTGCTCCTCCGTTCCGCCTCCGCGCGCGGCGCGCTCTGCAGCGCCCTCCTGCGCTTCTGCCTGGTCCTGTTCCGACCTTGCATTGCTGCTGGCCACCATTCCGCCCATGGCAGGTGTCGAGCAGGGGTGAGAACGATGAAAGAGCTCTCCTTGCGCTGCTCCTGCTTGAGCTCAGGTATAGGGCTGTACAAGGGCCTCTTGGTCTTGATAACAAGACTACCAGTCCTGTACTTGCTCTTGTTAGAGCCAGCTGCAGATAGTGGTCGACCCAGTGCGGCAACGGCACAACGAGCCCACATTTAAGCAGAGTACCAGTGCCCGCGGCCCATGCAATCCATGTGCAGCGGACGAGCAGTCGGCCCACCCCGCTTGCAAGCACAGGCAAGGAAGACAGCCCGCTCCGGCCCGCCGCCGGAGCGCCTAGTCGACCAGGAAGGGGCTGTCCAGCACGGCAAAGCCGGCGGCGACGCCGCCCTCGTCGGACGTCGCGGCCTTGGTGCGCACAAGGTGCCCCGCCTCGCGGTTCAGCAGCAGGCGCGGCCCGCGCCGCACGAGCGTGCCGTAGATGCCCACCTCGGACAGCGCGTCCGCCTGCACCAGCTGCCCCTTGCGCACCATGGCCGCCCTGCGCCCCAACCAGGACTAATCAACCAGGGAGGCTCGGAGTTTTAGCGTTCAAACTGCAAGCGCTTGACGTACATGTGCCCCTGAAGGTGGGCAGGACCGCGTGTGCGGCAGACGTCACATGACAGCTGCTCGTGGCGGATGGCCACGACCGCTCGTTGGCACGGCCATGCGGAGCAAGCCTGGCGACGCCTCCATGCTACAGCAGGACGGCGGGCGTGCCAGCTCAAGTAGGGGCGTGCCAATTACACGCACTGGTGCACATGATGCGTTCGGGACATCATGTCGCTCATGAGAACAACCGGGACAGCGCATGGTGGCTGAGCACACATACAGCTTACGCAGCGCACGCACAAACAAAGATGCTACAGAGCGGAGACAGCGGCGGTGCGCAAGGTTCAGGCCGGGCCGGCGCGCAGGCAGCCAGGCGCACATGTGCACGGGCGGCCGGATGCGCTGCATGAGGATGAAGGCGGCCAGGCCGTCGCGCGACCGCAGGCGCGCGGCCAGCTCCGCGCCGTACAGGTTGTTGCCGCCGCCCTCGCGCTGCGGCTTGAGCACGAAGTCGTCCGGCGCGGCGGCTGCGCGCGCGAGCACGGCGGCCACCTCCGGCGCGTCCGGGTCGTCCAGGCCCCACAGGCCTGCGCGCACGCGCTGGTTGCTGAAATGGCAAGCGACTGCGCTGCGCCACTTGGCTGGGTAGGGCAGGGCTAGGGTAGGGCGGCAGTGCACACGCCCTGCATGCGCCCTGGGCGCCTGCGGTCAGGGCGCCCGCTCCGGCACAGCACGCACGGCGACCCAGACTCACAACAGCGCCTGCGTGCTCTCCGCCAGCATCGCGTGCAACGCTGTCCGGCCAGCACACGCGCCGGACGTCCCTGGCGCGTCGTCGCCGGTGCCGGCGACGTCGGCACCGGCACATGTGCCGGTGCCGGTGCCATCACAGTCGCCCATGGCGCAAGGCGGGCGCGCGCCGGCGAAGCAGGCGGCGGCCGCGGCCGCGTCGGCCGGCTCGGGCAGGAAGCGCGGCAGGACGCCCGGCGCGGCCAGGTCCTGCTGCACTTTTTTTGCGCCGGCCAGCTGGTATGCGACCGAGGGGCACAGCGCCGCGTCGCTGCGCTCCAGCAGCTCCCTGCGGCCGGCCTAACCGGTGACCGCCGAGCCACCGACAGCGGCGCGCTTCAGAGAAGGCGCCATGGGCAATTATGCTTCCAAGTTGCCACAGCGCCCATGCAATTGCTTACTCACAGCAGGAGCAGAGCGGAGCAGAGCGTTCGATACATTTCAGACATGTCCAGTGCTCGGAGTAGGGTAGGGGTGGCTTGCTTGCAGCGTAAAAGGGACGGACCTGGCGCGCCACTCCGCCTCGGTCGGGTAGTCATCCGGCGAGTAGCCCGCGCGGAAGTACACCACCGCGATGCGCGCGCCGCCGACGCGCAGGTCGCCCCCGGCGCCCAGCTCGGCGCCGCCGGCCAGCTCGGCCAGGCTGCGCCGCAGCGTGCGTATGCCGTGCCGCTCCCACAGCGCAGTCGCCACCCACTGCGCGCGCAGCAGGGGCGCGTCAGCCGCGCCGCTGCGCAGGCCCAGCGCTTTATGATGCGTCTGCACTGCACAATAGTGGGATTGTCTCCTGTGTGGAAGTAGCCAGCGGTGGCGGTTGGGGTTTGTCCACCACACGCTGAACTCATCGGGAGTGCCAACAAGTCAGAAATCAGCATGGGCGCAAGGAGCGCAGGGCATCGGGCGCTGGCAGGGCGGGCGGCGCGCATGCTGGTCGTAGGCGTTGCGCTCGCCGGGCTGCACCACCATCAGCACCGCGCCGCCGGCCGCGCCGTGCTCGCGCGCGGCAGCCGCGACCGCGTCGGCGATGCAGCCGCGCGCGTCGTTCAGCGGCAGCCGCGCCAGCTCGGCCGCGGGCCGCGCCGCGCGCTGCAGCAGGTGCGCGTGCAGCTGGCTGACCAGCGTGCTCAGGCAGCCGAACGACGACGCGATGGTATTGAGCTCCACCTGCGCACCAGACACCTGCCGTATGAGGCGACCCTAACCCTACCCAATCAACTAGAGTTGTAAGGTTGGACGGTTGAGTGCACCAGCCCGGCTGCCAAGCATCGCGCGCGCTGTGCCAGGTGCGCACACGGCGCCGCGGCACCGCACGATGGTGCATGGCGGCCAGCCCCGCCCGCCTCGCCCGGAGCAACTGCCCTAGGCGTCCTGAGAGCCTGGATATAAAGTGACTCACTCCACGCATGGTGCAACGGGCCAGGCAAAGAGCCCGCAGCAGCTGCGCGCTGCAAAGAGCCCTGCGCCGCTGTGGGCACGAGACAACAGTGCTGCCTGAGGTGAAAGAAGGCAAGAGGGGATACCCAGGCGGATGCCAGCACACTGCAGCAGCGGGCGCCGCCGGGACGGGGGGCCGGAGCGGGCGGCGCGGCACCTGCAGCAGCTTGCCGGAGGGCTCGTCCAGCATGTAGTCGGAGCGGTTGACGGCGAGCACGAGCTCGCGCCCCGCGCGCGCCTCCCGCGCATCGCGCGTGGCCTCGAACACGCCCAGCAGCCGCGCCTGCGCGCACCGATCGCCCCTCGCACGTCGCCCGCATGGCCTCTGAAAAACAGCTGGGATGCAGCGCCTGCCGGCCGCACGCAGACCGCGGCATGCCTGCTGCTGTTCGTCGTACAGCTCCTCCCTCGCCTCTCAGCATGCATCCCAGAGCTCAGCGCCCCTCGACTTGCGACGGCGCTCAGCCTCCCACAGCCCGTGCGCCCTGCTGATGCCCCTGCACAGCGTGCTCAGCAGCAGGCAAGTTGACACCGAATAGGGAGTCGGGAAGCGCTCCCGAGCAGGGCGCAGCAAAGGTGGCAGGACCGGGTGCGGGGGCGCACGGTGAAATCGTCGTGGCGCGCGGCGGGCGCGAGCGTGCTGCGAAGGTACTCGCCGTCTGCGGCCACGCGGTCGATGAGCGTGTTGAACACCTGCGCCCCGGCGCGGTAATGTAGGGGTAGGGTTACGCAGGTAGGTTTACGTGCAGGTTAAGCAGGTTTGCGCGTAGCTAGGCAGCAGCGCCGCTCCATCCGGCTGCACCGCGGCAGTCAATGTGGCGCTGGGTGGGGCAGGCTAAGCGGGTCGAGCAGGCTCTCGCAAGAGGCGGCGCTGCAGCGGCGCAGGCCCGCGCCGTGGCGGCGTCCTTGGCGCGCTGGAAGGCCTCCTTGGGGAAGGGGACGGGCGCAATGGTCAGCGGCGCGTGCACCAGCGCCGCGGGCTCGTTGGGATCCCCCAAGCCCACCACCTGTAAGGCTGAGTACACGTGTGATGACACGGAGCGTCCTGGAGGTGTTTACTGGCCAATGGGCTGGGTCAGTATAGTTGCACTCGAACAGCGGCTGACACTCAATACAGCACACTATATGAAAAGGCAAGCACTTGCGTTCAGGCAATAGAAAGCAGGTCCGGGCGTTTGCATCAGACTTTGAACCCAGCTGCTATGCGACGGGCAGCACCAGACCGTGCTGGCTGGCCCATATGACCGCGTCGTCTGCCAGAGCCTGCGACGAGGCCACGCCCTCGCCGCGCTCCTGCCGGATGCTCTCCACCGCGTCTGCCATCGCCGCAGAGTGCACAGCCGCTGAGTGCAGCCTCCACTCCGGGCGCCAGGAGGCCGAGGCCTGACAGCCCCACGAGCGCGCCTGCCTTGGAGCACCTGGCGGGGGCAACTCCGCGAGATGCCTTAGAGGGGCTGTTTCAGTGCGTGCGGCTGAGCGGCCTGCTGCGCATCGTGGAGCGCAGCTCAGCGTGCTCATTGCATAACGACGTACCTGTGCCCCGCATCATGCACCATTATGCACCAACGAAGCCAAGTCATAACTAATTATTAAGCAGCGCTTGTTCAATTTTAAAACAGTTGCGCAGATGGAACAAGCACATAGAGAAGTGCCTGCGAAGAGGTGGATGATCATTTGCAATACGCCGCCGGGTGACACGGTGGGTCTGCACCTTGAAATGCAGGGCTGCAGCGCGTCCCCATGATGAGCGCCGTGGGCAGCCTCGCGCTGCGTGTGGCGATTTGCACCCTGTGCCTGCGGCTTGCGGCAGGAAGCGCCGCACACAGCCTGCACACTGTGCGTGAAGGCACCCTCTACGAGCGAAGGGCCGCGCGTGGCCAGTCTCAGACCGATCCGGGCCCTGGCGCGGTGGAGTCCACCATCGCGGCGGGCTCCAGCATACAGGCAGAGTTCGAGTCGGTGTATGCGGCGAAGAAGTGGGGAGACTATGGCGGCGGCTCCGGCCTGGGCAGCCACCCGCCCAACACCGTCTACGCGCAGCGCACCATCCTGCAGGTGCGCCCAGGCGCGCAGGCGCCAGCTCCAGGCATAGCTGTGCGCCCCTGCCTCGACCCTGCGCCCTGCATCGCAGCCAAGCACGCCCGGGGGCGTGCAGGTGGCCGTCTTGTACCAGATCGACTCGATGGTAGACGCGCCCTGCGGCGCTGTGGCCTGGCAGCCGGCGCTGCTGGAGGAGCTCGGGCGCCAGCGCCCGGGGTTCAGGCACGCTCCAACATTGCCGAGGCGCGCGCCGCTGTCTAACGCAGGCACAGGTGTGACCAAGGAGCGCTGTTGCGCGCAGGTATCTTGGCCTGGACGTTGTGCGCACCGTCGTGGCCGAGAACCAGCGGCGGCTTGCGCACCAGCCGAGCTGGTCGTTCGCGCTTGGGGACATCACGCAGGCAAGCTGGGCCCTGCCTGTTCTCTGCCTGTACAACAGACTCGCTGTGCACACACTTGTGTAACTTGGTAGTGTGTGTGCGGAGGCACCGGACAGTCATATTCTGCATTGTGCCAAGCCAGTGCTTCATACTGGCTGCAATGGTTTGCGTTGTACAGAACGCTTGCATGAAAAGCACGGCTCACAATGTCCAGCAATGGTGCAGCTCTGACATGGCAAGTGCACCAAAAAATCAGACCTCCCAGGTTGGCCGCACGGGAATGTGCTGGTGCTGAGTGATTACGTGACACGCAGGTGCCGGTACCCAGCGGCTACGACCTCATCCTGTGCCGCGACGCGCTGCAGCACCTGCCGCTGCTGTCCGTCGTGGACGCGCTGGAGAACTTTGCGCGCAGCGACGCGCGCTACCTGCTGGTGCGCGCTTGCGTGCCAGCACCTTGAGCTGCCGCGCGGCCGCCCTGGGGCTGCGCACGACGGCAGCCGGAACCAGAGCGCCCACCTGGCAGTGCGCTGCGCCGGGCCCAGCACGTACATCTGGGGAGCCAGTCCAGCGGTAGCGAGGCCCACCGTGTTCGTGTGTGCGCGCGGCGCGGTCGCCCGGCAGGCCGAGGGGAAGCATGCGGCGGCCCTGACAGTGGCAGTGCAGTTAGCTCGGCCGCCGTTCCAGACGCGCGCGGCGGCAGCGCGCACATCGGGCACTGTCAGGCGACGCGCCCTGAGCCTGGATGCATGTGTGCAATGCCGCTCACCTGGCGCGCGGCGCAGGTGGGCTCCTACATGGCGGCGTGCGGCGGCGCCAACCACAACATCCGGGCCGGCGGCGTGTTCAGCATCGACCTGATGCAGGCGCCCTTCGGGCTGGACGCGCCGCTGATGGCGTACAACGAGCTCACGTGCGCCCGGCGCCGCCCTCCTCCATGAATACGGGTAGGGTAGGGCCTAACCCATGCGACGTGTGATGTTGGCGGCCTTCAAGTCACACGCGCCCCCATACGCGCGTGTAAAGCTTCAAGCCTGCTCAGTGACATTTGCGCAGCACTACAGCTTTTGCGGTGTATGACTGAGCTGGTCACCTGGGTGGGACACGTGAAGCTGGCGCCTGCCCTGCAAGCAGCTCTGGCCACAGGCGCCGCTTGACCACCGCGCCTCACTCGCGCCGTTACTCATCTCTGGCAGTGCCGCCCGCCGTGCCCCAGTCCGGGCGCATGGCTCCAGGAGTATGGCGGCACACAGAGTCAGTCGGGGCATGCGCCGCAAGGGAGGCAGCTGAGGCGGCAGGCCGACACCGGCGCAGGCAGAGGCAGACCTGGACAGGCGCCCCACCCTGACCCAGGCATGGGGTATATGGCGACCTACCCTAAACCTCCTGCAATCCGACGCAGGCACCACCTGCTGAAGAACAAGGTGGACCTGGACAAGCACCTGCTGCTGTTCAGCATCCCCGAGCTGCGCGCGGTGGACTGGGCGGCCATGCGCGAGCGCGCGAGGGTGTTTGGAGGCCACGACACCCTGCCTGCCATGGAGGCAATGACAGCGTATGCACAGAGCGCAGGCTAGCGACAGCTTGACTGTATAGGTACAACAGAAGTGGTGCGGTAAGCATTACAAGGAGAGCTCCACGTGTCAGCCTGGCTGCCCTCAGCGCAGCCTACTGCCGCCCAAGGGCCCCGGCGCGGTTCGCGCCCCGGGCGTGTGCGCGGGTTGTGACACATGACGAGCCTCAGCACCCAGCGCAGACTGTCACGCCGTAACCTCCAGCCTTTTGTCAGAATGTGCTCATCTGCAGGCCATGTCCGCTTGCGCATGCATGCTGGCGTGCGGATCACAGCCTTGTTGCTTACTGCAGAAGTCAGCAGCACTGGTGTCTGAGCGGAGCGCGTGACCTAAAGATAGGCACCAGCTGTTTGTGAGGTTCCTTTGTGGGATACGTTGATGCGGTACAGCTATGTTTACCACGCCAAGCTTGCTTCTCCATTGCTTCTCCAGGATGCAGGCATTTGTGGGTACGTATTGACCATGCCTGTCGGGATGTAGCATGTGCTTTTCAAAAGCAGCTTTTGGGACTGCATGAGTAATTGTTCCTTGGACGCCGGGTATGTTCCCTGGATGCAGGGTATGGGCCCGGACAGAGCGCATCGGCCAGCGGCCTTACACAGCCGACACGACCCCTTGTCTGACTCATGCATCCCCGCGCGCGCATGTCCTACTCCGGCTCATCGGGCCCACCATCTCCCACCATCACCAAAGTCACCATGCATCATGCAGCGCAAAGCCCACGGCCTGCAAGGCGCCCCAGAACCTGTGGCTGTCATGCTCTCCCGCGCCCATGACAATGCTGTCGTCCACGCGCAGCACGCCTGCGCGGCCCTGCTGCAGCAGGGCGATAGCAAAGCCCAGGAATGCCTGGCACGACGGGCCAAAGGCAGGGTAAGAGGCGTCCAGCTCCAGACGTCCTAGGCGGGGGTGCGCGGCGGCAGCCTGGAAGTTCGGGCCAAATAACACGCTGCAGTTGGAAAAGCTCAGCTTGTACAGATTGGGGAAGCCCGCCAGGCTCCCCAGGGCCCGGGCGTCCAGGGCGCCCCCGATCACCATGTCATTCGCGGAGTGCCGCCCGAGAGACAGCTCTTGGAGTGCAGTCAGCACGCTCACGCCCTCCGGCAGCTGCTCAAAGTTGTTGCCGGACAGGTCGAGCTGCGTCAGGCGCGTCGCGGCCAGGACGCCTGCAGGCCAGGTCGGCATGTTGTGCCCAGTCAGGGTGAGGCCGGTCAAGGAGGCCGCGCAGGCTGATGCGCATGCGGGAAGTCCCCAGACTGGCAGCTCGTTGCGCGGCGCCTCACACCACAGGCAGTGGGCGAGGCGGCGCAGCTGCGTGAGGCGCCAAAGGGACGTGGGAAGCACATGCAGGTCGTTGCAGTTCCACAGGTCCAGGCTGGTCAGGGCCGCCAGCGCATCCATGCCCGGCAGCGCCTCCTCGCCGTCCGCCGCAAACTCACAGTTGTAAAATTTCAGGCATACAAGCGCCGGCAGGCGCGCCCAGCCGGGCGCGCAGCGGAGGCCGCAGAGGCCGTTCAGGCTCAGGGATGTCAGCTGAACCAGGCGCGACATGCAGGCAGGCAGCGTGGCGCCCCCGCAGACGTCGTCCAAGGTCAGGCTCAGCGTGCGCAGCTGCAGCAGGCCAGCCAAGCCTGTGAGCACGTGTGGCGCGCTTGCTTTAGCAGATCTGTTGCTCTCGTAAAACGTGTCCGACCAGATGGTCAGCTTGAGGTGCTCGAGTGCGCGCGATTCAGCCAGGTACAGCCAGACTGTCCCAGGCACCCGATCTGCCCGCTTGTCAGCCAGTTCGATTCGCAGATCCAGGCGCCGCAGGCACAAGCAGCGCCCTATGGCGCGTGCGGCCCCAGCCAGGAAGTCTGGGACAGCTGCCGCAGCATCGCCAGAATGCGCTCGCAGAATGAGCCCGCATGCATCGAGCCCTCCGATCGACACCAGCAAGGGCAGCCTAGTCAGCAAGGTCGAAAGCCGCTCGGCATTTGCGTCGGCCACGGCCAGGCCGTCGACGCGCGTCACGGTGGCGCCTTGCTCCTGGAGCCACCGCCAGGCGCAAGCGCCGGCAGGCGTGCCTGGGGCAGCCAGGGGTGTCAGTATAGAGGACGCCACGCCCCGAGGAGGGCCTGCCTGAACGTCAAGAGTGGAGGCACGAATGCATTTATGCCAAGCAGTGCACAACACACGGACACTGGGACGCGAGCGGGGCACGGAACGCACTAGGATGTCCCAGCGCCTGCCACAGCCTGCCTGTGACAACAGGGTGCAGCGTGGTCCAGAACGGCGCCTCGAGCGCCTGCCTGAACCGCCTGTCGCCCCGGGTGCGCTCCCAGCTTAGCTCACCCGCGCTCTCGAGTGGTCATCCTTTGTCAATGTGCAGTACGAACCTGCAGACAGTCTGCAGCGCAAAGGCCTGGGTCCAGGGTTCACGCAAGTGTGCAGTCTGCTCGATGACTTGCGCCGCGCACGCCTGCAGGACCTGCACAGGTTGGCCAGCGATAAGCAAGGAGTGCACTCGTTCCCGTGCATGCGGAGTGGAGATGGGTGTGTGCGTAGTGGAGACGGTCCTGCATTGCAGTCCAACAGAGTGCCCATACCTCTGTAGGAAGCTCGTCCAGGCGAATGGCCCGTGGCCGACGCGCTGCACTGGCGGTGGACGAGCGCGTCCTCATCATGCGCTGCGGCGGAAAGCGCTGGAGGAGCTACAGGCGGCGCGTATCCTCTGTGGCCAGACAACTTGCCACCTGTTGCAGGCCGAGAACAGCGCAGCCGAGCTTCCCGTGTGCTTGTGGGGCTGCACAAGCAGCCTGGGTTGGTCAGCCACCCACGGGCTGCTCAGGCGTGCGCTCCTCCGAGCTCCGCCTGTCTTGGACGTGCAAGCTGTGCGTTCTGTTGGAGCGTTTTGTTGTTTCTGACAGTTTACATGTCTGTCTCTAGCCAATACAGGCACACCTTTGAAATGTGGGCAACATGACTAGCAAGCACCAGTAAAAGTCAACTTAGAGAGGCAGGTAGGCCTTCAGGCAATGCCAGGCAGTCAGAAGTAAAAAGCGAGCTATCATAGCTCAGCTATGTCAGGATGAAGTGCAACTCTGCGAGAGTCCCACTTCCAGCCATCCAGTCACGCAGGGAAGCGCGCTCAGCACACAGCATACATTCAGCCTATGATATGGCACTTAGAAAAAAGAAGGCGTTCAATGGTTTAACGCGGCCCGATCACTCTTCATCATGAAGACTTCATGCATGTTGTCCGCAGGAAGGTGGTGCTTGCGCCTCCAGACTTGCGCATGTCAGCTCCGGGAGATGATGTAGTACACCCTAGGCTAGGTGCTCCCGCTTAAATTCAAAGCCGGCCCAGCTATGCGAATGGCAAAGACTGAACGACTACACGTTCCGATTGCAGCCAAGGAGTACCAAGCCTGTCTCGTGTCACGCCAAGGAATATAAGTGCATAAGCAGTCCAAGTGCTGGGCACAGCTTCACGTGGAAAGCGCGAGCCGGGCGCACAGTGGCCAACAGAGCTGTGCATTTCCTAAGTGCACGCCGCAGTGACCACTGGTGCGCTGATGGACGGGCACGCGCTCACTTGCAGCACGCAGATCAACGAGTGCAAAGCAGAGTGCTCAGCTGCTGCTCTGATGGGGCCCCGCTTGCCCACCTTGACAACCCCATGTGTCCGTGCTGACAGGCCCAGCGCCGTGAGATGCCGGCGCGCTCCCCGGCAGCCTCGGCGCGCTGTGGCGGCGCAGGCCGCCCGCGGCTCCCGCAATGAGCGCGCGCGCCAGCCTCGTCCTGCGGCTGGCCGTGTGCGCGCTGTGCCTGCACTGCGCGGCGAGCGCGGCCGCCTTCCGCAGCCCGGCGCACAGCCCGCAGCTGCTGCGCGGGACAGCCGGCCAGGAGCGCAGGGCGGCGCCGGCGCCGCCCAGCAGCGCTCAAGGCAGTGACGCAGCAAAGCCAGGCAATGACGCAGCAAAGCCCACCACCATGCAGGCCAGCTTTGAGAAGGTGTATAAGACGCACAAGTGGACCAAGCTGGGCGGCGGCTCGGGCCTGGGCAGCCACCTGCCCAACACCGTCCTCACGCGGCGCATCATCCTGACGGTGTGGGGCCCCTCCCCCTGCTGGGGCGGCCGCGGCTTGGCCGGGAACCAGGAGGTCTGGAACTGGGCTGCAGGCCTGAGACTGCCGGGTGTGAAACCAGCCGCCCGCCCGTTGCCCTCCCTGCTCCCTGCCAACCCCGGCCAGCTGCGTGGCACGGTTGCGCAGCTCACCGCGCGCCAGTTCGCGCAAGTCACCGCGTGATGCTGCGCAGGTCGTCAACCTGTACGGGATCGGCTCGATGATGGACGCGCCGTGCGGCGCGGCCGCGTGGCAGCCGTCGCTGCTGGAGGAGATCGAGCGGCACCGCCCGGGCTTCAGGCGCGCCGCCAGCGCCCGACAGGGGCCTGGCCGCCGGCCCAGGGGCCAGCGGCCTTGGTTTGGCCGCGGTGGCGCGCCAAGCGCCTTGCTCGCTGCACCTTGCGGCCCAGCCTATGGTACCGTCCATGGCCCTGTCTCCCAAGGCAGACAAGCAGCGCCCGTGTCAATTCTCAGTCGAAGCGCTCAGGGCGCCCGCGCCTGCAGGTACCTTGGCCTGGACATCGTGCGCGACGTCGTGGACGACAACCAGAAGCGCTTCACGCACGAGCCGGACTGGAGCTTCATGCTGCGCGACATCACGCAGCGGGCGAGCGCCGCCCTGACCCGCACGCCGTGACATGCTGTGACGCGCCGCGGCCTCACCCTGACCAGCAGCTCGCTCACACTTACCGCAGGCAGGCTGTCATGGACTGACGGCCTTGGGAGGTGGCAGTCCACTGCTCTGCAAATGACACTGTCCGAAATGTGAGCGGCTGTAACACAGCCTGTGTCAAGGCGTGCACCACATGCTGCATGCCGTGCCAGTCTGTGGCCTGAGGCGGGAAGGACCTCGCGTGCGCGCAGGGGCCGCTCCCCAGCGGCTACGAGCTCATCCTGTGCCGCGACGCGCTGCAGCACCTGCCGCTGCTGTCGGTCGTGGACGCGCTGGAGAACTTTGCGCGCAGCGACGCGCGCTTCCTGCTGGTGCGGCCGCCCACAGCCAGCCGCGCGGCGCCTGGCCATGCTAGGGTTAGGGTAGGGGCGGGGCGGCGCGCCGTCTGGGTGTGCGGCCCTGCTGCTCTCGGCGCGCGCGCGGGCCGCGCGCGGGCCGCCACGCGCCAGAGCCTGCTAGCGCAGCGCGCCTGCAGTGCTCGGTGCCAAGTGGAGCGCTGGGCTGCCCGATGATCTCTGCGCTGTGACCTGACAGCGGGTGCGCTGCGCGGGCGAGCAGGTGGGCTCGGACACAAAAAACAGCACTGGCGTGAAGTAAGGTAGGTTTAGGATAAGGTAGGGTAGGGCAGGGTGAGTTACCCTACAGCTACTCACAAGATGGCGCGCGCGCGCGCGTGCGAGCAGGTGGGCTCCTACATGAAGAACGGCACCGGTGAGAACTTTGACGTCCCGCCCGGCGAGTACTACGACATCGACCTCATGCAGCCGCCGTTCAACCTGACCGCGCCGCTGCTGGCCTTCAACGAGCTCACGTGCGGCCGCCCGGCCCCGCCGCGCAGGGGCCCGCTGCAATGCCGGGGGGCGTGCGGCAGGCTCTGTGGCGCGCGCGGGTGCCATATCGCACTGCCGCTGCAGTGCAGCGGCATGCTCAGCCGCGAGCGCCCGAAGTGGGCTCCTGAGCTCAGCCCGCGAGGATGGCCACAGTGCAGAGGCATGTCCAGTCGTGACCGAGGTCCCCGTCATGTCGACCAGCCGGCACCCGAGGCGGGCTGCCTGCGAGGGCGCCCGCCGCCGGCAGCCTCACTCCAGGCACTCCAGGCAGCTGCGCTCCACAGGCGGCGGGCCCGGAAGGTCGCCAGTAGGGGCCGCCTGACGCGGCAGGCCCCGCGCCGCGCGCAGGCACCACCTGACCAACGGCAAGGACCCGGACAAGCACCTGCTGCTCTACAGCGTCAACGAGCTGCGCGCCGTGGACTGGGAGGCCATGCGCGGCCGCGCGCGCCTGGCCGCCACCCTGGAGCTGCTGGCCGCGCGGCGGCGCGAGAAGAGCGCCGCCGGCCAGGCCGCGCAGGCCTGGCCGGCCTGGTCGCGCCTCTGGGCGCCGCGGCCGGCCGACAACAGGACGGCGCCAGGGGAAAAGCAGGCGGCGCCTGCCCAGCGCGCGCCGGTAGCTACTGGGAGCCAGGCCGGCCGCGCCTTTGGAGGCTGACGGCCGCGGCGGAGCGATGAGTGGAGCCTCGGTCTGAACAGGAAGCTGTGCGCAGGGCGGCCGCGTCTGCGGCGCAATGTGAAGTGATAGTGCCTGCACTGAGAGGGTACTGCGGCTCATAAGGGGAGGTTGGTGCCTCGGTGGGTATTGCGGCTTTTCCAGTGGGCTGCACGCGTCCCTGCTTCAAGATTTGCTCGTCCCAGGAGAACCGGCATGGCTCCTAGAGCATGGACACCTGAATGCCACATTGGCATTGTTTGATGTTCCGTGCAAAACCCATTACGTCAGAGACAGTGTTTAGGCCAGAGTGAGCGATTAGGCCAGAGTGAGCAAAGTCAACGCGCTGGGTCGCCATGTCCATGCAAACTTGCTTGTGCGCAGACGCGCATCACCATGTCTATGTATATCAGATGTGAGAAGGATAGGCAGCAATGCACGCATGGTGCAGTCGCTATGACTTGGAAAGGAAAAAAGTGTTAGATGAAATTGGGTGCAAGAGGGACCCTAGCGCACCCTCAGGCTTGTAATTTCAAGAAGCACAGCTCGCGTGACAAGCGCTTAGAGACTGCAGGCTGCCTGCAATTGGGGTCACAGCAAGCTCTACCAAGCCTCACTCACGTCAGCGGTGCGTGCTCTCATCTCTGAGCATAGGGACCGCGCTTTCAAAACAAGAGGCTACTAGTCGCAAAGCACCCAAAGTCCCTACACAGTGCCTTAATGGCGAGGCTCAAATGCAGGCAAAAGTGCTTCGCAGCTATGTGTAGCGCAAAGCATGCACATGCGCTGCTTCAAATAATGCTGCGCAGCTGGGGCCAACGTCATGGGCTGCTGCTTTCCAAAGCAGCGTCCTGATCCCCCCGCGTCTGGCTGTTGCAGGTGCTCCCCGTACGCGCGGCGCGTGTGCCCCAGGGGCGCTTCCAACAATGCGCGTGCTGCGCGTTGCAGCATGCGTGTGCTTGTGCGGCCTGCTGGCCGCGGCGCCGGCGCTGTGCCAGCAGCCGCGCGCTGCCGCGGGCGCGGCTAGCGGCCCCAGGCACCCGCTGGTGGGCATAACGAGCCCGACCGCGGGCGCCACCGTGCTCGCCAGCCGCCCACGGATCCTGGATGACCCTGTCGCGCCCGTGGGTCCAACGCCGCTTGACGCGGCAGCCCTGGTCGCCGCGCTGAACGAGCTCGCGGCCGCATCGCCGCAGCCCGCCGATGCCGACGCCTTCGGCACGTCCTACGCATCCTACGCCGCCGCCGCGGACGCTGCGCCGGCCGCCGCCGGCGGCCCAACCGGCGGCGCGACCCGGGTCTCCATCACGGAGGTCGCGCCCCAGGACTCCCTGCTGGAGCTGGAGGCGGCCGCGCCCGCGCCCGCCGCGCCCGCGGCCGCCGAAGCGGACGACGCTGAGGGCGAGGCGGACGAAGAGGCGGCTGACGAGGCGGCCGCCGAGGACGGCCCCAGCGGCTCCACGCTGGCGGCGACGGCGCGGCGCGCGACCGGCACGCAGCCGGCCACCTACACGCTCGCGGTGCCCGTCACGTTCATCGGCGCGACGACGTTCCCTGGCAAGGTGACCAACGCGACCGGCGTGATGAACATGCCCACGGCCAACACCGCTGCGCAGCCGACCTCGCTCGCGGTCGCGCCCGACGGCGGCCCGGCCGGCGGCGGCGCGCTCGTCAACGGCGAGGGCTTCCGCAGCGCCGAGTTCGCGGCGGCCGTCGGCGCGTCCGCGCCCGGCGCCGCGCCGCTCTTCACCAGCTTCCAGGCGCAGCGGCTGGCGACGGGCAAGGGCAAGGGGCGCGGCAAGGCCGGCAAGAAGAAGGGCAAGAAGGGCAAGGGCAAGAAGAAGGGCAAGGGCAAGAACAAGAAGACTGGCAGCGCCGGCGCGGCGGGCACCGAGGGCGCGGCCGCGCCGCGCCTGTACGCGCGGCCCGCCAGCGCGGCCATGGGCATCAAGGCGCTCACCAGCAAGCAGCTCAAGAAGCGCGCGGAGTCGGGCGCTCACGTGCGGCCCGCGTCTGCTCGTCTGCCCTGGAGCCGGGCTGGAGCGTGGCTGTCAGGGCCGCTGGGAGTGTGCCCAGGGTGACAGCCGGGCGTGTGGGGGTACTGAGAGAGCGGGAGAGGCAGAGGCTGTCGGCCTGCAGCTTGCTCGCGGCCCAGGGATCTCAGGGTTCCCAGCGCCGCGCGCGCGCAGGCGCCCGTGACGTCCGCATACAGCGCGGCGCGCGGCGACGCGGCGGCCGCGCTGCCGGCCGCCAGCCCCGCCAAGGGCCTGCAGGCGCACGGGGTCACGTCGCTGCTGGCCGCGCGCCCGGCCGGCTCGCTCGCCTCGGTCGACCCCGCGGCGGCCGCCGCGGCCGACGCCATGCTCTGGCGCTCGCTGTCCGGGCCGCACCATGTGCGCCCGCGCCCGCCCTGCAGATGCGCGCTCGGCCCTGCATGTGAGCAAGGGCGCATGCGCGTGTGCAGGCTCGCACACTTGCCGGTCAGCCGCGGCCAGAGCCACCATGTCCTGTCGATGGGCAGCCCAGACGCTTACGCTAGTTGCGACGGCAGGGCGGCGCGGCGCCACACAGCGCGCCCGCGCCCGCGCCGTCCGCGGCGGAGGCGCCCGCCGGCCAGGCGGCGCCGGCCGCGCCCGCGCCGGGCGCGCGCGCCGCGGACGCGCGCGCCGGCGTGCCCGCCGTGCCCGCGCCGCAGCGCCTCAACGCGGCGGCCGCCACCGCGCGGCTGCCGCTGCTGTCGGCCGTGGACGCGCTGAGCGTGCAGCAGCAGGCGACCATCCTGGCGTCCGCGCCGGACGTCGCGCTGTGCGCCGGCAACGGCTTTGTGGTCGAGGTCGTCAACCAGGTCGGTGCCTGGCGCACCGCCGCTGCCCAGAGCACCGTGGTCATGCCAGGCAATGCCACATGCATGCGTAGTCATGCGGGCAAGGCAAGCCCGCACCCTGCTCGCACGTGTCTTGATCTGTGTCGCGCCGCCCCCGTCGCACTCAGACAGGTGCACTGCGCTGCTGCGCCGCCCATGCGCACACATGCGTCTTACCGCGGCCGCCCGCCGCCGCAGCTGATGGCCGTGTTTGCGGCGAACGGGTCGACGGTGACGCCGCCCACCGCGCTGCCAACGCTCTTCGGCTCGGGCGCGCCGTTCGACCGGCCGGGCTTCTTCGCGCAGCCGTCATGTGCGCCCTCCGCCCGCGCCGTCATTGCGCCGGTGGCGTGCGCAGGGCACCATGGCACTGTGCCTGCATATCGATTGGAACACCTGAACCCGCTGAGCACTGCAGACCTGACGTTGTCATGCGTAGCGTCGGCGCAATGCATGCAGCTCCGGCTCATCATCAGGTGGACCTCCAATCCAAGTAGCACCCATTGTCGGGCTGGCGCAGCTATCGCACCTACACATGGCCAGGTAGCTGGAGGAGCCTGCTTCCCGCCTTCACGCTCGGTGCCCATGCCCGCCCGCCCACAGGCGTGTACGACGCGGCGGACTCGCAGCAATGCCCCCTGAACCCCACCCTAACCCTAAATCTATCACGCAGCCGCATGGGGCTACCCTGTAACCTGGGCGCCCGCCGCGCGCGCGCGCGCAGGCGTGTACGATGCGGCCGACTCGCAGCGCTTCGTCCTGGGCGCCAACTACGTGCTCACCGACAAGGCCATTGTGCTGTTCCCTAACCCTAGCCCTAACAATATTCCCTACCCGCGCGCAGGCGTGTACGACGCGGCCGACTCGCAGCGCTTCTTCCTGGGCGCCAACTACGTCCTCACCGACAAGGCCATCGTGCTGTTCCCTAACCCTAGCCTTAACAATATTCCCTACCC
>JAABUY010002108.1_pt1 | contig 24532 bp, 31 predicted proteins | sample 5560271 | NCBI WGS metagenome assembly JAABUY01 (sample SAMN10711886, study PRJNA513374) | rock metagenome | isolation source: Antarctica rocks | place: Antarctica: Victoria Land, University Valley | reverse complement strand
CTCCCTCCCTCCCTCCCACCACCCCGCCCTCCCTCCAACCCCACCTACCCCGTCCATACCCCCCTTCCAACAACCACCTCCCCATTCCCACCGCCACTAACACCTCCCCGCCCCCCCGGGCCGGGCCGCGACACAGAAGAACACCACCTGCAAACCTACGACGCGGGCTCCTTCTTCGCGCTGCACGACTTCGACAACTCGGGCACGCTAACAGCCGACGAGATCCGACGCACGTACGGGCTGGACGACGAGAGTCTGCGGGAGGTGGGCGAGGAGCGGAAGGCGCGCGTGGTGCGGGAGGTGCTGGACTTGTTCGACGAGAATGGGGACGGGGTGGTGTCGAGGGGGGAGTGGTTGAGTGCTTGGGGGCGGGGGAAGAGGTTGCCGGATTCGGGGGTACGTATGTTTCTTTTGGTGGGGGGTTGGGGGAGAGGGGAGAGGGGACGGGGATGGAAAGGGGGTATTGGTGAATGAGGCTGACGGGTGCGTGTAGTTGGGTCCGGGACATCATGGCGATGACGAGTACGAGTATGAGATTCATCATTTTGAAAAGTTTCATGACGAGAGTACGTTTCCTCCTCCCATTCTGCTCTAGAGTCGATCCGGTAAAGTCGAGTCGGGTGTCGATGTGGGTGGGCGCTCGTTCTGATTCGGATCGGTTGCTGTAGACACGAAGGAAGAGGACCTCACGCACCCCGAAGACATCGCGCATTTCAAGAAACACGACTTGGAGGCGGACGAGGAGGAGCGGCAGCAGCGACTCGACCGCATGCCCATAGTCGAGCAGAACATCCCGCAGAAGTTTCGCCGTTCGACATAATCCACCACCGTCGTCGCGCCCGCGCAATTTCTACTTCATTGCGGGAGTTCTTTCCTGGGTTCGATTCTGGGATATCGCGGCCGAGGATTTCAACGTACATTATTCGCTCACGTACTTTGTGCTGTATTGTAGTCTGCTCGCGCTGGCGGGCTTGTTGGCGTCCCCGTAGCTGTCGCTGCGCCTATAAGGGATGGTGCGGGAGGGATGTAGATGTCAAGAACGCAATGCATGATGCCGGGTGCGTACGTCTTGACTTGCTCGAGATGCTGGCATTCGACCTTTCGCCTATCGTCGTCCACCAGCTCCGTGAATACGCCCACAATCTCATCCCGTGTGCTCCCGAGCTCCTTCACCGCAATGTTCTCGTGCGCATGAATCCAACCTCCCTCCACTGGATCCAGCACTCCGACCGCAACCGGCCAGCTCCGCCTCGACGTAGGCAGCAAGCCGCAATTCACATGTTTAACGGGCGGCAACTTCTCCCTCACAGCTTCAACCCTCCTCAACGCATTGATATTATCTTCCCGAAAGACAACGATCCTCTCCTCCCCATCCGCCCAGCCATCATCACCCTCACCCTCACCCTCACCCTCCACCCCCACACCACTACCGCCAACGACCCGCACCCCCCACCCATTCCGCCCCGCCCCCCTCCGCAACCCCTCCACACTCCACCCACTAACCTCCCACCCCAACACCCGCCTGACGCACTCGCTCTTCGCATACGAGAAGGCGAAATACCCGATCCCCGCATACAGATCGACAGCCGTGCACTTACCTCCCCACCGTCGCCGCTCCGGCTCGTCCGAGCAAGACGGTGGCGGCGGCGCGGCCGCGAAGCGCAGCACCCGCGCCTTCTCGGACACGTTGCCGCGCGAGAACATGGTGTGCAGCGGGGCCCAGGTCTGGTAAATGGCGCTCTGGCGAGTGGAGACCCAGAATGCGGCGGCGAGGGCGGCGGGGGTGGGGGAGCTAGGGTGATGGAGTGGGGATGGGGAGGGGCCGATGTCGCCGTGGAGGGCACGGAGGTTGGTCGGGGCGCGGAGGACGTTGGCTGTGTCTGTGAGGGCGATGCCGGATGCGTGGTCGGGAGGGAGTGGGGAGGGGCCGGGGACGTGTGCGGGGATGGGCGCGGAGATGGCGACGTGCGTGACGTGTAGGTTGGTACATAAGCGGCGGTAGAGGTGGTCTAAATGGTGCGCCGACGGGAGGGCGGCGAGGAGGGCTGGCCAGGGGGGCGTTGTGAATGCGCTTGAAGGTAAGAGGAGGAGGGGCGGGTAGATGGTGTAGCGGGTCGGGAAGGCGGCGAGGAGAGTGGGGATGCTGGTGTCTAGGCTCGAGAGGAGGGGCGGCGGGAGGTCGTGCGTTAGCCAGGAGCGGAGTGAGATCGTCAGGGCGGTGGGTTTGGGTTGTGATGGGGGGGTGGTGGTGATGTGGGTGGTGGTCGTGCGGATAGCGTCCTCGTATGACGCCATGCCGATCTCTTTCAGTAGTCCTGTCTTGATCCATTCCAGCTCGTCCGGGCTTGACGCGTGCCCTACGCTGAGAGTGGTGGGGACGACGTAGGTATTCATTTCCAACCTGGTGGGCGTTTCACTGTTTCCCTGTGATTGGGACAAAGTAGTGGTGTCGGCCCGTTGTCTCGTTGGATGCGCCATAGTATTCGCTTTTATCTTTGTGTTCTTGTTCAGTTGGCTGTGTGATTCTAAGGCGTCTTTTAGGGCTTTGACGAGGTTTCGGGGGACGAGGAGAGATAGTTGGACGGTTTCGGGGTCCATCGTAGGAGATGGATTAACTTCGATCATGATTGATCAGAAAAGGGTCTTGAATGAAACAGACATGAAGGAGACGGTATAAGATCGGTGTAACCGGGGTCTGTCTTTTGAAGCTATTCTCGATTGAAGTTCAGCTGGTCAATGCTTACTAACGCACGAGAATCAGTGTTGAGAAATGCCAAAATTTAGCAGCGTAGCACATCTTCAAGCTGTTGCACTGTGATATGATGACTATATGGTATTTGAAGACATGTAAAGACTTGTCGGACCTCTGGAGTGGTTGCCAAGACCATATGTAGAAGTGGAAGAACGTTTCCCTACACAGCAACGGAAGAGCAATACTTTGACTTGTATGTACAATGGAAAAACGTCTGAGCGTTAAGGAAGCCTATACACTCAGCAAGCGGGTATATACAAAGTATCCCCACACATCTACAGTATACTACAAGCACGACCATGCTCAAATATCGTTCGAACCCGGATCCGTTCCCATAAACACCTTAAACAGCCTCCTACTGAGCGCCGGACCGATCCTCGCATCCGACAGCGCCCCATTCTTGTTCGCACATTTCTACCGCGCCCAAACACGTCAGCACACCGCATCCACGTAACAAACATCCATATACCAGGAAAGGACAGATATTCTACCTTCAGGTCTTCCAACACGGTGGGTCCCTCACTCCTGAACCCCTGCACCAGATCCACGACGCTTGGATACTGCGCCGCGATGCCGTAGGCGATGGGAGCCGTGACGCGAACGACCTCTTGGAGCATCTTGACGTAGGTGTCGTCTTTGTCGTCGCCAGTTTTGACTTGGCCGACGTCCATGCAGAAGGCGGTGTCCATGTTCATACGCTGCTGGCTGTTGGTCGAGTCTAATTAGCGGACTGTAGGGTGATCGAATGGTGTGGAAAGGGGTGTGCTTACCGGTAGGGAATGGTGGAGACGTGTTGCGTGAAGTTCGCGACCCATTCGGCGGTCTCGACTGGTACAGCCGTGTGGTGGACCAGACAGCCATGCATGACCTGCAAGCGTAGCAAGGCATCCTCAACCATGTCCTCGTCGATGTATTCTGCTGCTGGCTTCTTGCGTTTCGAGGGACCGGCTGTAGGTGGGCCGGCTACTTGGCCGTCTGTCTGGCTCAACACGGCGGCTTGGTAGGCGCGGTTTCGAATATTCTTGTTCTTCCGCATCCAGGTCTCGAGACCTTCAATGAGATATATTGGAATAGATTCGTCACATTCACCTTTCAATCTCAAAACATGTGATTCCAGGTCTTGTCCATCTACCTCCGCCGAATTGATGCTCGCCATAGCCACAAACTCCTTGGCGGAAAGGAGACATAGTACATGCCTCTCACGTCTGATCTCTTGCGGTATCGGCTCCCAATGATCCAGTTCTTCGTTAAAGACGGCGGTGACTTTTCGGCGCCACTTGATGACGTTTGGCAACGGGCTGCTGTGAGTCCTTGCTTCCACTTGTAGGTTCTTCAAGAACTCTCTGATCTGGGTATCCACACTGTCGCCCTCTATAGAAAGAGGAAGATCCACAATCATCTCTGGCGTTGATATCTTCTTATCCGTCCGCACCTTGTTCACTTCTGCCAGGTCGGCGGCCAATTGCTTTTCACGCGCTTTCTCTTCCTTCAATAGACGTTTTCTTTCCCTCTCTTCTTCACGTTCTTGCCGCTTTTTCTCCGCCTTCTCAGCTCTAGTATGTTCTTTTTCAATGCCCCGAGCCTTCTTCTCAGCGTCCGTAACTTTTGTCTTCTTGACATTCACGGAAGCTTCCGTCACATCCTGCAAAGGGGATTCCTGTCGTCCTTTCTTTCCGTCAGTCTGTCCCCCACGATTTCCCTTTCTAATGCCTGCAATGTGTGAATGAAAAGTCCTATGCTTGGACGGATCGCGCTTCGTGTTGATATCCGCAGCAGCACTCAAGCTAGAGAGAAGGGCTTCGGTCCTTGCTGATAGCTGCAGCCTCCGATTGGGTGCTAAAGTGGTGGTTCCGCCGCGCAGATCTGCAATATCAACGAGTCCATCATCACTCGATACTGACGGCTCTCGTGGAATCTGTTTTCTAGGCCGCGAAGCGGTGATAACTCCGTGGGGAGACGAAGTACTTATGATCGGGTCCGAGAGCTCGTGCCACCCCGAATTACTGACTTCCGTCCCGACCGCTTTGGACAGCGAGGGGTTCTGCTTTTCTGTCCGCTGCGACCGTGCTGTAGCCTCTGTGGAAGCTTGAAAAGACGTAGACCCCACTTTATGGACCTCCACCCGCCTTGTAGTATGGACAAATTCCTCAACAATCTCCACATCATCGTCTGAGAGTGGCGTTGGACTCAATCTCCTCCTCTTTCTTTGCCCTTCCGAAGAGTCAACCGCATGCGCTGAAGCGTCACCATCTCCAACGAAAACGAAGTCTCTGTCGAGGTGAGTCTCGCTCTGTTTCCCAGACGCCAGGCGGCGAGTTGATGGCAGGTCCTCCTCTTCATCGGTCTCTAGACTGAGGTCGATGATCTCGGGAGGAGGCATCGTAAGAAGCAAAGTAGCTTTGCTGGGTCGCTGAGCTGTACGAAGACTCAACGTCTGCTCTTAAGAAGCCTAATGCGATAACAAATGCAAGGCTTATTTGACTAGTATGAAGCTGTCCTTGACAGCGAAATCAATCGCTGTGGAGGTAGGTAAGGTAGGGTATGCTAAGTCGCCCTCGCACCTTCTGGGTAGAGTAGTGCTGGAGATGGGGATGAAAGTCGAGTGAAATACGGTGTTGACTGGCTCAATCAGAGCGACTGAGAACTGATGGAGCAAGAGCGACTGGTTAGCAAAATGCATGACGTGGTGACTTCCACTATAAGATGGTGATGGATCACGATCAGGAAGCGACGACGCGATTTAATCCGTCGCGCAAGCACGTGACCATCCAGCCTATCACAGAACCCCAGCACATAGGGCTCTCAGAGAAACCGTTCCAGATACTACTTTAATGAACTGCCTGTATTTGATACCATAGTCTACGAACAACCGCAAAGACCACAACCACCAGCAACCCCGCAAGCCCAAACCCCAACAACAAATCCTGCAACGAAAGCGCCGCCTGCCTCGGCGCATTCACCATCCCATCAATCTCCTCATCCAACCTCTCCGCCATCCTCGACTCCGAAAACTCCGCCCTCACCCTCCTCCTCCCCGCCTGCCCCATCCCCTTCAGCTGCTCGTCGCTCAAGCCATGCAGGACATTATCCAGAACCTCCGTCCAATGCCCCACATCGTCCACGGGCCGCAACCAGCCCGTCTGCCCGTCGACGACCGTCTCGAGCGGGCCTCCCGTATTGGCCGCCAGCACGGGCACGCCCGCCAGCATGGCTTCGAGGGGGACGATGCCGAAGTGCTCTTCGGACGGGGTGTAGATCAGCAAGCTGGCGGCGTGGAGGAGCATGGATTTCAGCGAGGCCGGGATGGAGAGGAGGAACAGGACGTCGATGGCGTCGGGGACGTTCAGAGCCGTGACGACATTCCTAGTAGTGGCGCACTGCAAGCCGAGCGACTCCGCCAACGCGACCAGCTCGTCGTGATAGGCCACGTTTTCGCGTATTCGATTGTCGTAGCCGCCTGTAGGACACCCAAACCTCAGCTCCGACGTGACAGAGACCCCGCACACCACCAACGCCCCAAGAAACTCACCCGCAACAACCAACCGCACCCCCCTCCTCCCCCGCTCCCCCAGCCCCGCAAACGCCCTAATCGCCAGCCCAACCCCCTTCTTCCGCTCAAACCGATTGACGCTCAAAAGCACCCTCTTCCCCTTCCACATCCCTTTCCCACCTCCCCCTTCCCCCGCACCCCCCCGCGTATCCACACAAGGATAAACAACCCTCACCCTCCCCCCTGTTCCCAACCACGGCCACACCCCCCCCACCACCCCCCCCGTAAAGCGACTATTAACCACGACCCTATCGGACCCACGCATCCCCCACCCCTCCACCGCATCAAACGGCACCCTCCACGCCCTCTTGACCCACCCCCACGGCCCCTCCCGGCCTTTAACCAACAGCAAATCCGGAAAATGACAGTAGAACAGCACGCGCACGTCCGGCCAGAAATACCGCAGCACGGGGATGCCGGCGGCCAGCTGGTCGACGACGAAGGCGTCCGGGTGTAGGTGCGCCAGTTCGTGGCTGAAGACGCTGATGTGCAGGATGAGGTGCAGTTGGCGCAGGGCGGCGCAGAGGATGGTGAGGCGCGAGAGGAGTGAGGGCGGGATGAGCGTGTTGCCGCGGATGCGCACGTCGAGGGTGCCTGTTGTGGCTTGCGGGGTTAGATTGGAAGGTTGGAGGGTAGGGCGGAAGGGTTGCGAGTAGGGGGGGTTTGTAGCCAAGGTGGTGCGGGCTGCGTGGACGCTGGCTTGAGAGGGGGGGAGGGGGGTGAGAGTGGACTGACCGTCGCGAGCTTCGTCGAAGCAGTGTGCGGGATCGCGGTGCGACGTGAAGATGGTGACGGTGTGACCGAGGTTTTGTAGTCCGACGGCGGCGTCGATAACGAGCCGTTCGGCGCCGCCGATGCCGAGGTCGGGGTGGAAGAAGACGATGTTCTTCTTCTTCTTTTCGCTCATGGTGGCGTTGGGTGGTTGTTTGTGGTAATTTTCTTGGTGCTTCCACTTCGAGAGTTGTGTACGTCTCGAAAGAGCTCTTCAGACTTCATTGAACCGAGGACCGAGCATGCCGCAGCATGCCCTCAAAGGCTGATATACAGATATACACCTACAAATTGATACAAGGTGCAAATCATGCTGGACGTGTCCACTACATATGTAAGAACCATCTCTGTTCATGCAGAGTACACATTTAATTATAATACTACATCACAAGTGCTTCACCAATCTTTCCATAACATCCATTGACTGCTACATATATCTTCATGAGCATCCAAGCTTCCCACGTAGCATACAAGCCATGCTGGTGCGACAGCGATACAAACGGAGCTACACAAGCAGATGTACCTCCCAGGCTATCTTGCGCGCTGAAAAGCACGCCAAAGTGGTATCTCGAGAACGACAGAACTGGAGAGGAAGCGCCACACTCATCACCAACACCCCACCAATGATTCTCGTGAGGAGTGTAAGGCCGGAAAATTTGTGCATAGAAAGGTAGTTGAAGCATCACATCGTACGCCAATATCGTCACCGATTTCCACACAGGAGCTGCTTAGAAGCAGTTCAGGGCGCTCTTTTTCTTCTTCTTGTTGATCGCATTCATGCGTTCCTCCAGATGCGCCCGCGCTGCTTCCGCCTCCCTCCTCGCGTTGCGCTCTTCCTCCACGGCCTGAATTGAGTAACGGCTCGAGTTTCTCTCTTCTCGCAGGCTCGTGAGTTCGTCCTCATAGCCCCAAGCTTTCTTCTTCCAGGCCTCCATGTCCATCTTGACTTTGTTTCCCTGGGTCTCAAGGTCCACAAGGGCTTCTTCGAGGGTGGCAGTGAGCTGCTTTTCGGCGTACAGGTGCTTCTCAATCGTGCGAATGCGGGCTTCTTGATCCTCCACGAGTTGAGCGTTGGCGAGGTCCTTGCTCGCATGACGAGAGTTGGTCGGAGATGGTCCGTTCGCCGTGTTGCCATTGGGAGATGAGTTGGCCATCGTGGGCAAGGGTGGAAGTGGAATGATTGGAGGTGGAGATGGTAGTGAAACAACAGAGGCGCTCTTGCGGAGGTTGGATGTCATAGAACTCGTGCGATCTTGCGACTGCGGTAAGTCAGGAAGCGGGCTGTTGGCTTTGATTTGAGTCTAGAGCTGTGTCAGTCGTGACAATGGCAGGATGAAACGGTAATGACAAACCTCAAGCTGGCTACAGCGACTGCGGTAGGCTTCTATCTCCTCTTCGAGTTTCTTTCTTACCGCATTGGCCTGCTCAGCAACTTGGTTCCGCTCAGATTGGATTACTGAAAGCCTGTTGGTTGCAGCCTGGTGTTGATCAAAGTTGGCCGCGATCTGTTCTTCAAGCTCATCCACCAGGTGGGAGCTCTTCTTCTCTTTTTCACTTACAAGCTCTAGCTCTTGGACAGTCTGTTTGTTGACATCGTTCAACTCTGTGATGGTGAGCTGAAGTTGGTTGATCTGTTCCACAACAGTCCTCTCGTTCTCTTCCGCTGCCTCCAACTTCCTGCAGGCGTCAGCATACTTGGCTACAACCTCATCCTTCTCTTCATAAAGTCTCTGTATCTGGGATTGTAGACTGCCGACGGCGGTGTCTTCTTTGAAAACCGCAGCCGCGCCTGCCAGAAGCCGAGCCATCTCGTTCTTCGCTTGGTCAAGTTCGGTCTGTACTGCCGTCACAGTGTCTCGATGTGTCGAGGCTTGTGCTTCGAGGCGAGCTTCGGTGTCGGCTTTAGCGGCCGCCGTGGACTGACTGTGTTCTGCAAGGTCACGGTCTCGAGAGTCGTGTAGCGACATCAGACCGTGTTTGTAGAACTCTACTGCCGACTGATGTTCCGCAACTTTTGCCTCCAATTGCGAGACACGGTTGCGCTGTGCAGCGAGTTCCGTCTCCATAGCTTCCCTAGAATGTGTGCTCTTCTCAAGCTGACCTCGGGCAGCCACAAGCGACTGCTCATGCTCTGCTATTCTGCCTGCGTTCACAGCTATCGTAGCATTATGGTGTTCGATATCTTTCTGTAATGCTTGGATGGCTTCTTGATGTTTACTTCTCTCCTCCTCAAGACCAGCCGCAGCAACAACCTTGTCGCCTGCTTGCGCTTCAGCGCGGGCGGAGTCTTGCCGGCGCATGCCTTCGACACGTGACATTTCGCCCTCCAGGTCAGCTATCGTTCTCAGTAACTTCTTCTCGGACGCCTGCATCGAGTCTACCGCAGACTGGTGTCGTTTCTCCCAGCCCCATAGCTCTTCCTGCAGTTCTTGGATCCTTTGTTCGTGGACTGCACCAATGCTTTGGAATCCGTCACCCAACTGCTTCGAGTTCGATAGGTCCATAAGCGGGGTTTCCGGGAAGACGCCTGGCATGGAGGATGCCGTTGCATGCGGCGTGAGTGAGTCGTTCAACACCCGAATCTCTTCCAATAGCTCTTTCTCCCGAGCAGCGTGGTTTTCATGGAGGATCCGGATTTGGTTCTCGCTGTGAAGGAGCTGATCCCGCATGGAAGACACGACTGAAATGTCGATGGGTGACGATCCTTTCAGACTGTGACGTTCTCTCGTCAACCCTGATATTATCGTCATCTTGGTTTCCATCTCCTTCTTTACCCCCGCAATCTCCGCCTCAAGGACCTGAATTCGCTCAGACCTCGAGTGCAGCTCGTGCATTGCGGTGTTGAGGTTTAGCTCAAAGTTTTGCATTGTATCCGGCTTGTCTTCAAAACTCTCTGCTGCGATGTTTCGCAGAGAGGCCAACGATCGATGAGCTCGATCTATCGCCATAAGGGTCTGACTGGACTTGCGCCGGACGTGTGGCGAAGTTGGCGACGTAGGGGTGAGGTTTTTTGCCTTTTGGACCTCAGTCTTAAGTTCCTCAACTACATCCAATGTTCTCAAGTGTTGTTCGTGCAGTTGTTCGTACTGCTCGGTCAATGCAAGCATTCCCTCCTCCTTCTCAGCTTGCAGGCTCTTCAAATGCTCCATCTCCTGAGCCAGCGTCTCCTCCTTCCGCAGCACCCTCGCCACGTCTCCAGAGTCAGATTCCTTGATCGCTGTCTCGACATCAGATGGTTCCGTTGTGGTGGGTGATTCCCCAGCCAAGGACAATTCCGACGAGAGAGATCGCGAGGATGACAAGTGTCCTCCATACTTGAGCTCGTGCACCCTCGCGTCCCCTAAAAAAGATATAGGTCGAGTCGATCCTGGTGAGGTGAGGGTTGACCGGTGTGCTGGATGTCGTGCCTCGTCAACCGCATCTTGAAGCTCCGAAAGGGTTCGCAGAGCATCTTCATGTTTGGCAGACAAGAGATCGTACTCGTTGACCGTCGTCTCATGCTCGACACGAAGGTCAAAGAGCTCTTGAGTGACGTCTTCCAGCTTGTCGGCGACGAACTTTGATTGTGCCGGACTCTGAGGCACGATATTGTCATTCTGCGATCGAGGCGCAGCCATATTTTCCGGCTTGGATTCATCCTGGGACCACCTGCTTCCCTCTACCTGTAATGATCTTTCGAGCTGTAAAGCCTTGCCTGAAGAGAGCGTCTCGTATTCATCATCGGACTCGGGTATAATAGTCTCGGCAGCTTCTCTCAGCGTGTCTCCTGAGCGTCTCCGTTTGTGATCGGGTCTCAGCTCTCCGTTTGGGTGCCCATTAGTCATAGACCCATCGTCGAGTACCTTGCCGTCTTGCTGCATGTGATCGAATTCTTTGAGTAGGTGATCGAGTTTTCCCATACTCCGCTGACGCTCTACTACAAACTCCAGACGGTCCACTTCGCGCTGCATTATCTCCATATCTTGATCTGATTCTGCCAGTCGCTCCTCGAGAGTTGAAATATAGTCCTCGCAGCTGGCTTCACTTGCACGGACTCTAGAAATCTCTTTTCGGAGCTCAACGATGATAGCTGAATTCTTCTCTTCACCCGATGTATGTCCGTCAAGCTTGGCCTCCAGATCATGAAGATAATGCTCCGTGCTCGACTCTCGATCCATCATCTTTTGCACGCGAGATTGGAGTTGCTGGTTGATGGTCTCGACGTAGGCGCACTTGGTCTCCTTCTCTAACAGACTGCTCTCGGTTGTCGAGAGCGAAGATCGAGTATTCGACAAAGACGTTTCAAGGCTTTGTATGGTCTTCTCGTACTCCAGGACCACCTGCTCGACAGCCTCTGCGAACGAGTTGGAACGCTTCAGTCGCTCGACCGCGCTGTCTCCCAGGGTATCGTTCAAGGTCGGAGTATCACTCGAGTCGTTGTCTCTAGCCTTGGTGATCTCGGAGATAAGCTTGGCATGACGCTGGCTGAGGGCGCTGTAATTCTCCTGAATATCCAAGAGGTGATTCTGGAGCTCAATCTCTCGCTCATTCTGGCGCTCCGCACGCTCTTGTGGCGCATTGCTTCGTCGGTCGCCACGTTCCGCGTTTCGTATTTGATCCCGGAGGAAAGAAACTTCGGCACGCAGGCGATCGATAATGGCCTGCTTGTCGCTATCATCGGAGATTTGCTGGATACGTGGCTTGCTCTGGATGGCGCGGGCCCGTTGCGCATACTGCACTGTGTTCAGAGTCTCGCTGAGGTGGAACTCTGCGGGAGTGACGCATGCTATCATGTACGTGATTGCGTTTCCACCAAGCGAATCTTGCAGCAGACGGGTAAGCCTGGAGTCTCGATATGACACGTGCGATCCCGCCGCTCGGGAGGAAAGTTGCGAGATAACTTTGCCCAGGCTGGCAAGGCCGGCGTTGATGGAGATGCCCTCCTTGGCACGATCACCAGAAGCTCCGGTATTCTTCAGCCTCTCACTACCGGCCAGGTCAACGAAGTGAAGCTTGCTGTCAATGGTAATCGTGTTTTCAGCGCCACTCATCGCCTCTATAGGCACCGAGAACCTCTTTTCCTGCGTCGATGTTGTTGCTTGCTTGCTCTTACGCTGGATCAAGTTGAGACTGAAGACCGCATGCGAGCGCGAAGACTTGGCATTGATTGCGGTAGCGTCGGTCTGGCGGATCGAAGAACCGAAATTCAGAGCTCCGAGCAGATCCTCAATGGAGTTGATGTTCACCTGATGAAGCCCGGTCAAGAGAATACGGCCTTTGGTGTCCTCACGGATTGTGACGGCGCTCCTCTCGCCTTGCGGCACGGAATCCGGGGCCAAAAGGTCTCTTAGCTGTTCGTTATATATCTGAAGCGCCGTTAGACCAGCAAGTGGGTGGGGAGGTCGATACACACTTCAACATATGTGGCTTTCATCTGCCAGCCCTTTTCCAATCCTGATTTACTCAGGCTCTGGAGCGTGCGGACCGAGTTTGTGGAGTAACGAGTCGGCGAACGGAGACCGGAAGAGCCATTGCGAATTAATGCCGGAGGGCCGGACAACTTTTCAAACAACGCGGTCGCAGCGCGGGGAATGACCCCTAAAGCTTCCAGTATCAGTATCGATGTATGTCCGTCCGTGTGCAGTATCTTGAAGTGAGGGCACATTGATCCAGGCAGGATAGAATGACTACGTACCCATGATTCTAGGATCACTCTGTTCCGCCGGGCCAGATGTACCCATCGTATATGATTTCCCGGCACCTGACTGCCCGTAGGCGAGCACGGAGACATTGTAGCCTTGAACGAAGGCGTTGACACTCTCGTCCAGATAATTCCAGAGACCCTGCTGATTGACATCCTCGCCAAACACACGATCGAACACGAAAAGCTTCCGGCCCTGGGGCGAATCAACCGCCAAGCTTGTCGCCGACGTCACCTGGACCATAGACCGTTGAAAGCGTTGCGGGATCAAGTCGAAACCCGGGTCGGTCGACGTGAGAGGCGGGCGAACACGGACCACTGGACGGAGTAACGGGGCATCAGTCATGACACTCCTTGCAGCGTATCGATAAGAGAAAGAGCGCCCGTCACCGCCCACTCACCGACTTTGACCGATGTTTTGCCATCCTCATCTGAAGCCCGACTGCCGCCTCCCTGCTTGCTGCTCATGCTCAAGCGACTCGAGCTTCGTGGTGCCCTTATCAACGTGCTCATTGGCCGTTGCGGAAGGCCGGACGGTGATTCAGGCGGAGAGGTGGCCATCTCTCTAAATGCCCGTTTGGCGCGACCAAGACCAAAACCGTCTGTCTCCCTTGGCTCACCCAGAAACGGTTATGGTTGAGGTAGGCGGTGCGGAGATCGGAATTATCGAAAGTCAGGTAAGGAGGTCATGCGAAGCGGGCGTGAGAAGAGTGGTGATTGGTCGACGGCCCGGCTGCAGCATAACAATCCGCGTTTCCTTAAGGTATGCAGGCTGTGTGGATCTCGCAGCAAGTGAAGGCACGATGCGATCTCCAGCTGGTGCAGTATCTACCTTGTGTACGCCGGATGACTGTATCTGAACAATTCCACAGTACAATCTGAGGAGGTTTGTTTGAATGTAGGTGTAGGCGTAAGATAGGCGTAGACATAGACGTAGGCGTGGGCGCAGAAGGTGGGACGAAAGAGAATGCCAAACGTCCGATCTGTCAGTCACTACTGCAGTGGGCAATACCTTGGGCGATGCCGCTAGTCAGGGGTCAATCACATTTGATTGTTGTTTACTCCGCACAATTCACACTTTACGCTGAAGGGAAGGGAGGGAGAGAAGGAGGGAAGGAAGGACGGAAGGAAGGAAGAATGGAGGGGAGCAGCTCAAATTTATGTCAAAATGATTGATCAGAATTTCAGAAGGCACAGCAAGGCACATCAAGGCAAGGCAGAGCAGAGCAGAGCAGAATTCTTGACACTCCTAAAATGATTTTTTCACGCCTTCTCCAGCTTCTCAAATAACGTCAAATTAACGTCAAACGGTCAATATCCACGTCCCTCATCCGACAGGACAAAACCCTCCGCAGAACAACCCAACCCAACCCAACCCAGCGATGTGGAAACGAAATACCCCCCGAAGGCGTCCGCGTTGCATCTCCCGTCCGAGAAGGCAGCGCACGGTGCGGCAATTCCTTCCCAGCTTATCCTCTTCTCTTCTCCAAACGAAAACGGGAAACACAAACATGAATGCGCCGACCGTTGCCAATGTTGCGCCGGCCAGACATACGGAGTAAATATAGGAGGTATAGAATAATTCTATGATATAGCCGTCAGGCTTCTTTCTTTGTGATCATCAATCTATCCCGACACTCATCTCCACTCCCTCCCGTCCCTTTCCTCATATAACGTATCTCCTCCTGTACTACGAAATACTAAGTTATACTCGAGCGAGGCAGTCCTTCTACTCCGTCATTAATCTAACTTACAGTACAATCAAAACCACATCATAAGAAGAAAAAAAGGGGCAGCGCCGCCCACCCAACAAGCGCAGCGCAAGAGCCGATTAGTTCGCTCCAAAAGCCGCCGTCTTGAGTCAGGCACAAGCCATGCCGAATTCCCCGTCGCATTAAAATGCGAGCTATAAGGCTCCGTCGTGCTTAGCGTTACATTAGGTCTCAGTGATCGGGGGGCCAGCGATCTTCTTTTACTTTCTCGAAGGTCGTTACTCCGTATCTTCACCATGGCTTTGCGGATGGATAGTCGCCTCCGCTCCATTTGAAAAGGAGATGGTGAGGTATGGAAATGAGGGACCTCAAATGGACCATTGTACAGCACCACGTCCATAAATGAAGATGACCATACCAACGGTACCAGCAAGGGATCCTGACGCCGACTATTGACACTGACTACTGTACAAATATGCGACGGGGCGAGGAAGCGCGCAAACGGCGAGGCCGAGTACGAAAGGATATTCAATTCTCATTCTTACATCACATGTTTGCTTTGGCTCATCCTACCCTTCCCTGTCAGCCGGAACATCATCATCAAGACTGACCGAGTGAGACAACAATCACGATCCCTCCGTCCCGAACCGGACAGCAGCTGCAGACTATCCTATCCGCACATCCGGGGCTGACCTCCACAAACAACAACAACCATACCCTATACGGGATTCGCCCATCCGGCCTCAGCCAAGCCCTCCATTTGCGACCTCCCCAAGCTCCCGCCGACAGCCCGGACGCTCACACACCACCAACAAACAAAGCAGCCAGAGCAAACCCCAGCACCGCAACCGCCAACTCCACATCCCCGACCGCCACGACCGCCAGCGTCCCCAGCAAAGCCAACGGCACCACGCCCCTCGCCCTATCCTCATTAACCACCCCACCACTTACATACTCCGGCCAACCCACCCTCCTGACGCCATCGACCGTGCAAGGCACCCTACACCCGCCCTCGCCCCTCCTCTCCTTCCTCCACCCACCCCCATCCCTCCACCACCGCCTCTCCGTCGTCCCCCCCACCGGCCCCGACGTATTAAACACCATCTCAACCCACTGAATCTCCAACCCCGCCTCCCCCCCCACCCCCATCCCCCCACTCCACACCCCCCCATCCCCCCACAAATTAACCACCAACCCACTCGGCCACCTCGGCACCCCATACTCCATCTCCGCCACCTTCACCCCATTCACAAACCACGCGCTCCTCCCCGCCACCCAATCAACCCGATGCTCATTCCACCCCGTCCACACCATCCCCCCGGGCAGCGCCACGTCCTGCGAACTCGCCGCGATGACGTTGCCTGCGCCGTCGACGGACGGCTGGTTCGAGTAGCGGATGCGCGAGCTCGGGTCGCGCGTCAGGATCTCGATGTCGGACTCGCAGCTGTCGGACTGGTATAGGAAGAGGCCGGCGACGGCGCCGGGGTTGCCGTACACGCGGGCGCGCAGCCGGATGGAGGCGTGGAGGAGGTTTTTTTGGAGGGATTCGATTTCGGCGGTTGATTGGAAGGTGGGCAGGCGGGTCGTGCGGAGGGCGAGGTAGGTGGGTGTGTGGGGTTGGTCTTGGCCTGAACGCGAACGCGAGGGCGCTCGCTGTTAGCTGGGTCGGGCGCTCATGTCGGTCTCGTGGCGGATGGGGCGGGAATAGAGCACGGTACCGATGTAGACGTTCTGCGGGGAGTTGACAAGCCTGACCGGCGCGTCCGAGCTGGCGTTCTTGGCCCAGTTCTGGACGCCCCAGTCGGATGTCCACAGCGTGCTGTCGAAGAACGGATCCGTGGAGGGCTCGTTGCCGCTGTCTTGGTTGTCGGCCACGGGAGGTGGGATGTTGACTTGGCGCTGCAGGGCGCGGAAGTCGTGGAAGCGGTGGTAGGTGAAGGTCGCGGCTGTCGGGCCGGAGGTCGTGTAGCAGGAGCAGCCGGGGGAGTTGTCTTTTAGCGGGTTTTGCGTGGCGGCGGTGGTGGTGGGGAGGAGGAGGAGGAGGAGGAGGAGGAGGAGGAGGAGGAGGCATAGGGTTCGGGGGAGGCCACCATTGTGGGGTTCGATGTGGGGAAGGGGTAGCATGGTGTTGGTTGATGGTCCAAAGAAGCGGTGCGTCTGGATGGAAGAAATGCCGAAATATGCTGTAGTTGAGAATTCATTCCGGTGTATTGTGGTTCAGTGAATTCACAGATGGACGCGCTCCTCGGTCGTACTTGCTCTGTTGATCATTCTTCACGGAATGTACGAGCTTATGATCTGAGACAAAACATAACTATAGGTTCTTCAAAGCGAGAGTCTCAATGAGATGTGAGATGTATTGGACTTTGAGATGCACCTAAACAGGACAATGGCCGTAACTTGCAATTGATAAACAATCAGCTGTTGTGGATTCGAGATGACACCATTCTATTGGTTTCGGATATACCGTAGTATACCGCATGGATCTGGGCTAGCAGGGAGAGCTGAGTGCCAGAATGCAGTTTATGTTAAGAGGAAGGTGGGTGAGAAGTGTCGCCTGATTGCAAGTGTGTTTCACTTTTTTGTCCAGGTAGCAGCGGACTTCAGTACTACACGTGACTATCAAACATTTCAAAGCTGTCTCCATCCCACAACAGTCCATATGTTTCTGGGAAGAAAGACCATTTTCTACTGTAAACATAGTGGCTTCTCTGAAAAAGTAACTACATGAACATACAGGCCAGATCTTCAAGCGTCAGAATATTCGCCGATAGCAGAGTCGAAAATATAGAAGTTACATACTTCCCTATGATAAGATAAACGCTCAAGAGGCAGAACATGATTGGGGATATTAAACAAAACACCAAGAAGCGGACATCAATACAAGGAGAAAGAACACGAGTAGAATGAAACGCCGAGTTGCCCCTCTGCTTTTACTGTCCAACAAGCCTTGCAGTGACAGGTCTTATGAGATCCTCACTCCGGTGCTTGCCAAGGTGACCGGACTCGTTCTGCGCATCGCCGTTCAGCGACGTCTTCTCATGCGCCTCGTTGTCCTCGACGATCTTAGTGCGGACGTCCCGGTAGCCGTACTGCTGGCTTGTCCGCTCCGGTGTGGTGGAGCTGCTGACCATTGACATGGACGTGCTCGACCGATTATGCACCAGATCCGGAGTCGGAGGAATGCTACTGTTCCTTCCGTCTGGGCTCAAGAAACTTGAATCCTCCACACCACTGACGACCGAGTGCTCGCCTATCTCGCTCCCCTCACTGCGGACGGAATGATCATGCCCATCTTCGGATGGTGCAAGGTGACTATCTCCATGTCCCTTCAACTCTGCACTTTCGGATTCGTTGTCTGCATCGTGAGCCAGTTGTAAACCCTCGACGGCCGCGGCGCATTGCTCGCTGATGTTTCTGATGATATCAGCGATAGCATCCGTTTTGTCACGCAGATGCCTATCGGCCACATCCGCCAGGCTGACCTGGCTGAAGCGCTTGTTGATGGGACTGTTGAAGAAACGTCTCTCCATCTCCGGCGTGACGTCTTCGCCATCGAGCGGCTGTCCGTTTCCGTCCAGGGTGCTGGCGCGGCTGTACGATGGGCGAGACTCTGATCTAAGGCCAGCAACGCCTTTGATGCTGCCGAATTCGGAGTTGCCGTGAGGGACGTGCCCGTCTGAAGCATCACCACCTTCTTCCATGTCTCCTGGGAGATCGTCGAAGCCTTCCTCGAGATACTCTGTCAACTCGGGCGACTTCCCTAACGAGCGAACGATATGCTCCATGTGATGAGTTTGCCCATTGATCAAGCTCCGAAGATGTAGCACCACACGCTGTGCCTCGTCGCGTTGACGAAGGATGGCGGCATTGGTGTGCTGAAGACCAGCAAGCTCCTTCCGGTTGCGCTTACGCTCCCGCTCGAGTTCTTCGGCGATGTCCTGTTGTAGAACAAGCGCCTCGAGGGCATCGTCGCGTTGCTTCTCCGTACCGGAGAGACGAATGGTAAGGCGAGCGGCGTCGTCCTTTTGCTGGTCGATGAGGACCGTAAGCCGGCGGTTTTCTCGCTTGTGGTTTTCGATCTTGACCTTGAGATCTTGGGTCTCCTTCGTGAGTTGTTCGGCAAAGGCTTGGAATTTGAGAAACTGCGGAAGGTGTCAATATCATAGTCATCTAGTTTAATCATAGGTCTGACCTGTTGCTTCCAGCTTTCAAGTTCCTCGACGAGAAAGTTATTTCTCTTCGAGACCTTTGACAACTCGGTATCCATTCTCCCCTTGAGGTTGATGAAATCCTGCCATGCCTCCATTGCGTCTCTGGAGTACTGGTTGCGTTCGCGGACGATCTCGTTGAGATGTCTCATAGAAACCTTGGTCATCAATGGCTTCTTTACCGCACCACCAAATATAGCCTTCATGCCGGTATTACGTCCCTGAGAAAGACATTAGCACGAAGAAGTCTTAATGAAAGCAGCCGATTCCGCTTACCAGCTTCTCGCAGACATGATCCATGACGCTCATCACGCTATCCTGGTTCCACCATTCTGGGTCTTGAATGCTCTCCACTTCACCTCTCATGACGATGATCTGACCGGCGGGGATGAGCTTCCCGCCTCCATAAGCCGATCGGAGGTGCAGAGGAGCACCGGTTGGAGTCACGTCACCATTCAGCGCTTGAGTCATGCGAGTTATCATCTTCGTCCTCTGGCCAGCTGTCAACGCTGTCGGTGGGCTTGACGTTAGCACAAAGTTTCGATCCAAGTCCACGACGAGCGCATCGGTGGGAGCGGTGAAGAGTGTTCGACATTCCGCCGTAATACCGAGGATGTACGGGCCTGGCTCCTGGACGAGCTCCTTCGCATGGCGAGCATGCACGACCGGAATATAGAGACCACTCCATTCGTAGACGCGCACGCAAAAACGAATGGTCTCGGCAGCGACGGTCAGCATTGCCGGGTAATGGCTCACGAAGATGATGCGTCGCGTCGGTGACAACGCAGCCTCGACGACCCCGACAATGTTCGGGATGGATAAGCAGGTGAACAAGGGCCACATGGCAAAGTTTTGGAAGCCTGTCGGGGAAGACGGGAACTGGTAGCAGAGCGCGTAGTCTTTCATGTCGATCCTGACCAGATCATTGAGCCTCGGTGCAGGGAAGCTGAGGATACGGGAAACCTCTTCGGCGTGGAACAGATTGGTTGCCTTGTTCCAGTGGATCCACATCCCTCGAAGGTAGTCGCCTAGTAGATTATACAAGGGGTACCTTGAGAGGAAGCTCAAGCAGTAGGGAATCCAATACGTTTCGTCTGATGAATCGAAGAAGTCTGTCTCCGTCCTCTTACGTAGGTCGCGTATCGTCTCCGCACGTTTGTCGTCCGCCCTTGACCAGACTCGGAGCGCGATCCCGTATAACGTATGCGTAGAGTCTTGCTGCAGCACGAACGAGTGATGTACGCAATGAGGCTGGCTTCGACCAGTACATATCTCCACATCGTGTGGAAAGCAAGCCTGATGTAGTCAGCATCATGTGCGTTAAGGGTATAGCCACGTGCTGCGCGAAGGCATGTCGTCGTGGATGTAAAGCTTACCCTCATAGCAGAATGCAAGGCTCTGGCGATCTCATTGTCCTGCTCCAGCCTCGGGCTGCTCCCTAAGATTTCTGGCAACCAGAATTGGCCGACGGCACCTTTCATGTGACCAATCTTTCCCTGCAAAGGTGCCGGTGCTTTCACCCATTGTGAAGGTTCCCGGCCCACACCACATACCATGTACGCGTGTGTCAATGTCTTCGGAGTCCGCGGAGCTGGCTTGATGGAGAGTGTCGACGGTATGGGCTGCGTGATACGAGAGTGGAGGGACGAGGTTCGACTCGGTATTACGAGACTGCTGTCGGCTTGATCCCGCGTTGACGGTCGGTCGCGCGTAGCCGGACGGACGAAGGAGGAATGATCTCTGATCGAGGGTGCCATAGCTGATCAGGGTCCAGCCTAAGGAGTCTAAGGCTGATGGGTATGGTTCGCACGTCCACAACAATCGCCCTCGATGAGGCCGCGGTATATGACCCCAAAGAGGCGCGTGTTCGGATCCTTCAATGCGGAATGAATGGTCCGGCTCAGCAGACGAAAGACTCAGATGACTGAACGAGGGCTGAACGAGAGCTGAAGTCGATGAAACAAATGCGTTCAAGAATAGAAGTACTTAGAGATACAAGCTTCAACGGCCCAGAATATCGTCTTCAACGCGACACTTTCTTGGGGACGACGTCAATAGTAATCATGAGTATCGGTTGACACCGAGTCTTCCCCAGTTCTCTATTCAGTCGTTAACATGGACGGAGGAGGAGTAGTATGAAATATAGGGTACTCCATAGTTTTGTATGTATGACAAGGTATTATTGTAAGGAACAGAGAGCTCGAAAATACACCGATCTAATATAAGAAGGACCTGGTCAAAACAGAGAACGGGCCTCCAAGCCATGTTACCGTAGCTGAATTACCGGGAGTCTTCCGAGCTGCGAGAGCGATTGTAGGCCAATGAAGTAGCCCTACTGTAACTAACGTTATGCAGAGTGTGTCGTTTGAATTGGGGCGTTTTTGTTTAAGGGGACCTGCAGTAGGGTGAAGAGGTCTCTCGACATTACTGTAATTAGCCTTGGAGAGAGTGCTGTTCATTGGAGTTGCGAACCTTACTTTTCGCGAACCCGAGAGCGACTTCAAAGGTAATATCATATATGATATATGATATACCAACTAATACTTGGTAATAGTAATACTCGGTGATTTCCCCCGAGGTCGAGGCCCAACGTTACAGTATCAGTAACTTAGGAGGTGGGATGTTGAGTATTTTACCTTTACGTTTCAGATATACTTCGTACTCAAGCCCTTTATTCTCGATCTGCATATTTTCTTCTCGCCCATTTCCTCGTCCTCTTTCACTTCCTAGGATGACTTCATTCACGGCTGTTGATCATCTAACGTACAGTACCTTAAGGTAGTGAGGTGCCTTACCTTATAAACATTTGACTTACTAATCATTGATAGCTTGAGTTACCATGCGCATGTCATGCTAATGCTCATGCTATGCCACGCGATAACTCACACCCGAGTTCGGCAGCCGTAAATTCTGGGGATTTGTTATCACAAAGGAGTGTAGTCAAGAAATGAGGAGAGGCCATAGTGACAAGGTTTGAAATCTAAATAGTCGACTCTAGAGCTCTAGAGGGTGTAGAAGGTTTGCTGCATCTTGGTACCTTGTCTTGGAGATCTTGTTTTCGTTCCAGGCCTTTCCCTGGATTCCGGTCATAGCGCAAGTACAAATTAAGCTGTGTCCTTCCTGCAGGATGTTGAATTATTAAGCATGGAGCGAAGTGTACGCACAACGTTGATCATGAAAATGTGACAGAAGACACACCGAGATATCCTGCATCAATCCTCCAGAGCAACACCCCAGATTGGGTATATCAACTGCACGTCGTCCAGTTGAGCAAGGTAAGATGCACAACGCAGCGATAACTCGCCCTGCAGAGTTGACTTTAGGGGGTTCCTTTAGGCTCTGTCAGGCAGAACTTGCCCTACCGGTATTAGACTTTGCATAGCTCCTCGCTTGCTGCTCTGGATGGATGCGAAGACACCGACGTTAAACGTTAACTATCACTGTTGCATTCATGGCCATCACTTCGGAGCAGCGTAGTCCAACTACTGGATGCCCTAGCTTAAGGAATTCACCCCTGTAAAGCCTCTTCGCTGACGGATCCCCGTACGTCGGAACGCTCGAACCTTCTTCCGCCCGATCTATCGATAAGCTTTGAGCTGCTGTTGAGTCCTGCGCCAGACCGTCCTTCTTACCGACCACGCAATGACAGAACCTTTACTGAGCGAATTATGCAGAATCTGGTATATTCCCTGAGATCACTTTGACTCTCCTCTCCCAATCACACCGCTGACGATTCCCCTCAGTCACACCAATCCCCCAAAGTACCGCTGCCCGCGCTGCTCGACCCAAACCTGCTCCCTTCCCTGTACCAAGCGTCACAAGCTTTGGGCGCAATGCTCAGGCATCCGAGACCCCGCCGCGTACCTCAAGCGCAGCGACCTTGCCACCCCCGCCGGGATCGACCGAGACTTTAACTTTCTGACGGGCATCGAGCGGAAGCTTGACCATGCAGAGAAAGATGCTGAGGGTCGGGGCGTGCAGCTGACGGATAACGGTGATCGTCGTGCTTCTCATGGGCACAGGCTAGGACCACGGAAGGGCGAGGTCAATGTGCAAAGAGCCTTGGAGAGGACGGGTGTGATAGTGGATCGGGCGCCGAAAGGCATGGTGCGAAGTAGAGAGAATAAGACTCATTGGCACAAGAAGTAGGCGAGGGCTTATCATACTTTCACGGGATTTTACTGAATTCATATAGACACAAATGCTTATCGTGGACAGTGGAATGGATACAGAGTGATGGGAAGAGGGAGCTGGGCAGTGCATTGGAAACGCTACCCTTGACCGAAGCATACGGGCGGTTCCTCGCCGAAAAGTATCCGCCCACGAAAAAGCGTAAGGTCGAATCCGATCATACACCACGACCATCGTCAGCGACATCCAACCGAATCATCAAGCCACAATCAACCCAACATCCCGAACCTGAAGGACAATCGATACCACCGCCAAATGTGCCACAGGATCCAACCGATCCAGAGAGACCGCCCAGCACGCGTTCGACCCTTACAGAAGACGTGTCAACCGACCCAACCTCAAGCGCCAAGCCTTCCATTGCACCACCACTTCATTTCTACCTCCTCCGCCCACATACCACCTCTTCCTCCCGTGTCCTCATCCCGCTCCCCCCATCCAGTACCCTCGCGGACACTCTCCAACATCGAGTCATCCTAGAGTTTCCGACCATCTACACGCTTCCTCAGGCCCCGGATCGCCTCCCAGACGGATACATGCTAGAGTCCGACTTTCTGGGCCTGTCAAAGAAGGAAGACGAAGAGATGGAGGAGTTACTGGCCGTTCTTCCGGCAGGATCCTTAGATCATGGCGATGTCGTAGGCTTGGGTGCTCACCCAGACACGAACATCGGAAGACCCGACCTAAATGACCGGAAGATCCTCGATGTTTTAAGAAGGGATCTTGGCGCCGCTTGAGTTTTACAGTGATATGGTTATATACCAGCACTTTTTCCTTGAATAACGAGAATATAATACTGGTGTGGACAGTGGTGCACTTCCTGAGCGGAGATAGTGGTATATGTGACGGCCTGAAAGTAGTCACTTACGGCGGAAAGCCAGACAGGGATTCGGAATCATGGTCGTCGAACGTCTCTTCCGATCATCATTGTACGGTGATGGGTGCCAAAACCCAACCGGGGTTTTGGGGTTTGAGCGTCGAACGTCTCCTCCACCCACCATTGTGCGATGATGGGTATCCTCTCAACCCAATCCGGGTTTTGGGGTTTGACCATCCAACGTCTCCTTCACTCACCATTGTACGCTAATGGGCGTTCTTCCAGGCCAATCCCAATCCGGATTTTGAGGGTTTTACCATCGAACGTCTCCTTCACCCACCATTAATTATTGTGCGCTAAAGGGTAACGTTATCCTCCCAAGCCAAACCCAATTGAGGCTTTGGGGTTTGACCATCCAACGTCTCGTCCGCTCACCATTGTACAGCGCTGGGTGTTCTGACTTCTAACTCAATTAACGCGTCAGCCGAAGCGGTTCAATGAACGTCTCCTCAAACTTGTGGTGCTGCGATGGGAAATCTGTGGTCTCAAGCCTCATCAGGGGTTTCCGACTTAATCATCGAACGTCTCCTCCGCTCATCATCATGCAGTGGTGATGATGGAAGATATTCCCGCCCAAACCTGATTGAGGCTTAACGGCTTGAACGTCGAACGTCTCATCGACTCATCATGCACTGATGATGGAAACTCCCCGGGTCAAGGTCTTTCCAGGCTGGCGATGAGGTCCAGCTGTACGTGCTGCCGGCTACGAACCTTCTGCTTGTCAGGAGAGCCAAGAGACCTCCAGGGGATACTAGGATACGAAAACCATCCGACGTACGATGCTACCTGAC
>JAABUY010002104.1_pt1 | contig 24536 bp, 27 predicted proteins | sample 5560271 | NCBI WGS metagenome assembly JAABUY01 (sample SAMN10711886, study PRJNA513374) | rock metagenome | isolation source: Antarctica rocks | place: Antarctica: Victoria Land, University Valley | reverse complement strand
AGAAATAGAATAGGGGATAGTGGTGATCCCTGTGGTAGACCTGCTTGCGGTAATTCCTGCTTCTCTGAGTCATATCCATTTACTGATAGTGTTGCCGTCCGATCAGAGCAGAAGGCGTCCACCCATTGTAATAAACTACTAAATATTGATGGTGTATCAATAATTTATACCGCGGTTGGTCTTGAGCAACTTTTTGAGGTCGGATGGTCTTCCGATAATCCCTGTCAAGACCATCCGAGGTTTTAGCGAGACCATCCGACCTGTACGGTCCATCATGCCTTACCTAGACTTCATGAGGTACCGTATCCACCATACGAGTAAGTTTCCTTAGTACGCTGAATTTACTACCCCCTACCAACCACAACCACAATTGCTTCAAAACTATATATCTCTAATGTAAGTGATCACTATATCAATAAATATTGTTCCTCTATTTTCAGAATGTTCAGAGCTCATTCGAAAGAGTTGTTGAGATTGCCTTGCTGTGGCGCAGCCTTTGTACTAATGAAACAGGTATGGTAAACCTCATAGGCCCTAAGAACGAAAACAAATCACATGATCCAACTCAATGGCAGAATCACATGCCGGTTACACCTCACTTATGAGCCAATAGAAACCTCTCCATCCGTCACATGATTTATGCCATTTGGAGCACTTCCAGAGCGGCTGCGTCTTGTGGTGCTTCGCCTCGCCCATGATCAATTTTCACTAAGTCCCCGACTCTAATCCTACAGTAACCCCAGACCCGCCCACAATACTTGGGGCTGGCACGCTCGCAAGACAGCATCGTACCTTTTCATCAGAATCATTCCCTTTGTCATCAAGCACAGCATGTCTACCAATCAATTTCCATGTCCGAAAACCCATGTACTTCACTGGAATGCATGGAACGTTTACGTTAAATGTCCGTACTGCGAGGAGATACATCGGCACGGCGTCATGCTTCCAGGTAGACGTGCTTCGCACTGTTACCCAAGTGGCGAATACGAGTTCATATTTCCCATCGATGAAAGCAACGAACTTGTTGGCTATGAGATTGACAAGAGAAGGGCCTCTTTCGTGAATGTTGGCTTGCGAACAAGTCAAGGGGATGAAAATTCAAATTCTTCAGAGAAAGATGAGTGCGAATTCGCCGATCTTTTTCGCTCCACAATGAACATCTCATCCATAGAACTAATGTCAGGGCCGGATTTGAATTTCTACAAACATTCAAGAGAGCTTGAAACTATCACTTTTCCAGACGGCGACACCTTTGAGCAAAAGAGGAGTCTATTCGCTATTTCAAAATGCATATTTGGCAACTTGCATGCAATAATCCAATATCTCAGCATTTCGGCCGAAACGGAACTCTTTCTGCACGGAAAAGACGAGACTGGAAACACCACTCTGGTCATGGCTGCGGCAGAAAAGAGCCCTGAGATGGTGTCACTCCTTTTACAACACGGTGCAGATGCGAACGCTATCAACAATGACGGACGAAGTGCGCTCATGGAGGCGGCGCTCTGGGGCCGAATTGAAAGCGTGAAAGCGCTGCTCAATGTCAATGCCAACAAACACCTTCGAGATCATGAGGGTCGTTGTGCGATGGATTCAGCGCAGCCGGTTCGCAAGAATGAAAAAGAGAGGTACCGGCGTTCTCCTTATGCGGCTGCAGAAAGCGTGCCCGAGCGTGATAGAGACAGGCGATATATTGTCATCTTACTCGGTGACTCGAACACCGAGAAGCAGCATAGATACACCGGACCACTTTCAGAGAGTGGACGCAACAAGTATAGCTTCAGGAAATCCCAATTTGATATGGCCATAACGCTTTATGGACCCATTTGCAGGTACCCCGTGCCACGTATCACCAAAACTGCCGCCATTCTCGACAGGGGAGATCAATTCGCTCGTATACCGGCAACCAGTGGTTGGAGTGCCGATGCTCTACCTCTGAATTATAAAACTGGGCCACATTGGATCGAGCAAGTCTATTATATCGCATCCATAATTGGCCACAAGCTCCAAGATGCGTCAGATCCAGGTTGGGATCAGGGCAAATCCGGGCAGTATTTTGCTTCCCATGCGGAGAAGAAGTTGATCGCCTACTTCATAGACAGACACATATTTATGCCTCAAGACAGAGAGCCTGACCAGAAATTGGAAAACTCAATCCTTGAAGCAGAAAACTCTCTTGCAGAGGGAAAGCACTCGTCCGTAGCCTGGGCCAAGGTGTGTGATCTGGAAGAGAGGAAGGTAAAACTGGACCGCCAGCTCTTCGACGCAGATGATCGATTGCTGGGTGACTCTTACGATGAGCAAGAGGTCAAAAGACTGAGACATGAGATCCATACGGTCGATGAGGAATTGTTAAGCCTTGAGACGGACGCTAACGTGGCTGCTATGAGAGCTCAAGAGAAGAAGAAACGCATGTTGTTGAAGAGAGAGAACATGCATCAAGAACTGATGGAGCTGAGTAGAAATGAGCCTCCTATCTCATTGAAATGGGCAGTCATACTGAGCAGCAACGAGATCTGCGAAGACTGTGATATCTTCAAGAAAAGGGTGAATGACTGTTTCCAGTTGAATATCGAAATGAGCTGGTGTACCTAATCCAGTTCCCACATATCCATTGACTCATTCGGTACAAGCACTCAAATGCGGATCGGTCTCTCAACGCTTTGTCCAGCTCACTACCGCCAGGCTCTAAGCATTGCTTACCAACATTTCCCATTCTTTGATTCTTCGGCACCCATCTCGTTCTGTATTTTATCATTGATGGAGTTATTCACCATGTAATTTCGCTCTCCCTTGGTGCTGACCTGATCAACTGCTCTTCAAGGAGTTAGAATGCTCACACGGCTTCGCGGTGAAGTCCGTGCACGGAAAGAGCGTGTGCAGAAAAGACCGGAATCTGATTATGCTAGTCACTGAACACTATCAAGAGCAGCAGCGAAGAGCAACGAGCTCCGGACGCAGAAGCTTCGTCGCAAGCGCGGGAGGACTGATCAACTGCACGTGCCTACTAAGCGGATAACTACCAAAAGGTGATCTATTGCAACTCCTGTTCTATTGCGCCAAATATGCGACGAAAACTAAGTCCCTATTGTATAGTAACAGGTTGCGAAGCCTGTGGGAGTATTCCTACCTCTTTAAATCGATCTATATCAGAGTTGGAGAACAGTGCGGTGATGGGCCATCCCTTGCTGCGGCAATCTCATCCTCTGCACTTCCACTTCGCTCCTCCGTGCCTTTTTGACCTTCGCTCCCGCTGGCGTAGGGCCTTTACGCCTCTGACCACGTTTTCTTTTGACTGCCGCGGCTTCTTTCGCAGCTTCTTTCGCAGCAACGTTTGGCTTGTGCCTTGGCAATGTCCTCATAGCTCATCACTTTCGCCTTGCCTACTATCGTTGACTTGGTCGAGATAGAATAACGACCCCCCACCATCCCCGCACAAACGGAGAGGTAGAAAACCTGAATGGTACACTGGGCTCCATGCTTACGAAGTAACTTGTACCTTAAGGGTAAACCAACTCGATTATGGGATGAATACTTACCGCAAAGCACCTTTGCGACTCGAATTCGAGCCCATAGTACCACAAAGCAGAGCCCATTCTACCTCCTGTATGGGGTTGATCCACGACTACTAGGCGACCCAACGACCTCCGGCCGTTGAGAGAGACTGACTTCGAAGATCAGTTGAAACGGGTCGAGCAAGTGCGGACCGTTCGAGCAACTGCCAACGAAATCCTAGCCGAGAGGACGCCTCCATTTCCACTAGAAATGCGACAAACCCGGCTAGCGCCGGGGCCCACGCTAACCGAAACCGCAAAATCTCGGTGGGAACGGACAAGTGGGAATGAAGCTCGAGGTTTCACCGATAACGCTTCGTCGTCACGTCGAATAAAGCTTGATTCCACGTAAAGGTTGCTCCACACGTCCAGCCCGATCGATCTCCGGTGTCGAAATTGGAATCGGACGGTATTGTTGTGGCCTTGGGGTTAGAATCAACGATGAAGATTCAGTGGAAGTCGCGAGTACAGCGTATCTTTGGGTATAAGGTCGCCCAGCTCGTTATGCTCGCGGCGACCTCAGCGAGGCGATAGACCCGGGAAGGATCTATCAGCTCGCCATGCTCGCGGCGACCCCGGCGAGCACGGCGACCCAGTAGTATATAGGCAGACCATCTCCCCTAAGGAGATGAGCGTGTTCAATGACAATCATTACCTAGCATCTGCTATCCACCGGTTAACCCTAACGTGCCTGGAAACCCTCTTATATCACAAGCTCTAACCCCTAGACCCTATACCAGAGGAATCTCCGGTCGGGACGTAACATTTCTGTCTGGCTGTGCCATGCTGAATATCCATGTTGACAAGTATTCTGACTGCAGTCCATGCAGAATTCATCACTGAGAATTAGATGGGCTAAATCAGTCTTGTCTTCATCTCTAGACAGAAGTATCTGTTCATGTGAGTGATGACAGATTCAGCACAGCCTTCATCCCTGATGCATGTGTAATGGGCCACATCTCACTGCAGCATTAGCGCCGTCCAGTCACATCGCAATGATCCTCAAGGCCCCGCTGACAGACAAGGTGCAGCATTGCAACATCCCTCCCCAGTCTGACCCCTGCCCTGCAACACAGCCATTGAGCGATCGAGCGATCGAGTCATCGAGTTGTGACGCGTGCTGAGCTGAAGGAGGAAAAGGAGAGAGAAGATTGACAGAAGACTTCTGAGAGGGACGCGGTCGGATAAAAGGAGTGCATCTGGGATACAAGCTGATCCTTCCGATCCAGGGCTGCCTTGAAGGAGCTCCAAAGGACAAGTCGTAGAACGTTGCATAGCAGGCCGATCCGAGACGGAGACGTTTTGCGCATCCGGGTCGGCTGAGATCGCAACGGGGTGCTTGCACACCGCAACATCTGACACAGTGGCCGGACTTCGGACGCCCTGGTGGCGAAGGTGACGTCGAGTAAGGCCGCGCAGCGAAGGCGATCGACGATCGGCGATCGGCGATGGTAGGAGCGAAGAGGGCGAAGCAGCGCAGAAGCGAGGCAGCCTTTGGAAGGAAGGGGCGGGAGAGGTCGCCTGACGCGCGAAGTACGGGCAAGGGGAGTAGGGAAGGAGGGAAAGATGGACAGGTCGAGGAGGGGGATGTAGGGGGTTCTTATAGAAAGACGTCAAAAGCGGCGGGTTAACTGATATCTTCGATCTCCATGACTTGTCATGTAGTTATCATGCACGAGCAGCCGGGGTCCAGCCTGGCACAACGACAAGCAACGGTCAAACACTTCGACAAACTTGGCAGACGAAACTTGGCAGACTGAAATAACCAAGGTATGCAGGAAGGTGAAAGCCAGTCATGGATGGCAATCTTGTCTTAGGCAGCAACCTTGGCTCAGCCATACAGCAAGTTCCGGGTGTCTGCCTGCAAGGGGCCGCTTATGATTGGGGCTGCATGATCATCCGCCACAACATGTTTCATCAAATACCAGGTACCTTCCGGTCCTCTGCCTGTTAAGGGGCCACTTGTGATCCGTGGCTGCATGGCTGAGGGTCACGGTAGCCGATCAACTGAACCGAAATGGCATGGGTGTCATGGTGCGTTACACATCGCTCTTACTAAGGTACCGTACTGTTATATTACAGTATAATACAGTAACATGAGGACGATATGATACAATACAGCTGCTTCCAAAAATAAAAGCGAGAAGGCCTCATAAAACGGCATCAAAGCGATCAGAAATCGGGACGCATCATCGCTCTCACACAGAGAATCCGCGATGTCCGCAGTGGTACTTCTAGAAACACCTCTACTACCGGCTGGGAAGACTACGATGCGCTAAAGGCCGAACCGGGGGCTGTCGTGGGAGCCCTCAAGGACCGCGCTGTTGTTAAAAAGTCGACGTTTGGAGCTTCCGAGATGCATATTCCAAGTCCAGGTCAGGTTGGAAATGGTGCATTTGACCGGGGCTCAGAGTCACCAGGGAGAGATCCAAACGACTCACCAGCCCAACGCCCAAAGAGCATATCAATCGAATTACAGAAAACGGACAAAGAAGGTCGTTACCTTCTCACAGCGGATGATTCGGAGCTGCGGGAGATCCTCCGAAGAGGTATGAAGCGTCAATCGCAGGGGGCAAATGCCAGAAGACGATCGAAATTCAGTGATCTCATCTTTACTCGGCAATTGACCGCTTTCGACCGGCAAAACCCAATAAGTGCAAGCTCACCTTTCCATGGTTTCTACACGTTGTTCTGGCTTGGCACCGCTTTACTCTTGTTGAGAGTTGGGGCCAACAACTGGAGAACCTACGGGAGCGTCTTCGGAAGGAACGAAATCATGACAATGATGTTCCACAGGGATGTTGCTGTCTTAGGGCTTACTGATGGTGTCATGTGCGCCAGCACCCTATTCTGCCTCATACTCCAGAAAGCAATCACCAAGGGGTATCTCAGCTGGAACAAGCAAGGCTGGATCATCCAAAATGTAAGCATAAATCATAAGCTGTCTTAGAAGAGGTTTCGGCAGTCGAGGCTCTCATCACGAGAATCCAATCTGCCTATCTGTCCATGTGCTGATTCAATCTGCATGCACAGCTCTGGCAAGCGTTGTATCTTGGTGTGGTCATTGCTTGGACGATACACAGATCATGGCCATGGACACATACGGTCTTCATAGTACTTCATTGTCTCGTGATGTTGATGAAGCAACATTCCTATGCGGCTTTCAACGGCTATCGTAAGTCTTCCCGCTCAACACTGCAAGCCACAGAGCACGGTTCCAACTTCACATGAACAGTCTCGGAGATCTACAATCGTCGAAGAGTGCTCGAGAAGAAGGTTGAGCAGCTGCAAGAGTTAGAACCAGTTGCTGCTCCACTAGCCACGACACCATCAGCCTCTTTCGCGACCTCCTGTCTCGATACTCAGGACGCAAGCTACGTGCGCCGTCGACTTCGGCCCATATATTCCAGTGGCTCCCTCCCTGTGGACGCAGAGGCGTCCGGAGTTGCTGCCGTTGCGTCCGCCATCGAACCAGGCGCCTGCCTAGATCTCGAACAGATTCAATCCTTCGCGAGACTCATCAATTGTGAGATCGATGGCCTATCAGAGGAGCTCAAGGGCAAGTGTTCCGAGAAAGGAAACTGTTACCCGGGCAATCTGAACCTCAGGGACATTGCGGAATACATATGCCTACCGACTGTTGTATACGAATTGGAGTACCCAAGGCAAGAACGCATCAACTGGTCGTATGTTGCAGAAAAGACTGCGGCTACCTTTGGGGTTCTCGGCGTCATGATTGTGGTCAGCCAGGCATATATCTACCCGGTGGTCATGTCGACTCTGGACATGAAAGAGCGGGGGTTGAGCCTGCAAGACCGGCTGAAAGACTTTCCGTGGGTCCTGAGCGATCTCATGTTTCCATTCATGCTAGAGTACCTACTGGCTTGGTATATCATCTGGGAATGTGTCGTAGGTCGTCCGTCCATCTGCTTGGTCGCCTGCAGCAGGTACTGACTTTGTTGATTTACCCATAGCTGAATGTTCTTGCGGAGCTCACCCGCTTCGCCGACCGGGGTTTCTACGCCGACTGGTGGAACAGTGTTTCCTGGGACCAATATGCGCGTGACTGGAATCGGCCGGTGCATGACTTTCTCCTGCGACACGTTTATCACTCATCTATTTCTGCTTGTCATCTCTCGCGAGCTTCGGCGACGCTGGTGACCTTCTTCCTCTCGGCCTGTGTGCACGAGCTTGTCATGTGGTGCATCTTCAAGAGGCTCCGGGGCTATCTCATGGCGATGCAGATGCTGCAATTGCCGCTGGTCCGGCTAAGCCGCACGCGGTTGTTGAAAGGTCGGAGTGTGCTTGGAAACCTGGTGTTTTGGATCGGCATCTTCACGGGCCCGAGCTTCCTGTGCAGTCTATATCTCATCATCTAGAGGCATATCACCGCCGGGGTACTTTTATGGAAATCGTTCCCTCTTAATCATATATAACGTCTCGGAGAGGGGCGCCCTTGAATGGAGCAAACAACTGCCATTGTGCTGGAGTTAAACTCCCTTGTCCTGTTCTCACCAAGATGCATACCTGACATCGAGATCCAACAAGGAATCAGGATGCTTGCGAACATAAACTTAGTGCGGGAGGAGAGCTGATGGGCTCTTCTTGAACTTACCTTGCAACGCTGGGGACGGACCGAAGGAGGCAGCATAGTGAGTGCATCACTTTTGGGACGACTTCCTTAAACCTCCTTAAAGTTTTCTTTCCGTCATTATTAAACATTGCTGTTACCTCATCCGCCTTATCCGGTCATGGGCTCACGTTCGAGAATGTGAGGTGGATTCCGGTGCGATTAATTCGTATGTATGATTCGTATTACTAATGCTGTAACCCCTCCTCCACTAAGGTACTGCCCCACGCCCTAATAGTGCGATTTGGGACTGCGCTGGATCTTCAAGTCATATGTACACAGAGTTTGTGACCCCGAAGTCGGTTGGTGTGCATTATTAACTCGGTCGCTGATGAAGCAAGATCAAAGAGTGGATGACTGACTCGTAGGGGCCTAAATGGTGCTACTGCCGAAGTGATGATTTCTATTTAAATTTGGCTCCACCGTCCTCTTCGTTCTTATCTCTTCCTTGGCTTGTTGTCTAAATTACATCTCATTATATCTTTCCACCAACTGCTCAGGGTTGGTTCACATTGAGCCCTTGCAATTCCTCAAAGGCACATTAGCGTCGAACATCATCTCCACCATCAAAAGATGGCATCGCACCCTCCCGGCCAATGCTGCACCGTCGGTGTCAAGCATGAGGGCCAGTCAACCGGAGAGATGAAGCACATCGGAGACAGTACGTGCGACTCAATTCCCCGTTTGCGAAAAACCTACCACTCAAAGCTGATACGTTCGGCATTGTCTACGGTCCCGCAGCCGAAACGTACATCGCCTACCCCAAAGACAAAAGCACCCACAACGCCATCCTCCTCCTCACCGACGTCATCGGCCACGGCTTCATCAACGCCCAGCTGATCGCCGACCAGCTCGCGGCGAACGGGTACCTGGTCGTCATGCCGGACCTGTTCCACGGCGACCCGGTACTCTTGGAGAACAAACCCGAGGGCTTTGATCTGATGGAGTGGCTGAAAGGCCACCAGCCGGAGCGGGTCGAGCCGGTCGTGGATGCCGTGATCAAGGAGATGCGAGGGAAGATGGGGGTGAAGAGGTTGGGCGGGGTGGGCTACTGTTTCGGGGCGAAGTATGTCGTGCGGAACTTGAGGGAGGGTAGACTGGACGTCGGCTTCGTCGCGCACCCGAGCTTCGTCGAGGCCGACGAGTTGAAGGCTATCAAGGGGCCCTTGAGCATTGCCGCTGCACGTAAGTACCTTCCGCTGACCCCCTTCCGGGGTCCTCCGTCTCTCGCCCGGCGATATCGGCGCAAGTACTGAGACGATTCTTCGCACACCAGAAACGGACCAAATCTTCCCCGCCGCAAAACGGCACGAGTCGGAAGAGATCCTCGCCCCGACCGGCGTGCCGTACCAGATCAACCTCTTCAGCGGCGTCGAGCACGGCTACGCCGTCCGCATTCCTGACCTAGGCGTCAAAGAGAAGAGATTCGCCAAGGAGCAGGCTTTCCTCCAGGCGGTGCAGTGGTTCGACAACTATCTGAAGCAGTGAGTAAAAGTTCGGCTGTGCGCACGACGCCTGTGGCCGCGAGGGTGTGGGATGGCTGATATAGCCGTGTTCGCGGTCGACGAGTAGAGCGCAGCGTAAATTATAGATCGAGAGGACGGCTGGATATAAACGTCATGGTCGGTAGAGCTGGAATGACGGCACTAGATTTACTAGATACCTACGCAGAATTACGATCGAGAGACGAGCTGCACGACAATGTAGCTTTGATGTTATGTAGAAGCAGATGTGATCCTTGTACTCGACGATTGGGGCTCGGACGACCTTACTCAAAGCAAAACGGCGCCAATGGCCAATGTGAGTAAGGTACTCGAGACCGCAGATAACATTAGATCCACCTCCAAATGCAGGCTTCAGTCTACACCCGTCTGCGAAGAGCTGATAGTGTGGCTGTTGGACAAGGCAGTTGGGGAAATGTAAGTTGCGTGTGCAGTAGGTCCGTAGGGGCGTGACACACGATGTAGTGAGCTCAGGTGGTTGGCGGATTACGCACGTATCAAGTAGTATGGAGGGCTAACGGGAAACTACCAGGGTTTTTAATTTCCAATCATATCTACAGGGACGGTATGTCATGAATGAACAAAGCATTTTCGATGAGATGGTCGATCGTCGCAATCGAAAGGCTTGACGGCGAGGCGGGATTCGGTTTCTAAAGTACTGAACACAACGGAGAAGATGCGGCTCGTTCAGACGGCGACCTATCGACGAGACGGAGGAAGAGAGCGGGAGCTCTTGATCTTGACTGCGAGCCCGAGCGACGGAGACGAGCTGCTGAACAAATAAACCCTTGCCTCCGTCTGTGAGATCGACAGACGGAATTTCTCAAACAGCATTAGATATGGAAGACATCAGTGAGAAAAGTAAAAACGGAATGAAAAAGGCCGAGTTCGAACGGGGTGACCTTCTCGAGGTGTTCGGTGTAACAGCGCCGGATGATTATCAATAAGGTTGACTGCCCGGACCGACCCTGCACGTGCGTTCGAAGTCCCAGCTGGCAGGATGAGGCGGACAAGACCAGACCTCCGGTAGCATCGAAAACATCGTACGTGGATCAGTGGATGGCTCAATGACCTGTCTATTCAGCAGTATCGAGCTCATCATGAGCCGGAATTGGAGATTCCATGGAAACTATACAGTCAGCGACGTTTCACAGAACCTTGCCGTTCGTCACGAACCTTTCCTGTCATCACCGTTGGTGCCGGTGGCGGTGGCGGTGCCGTTCCCATTCTCCCTATCCTCGTCACGCCTATCCCGGTCATCTTTCATCTCCCGGTCTCGATCATCCGGGCTTCTAGAACGGTCGCGGTCACGTCGATCATAGTCCCGATCGCGGCGGTCATCTTTTCTCGGAGAACAGTCCCCACGGCCACCTCGGCGAGGTGGGGTTGGAGAACGACCCCCACGACGAGGGGACCGCTCCCGACGACCACCTTGACCACGGTCACGTCCAGAATCGAACCGCCAAGATGCAGATGGCGGGGTACGAGCCCACTGTGCGCCATTTGAGTTCTATACCGATATCATCAATAAGGAGGACGCACTTCAATCTTCAGCATATCGTCCCTTCCGATCCGCTTGTTGTGCATCTCGTGATAGGCGTCATCTGCGTCGCGGCGACTCTCGTATTCCACGAAGGCGAACCTACTTATTCTGTTAATCGGAGACCGTCGGAAATGCAAGGACTCCAGACTCACAGACGACTGGCTGCACTGCGTGGCGCTGGGATGTCGCATCGCACAAGGCGTCCGTAACTTCGACCGCAGAGATGTTAGAATCGACCGAGCGACGGAAGTATCTTGTAGGAAGGAAGCGCAACACGAAGAAGATGATACGGAGAAGGGTGAAATCCCCGAGGACGTTTGCGAGCTCGAGCTGCGACAGGTACAGAAGGGGGACGAGGGTGATAGGATGTCTCATCGGTTAAGCGACTGCCCGATCGAAAGGAAGGAAACGGAGGGTCAGGGACTTGTCGAGGTCACGGCTCGATGCAGATACGATGAGGGAGGGAGGAGGAGGAGGAGGAGGAGGGGGATCAGACGTAGACGCGAAAAGGCTGCGGATCGATACGTCGTCTGTATCTGACGTACCGTTCGAATTCGTAGGCAAGATCGCGGGCGCGTGTGCCGGGGCCGAAGCCCGTCACGTAGAGAGTCGTACCACCTCCTCGAGACATCTTGCTTGATGTGAGTATCTTCAAGCAAAAGAAGACTGGAGGCTTTCTTGATGATGGGACAGAGATGAAAAACGGGGAGGGATGAAAAGCTGGGGAAGTCGGTGGAGTGAGAAGCTGAAATTTCCAAGGAGACTCTGGTCTCAATATTAATGAAGGGAAGGGTTTCCTCTACTGCAGCACCAGCTTAACCGAAGCTTAGTCAGCATATCGACTCGGGAGTCATTCCTGTTCATACCAGTATTTTGTACGAAGGTAGAACTGTTCGTATTGTGGAGCTTCTCTCATGGCAGTTGACATTCTCGGATCCACCGAGTTGCGACATCTTCTGTACATATGTTTTGCTATGACACTTGCTGAAAGAGCAGTATTTCTATTTTTAGCAACTGTTATACCGAGTCTGATGCTCTGCGGATCAATGATATTCCTGGCCGGCCTTCAAGATGACAAATCTCCGGTCCAGTCAAAACTTACGGATACTCGCGTACATTAAGAAAAGTAAGGTAAGGTAAGGTACTTCAGGTATAGAGACTTTGTAGTGCACGTGTACTTCGTAGGTACAGATCACTTTGAATGTTACAGTACCTGAGTACTTTCCTTAGCACCTTACGAAGGCTTACCTGTATGTACTTTTATCATTCACTGTACCATACATACCTTACCAGGTATCCAGGTACAAAACCAACCAGGGCTTGTACTGTGACTTGTATTGTACTTCTACCTAGCTTTAGGTGAAGGACTTGCAAGCAGAGATTGTGACCGCCCCATGGACGACTGAAACCAACCCATGACATTTCTCTCGGATTTCCCTGATCTTATGTGTATGTCCATGGACGCCACTATACTCCCAAAGGACTGTCACATTTGTCAATGCCCTTCCCCTTCTTCAGCCCTTCTCGTTGCTCATAATTGCTCCTCATAACACGTCCCTGTTAGCGAAGGCTGAAAAGCCACAGATTTCCCTCATCATCAGCGGCTCATGAGCGTGTAACTTTTTCGCTGTCCGCGCTTGGAGGACGCGGAGATATTTCATCGCCTGCCAAGCTTCAATTCTGTGCCCGACAATCGCGCCTTCAACGTGCCGGGTATGGGCGCTGCAGATATAAGCCTCGGTCGAAGAGAAGCCGCGTCGGTCAAAGATTCGGGACCCGAGCGTGGATCCGCTTTACCCACCATGACGAGAGAGGATGAAATGGTATGTACCGCTCCTTTTACCGCGCCTTAATCTAATTCGAGGCTCGCTCTGACATCGTCATCCTTCAGTCGGCCTCATCCGAACCCCCACCGACCTTTCCCAGACCGATGATGGAACAGTTTCGGCAGACCCTCGCGCATCCTATCTTTGCCGCTTTCCTTGCCGGTGGCGTAGCTGGCGCGGTATCGAGAACGGTCGTATCACCTCTGGAGCGACTGAAGATCCTACTCCAGATCCAAAGCGTTGGCAGGGAAGAATATAAACTGTCGGTGGGGAAGGGCTTGGCGAAAATGTGGAGGGAAGAGGGTTGGAGAGGCCTCATGCGTGGAAACGGCACCAACTGCATTAGGATTGTACCCTATTCGGCGGTGCAGTTTGGGAGTTATAGTTTCTACAAGCGGGTGAGAACTCCCTTCGGAACAAGCAGCATGACCCGGAAGGACCCATACTCGTGGGTTGATCCTCCTTTCCACCCCTTCTTACGGAGCCTTGCCGTATGAGGCTGAGGCGGAACGAGGAGCATTTGACGTACTGACTCAACACCTGCAACTTAGTTCTTCGAGACCGCGCCAGGCGCAGATCTATCGCCACTCACCCGTCTCGTATGTGGTGGTGCGGCTGGCATCACATCCGTCACCTGCACATATCCGCTGGACATTGTCCGTACTCGATTATCCATTCAATCGGCCTCTTTCGCCGCTCTGGGCGAAGCCTCGAGAAGACGTCTGCCTGGCATGTGGGAAACAATGATGACAATGTACCGAAACGAAGGAGGATTTCTCGCTTTATACCGAGGTATCGTCCCGACGGTTGCCGGCGTCGCACCATACGTGAGTAGATGAGATCCTGTTGCGCGGAGTCTCACGCTGAAAATCGGCTCCCGTAGGTTGGCTTGAACTTCATGACTTATGAATCGGTCCGGAAATACTTGACACCGGACGGCGAGAAGAATCCGAGCGCGTTTCGTAAGCTCTTGGCGGGTGCAGTCTCCGGTGCGGTCGCGCAGAGTTGCACCTATCCCTTGTGAGTGACTCCACAGTGCCCTCGTCTTCGGCACGGGTTATACTGAGACTCTGTTGTAGCGACGTACTTCGGCGCAGATTCCAGATCAACACAATGTCTGGTCTTGGTTATCAATATAGATCGATATGGCATGCTGTCTCCGTCATCGTCTCCCAAGAAGGCTTTAGAGGGCTCTATAAAGGCATCGTTCCGAATCTCCTGAAAGTGGCTCCGAGCATGGCCAGCAGTTGGCTGAGCTACGAAGTTACACGAGACTTTTTCCTTAGCCTTGAAAAGATTGAGGCATAGAAATGATTCCGTCTCTAAGAAGAAAGAATTGCGTGTCGTGTGGCGTTTGACGGTACTATACCCAGCCTTTGGGACGTTCTTGCGGGTGCGCTGTGCTAGACGGAATCCAGCAAGCTGATCGGCGGCGAAAGTTCAGCTCACCCCAGGGTTTTGAGCAACTCGGACATTGTATCGCTTGTATTTGCATATTACGGGGCCGGTGAACATGGGTCTTTGGCGCAACTTGGGTATCTAGAGTGGTCTTAATTAGCCATTGAGCCATTGAGCCATCACAACGTTCTCACTCGTGCCTGGCTAGCACTCGGGAAAACTTCTGGCTGAGCTTTACAAAGGTCGGAGACGTTCACATAGTCGTTTGCAGCCGACATTTACAACAACGACCCTTACTTAGTTTGCTCGGACTCGGCGTGGAAGCTTAATCCAGTGCCCGTCATTGTTGCTCAGAACGTTCGCTAGTTGTAGTACGAAGCACTTCATACCTTTCCTTACCGTGGGCTTGTAAGGTACGTTATGGCAGCCCTAAACGCATCAAGCGAAGCGAGCGCACAGTGAAGCGAGTTCGAAAGAGAAGTACGCTAAGCGAATTTGAACCGCAACCCACGGTCCAGCAACGACAACAATCAGGACCACACTTCAACACGACAGCAGTTCATCGCCACCATGGGTACGTAGTCTTCACACTTGACATGAGCTCAGTAGAAGAACGGCACTCGCGCCAGCGAGGCAAAAGGCTGATGTGTTGCGCATCGATTAGGTATCGACTTGGACGTTCACCACCAGCGGAGCAGCCATCGCAAGGCACCTAAGAGTGACAATGTCTACCTCAAACTCCTCGTGAAGCTTTATCGGTTTTTGGCTCGTACGTTTCCAGCGCGAGAGCAGTCACCTTCAATACTGGGCCGTCATAGCTGATCAATGTCACCAGGCCGCACTGAGTCGAAATTCAACAAAACCGTCCTCCGTCGCCTCTTCATGTCCCGGATCAACCGGCCGCCCATGTCAATCTCCCGGATCGTGTCGACTGCCGTCAACGAGCACGCGGCGGAAGAGCACAAGAACAAGACCGTAGTCATCATCGGTACCGTCACTGATGACAACCGGCTACTTGTCGTTCCGAAGCTCAGCATCGCGGCCTTACGTTTCACTGCCACCGCCAGAGCCAGAATCGAGAAGGCGGGTGGCGAGTGCTTGACTCTGGATCAGCTCGCGTTGAGGGCGCCAACTGGGGCAAACACTTTACTACTGAGAGGGCCAAAGAACGCGAGAGAGGCAGTGAAGCATTTTGGGTTCGGACCGCATAGTCATAAGGTGCGATTACTCTGATCTTCACGTGTGATAGCCTACCGAGCAGGATCCTCAATGCTGAACCGCTTCTTAGAAACCTTACGTCGAGAGCAAAGGGAGGAAATTCGAGAAGGCTCGTGGTCGGAGACGGTCGCGAGGTTTCAAGGTGTAAGCCACCAATGGTTTTACCTTGGTGTCGTTGTAGTAGACGGGTCAGTCTGGCGACGCTCAGGAGTGATTTGTCCGATGTTCTGTTGGGCTGTGCTCGGACGAATGGCACCTGTCTCATGTGCTACTCAGCTAGTGAATATTAAAACATGTCACAACCTTGGGGACTTTGCTCATTGATGCTTCGAAGCCGACGTCTCGAACCTACGCTATGGGTGGCCGCAACGGTTAGGGCTTGGAGAACACCCCTGGTAGGCAGGGCCGTGCCTGTTCCATGCACGATCTTAAAGGACAGGTCAATATGCATAGATATATTTACTTTGTGACTCGGACTACAGTTTTAATCGCTCATGCTGGAAGACCTTCCCTCCCACGCCTTCGTGATAATCTCCGGCCGCGTGCCCGTTGCCTTTGATGTAGTACTTGTAGATCATCAGACCTTCCAGTCCAACCGGACCCCGCGCGTGGATCTTGTTCGTACTGATACCGACCTCGGTGCCGAATCCGTATCTCATACCATCCGCCATTCGAGTGCTCGTGTTCCAGAAAACCCCCGCGCTGTCGACACCGGCGACGAACCGTTCCGCAATGTCGGCGGACTTGGTCAAAATGGCATCTGTGTGCTTGGAGGAATGTGCATTGATATGAGCAATCGCAAGATCAACAGACGACGCCGGTGGCCCACCGGTAGGGATGGTTTTGACGGCAAGGATGAGATCCAAGAACTCGGTATTGTAGTCCTCTTCTGTCGCAGCCTGCAGGATGGTGGCTTGCGCTCCAGACAAAGTCTTGGTAAGAGCGGCTTTGGAAGGGGCGTCGCACCGAAGAGAGACCCCTCTCTCCAGTAACGCTTCGGCAACACGGGGAAGGGTGTTGGACAAGGCGGCCTCATCGACCAGTAACGTCTCCACGGAGTTACAAGCTGCAGGATATCCAGTCTTTGCGTCGACCACAACCCTCACCGCCATTGGGATGTCCGCGTCAGCGTGTACATAGATGCTGCAGAGACCGTCGGCGTGACCGAGGACAGGTATTCTGGTGTTGTTCTTGATGTACCGTACCAACTCGTTTGACCCGCGAGGAATGACAAGGTCGATATGGCGATCAAGCGCAAGAAGAGAGGGGATGACATCTCTAGTGGTGAGGAGCTGGATGGCGGCATTGGGTACGGATGTGCTGGTGAGGGCCCTCGAGATCACCGTTGATATGGCAATGAAGGATTCGGTTGACTCCTTGCCACCTATGGTACTCTTCTAGTAAGCCCTTTCTAGTGAATCGTAACAAAGAGCTTGACCTTTGAGAATAGCGGCGTTGCCGGACTTGATAGCCAGAGAAGCGATGTTGGCTATTACTTCTGGACGTGCTTCAAAAATGATGAGGAGTACTCCAATCGGGCAGGTCATGCGGACCAGTTCGAGGCCATCATCAAGCCGTGTCCGCAGCGTAACTTTCCCGCCTGTGAGGAGATGATGAGCGGGACGGCTGGATCGAGTGTGTCGTGCTTCGTGGTGGCCTCACCTACCAGGATCTTCGAGGTCGCGGACGTCTAGGACGCCTTTCAACATCTCTTCCCATTTGCCTTTCCTTCCCAAATCCAACCGCTTCAGTATACTTTGACTCAATTCTCCCTTTTGCGCAGCTTTCTCGGCTGCCACCAAATCTTTGGCATTAGCAGCGAGTATTTCATCTTTTGCGTCTGTGAGAGCGGTATGTATGGCTGTTAGAGCTCTGTTGCGCTCCTCGGTCGACACGGTCTTCAAGATTTGTGAGGATGTTGATGCGGCCTCGGCGACCGCGAGCGGATCTGCGTTGGTAAGTGACATGCTCACAGAGTCAATGTTTGCCCTCGTACATGTGTTGGGTTGGCAATGCGGAAAAAAGTGGTCAATGATACTTTTCTGGTGACACATTCAGACCCATGGCACCTGACCTCCGGACTGCTGAGTCATGTAGGTTCATGAAAGATGTGAGTTTATACCTAGAATTAGTAGTATAGGTAGGTAATTATCAAGTCTCCCTTACGAACAGAAAGAGGTATCAATCCAGCGTGCTGACAGTCTTCCATTGCTTCATTTGATAAATATCTGCCACTGAAGTACAATTGGATCACTGCGACTCCCGATATGCGTGGCTGCTTACATGCTGATTACCTAAGATAAGCTAAGCAGTACGGGTGGGGTACTTCGTACTTCGTACCAGACAGTACAAGTACCTTACACATAGATACGTGCCGCAACCAATCATCATCTTTGAGCTTCCAGAGCCTCACCTTTAGCAACACCAGTGTCTTTGAGGTGACTACTTGCTTATGTCCAGTATCAAAGGAAAATACCGTCCAGATGGACGATCTGTTACCCCTTCTCCTCTCGTTCCCACCGCATCCACCGCCTGCGCAACCGCTGTCCGATGATGCCTATGATGGGCAGATCCGAGGCCTCCTCCAGGTGCTCAACCAAACCCCTGGCAGTAGGTTGACCGGGAAAGTCAGTGGTGGTGCTGATCTGCTTGATGTTGGTTTACCCGAGTGTGATGCTTTCATTCGAAGTTTTTGAAAGCTGCAGGATGTTTTGAATGGCAGAGGTTGATACATGCATCTAACCCTAGATTCTCGATCCCTCCACCAACACCCTGCCTTACCTATACGCCCTCTTAGCTCACATCAATAATGCGCAGAACAATGCGGGCAAGCAAGGTAGCAATGCAGGCCCAAAAGTCGCGCTCCCAACTGGACCTCTATGGCACAAGATGGCGGGCTTTCTCGAGCGCTTCGATCCTGTTCAAGTTAGATACGTCGGCCATGAATGGAGGAGGGTGGTGGAGATGGTCGCCAAGTCCGCCAGAGCTATATCGAAGGTTCGACATCGGAAGCAGCTGAGAGCTTGGCCTGCCCTCGACATTGCATGATGACTAACCTTGGTCCAGCCAGTTCTCGCGATCCGCCCAATCCGGTCTGCAATCTTACGCCTGGACCCAACTTCTTCATGTCTGACTTCAACGCACGTCTTGTTTGTTCGACTTTGTCTGGAGGCACGAGCGTACCGACCAGCGTTACCGATATTGAATCGGGACATTTACGAATTTCCTTTCAATGATGAGAAGACCATACCGTCCCTAGCCCAAGCGCACCCTTGCGCACATCACATATGCATCTCTTCCTCCATAACTCTCTCAAACGGACTTACAAGTAAACTGGATTATCGGGATCACCTGGAGTACTTTTTGTACGGGGCTATGTTGTACATGGGGCTCAAAATGTGGGAGCGTGCGTTGCTGTTCCTGGAGGTTGTGATCATGGCACCGACCAACAACACTGCCAGCATGATCATGGTCGAGGCTTATAAGAAGTGGGTACTGGTCGGTTTGCTGTGCAGAGGTGGAGTAAGTGTCCATACCTTTACAAGCCTAGAGGCAGAAGCTTATATTTGTATCAACCGTATTCAGCCTTTACCGATGCCCAGGACGACAAACTCACAAGCTGCAAAGGCTTATAGGGCGATTGCAAAACCTTATGACGTCGTTGCAGACATCTTCAAGTCAGGCGATGATCAAAGGTTAAGGGCAGAGTTTGAGTTTGGAAGGCAGCTATGGAGAGAGGTCCGTTCCTACCAGACTCGTTCTCGTTCACATGACCGTTGACGCACCCTCGTTGCAGGATTGTAACACCGGGTTACTCGTTCAAGTGCTGGATGCGTTACGCCGCCTCTCAATACAGAAGCTAGAGAACACCTATCTAGCAGTATCCATTCCAGAAGTAGGTGCACGTACGTCTCCCAATCCTACGGACCACGGCGAGACCGAGACCTATGTTGTCTCTCTCATTTCTGCCGGCCATCTTAATGCAACCATCTCACAAACTGGTGATCCGGCCAAGCCTTCCATCCTCCGCTTTTCCGGCATTTTCACTCCAGATCAACGGTCGCAATCCGAAGCAACACACTATGCGGAGCTGGTGAAGCAAACTCAGAGGATATTGAAGCTGGCCGAGCATGTTCAAGCCACCGACAAGAGGCTATGTCTAAGCAAAGAGTACATCGAATGGGCTAAGAAGGCAAAGAAAGCAAAAGAGGCTGGAGGAGGTGCTGCGGACGGCAATCCGATGGACCTGACTGGTGATGAATACGGAATGGATGAAGACATGATGGCGGACCTCTGATGGGTAGTCAAGCGCCAGTAGCGGAAGGCGGAGCAGCGCTGATTAGACTTCTTCCTCAGAAGGGGGGCGTTTGGTGGAGACTTTACGATGCACGGTCTGCAAGCCTGGCGCCAGGGGGTGTGAGTGAATGCATTGTAAGGTTTTAGGCCTTATTCTTCAGCATCGGTCATGGTGTAACACGAGCTACGGTGATCCCATTTGTGATGCGGCCAACCACAGAGCTGGGCGGGCTACGGTCTCAGCATCTCCGATTCAGCTAGGCACGACAGTATCGCCAGGTAGTATAGAACCAACTGTGGTCAGGTGCAAACTAGGTATTCGACTATACAGTAGAATCTTAGGATTGATATGTCAATTTGAACGCCCGCCGAAGTGATAACCAGCGCCTCCGCAATGAGCTTCCGTGGGAGGACTGCCTCCAGTCGGACGTTACCACCCAACCCCCATCCGAAACGCAAGGATGAAAAGAACTCGCGAGGAGCACACTGATACCTACGCGGAAGCCGTTTGCGGTGTCGCCGACTCGGTTACCGTCTCCACTTCCACTTTCGGCAAAGATGAACCAGTCCCGGACAAATTGGTCGAAGGCGCCTTGGGGTTTTTGGTATAGTAGTTTGAGATGGCCGACTTGATGGCATCCTCGGCGAGCATGGAGCAGTGAACTATCGATCACCATCAGCCACAACCCTCACTTATGATCAAAAAGTTTTCTCTCCGTCACATATGAACGTACGCTTCACCGGCGGCAGACACAGCTCCTTGGCGATCTCGGTATTCCTGATCTTGGCCGCATCCTCCAGCGTCATGCCCCTGACCAGCTCCGTCAAGTAACTCGAACTCGCGATGGCGCTCCCGCAGCCGAACGTCTTGAACTTGACATCGCTGATGGTCTGGTTCGTCGGATCAACGCGGATCTGGAGCTTCATGACGTCGCCGCAAGCGGGCGCTCCGACGAGACCGGTGCCGACGTTGGCGTCGGTTTTGGACATGGAGCCGACATTGCGCGGTTTGCTGTAGTGGTCGAGGAGTAAGAAGTGGACGTTAGCTGAGCGCCCGACGGGTGGAGCTAGAGGCTGACGTGAAGAAGGCATCGCAACAGTGCACACCGTCCGGCGACTTATCTTTTTCGTGATAACTCCTCCTCGTGGCGACCGTTGCCGGTGCAATCGCCTGCACTCGCAATACCACTGCAGGTCTGGTGCTTGCCGAGAAGATTCTGCCCGCAGAGCGGGGTGCGGCGGTGAGGACTCTCGTGAGCATTGGATTGATAACCGTGGGTGTTCTTCCTCTGTCGATCAGAATGTTATCAGAATGTGGCGACGTGTATTCGAGATGGCTGATAATGTTAAGTCGTACGAGAAAATTATCCGTATGCTGGGAAAGAAGGAGGCGACGATAATGACGATGGGTTCGACTCCGCTACCTTATATATCGGTTTCTCCGCTATTACGTAAGGTAAGGTAGGTACCTTAGCTAGATGTATCACTGTCACGTGCGATGCAACTGAATGGAATTCTTTGATTCAAGCAACAGCAAGTGGATCTTTCATCTACAGCGCGCCATATGTTGGTGTACCATCCCTTTCTGTATGCCATTGTGAGTGCCGTCAGTGCGAGAGTCAGACCTGACGCCATAAGATGCCTTTCGACACGGACCGCTATCCCATCAGTGTCACACACGCCGGAAGAAGTAGACGTATGCGAATTTCTTCATCTCATCAACATCTACCGCTTGCACCACTTTCTCGTCGTTGAAAAGGACCCAAGATTCTCCTTGTTTCCCAGGAATATGCTTTTGAATGAAAGCCACATAATGTCTGGCAATATCAGCGGACAATTTTCAAAAATAGCGTTGGCCAGTCATCGCTTACCCTGCGTGGATTGATCCTCCTTTGTGGCACACGATTGATTTTAATTGGTAGTTGGCAGGAAGCTTGTCGCTACCGGGTGCCTTAGGCTCCTCGCGCACACGCGTTTCTTCATGTACACCCTGATGATCGTCAAAGTCGCCTTGATCGTCCGGATGGCTGAAGATCCAATCCAATGCTCGGTTGACGTCGCCATCTGTCTCCCTTAAGGCTTTCCTGGCTTGTGGCGGACTAATGCCCATGTCGCCAAGCTGAGCAATGCTAGCAGGATCAATTGATGCATTCCCTTCAATGGTGGCGATGCCTTCACTGAGGTCCAAAGGCGTGTCTATATCCGCATCTTCCATGTGCTCGAACAGCCAGTTCATGGCAGGCTCCGCGGCATTGTTTCCGGTAGCACGGAGTGCCTTCTCGCATCGAATGCGAGGGAACCCCATGCCCTCGAGTTGAGCAAGAGCAGTCTCATCTGGCACGAATGCTGCTGGTTTGCCAGAACTAGCATCCTCCGGAAGAAGCTCTTCTCCATCTTGAGGCCTGGATGATAGGTACGGGCCCAGATCAAAAGACTCGTCGCCTACTAGTACAGGCACATCCAACTTCTTCGGGACCCAATTGACCAGCTCAAACCGCCGCGCGTTGACAGCTAAAACTTCTGGGAATGTCTTGAAACGCGTCCTCTTTGTGAATCCATCCTTACTACCACAGCCTGGGCATGTGAGATCGACACGTTCTTCGCCTGTGAAGATGTCCAAACACTCCTGGAAAGACACTGGTTCAAACTCTTCTTCAACTGGTACCGCCTCCTTGGCGCTATTGGTGCCTTCGCTAGCGTTCTGCTTCGTCCTTCGGATTGGGACAGGTATGGAAATGTTGTCCTGAGTATCCGTCCTATATCGCGTTCTCTTGCATGCCAGACATTGCAGCCGTTGTTCTGCGGCGAAACGGAAAGACTGCACGGGGTCTGTGAAAGGTGGCGTATGCTGAGAGCGAGTGATCTGTTTCAGCAAATGCAGCAATAGCTCGAAAGCGTCCTGCTGTCGCATAGTGGAAAATTCTTCATGACCTCTGCCTATGAGATGCTTGAGCATCGCTGGTCGAAGGCCCTTCTGATGCGGAACCTCGGAGGAATACTCGGACACAACGACGTCAGTATCTGGACGGGAATACCGGCCTGACAGCAAGCCGTCCGCAAGCTTGCGCAGTTGCGTCTCCAAATCGGCAGCTGGAGTATCCGTCATGGGAGGAGGCTCGTTAGGGAGGTAGTAGCGGTCTTGAAATATTCGAAGTGAGAAGAGACATTGTAGGATACTAGCTAGATAGCAACTGTTCCCAAGGTTCTTGAGTCCCGTAAAACCTTCCCCAAAGAGGGGCTTGAGTTCCGTGCCATCTTCTGTCGTCATGGAGAACTCCCACCTCAGATTCTGCTCGATTTGCATCTCAGTCAGACTCTTTTCGGTCTTCTCCCGTTCTGCAATGTCAATGCCCCAATGAGCTAGATGCATGGCCAGTTCCGGATCTGTACGCTCCTCATTGCATTTGTAGCAGTATATGTCTGCAGTACCCTCCGGTGTGATGGAGCCAAGTTTGACGGCTACAGGATGAGATGATGCGTCTGCATGGGCAAGGCCGTGTGATTGGCCCCCAACGCCTCCGAATTGAGCTCGACCACAGCCGAGATTACCGCATTGTAGGCAGAGCCAGAGGTTTTCCTTGAGCTCGCATGAAGAGCAATGGCCCAAATCTGAGGAAAACGAAATTGAATACAAGCTCTCCCGAGTCTTAGGACGGAGAATTACCTTGTGATTGAATCCGCCTGGCGGGTTCTTGTTCCAAGCACAGGGTATGTTCGCACGGAGTGATTTCCTGCTCCCAAGCCTTGACTTCCTCCCGTCTTGCAAATGTCGTAGCCCTCTTGACGCCATCTACCACAACGGTCAGATTTCCAGATGTCTGGTCAATGTCATCCAGCGAGCAGTCGTAACAGCAGACACGTGTCTCCGTGTCGTAACGGTCTTCTTCCGTTTCCGCTGCAATAGCAAGCTTGGAGACTTTGGGTGGCGGCTCGTCGCGCTGAGTTCCCAACAGGGATTGCGTTAGCTCCGATGCTGTGCGAAGAATGGTCTCACGCAGGGACGACTCACTGTGATCTTCTTCCGGGTTCTAATGATGTTCAGTACCAAGGGATGTCCTGATCTCTTACTGTGTAACAGCGAATGGTTGCGCTCCCCAGCACAGCCGCCGTTGAAACAATACAGGCAGACATTCAAGCCACCCGGGTCATCCTATAAACATATCAGCTACACTGCTCTGCCCCTGGAGGTACGATAATGTAGTAAGAAGATTACAATAGAGTCAAAGCACTGTGTGCAGTCTTCCCTGTATACAGACTGACTTGGGCCAGGCGGCCGTAGCTCTGATTGCAAACATGGTAAGCTTTTGATGCCCAAGCAGCGTACCTTTCAGGTATGGAGAGAGCTCACCAGACGCATTAACATGTCTGCAAGCCATGATCGCCTGTATCAGATTCCGCTAAACCATGACCTCTTGCACGGCTTGGGTAGTTTGATCCGCGTTATAGGTAAGTAAGTAATTTATTCCGCCCGGAGGCACTACGCCTAAAGGGCTCTAGCGCTATCATCCTGTCAAAACTATTGCTATGTCCATGTCCCACGAAAAGCCCTTGCTGAAACGTCTTTTCCTTGCT
>JAABUY010002100.1_pt1 | contig 24565 bp, 33 predicted proteins | sample 5560271 | NCBI WGS metagenome assembly JAABUY01 (sample SAMN10711886, study PRJNA513374) | rock metagenome | isolation source: Antarctica rocks | place: Antarctica: Victoria Land, University Valley | reverse complement strand
CGGGGCCCGGGGCTGGCGGACCGCACGTGCGCTGGGCCAGCGTGCTGTGGCGCCGCGGCACGGTCCCGATCTGGTGGGGCGTGGAGCTGCGCAGTGGCGGCGTGGGCGAGGCCACCATCGTGGTCAGCCCCAGCCGGCCCTACCGCGGCACGCTCAGGCGCGTCGGCCTGATCCAACCCTACCCTAAATATGGGGTGTGCTGCGCAATGACCTGCAGCGCGCACCTCAGCTGGCACAGATGTCTGACCTGGCCGCCCGAATGCAGGCGCCGGCCTGCTTGCACATTCTAGTGCGTGATCACAGGTGCTGAGCATGCAGATGTGTCCCCCACTCTCAGCGGCCCCCACCCCGTCCAATCTGCCGCCAGTACGAGTGGGGCCGACGCCATACGTGTGGGGCCGGCGTGTGCATGTCTGGGCAGGGCCTGGGCAGCCACAGCACTGCCCCGCCTGCCTCTGGCGCCCGCGCGCGTTGCAGTGCGCAGCAGGCCCCCCACCCCGCCGCACCTGGCGCCGCAGGTACTTCCGGCGGCTGCAGAAGCGCTACGCGCCCGCCCCGGCCGTGGCCACCGCGCTGCGCGCGGCGGACGCCGCGACGCCGGCGGCCGGCGCGGCGCGCGACGCGGGCGGCGCGGCGCGTGACGCGGGCGGCGCGCACGCGGCCAACGGCGCGGCCGGCGGCGACGATGCCAGCTTGACCGTCCCGATCACATGCGTGAACCTGCTGCGCTGCAACATGCAGGCGCGCGCACCTGAGCGGCTCGCCCCGCCGGCTGTTGGGACCGGCGGCCTGGTCCAGGGCTTGGTCATGTGGATGAGCGCTTGGGCGCCTCGTATTCGCGAACAGACAGAGTGTGGCGCGCTTGTGCGCTCTCATGTATGGCATTGACTGCATGTGCAAGGCAGGCGCATGAGATCCGGCGGCGCCCATGCGCAGCGATGTGCGCTTAGATGGGCAGGTGCCCAGGACCGCGTCCGTGCTAGGCACCACGTGTGCTGATACCAAATGTGTGTCACACTGTGCCACAGCAGCCATACTTGGGGCATGATGGCGCCTCAGCCCGCTTGATGTGTGCACGCGCGGCGGCGCGCAGCGCAAGGACGAGCTGCTGCTGTCGGAGCATTTTGCGGAGGGCGTGCGGCGCGCGCGGCGGCGGCGCGGCGGCGCGCCGCTGCGCGTGCTCAACTTCGACTGGCACGGCATGACCAAGGACCTGCGCGAGCGCGGCGCGGTGGAGGGCCTCTGGGCGCTGCTGGAGAGCACCATCGCGCAGGTCCGGCCCCCTCCGCAGCGCCTAAGAGTTATAAAATAGTAGATGAAGAATAAGCACAGGGGCATACTCTTATTCTACAAATGCTGCACGCGCACAGGGCGGCATCTCTGTGGGCACGCTGGAGACCGGCGCGGCCGGCGCGAGCGACGACGACGGCGCCGAAACTGCCTGGCCGGGCGGCTGGCGCGCGCGCTGGCAGGCGCAGCAGCGCGGCTGCCTGCGCTTCAACTGCGCCGACTCGCTCGACCGTACCAACGCCGCCTCGTACTTCTGCGCCGTGCAGGCGCGCGCCGCACCCTGCCTGCCCGGGCGCGCACGCTGCAGGGCGCTGCTGGGGAACACTCGCGTGTATCGAAGCGGCTGTGAGAGCCACTCGCGACCCTGTCACATCTTTAGCTACTGCACGCTGGTCGGCTGCGTCAGCTGTGCTAACCCCCATTAACTCTACCATACCCTACCATATACCCTATGGTCTAGAAGCTAGGGCATACTGCGGCCCAGGTGCTGGCGGAGCAGTGCCGGCGGCTGGGCCTGGATGTGGACGCGCCCGCGCCGGTCGGCGAGGCGGCGGGCGACGCGCGCGCGCGCGGCGCGGGCGCGGGCCGTTCGGGCGGCAGGCCCAAGCCGCGCGACCCGGCCGCGCTGGACATCAGCAGCATCCACCGGCGCGTGCGCAGCCTGATGCTGGCCAAGGGCGAGCGCGGCGGCGGCGGCGAGCCGCCCGCCGGCGGCGGCGACGCCGGCCTGCCGGCCGGCTGGGAGGCGCGCGCCGTCGCGGGCGGCTGTCCAGGCAGTGGCCGTGGGGATCGCTGCCAGCTTTCACATGACTGTGGGCTTGCTGAGCTGCCCAGCGTCCGTAAGATGTGCCACGTGACGGCGGCGGAGACAAAGGGCGAAGTTGCTCGGGTGTGCAAGTCTTGCGACGCGCTGATTCACACGTCCCGGGCGTCAGGGTTGCCATGGCACGCGCGCCAGGACTCTTGACATAGCCTGTGATATGTAGCCACAAGGCCAGCGTGATGCCGCCGCGAGGCCGTCGGAGAAGTGTCCGCAGCCCTGAGCGCGCGCGCTGGCCCGACCCGGTGCGCGCCCGCGGCGGCCGCGCAGGCGCGCAAGGACGCCAGCGGGCGCACCTTCTTCATCGACCACAACACGCGCGCGACGACCTGGGAGCGCCCCCCGGCGCCCAAACCCTGTCCCAGCCCTCCGCGCCGGGGCGCGGCGCCAGCCGCCGAGCGCGGCGACGCGCCCGGCGGCGACGCGGAGGACGGCGAGGCGCCCGCCAGGGATGCCGCGGAGGGCGAGAGCCGCGCTGCGGCCGCGCCTGATGATGGCGGCGAGGGCGGCGCCGAGGCGGAGGCCGCAGCGCAGCCGCCCAAGTGGGGCTTGTTCGACTTGAGCGTGGATGAGGTGGGGCGGCCCGTGAGAGCCGGCAGGGCCTCGCCACCCGGGGCAGCCTCTTGCAGCTCGAGCTCGGTTTTTGTGCCGGTGCATCTGCTTGACATGCATCCAGGACTGCTTCAGTCTGTGCTGCGGACTGGCTCACAGCGTGCAAGACTGCATGAAGCCCGAAGATCTGTGTGAGAGCGCCGTTTGCGCTGCTGGGGTCTGGGCGCCTGCGACGCGCGTCTACGCTGCAGGACGACCTCCTCAGGAGTGACAATAGCTTACCCCAAGCACTGTCGGTGAGCGCTACGCATCGGCCAGGTGCGTGCGCGGCTGCGGAGCGACCTGGTGGCCGCGCACGCGGAGATGTTCCTGATCAGCGGCGACCTGAACAGCGCGCTGTACACCAGCAGCCGCGCCATGCACAGCGGCGTGCTGGGCCTGCTGCAGGCGCGCCGCCTTTTTGGGGCACCTGGCGCCTCCGCCGCCGCGCATGCGTGGGGCGCGTGCGCATGTCGCGGCCGGCGGCGCGCTCGGGGCGGTGTTCGCGTCGCGGCCGCCAGGATGTCTGAGCAGCAGTGATTTTCTGAGCAGGGCTGCTCTGTCCCGACCTGCAGGTCGCTTTGACTGTAGGAGCATGTGTGCAGCTTCAATGGTCATGGATCCAGCACGCCCCTGGTCGCCGGCCCGCGGAGCCACAGAGTGAAGCATGGGGTCGTGCACGGCCGGCGCAGGGCGACAGCGGGGGCATGGCCAAGTCGAGCGTTGGGCGGCTGCAGAACCTGAGCGTCAGCGTGCAGCGGCGCTGGAACAACGTGCTCTCCGACGCCACGCGCCAGGTGCAGCCGCGCCGCCGGCCGGCGCCGGGCGGGCGCCCGGGCGGCTCAGTTGCGCGCGGAGCAGTGGCCGGGGGGAGCGCGAGGGGCCTGGGGCAGAGGCGGTTCTGGCTGTCCTGTACAGGCTCCGCCTGTGCTGGGCGGCAGCAGGGCAGGGTGAGTTGATAGGCAGATGACTGGGAGGCGGCGGCTGCCGGCCTGGCAGCGTAGGCGCGCCTGGTGGGTGGGCAGGAGACACGCGCACGAGTCCAGCTGAGGCAGGTGCTCGTGCTGGACGCCTGCACCGCGCTCCTGCGCGCAGCGCTGCGGAGCCCCCTCCCCGCCGCAGCGCCCGCAGGCTGCGCCGGCCGAGCGCGGGCGGGCGGTCATGGAGATTGCCTGGGGTGGGGTTGGCAAGCGCGCGCAGGTGGTCGTGGAGATGTTCCTGGGCCTGCGCCTGGGCGCGCACTTGCCCGCCGCGCGCATACCCTAGGGACCAGGGTTAGGGCCGGCGCGCGCGCAGGTGGTCGTGGAGATGTTCCTGGGCCTGCGCCTGGGCGCGCACTTTCCCAGCGCGCGCATACCCTATGCGGCTGACCTGCCGCTGGAGGGCGAGAGCGATGCTGGCGACTCCGAGCCCGACGAGCCGCTGCTGCCGCCCGCTGCCCGCCAGGCGCGGGCGCAGACGGCGGAGCCAGCCTGCTCACGCAGAGCAAAGGGTTGGCAGACTGTCCACCGTAAGCAAGCCAGGGCGTGGTCAGCGTGGGACACGCGCAGCCTTTCTGGCGGCCGAGCTACATCCCAGCATCATGGCCGGCCTCAGCGGGCCTCTGTGCTCTGCCAGCAAATCTACGGTGGGGACGCTGCAGGCGCGGACTTGCCGGGCAGGTGACAGGCGTCGTGTTGGAGCTTGCGCACAGGCGACATGCAGCGCCGCGCACACCCTGTGTCACGGGTGTGGCTGCCTAATAAGACCCTCACAGCTGTCAGACCCTCACCAACACCCTACTTCGCACCGGCGCAGGCGGGCCTGGAGCCCGCGCTGGCGAGCGAGGCGGCGCTGGGCGGCAGCCGTGCGGAGGCGGCCGCCAGCGCACCTGCGCCTGAGCCTGCTGAGGCGCCGCACCCCGAGGACAGCCACCACCTGCTGGCGCCGCACGTGCGCGCGGACGGCGGCGAGCAGGCGGGCGCCGGAGCGGCTGCGGCCAGTGCAGCGGCGCCTGGGCCTGACGCGCGGGCGCCGGCACAGGCGCCGGGCAGCGCGGCAGCCAGCGGCGTCCGGCGAGCGGTAGCCGAGTCGCTTATCTAGTCGCTAGTCATTTGTGGAGCTGTACTCAGGTTGAGAGGTAGGCGTCGCTGCAGCGTGTTCTGTTGTTTCAACTGGCGAGTGTCTGGCCGTGATATAGGAGCGAGTAAGAAGTCGAGCACTGCAGCTGAAGCACTTTTTGCAGAGCTGTGAAGCATCATATGAGGCATGTGCGTTTATAACAAAGCTGCTGGACCACGCACACATGCCCGTACGCAACACTGTCCAACGCTTGGAAGTCGTCGTGCAAAAAGTATGCCGCTGAAGCATGCCGTAGGAACCTGCTATCTGCCCGTCCGCGCAGCTTCGCGGGCCCCAGCACCCCAGCTGGTGCGCTTTGTCATTGCGAGCGCTGGCCGGTCGGCCCGCGCATCGTTGGGCAATGCAAGGCAATGCGCACACTCACGACTAATAGGCCTCAAGGCCTCCTCAGTGCCATGTAGGGTAGCATTGCAAAGTAGGCGGTTACCTCGCAACTTCCAGTTATTAGATCGTCAGCCACACAACATCATGGCCCCAGGCCCGGCTGTCAGCGCCTCTGTCGCCGAAGTGGCTGCTGTTCTACTAACGGTGCCTGCGCTGCTGTGGGTGCACGAAGTGAGCTGCCTCGTAATCAGATCCCGCACTTCGCGCACTTGGCAGTTTGTAACAACCGTGCCACCCACGCTGGCAGTCCTGCTCGGACACAGTCCTGCGTACGCTGCTGCTGCCGCCGGTGTGGGGTTGCTAACTGTGCCGTTCACACTGCGCTTCACCAAGTTGCAGCCACGCGACGCAATGCTCGGCGCGTCCCTGCCCCGCGCCAGGTGGGCTGCGCACATCATCTTGCAGCGTGCCAGACACGGCTGTCTTTCAGGCGTGAAACACTAGCGGTCAACACATAGTCTGATGCAGGTTTGTCAGCTGGTACCGAGGCGCAACCACACTCTGCACTTGCCTGGCAATCCTGGCGGTCGACTTTGCGGCGTTCCCGGCTCGCCATGCCAAGAGCCAGACGTTTGGAACAGGTGTGCGCAGCGGTGCATGCACATGTCGTTGCAAACACGCTTGCTGACAGGCTGAAGCACTTTGGCCTCTCTGCTCAGGCCTGATGGACACTGGTGTCGGCTGCGCAGTCTTTGCTACCGCCTTGGCGGAGAGGGCCGCCAAACGAACAACTCTACAGAAGAAACACGCCAGCTTGGTGGCCGCACTTGTCCCTGCCGCGCCTCTCCTCGCCCTGGGCAAGAGCCCGCTGCACCGAGCTGTCGCGTTCTGCAAGAGGATTCAGTCTCACCCGTGCTTTCATTCTCACCGGTACTGAGTGCTGCTCAGCACGCAGGCGTGGCGCGGGCCGCGAGCGTCGCAGCTCTCGGCTACCCGGTGAATGCCTCTGAGTGCGGCGAGCACTGGAACTTCTTCCTCACCCTGGCCGCGCTGGTCACCCTGACCGCCCTGGCGCGCGTCCCGCCGGAGAGACTGGTGCTCGCTGGTGAGGCACCCCTTCACACACAGGTTACCGAGCCACAGCGCATTTGGTGCGCTGTCCTTTGCTGGGGCACCAAGGCTCTGGGCTGTCATTGGACGACTCCCTGGCGTGTCAGCTGCACGGGCGTCCTGTGTCGCCTGGAGCGGCCGGCGGAGCGCTGCGCAGGCTTGACGGTGGCGGCGCTGCAGCGGCGCTGTCGGCCGGCCTCATTGGCGTCATCCACGGTGAGGAGCGCGGGCGCTCGCTGCTGTCGCGCAACAAGGAGGGCGTGCTGTCGCTGCCGGGCTACTGGGCGCTCAGCCTCCTCAGCTCGGGCATGGCGCGGGCCGTCCGTCGCTCGGCGGGCGCGGCCGCTGCCGCGGCGGAGCACGGCCGAACCTCGCACGGCAGGTGACCGCCCAGGCGTACGTCACCGCCCGCCCGGAGTGCCTGAACTAATAGCTGGTGGACCGTGGTCATCACTATGGAACACAGCCTGCATGCCACGCCCACATGCGGCCCGGGGCCAAGCCAAGCTAGGCATGGCAGAGACCCCAGGGGTGTCTGCGTGGCAGTCGGTGCATGGGTTGCCACGCGCAGGACGCTGCTGCTGTGGCTGCTCTGCATGGCGTGCGCGGACGCGGCGCTGTGGGGCGTCTACGCTGCGCTGGCCGCGCAGCAGCCCGCCTCGCGGCGGGCCTGCAACGCGGCCTACATGGCCTGGCTGCTCGCGCTGAACCTGCTGCTCCTGCTCGCGCTGGCTTGCGTGGACGCGCTGTCACGCGCGCTGGGTGCACACGGCGCACAGGCGCGCGCGCCCGCCCGTGCAGTATGCACGCCTGGCTCACGTTGAGCACTCTTCAGCTTACTGCCAGCTGGAAAGTGCCAGGCCCTTTCCTTGCTCCCTGGTCTGCACAGCCTGTCAAGCAGCACGACTCCAAAACCTGCAGAGGTGCTTGTGCGCGCCGCACAGCTTGATGCGACCTCGCAACGTGTGTTGACAGAAGAAACCTGCAGAAGTGCTCGCACGCGCCGCACAGCTTGACACAACCTCGCAACGGGAGTTGACACTAGGAGCTGCTGCAGGACGAGCGCGGTCGGCAGCCGGACCTGCTGGAGGCGCTTGGTAGCCGCACGCTGGAGGTCTTCCTCCTGGCCAACCTGCTCACCGGCGCCGTCAACCTAGCCATGGATACGCGCGCGGCCAGCGCCTCACTGGCCATCACCATCCTCATTGCCTACAGCGCCGTGCTGTGCTGGGCCGGGCTGCTGCTGCAGCGCCGCGGCGTGCGGTTGCGCTGGCCGCAGAGCAGCAAGTGAGATGGTCTGTTGTTCTTCAGCTTCAGCCTGTTTTTGTTACGTGCAGTACGCAGGATGGCACTCAGAGGAGTGTGGGGAACTGAGGCACATGAAGTGAGCACATGAACTTAAAAACGTCCAGGCTGAGGGTAGGGTCTTAGGAACTCTCCACGAGGGACGGGCTTTTCACAGACAGACTTGCCTGTAAAGCGGAGCAAAGTAAAGCTGCAGACGACGAACCAGGCAGGCTTGTGTCACAGCACGCGCAAGCAGTGAAAGATACTTATAGGGAGGGGAGGCGGGCGCCGCGATGCTGCCCTTGAGCAAGCTGGGCCGGGCAGGCCTGGCTGCGCTCGCCCGACATGCAGTTGAGAGCACTTCAGGTGCACAGGCGGAGATGCCGTGGCGCCATGCAGCCGTGCGCGCATACTCTGCAGCCTTGCCCCAGCTCGCGGAAGGTACGGCGCAACGCGTGTGGAACTATCTGCGACGTCCTGGTCGTTCACCTAGCCTGTTTATTGTTGTACATGCGCGTGGAAACTCTGTGCGCAGAGTGCCGGTCCAGGCTGAACCTGCTTCTGTGGTCCTTGTGGCAATAGTCAAGGGCCCGTGTGCTTGCCTCGCCAAGAGCTATGCCGCGCGCGGGCTGTGCCACCGTGCGCACCTCCCTGGCGCGCAGAGGAGCCGCTCGCGTCCACGTCCGGCGCGGACGCCAACGCGATAGAGGCCAAGGGCATCCGCCTGTCCGGCGCGCCGCTGTACCTGGACATGCAGGCGACCACGCCGCTCGACCCGCGCGTGCTGGACGCGATGCTGCCGTACATGACCGAGCTGTACGGCAACCCGCACTCGCGCACGCACCTGTACGGCTGGGAGACCGAGGACGCGGTGGAGGTTGCGCGCAAGCAGGCGCGCGCGGGGGTCCGACGCGGCGGCGGGTGTGGTAGCGGTTGTCGTGGCCGGTGCCTGGTACACGTGGTGGGCTGGCGAGAGAGTCCGCATGTGTTGGACAGGCTGGAGTGCACGGTGGTGGGGGTCACCAGGGAGCAGGAAGGTTGTTCGCGCAACTCGAGCTTAAATGGCCAGGCCAGGCTGCCTTCTGAGGCTGGAAGGCAGCCCACCGACACCTGCTGACTGCGGCGGAGCTTGCGAGCCGCGGCGATGTTGCCGCAAGGGAGCACTAAGCGCAGCGTGGCCCGCCCCGGCGTGGCTGGGTGCCGTCTGCGCTGCTGGCGCCGCGCAGTCACGCGCGGCGCATGCGCGCCGCAGGTAGCCGACCTGGTCGGCGCCGACCCTAAGGAGATCATCTTCACGTCAGGCGCAACCGAGTCGAACAACATGTCCATCAAGGGTGTGGCCAACTTCTACAAGGACAAGAAGCGGCACATCATCACCACGCAGACCGAGCGTGCGCGCGCGCACCGACCTAGACAGTTTTCCTCTGCAGAGCTGTTGGCGGGCTGCCTGCATCGCATGCCCGTGTTGCGGCCGCGTGCTGACGCGCGCCAGGTGTTCTTTGCGTGACACGCGCAGCAGGGCAGGCTGGGACTCGGGCCAGAATGCTGTATCTGCCCTGTCGGGCTGGGGCCCCTGCCCCAGAGGCGGGACCACGCTGCGTAGCAACAAGCGGGATGCTCGTAGGATACCAACAGACGCTGCAGTGACAGCCATGTTACGCAGCAGCGACGGGGATGCCGTCTGCGCGTGCCCTTGCGGGGTGTCAGCCATAACCTGCAGCAGGCGGGCCCAACCGGCGGGGCGGGGCCGCGGCGCGCAGACAAGTGCGTGCTGGACAGCTGCCGCTACATGCAGCAGCGCGGCTGGGACGTCACGTACCTGCCCGTGCGCAGCGATGGCCTGGTGGACATGGCGACCCTGGAGGCCGCAATGCGCCCGGACACCGCCATTGTGTCCGTCATGCTGGTCAACAACGAGATCGGTGCGGGGCCTGCCCTGCGCGGGGCAATACACAGGAAGCTTGGACTCTGTCTGTGTGTAGGCCCTGGATGACAGGGCTGGCCGAGCTGAGCTGCGCTGTGGTCAGACGCCGCCCCATCACGCTGGGTGTCAGCAAGGCCAGTATATGTACGGGCCGCAGCCGCTTGCAAGCATGTGTGCAGAGGAGAGTTGCCTGTCGCGATCGTGTGGACTTTCCGGGCCGCATGAAGGGCCCCTTACTGGCTGCATGACATGCGCTCGCGCTGCTGTGCGCGTAGGCGCCATCCAGCCGGTTGACGAGATCGGCGCGCTGTGCCGCGAGCACAAGGCGTTCTTCCACACGGACGCCGCGCAGGCCGTGGGCAAGGTCGGCCCCTCTCAGGCTCAGCTGCCCCGATTAGGCTGGGGTGTCTGCCAACGTGCAGGCGTCCTGGCGTCACGTGCACTGCTGTCAGGTGCCCCTGGAGCACCTGCACCTCTGCGCCCTGTGAGCACAGGGGCACCTGCACCTTTAGGCGCCCTGTGAGCAACTAATTGCCCAAATGCACACCCTTGCACGACCGTGTGTGCTTGCTGGCAAGACACGAGAGCAGGTTTGCGCGCTGCATGACCCGTGACCACTCGGTGGCGCAATGCGCAGGTGCCCGTCGACGTCAACGCGTCCAAGATCGACCTCATGTCCATCTCCGCGCACAAGGTGTACGGCCCCAAGGGCGTTGGCGCGCTGTACGTGCGCCGCCGCCCGCGCGTGCGCCTGGAGGCGCAGATGTCCGGCGGCGGCCAGGTGCAGTCTGCTCACTGCTCCCTCCTGTGTGCTGGTGGGCTTGCATGTGCAGTGCATTTGTCCGCTTGTCTCCTGTCCACTTGTCTGCTGCTGAGCCAAGTATGGCTATGTGTGTGCCTGGCATGCGGTGTGACCATGTCGCACAAGACGCGGGGGAGCTGGCGCCTGCAGCCGCGGGTGCTGGTGTGCGTGTTTGCTACTGGGCTCCACAGGTAGTATCAAGCATGGCTCCTGGTGCTCTAGCACCACAAGGAGTCAGTTGAGAGCTGGTTGCACATGGGCCTGCACCCCGCATCTTAGCTCGAAAGACAGAGCCTGCCCTTTGTGGGTGTTGTGCTGGTGTGTCCAAGGTCTGGGCGTGTGCCGGCTGCCGCGCTGGGCCTGGCCGCCGCGCCAACGGCCCCGCATCACGCCCGCGCGCAGGAGCGCGGCATCCGCAGCGGCACTGTGCCCGCGCCGCTGGCGGTAGGCTTCGGCGCGGCATGCGCGATCGCGCAGCGCGAGATGGCGGCCGACCACGCGCACGTGACCGCGCTCGCGCGCCGCCTGTACGACGGCATCACCTCGCGCCTGCAGGCGCGCCGGCGGCCCCCCGTGACCGGGCCTGCAGAGGCTGGTCGTGAGAGGGCGTCCTGCTCGTGCTGCCAGGGTGGTGTGCATTGCCTCGCCCACACGACTCTCAAATTTGCTGGGTGCAGGCGCGCCAGCGGCCCCCCGTGACCGGGCTTGCAAAGGCTGTGACTTGAGAGCGTGCTCCTCTTGCTGCCAGGGAGATAGGCTCTGCCTCGCCTGCGTTCTCTTCTTGCTGCCAACAAGATCGGCTTTGCCTCGTTCACACAACTTTTATCCTCGCTGGAGCAGACGGTCACACATGGGCTGGCACATGGACGCAGCTCCCCAGCAGCGGGGGGTGGGCAGCGGTGCCGAGGAGAGCGTGTGTCATGCAAATGCAGAGCTTTCAAGCCCTGGATCGCAGGCCGTGCAGCATGCCTCGTCTGCCTCCAGCGCGCTCGGCGCGGGCGTGCAGCGGCTGAACAGGCGCGTGCGGCCTGCGCAGGGCGTGGTGCTGAACGGGCCAGGTCACCTGGACGAGCGGCAGCGCTACGTGGGCAACATGAACATGTCGTTTGCGTACGTGGAGGGCGAGTCGCTCATCATGGGCCTCAAGGCGCGCCTCCCTGCTGAGGGTAGGGGTAGCGTTTGGCGCTCGCGCCGCGCAGCGCCGCCGGTGGCTCGCGCCGCTCCCGCGCCCTCCCTGGCAGCGACCCCGCGCGGCCCCACGTTGCGGCGCCCCTCGCGCGCCCGCCGCGCTCGCGCACCGCCTGACGCGCCGCGCGCTACCGCCTACAACTTTTGGGGCATGAGCCTGACATGTATGACCGCATCTCCTTATTGCCAGAGAAAGTGTACACTGTGTTTTCTACTTTCACCCGACAGGATTCCTGGGTATGAGCCTCACGAGACAGACAAATCTCTTCTCTGCCACAGAAAACTGACACTTATTCTTGTGATATATTTCCTTTCACCCGGCAGGACCTGGCGGTCAGCAGCGGCAGCGCGTGCACGAGCGCGAGCCTGGAGCCGAGCTACGTGCTGCGCGCGCTGGGCGTGGAGGAGGACATGGCGCATACCAGCCTGCGCTTCGGCCTGGGCCGCTTCACGACCGCGGCCGAGGTGGACCGCGCGGTCGCGCTGACGGCCGGCCGCGTGGAGCAGCTGCGCGCGATGTCGCCGCTGTGGGAGCTGGTGCAGGAGGGCGTGGACCTGCGCACCATCCAGTGGAGCCAGCACTGAGCGCATCAGTGGAGCCAGCGCGATGCCGCCGCTGTGGGAGCTGGTGCAGGAGGGCGTGGACCTGCGCACCATCCAGTGGAGCCAGCACTGAGCGTCAGTCGCGCCAGCACTGAGCGTTAGCGGAGCCCGCACTGAGCATCAGTGTTGTCAGCACTGAGCGGCGCCGCGCGGGGCCGCGCGCGCGGCCGCCGCCGGCGGAGCTGTCGTAGGGGCGTGTGTCCGCGCCGCAGTGCGAGGCGGCGCCCGGGGCGCGACGCTGCGCGCCGTGCAGCGGAGCCGGTAGTGAGCTGGCCGGACTGTAGGGCGGCGTCTGTAGCGACGGGGAGGTCGTATCTGCTGCGGCGGTCACAGTGCTCGCGCGCAGATCTGATCTTTTGAGAGGCAAGAGAGCCGCTCCATAGTTGTTGAGTTGCTGTGCAAAGGGCGTGTACTAGTGGGGCATTCGCGGCGTTGCTTGGACGTCTATTTAAGTTTCTTGGTCTTTCCTGGCGTGTGTCTACTTGAAGTCGCGAGTTAGATGTTACCCGCACCCCATCCAGTTGTAGCTGTGGGGCAGCTGGACCAGTCCATACGTGGGTGCTTATGGATTGCACGTGGCTACTGTAATAAGAAGGAGGCTCTGAGTTGTATGTTGTCCTTATTCAATAAGGTAGACCTCAATGTACTTGCTTGAACTAGGGTTGCTGCGTCTGATTGAGAGGGTTAGGCAGAGGAAGCGACTGGGCGCTGGAGGGGCAGCTGAGCGGATCCGTGCACATACAGGCGTAGGTTTGCAATGTATTCAGGCCTTGCAGGGCCGAGGCGCAGTGCAGAGGCAGCCGTAGCACCGATGCTCGCGCGGGGCCTGGTGGCACTGGCGTTGCTCGCCAGCCTGCGCTCCAGCAGCGCGCAGTCCAGCACGCCTGCGTGCTACTACATCCGGGTCAGCACGCCGATCAGCAACCTGGGCTACAGCGCCACTCTGACGTCGCTCGGCAACTGCGCCACTTCCACCGTCAAGTGCGCCGGAAGGCACAGCTCGTTTGACAGCTCCTTTCCAGTCGCGTGCCAGCTGCAGCGAGCGCGCTGCACCGCACAGCGGCGGCGTGCGGGTGCGCCTGACGGGCCGGGGGGTCGGGCCGCGCATGCAGCGTGTCGCGGTTGTATCAGGAGGGCGCCTGCGTGTCCACGCGCGAGAACAACTTTCAGTCGCGCCCGGACTGCGGCAGCAGCGGCGGCGCGGTCCTGGCGCCCGTGGACCAGAAGACGTGCCGCCAGGTGTTCTCGCAGGGTGCGCGCCCGCGCCCTGTCCCCTGCCGCAGCGTGCCCGCTCGCTGCTGCTGGCGTCGCACAGCGAATTGTCGTGCGCCGCTCCTGCTGCAACGAAGTTGCTTGCAGCGCACGCACAGCGTGTGCTTCGGGCTACGCAGTCGAGGCGCAAGCGCGCGGCGCGCAGGGCCGGCGAGCGCGTTTGTGTCCGGCAAGAGCATCTCCACCGGCACCAAGTTCGACTCTGGCACCGTCTGCAACAAGGTCAGGTGCCCGGGCCGCGCGCTCTGAACACGACGCCGCTGCGCTCGCGCTCCTCTGGCTCATAGCGCCAGCAGGCTGTGCAGCCGGTGCGCGCCGGGTAGGGCACTGAGGCGGCGCGGGCGCGGGCGCGCAGCCAGTACGGGTACTTCTTTGTCACCACCAACTGCAGCACGTTCCCGGCGGCCACCAATGCGCCGCTGAGCTCGTTCTTCGCATACTCGAGCTACCCCAGCGACGGCTGCGCCAGCGTGTTCCCGGAGTACAACTACGGCTCCGGGCACTCCGTGTCGCGGGTGCGCACCCTAACCCTGCGCCCCCGCCCGGCGCGCGGCGCCGCCGCCGCGGATGCAGTGGGCGTCACTCCCAAGCACCTTTGACGCACCTGGCAATCTGAGCAGGTGGCGTGCCGAGCGGCGCCGCGCCGCCTGCCTTTGCACAGGCGTCCCCAGGCTGCTGCGCCAGCCGGGCTTCATGTCGGTCCGCCTGGTGCGGGTCTGTGAAAATGGGGTTTTGAGAGGGCGTGCGTGCGCGCGCGCGCAGGTGGTGACAGCCATCATTGTGATCGTCGTCTGCATCGTGTTCGGGCTGTGCGTGTTCGGCACGCTGGCGGCGCTCCGCCGCAAGAAGATGCAGCAGGCGCGCCGGGGGCCCCGCCGCGCTGTTCGCGCGGGAATGGGAGCGGGGTCGCCCAAGGGCGCTGCGTGGCTTCCGCCTTTTGCTGCACTGGAAAGCAGGGCACAGCGCTGTATGTGCCCTTTGAGGCCAGTTGCTGGGGCGCGAGTGGTTGGTAGAGTGGCCGTGGTGCTGATGCACATGCAGGACTGTGCCTGAGAAGTGTACTCTAGAGAGGATTGGCGGCCAGAAAGCCAGCAGCCCTCCTGGACCGTCGTGACTGTAGGGAGGCGCGGGGGGCGCGCGCAGGTGCAGCAGGTGCAGATGCAGCAGTTCCCGCCGCAGGGGCCGTACCAGCAGCAGCCATACGGCGGCGGCGGCGGCGGCGGCGGCTACGGCCAGCATCAGCCGTACGGCGCGCAACCCTACGGCGCGCCCTACGGCCAGCCGTACCAGGCGACGCAGCCCTATGGTGCGGCGCCCGCCCTGCTGCGATGAGCGCACCGCTGCTTGCGCCGCTGCAGCACAGTCTCTCAGAGCCCTTAGTCCCTGCTGCATCACAGGCTGCCAGGCCTGGAGACGCTGTGGTGCCTGACGCGGCGGGCCGTGTGGGCGCGGCAGGCAAGCCCGTGACGGGCGTGCCCGTGGGCGGCGGGCCCAGTGGCTCCAGCTGGCACACGGACACCTCGCCTGGCACCTACCCCAACCCCAATGCGCCGAGCAGCGGGCAGGGCCGGCCGCCTGCAGTTTGAGCGCAGCCGCGCGCCTCCACGCGCCGGGGCGTGTCGGGCGAGCCGGCCGTGCGTACGGTGCGCGCCACCCTGCGCGCGCCCGGCCGCCGCTGCCGGCGTGGCGCGACATGCAGGCGCCTCGCTGCACCTCGGGGCCAAGGCCGCGCGTGACCTGTAAGGTGCTCGCGGGGAGGGCGCGCAGCGCCGGTGCTCTGCCCGGGCTGATGCAGCGGGCCTGGACAGAGTCGAGGTGCTGCTTGTGGGCCCTGGGCAGGACGCGTCACATGCGTGTCGGCGGGCGTGCCTGTGCCCGATCGCACCTGCGCCAGTGTTGGGCCTGTGCTCCGCGCCTGGTGGTGTCTTCCCGGTCAGGGCATGCCCGTCTGGGGCTGGTGCGTCCGCCTGTGTGGGCCAGCGCTGTGTCTGCATCCCAGATCTTTAATTAATTTGGTAGTCTTTTTCCGCACTGATTGTTTCGGGACACGGGTGAGCTGCCCTGCTGCTGAGCCCAGCAGCTTGTGCAGATGCTGACATGAGCCTCTGGCGGCCTGCTGTGCACCTGGTAGGCGCCGTGCGCAAGATGCGCCTCACGGCGCGTGCAAGCCGGCGCGTGCTGCCTGCTGTGTATGGCATATTTTGGCTGCAGGGGTGTTCTTTTCCGGAAGGACAGTTTGCTTGAGGTTGTGAAACAGGCGTGCCTCATGTCCCTCTTGCAAGAGCTACTAAGGTATGAGCTCTAATGTCTGTGACTGAAGTGCTGAAGTATCTGCAAGTGTTTAGCAACAAACAAGGTCTCCCGGAACGCCCTGCCTGAGCTATGGGCAGGGCAGGCACGGCCGACCATGCGCGCCTGGCATGTAATAATTGTCTGCGTCCATGATGCCTCGTGCCGGAGGCACGGTGCAGCCCCTGCTGTGTGCATACCCTGGCGTGTGATGCACACAGGAGCACCGTGCACTTGCACATGCCAGCTTTGCCAGACAGCGCGCGACTTACTTGGAACATGCTGGTGGAGCCTTCACATGCAGTGTATCCGTGCTGTGTCACTGTGCAGGTATGCAGTCGGGTGTGCCAGTTTGTCATGCCAGGCAGTGCGATTTGCTGTGCATTAAGATCACGACCGGGCCTGAGGGCAGTGTGGCAGCGAGAGAGTATGCGGCATGGACAGCCGGTGGCTTTATATTGCACTGGCCAGCATACCTGACCAGCGGTGGAGCAAGGTGCTCTGACCAGCACGAAGTTGACAGAGGCGGAGGCAGTTGAGATGCAAGAGGACACACTACAAAAGCTATCTCAGATGCAATGATCGTCAAGCAATGCGATTAGCACATGCATTCACCAATACGGCCCGGAGAGCCTCAGTACGGACAGCCACACCAAGCAGACACCTCGCAGTTCGGGCGGCGAGCGAGCACCGCGTTTCTACCCGTCGCCACTCAAAAGCAGCGCGGACGAGCAGCAGGCAAGCACCCAGCCGCTGTGACACAGAATCAGGCGGACAGCATCTAGCATGCTAGCACTGCCAATACAGGCGGCAAGGGCCTGTGGCGGCCGCCCCAGGCAGGGCGTCGCCAAGGCGTGTACACGGAGCAGTCGCCTTTACGACAGCCCACAAAGGCTGGCCAGCGCAAAGCGCGGCATAGAGCCAGAGCAACGCCCCGCAGACCTCGCGCGGCAGCAGCCAGTCCCAAACGCCCCGGGCTCACTTTTTTGCGGCGGCCTTCTTTGCGCTCAGCGTGGTCCCCAGCGCGCGCGAAAGCTTGGAGAGGATCTGCGGCGCGGGTATCGCCTTGCCGCTCTCATACTCCTGGATGACATTCGGCTTCTCGTTGATGACCTGTGCCAGCTGCGCCTGCGTGAGCTTCTTCGCCAGGCGCGCCGCCATGATCTGCTTCTTCAGCTCGCTCGGCACCCTGCGGCGCGCGTGCATACTGGTGTAAGGCAACTGCACGCTCACGCAGCCAGCAACGCCACTGTGCCTGCCAGCGGCCAGCACGCAGCCAGACAAGCGGCTCGGCTGGCCTGCAAGACCAAGACACCGCCGCCACCTCCCAAGCTCGCCGAGCACTTGCGGCCTCAGCGCAAGTGCAAGACTCAAGTGCACAAGGCTCGGGCTGCTGGCAAGGAGGCACAGCCGGGCGCCACAAGCACTCTGGCGCCTTCTGCCAAGCGCGGTGTGGCAGCGCACCGGTCGTGGTGCAGCTCCTCGGTCTCTCTATCCAACTTGGCGGCATCCTTTGGCGCGCCTGTCGCGGCCTTGTTGCTGCCGGCCGCAAATTTTTTCTGGGTCTCCACCTCTGCGCCGCTTCTGACTGCTGCCGCAACGGCAGACTTGTCCTTTGCAGCGCCGGCGGTCGGCGCGCGCTTCCTGATGACCACCGTGTCCCAGTCCTGCCTGTCCCCCATATTCATCTTGGCGGAGGTGGCGTGCACGAGGCGCAGTAAGGGAGCAGGCGACGGCTGAGGAGGAGGCGAGCTTGCACAGCAGCGGATTGGGTGTGCTGAGCAATGAAGTGTGCGGGGAAGGAGGTCAGGCCAGAAGCACATCTCCGTGTTCCGCCGCCAACACCCTGCGCCCTAGCGGTGGACAGCGGCGTGGGTTTTTTTGGTTGTGTATCATGCAGGACGCATGTTGACTGACGCCAAGGCATGCTCACCTGCCCGACAAGGGGGCGTCGACGATCACGGCTGTCCCCTTGGTTTTTAACATCTGGACATTGAGTTTCGCCTCGGCCAACACACGATGTCAATGCGTAGTGCTCCTTTGCGCGGGACTGATGCGCGGGCCGCGTAGAGCAAGAAGCGCGCAGAGACACAGTGTACAGTGTCGCACTTATATGTCACAGGGCACACCTGCGGGCAAATGCACAACCGCAGTGGAGCCAAGCAGAGGTTTACAGTCTCACGCTCACCACCAGGCTGCGGTCTGGCTCTGGCATGACAGGATAGATTTGCGGGAGATCCATCGATGGCGTTTGCAAAGCGCCAAAGCGTGCCCCAAAAAAGCATGGCTGCTCACCACAACAGCCTGGCTGGTCACCGAGGGCACAGCATAACCTGTGTGAACAGCCCAGAGCTCATGTACGGCGGCCAGGAGGTGGCCCTGCCCAGTCATGCATCCATTTTTTTTCAACCTGCAAACAAATGCTGCAAGAGCAGCCCTGGGAAAAAGTTGTTATTACAACTTGTCACTTCAAGGCAAACAGCATTGTGTATCTGCATTTCAGCACTTCATCCCCGTACGGCAGCCGATCATGTGGAGTACTTCTGTACTTCAAGGCACTGCTATGCGCGTTGCGGCTAGCTGCAATGCGTGCATGCATGCCTACCCAAATTGAAGCACCGCTGCTGCCAGCCTGGCATGCTGCCCGGGGTGTCTCACTTCGTTGGTACTTGCCAACTTCAGGTGCCGCAAGCCAAAACGAGCAGTTTTTGCAAGGAAAAGCAGCAAGGCCGCCCAGCGCAGTGACAGCTAAATTCCTTGCATGAGGGCAGGTGCCCATTGCCACACATGAGCTCGGGAGCTTGGCATCATAGGGTTACTGCTTGGCCCGCGACCCGGCCACAGGGCTATGAAGATGCAAACGGCGCGTGCTGCACCAGGGCCCTGTGGGGCCCCATGGGCATCCACCAGACAAGGGCCCAGCGTTCGCGGCGGGCAGCCCTCCCATGCATCACACGTAGCTGCTTAAGCAGAGGCGCCCTGTCTCCCAGAACAGTCTGCACAGCGTCCCCTGTCGCGCCGTCGTCGGGGCCGGTGCCAGAGCTGATCGCCGGTGCGTTGGCGGCCGTCGAGGCGCCGAGGTGCTGCGGAGCTGCTCAGCAGCTCTTCCTGCATCTGCTGTTCCGACACTTTGCTCCAGAAGCGAACTGGGTGTAACCGCCGACGTCGTTGGTGCAGCACAGCATTTGGCCACCGGGGCCTGCACAGGCCGCACAGCTCTCAGGCGGCTTCGAACACAATAAGCCGACCAGTGCAACCGGCGTGGGCCAGACAAAGACACACTGCCACAACTTGCCCTGTGTGGCGTCCGTCGCCAAGGCAAGGGCTAGTGCCTCGGTTCCAAACAAGACAGCATGAAGACAGGGCAGGATCATTTGGGAACCATGCAATGCTGCCCAAGCATGATGCTGGCACTGGTGGCAGGCTACCGCAGGTCAACCGCAACCAGCGTCTATTTGAAACCTGGGCATGGGAGCGCACAGGCGCCGGCCGCCGCTTGGTTCCGGACACCGGTGCAAGCTTGGGAGTTGGGAGCGGTACGGCAGGGGTTGCCTGCGCAGCGGCAACGTCACAACGCCGATCTCAGCCGGAGAGCGCTTGCAACGCTATCCTGACAACCCAAAAGCGCTTGCAGCCTGAGAAGGCCCTGAAGAGGTGCTGGCCCAAGCGCAGGGGCACAGCGCTGCAGCAGAGTGCACTGCAAGGGCTGTCTACAGCGGCGGTGCGCCTCTGGCCAGGCGTTTCGCACTCACTCGGAGGCGGTCCCGTCGGTCGAACTTGTGGCCTGAGCGGTGGCTTGTACGGTGTCTTGTTCTGGACTGGGGTTCGCGCATTCGTCGACGGGGGTCGGTCGCCATGCAATGTGTTGACGGCTGAGCAGATGACGCCCGCGCACTTCAGCTTGCGACCTGCGTGCGATCGCAGAGCGCTGATCGTCAGCACAACCTTGACACAGCTTGACATAGAGCAGCCTTAATCAGCACACGTGGTTCAACTCGTGGGTTGAAGCAGAGGCGATGTGATCTGGTGCGCGTCAAAGCTCTCCCGCCACGGGCAGCTTGATCGGATCGGGTGCGCCTTGATCGGATCGGGTGCGCCGGGCTCACCTGTGAGCTCGGGCCCAGTGCGCGCAGCGTTGCCGGTGTGCAGAGTCACGAGGACGAGTGCGATCAGGGGCAGCACCGACACAGCCATGGTTGCTAGCAGGGAGCCAGGAACAGGCGCTGTGAGCAGAATGTGTGGGCAGATTGGAGAACAACGTTATCTATGTATGACGCAGGTAGATGGCAAGGACCCATCTAGGGTGTCTGCGCTATAGTCAACTGCTGTATGTGTGTCGAATGTTGTTCAGGCCCTGAACTTCAGGGTGTCGCTTACTTTGACATGGCATATGAGGCAGCACCCATTGCGCTTCTATATTTCATCAACAGCTGATAGATCAACAGCTTTAGACATTCCTTGCTTAGGTTGTTTTCTGCCGAAGGTGTAATAAGTATTCTTTCCAAACAAAGACCATCTGCTGTCTTCAGTGACCGGCCATCAGGGCTCTTTAGCAGCATCAGAGGTCGCACAGCTGCCTGGCGGGAGCTGAGCCCCTGGCTGTACTCTGGGCGTCGGGGGTACAGGAGCGCCTGCGCTGATGAGCCTGAGCTGCAGCAGACCAGGACAATGTCAGGGAGTGCAGGGACGTCGTGACGCTGGTCGGGCTGCTACAGCGCCCGGCGACTCCGCTGCTGCGAATGAGCAGGCTGCCAGCGTGCCTGCAGTGCACTTACGCGCTGCACACGCACCGATATCGTGCGCCAGTGAGTGACAGGCACACAGCAGCGGTATGGGCACAGAACGCCAAGGCCTTCCTTCTCTGGCACGTGCGGCACGTCTTGTGATTCTGCACTCCTGCGTTGTACAGACGCACAAGCACCTGTCAAAGACCCTGCTTGCGCTCGGGCACGCGCACAGGAAGGCCAGGCATCCAGCGGAGCAGTGAACGCACTGCAGGGCAGTGTGCTCTGCCGCGGAGCTGTCCGCAGCGCGCCCAGGGCCGCATCCAGCGCCAGCGGCTTGAGCCGACTCTTGAGCGCGCTTCTGGACGGTCCCTCGCAGGCGCCTGAGCGAGGCTGCAAACATCAGCATGCCAGAGCAGGTATGTTGTCATCAAGGAACCAACTTGATACCACAAGCACTACCACCAGGACACCACCAGGAAAGCTCCTGTCACATGTGTCAAGGACTTGGGGCGCATCGCGTGCACGGAAAGCGTCGGTGCTACATACCCAGGCGAGCGCCTGCGCGACACGCAAGGTGACGCGCTCTGTGCAAGGGTGCCCACCATGTGACTGCGGGAGAGGCAGTCACCTGCTCCACGCCGCGCACCAGCGTGCACGCAGCAGCGCGCGGCGCGCGCGCGACAGGCGACCGTCGCTGTCAGGCACGCGCTTGCAGGCGCTGGCACGCGCCCCTGTGGCCCGCGCGCCAGGCCGCCTTCTGGCACGCGGCCGAGCAGTAGCGCGCGATGTTGCAGCCGGAGCACAGCTGCGTCTGCAGGCCCGCCTCCGACGCGCCGGCCAGGTTGCCGCACCTGCGCGCGCATGCGCGCTGGTCAGCCTTCGACGTGCGCGCGAGCGGGCGGCGCCGGCGACGGGCGCGGCGCGCACCCCGACCACCAGCAGCCCATGGGGCGCAGCGAGGGCATGTCCAGGCGCAAGTCTTCCGGGCTGGCCTGCGACGGGCCATCGGCCGCGGTGCTTGTCGCGAGGTCGGCCTCAAAGCGCGCGATGGCGGCCGCCATGGCGGCCAGCCGGCGCTGCAAAGCAGTGCTGCTTGGCTCTGCCAGCGCTGGCACGTCCAGCTGCAGGGCGGCCTGCCGCCACACCCGCACAGCGTCAGCAGGGCAGCGCCTGCCTGCGCGAGGCATGGGCAAGGGTGCTGCGGGGCGCGCGCACACCATGGCCGGCCAGTGGCCCCTGGCGGCGCGCAGCACGCCGTCCATGCGGCACGCTACGAGCGCCGCCCTGACCTCGCGCTCGGGCTCGGGTGCGGCACACGCGTTCACGGAGCGCCGCGCCAGGCGCAGGGCTTCGCCCAGCGCCCCGGCGCGCACGAGCGCCGCGGCCAGCGCGCGTGACGTGCCGAGCAGGCCCGTGAGCCCGTCCAGTGCCGCTGCCACCCGCGCCTCTGCCGCCAGGGCTGGGGCATCGCACGAGCTGCCTGCACGCGGGCAGCCTTTGCCGTCGTCGCCGACCGCTCGGCAGCATGTTGCACGCTCGCCCAGCAGTGCCGTAACTTCGCATGGGCGCGCCGCGCCGGCGCCGCCGTCTGCACCCAGCATGCAGGCCCGCATGGGGCGCTTGTCGTCACAGCCAGGCGCGCTCGCGCGCCTTCTGCAGGCCCCCGGCGGGCGCCGCCTGCAGCCGTTGCAGGCGCGACCGGGGCCACATGTGTTTGTCGCTTTTTGCGTGCACGCATGCATCGCATGCGCTAGTATTCGGTGCGGCGCTCGCAGGAGGCATCAATACACGCGGTCATCTGGCAGCGCCCTAGCCCACTGGTACGGCGCGTGGAGGCGCGCACAGCGGTCGGCCAGCGTGCGCAGCGCCTGCACAACGAAGGGCACCACGTCCGCGCACGCCAGCACGAACGCCTTGCACACGCCGGTGGTGTAGCCCCAACAAGCCGGCTGCAGGCGCCCTGCGCCCGCACGGACGCGCGCGCTCGGTCCTGGCAGCCCACGCCACGGCGCAGCCACTGCCCTCAGCGGCGGTGGGGGGTCGCGCGCGCACCACCACCTCTGCGAGAAACTCCGACACCGGGTCATCGCTGCTTGACGGGCTGGGGCTCTGGGGCTCCAGCGCGCGCACGCGCTCCGGCGGCAGGAGCAGCAGGGGCAGCAGGTGCGCGGTCGCGCACGGCAGCAGCTGCAGCAGCGGCAGGACATCCGCGCGCGAGGCCGGCCCCGTGCGCAGCAGGCGCGGGACGGAGATCATGAGCGCATCCTGCGCCGCGCGGCGCGCGGCCGCTCATGGGCAGGCGCCCCGAACCAGCGCCCCTCACATGCACATTTACCCTCAGCCTATCATGCACGTCGTCCCGCCTCCGGCTGCCTCACAGCGGGCTGCGATGTTGCAGCAGGCGGCGCGCCGCACCGAGAGCCCTGCGCGCCAGGCGGCGCCCGGCGCGAGCACGCTCGCGAGCAGCTTGGCCAGCGTCGCGAGCAGCGCCTTTGCGGCCGGCGCGACGGCGTCGCCGGGGCCCGCCGCCAGCAGTAGCGCCACCGCGTGCTGCACCGCCTGCACGCCGGCGGCCGCGCAGAGGCTCAAGGGCTGCCACGCCTGCATGCCCAGCGCTGCCCCAGCCCCGGCAGCCATGCAGCGACGCGGACGGACAGCGTGCGCAGCCGCCCGGCGCGGCACTGTCCTGGCACAACCGTCGCAGCACAACAACAGGGTGACGCCGCGAGCGCGCCTGCGCGGCACACTCGGCGGCGCCGGGCCCCGCTGAGACGGCCGGAGCGTCCGGCGCGCGCCTCAGCGCCGCCTCCACCGCCGCCAGGGCGGTCGGCAGCAGGCCCGCGCGCAGCTCGGCGTCGCTGTTAAGGACCCCTTCGTCGACCTGCGCACGCGACAGACGACGCTGCGATGGCCGCACGATGAGGGCCGCTCAGAAAGCCCTCCGCTATACTGCCTCCGCGGACTGCGGCGCTGCCTGACACAGCGGCACGTGCACCGCTGGAGCGTTGCGGCCACACCGGCAGCGAATGCCGTGCGCCTCCGGCATGCGTGCGCGGCCCCAGCCGGGGCCGCACCAGGAGCGACAAGGGCAACCGGCAGCGCACGAGGTCCTTGAAAGTGTCGTACAGCAGCTGTGGCAAGGTGCTGCCCAGCGACGCATCGGTATATTCGCTCAACTCGCTCGCTCCCTGCGCCCCAGCGGGTGCCGTCATGCGTGCGGCCTCCACCGGGGACAGGCTCGCAGCCTGGCGCCGATGCCCCGCGCCTCTGCTGCGGGGCATCGCACAGGCCGCGCCGCCCCTGGTGACTGCTTCTGAAACGCCGCGGCACAGCGAGCCCTGCCCGGCGCGGGGCACCATGCTGCAAGACGGGCGTCGGCCTGCCCCTGCACGCACGACCGCCGGGCATGCAGGCTGGCGGCCAGCGCGGTGAACGGCCCCGCCTCGCTGCCGCCTGCACCAGCGTCCGCCGGGCGCCGCGGCCCTCATGCGCGCACCGGTCTGGCAATGCGCTGCGAGGTCCACTGCAGCACGGCGTACAGGTGCCGCAGGCCGCGCACTCGCTCCCCGCTGGGCACGCGCTTGCACAGCTCCTTGGAGCTCAGCATCTTGCCCAGCGCTACGGCGCATGCGCACGCGACCGCGTTCGGGACCCGCCGCCGGCCTGCGGCGAGCGGTGCCGCCCTGAGCTGCGCCGACCGCGCTGAGGCGCCGCGCAGCACAGCAACCGCGCCCCGGGCAAGCCATGGCTGGCGTGTTTCACGGTAGCGCGGGAGCCCGGCCCTGCGCTGCACCGCGCGAGCAGCGCGAGAAGGGGGCGTGGCGCGGCGCGCACCGCGCTTCCACAGCTGCAGGCAGTGCAGCAGCAGCGGGGCCGCGCGGGCGACCAGCAGCGCCCGCACCCGCTGCTCCGCCGCCGCGGCGGGCCGGCGCGCGCCGGCCTCGCGCGCGGCAGCGTGCGCCTGGACCGCGCAGCTCACCGTGTGCAGGGTCGCCGCGCCGGCGCAGAGGTCAAAGCCGTCGGACTCGCCTGCGGGCAGTGCGGGCGCTCGCGAGCGCGCGCGCCCCTGCGGCAGCCCAGCGCGCTGCGTGCGCGGGACGTCGCGCGCGCACCGCAGCCCCCGAGCAGCCCCTGCTCCAGGACGCTGATCAGCAGGTCGCCGCCGGAGGCGCTGCAGAACGCTTCCAGGTACGCGGCGTGCGCGTCGGCGGGCTCGC
>JAABUY010002099.1_pt1 | contig 24584 bp, 30 predicted proteins | sample 5560271 | NCBI WGS metagenome assembly JAABUY01 (sample SAMN10711886, study PRJNA513374) | rock metagenome | isolation source: Antarctica rocks | place: Antarctica: Victoria Land, University Valley | reverse complement strand
GATTCTTGATGTCTGCCATGGCAATTTTGTCAATGTAAATCACAATTCTTGGAACGATATCACTCACGATTAGCTTGCCAAGCAATAATGGGAACGAGAATCTTACGGGACTGCTGCGAGGAGTATCCAAGCAGACTAGATACTTGTCTAGATTCAGATAGACAGCAGGTTTGATAGAACATGAAGTAACTGCCAAATCCGCTGCGGGTTCGGAGTTAAGAGGCCAGACGCCTGCGATCTACTAGTGGCTATGACTATGTTCCAATGAGCCGCGCCTTTTCGTGGGATTAGTCATATAAGCGGCGACAATTGGCGGACAAAACACTTGGCTTGTCATCATCATGACATGATCAAAGCCATGGCTCCTCTACAGCCAACTTGTCTCTGGCAAATGCCATCATGTCGGACTTTAGAGCTCGTTTAGAAACCGTTTCTCAAGGACCCGAATATTACATCTCCCAACAATCACTGCGGGCTAAGGACGACTTGATTGAAGACTTACAGGGTCAGATAGTAAAGTTGAATCAAGAGTTGAAGATCATAAAATTGGACAAGGTGCTGCAACGGGATGAGATATATGCCCTCAAGGCTGAAGCTCGGTCTTATCAGGAAGAGCTAGGAAAATCAAAAATCAAAGCCCAGGATTTAGAAACGAAGAGCCTGCAAGAAACTCCAGCTAATGATATCGGGAAAGAAGTCAGGATCAGATACCTTGAGCGCCATCGCCAAACGATGGGGAAATCAATCGGCAAAGTTGGCTATGACCATATCAAGTCCGGAGATCGCGCAGCTCACCGCGGGAGACCGCTTGTGGATACTTGGCTGTACCAGACCCGACAGATGTCCGACCAGAACGTCTACAAAGACTTATATAGGATTACTCCAGGGGAAATGTGGCAATGGAGAGATATTCCTGAGGTAGTTGAAATCTCTGGGTTCCATGCTTCTTTACAGGGTGAATACAAGCTATCAAACAGATTCCGGGCTCTCTTTGATCAATTTCTCAACGCTACTGCGACGTATTAGTCTCCGACAGAGCTTCAAATGGCATTCGCAGAGGACAAGGTTTTGCAGTACAAGCAAAACCAATTGCAAGACTGCTATGATGGAGTTATTGCTGCAAACGCTTCTGGATCGCGCACTACAGCTCTATAGCTCTCTGCCGTTCTTACAAGTTCACGAAGAGCACGAATGAGTCACTGCCACGCAAGATTGTCCCGAGTTGATCCGAATGTCCGGTGGAAGTCGAAAACGAAAGACATGATAAGAGAATGGTATACGGGAGCCAGTTGCAGCGAATTACTCAGCTGAAGTATAGAACACAACTAAATGCAATCATGGGTAGAGGCACGATGGGAGCCATTGAAGGAGTTGAGAAAAGAATTGACGAGGGAAGGGAACGGGAAAGGGAACTGAGGGGAAAATGGGCGGAGGCGGAGAGGAGGGCTGAAGACCGGGAGGAGAGATGAGTGAGAAGCGGTGAGGTGCAAAAGGAGGGAGGACAGACTGGGAGTTTTGGCGTAGGAAGGAAGACGCCTTTGGGGGCGATGTATCAGGTTATGTTCAAGCGGGGGTTGGTTAGGAGATGGAAATTCCCTGATTCTCTTACACTTAGATTTCAGCAGCCTCGCCTTTATAATACCTACCACGATGTTTTCGATCTATCCAGTCAGAAGTTATCGCTACCCACCAACATTCTCGAACCTTCTTGCTGCACCTCATCTTTCCGCACAGCATCCACTCTTCTCTCCCAGCATCCATTTCTTGTTCCCAGCATCACTTTTGGCTACTCAGCTCCAATTCTGGATCCTCCAGCTCCACTGGCATCCCCAAGATACCTTAGCTCAGGAGGATCCACTTCTGATTCGACAAGCTAAAGAGGATGTCACAGACAGAAGGGAAACAGGATGAGAGCAAGTCGATTCTATATGATTTTGCGCAAAATATCAAGCGCACAGCTTTGAAAGACGACTTCGTCATACGGTGTAATGGATCCATCTGTAACGTATGTGAAATTGAGAGATCAACGCAGTATTGCTGATTTGTGGTTCTTGGGCTTTGCACTTTAAATGATCTAAGACTCAGTAATCGCCGTATCCAGGGTTGTAGAAGCTACCATGCTCTGCTCCCATGTGACCATATGTATCCGATCCTTGTGCAAAAACCCTCATACATACCCAGCAGATATGTGCTTCACAGCCTTTGCACTCCATATGATTGCAGCCTTCTGACTTTTGGATCGTGCACGCACACTTTGGGCAATCTCTTGCATCGTTCTCTTTCTTCTATTGCGCGAACTCGACGTCGCCGAGTCTGGCGCTCTTGTACTGGTCCCACGCGAGGCCTTCATGGCTTACGGCACCACACTTGGTGCAGATTGAGGTGAGGCACGTAGAACAGGTAAAGATCTTGCCATCGTCTGACACCTCGTACAGCTGATTGCAATCGGCGGTTGGACAGTACTGATAGCGGCCAGGATGCTTGCGGACGTGATGCGTGAAGGAATTCTCGAGCAGTTTTTCAAATTGATCTCGAATCAAAGCAGTTTCGAGCTCGGTGAACGAGATGGCGGCTTGACAGCCCATGCATCTAATTGGGATACCGTTGTCTTCACCAGCGGAGAGCCACTGGTTTTGAAAACATTCTCTGTCGTACACGTGCCCGCATGGAGTCGTGTATCTGTCCGTGACATCCTCCCAACAGACAGGGCAGTGGAGATTCTCTTCGACCGGTGCGTTGGAACCACTCGCTTGACTGGACTCTTCCTGGATGATGGCTTTTGCCCAATCGGCATCTTGAGACGATCCATGGATGGTAATTGTTCTCAGGCTCGTCGTGACATTGAGACAAGTAACGGCCTTCCCAAGCTTTTCAACAATCCTATGATACCTGGCTTGAAGTGCTGCTAGAGGCACCTTGCCATCCAGATCGATGCTAAAAGTCGAGACTGGATCTTCAAGCGCAATTAATCAAATTGATAGGTGGGGCGGAACAGATCCGCTCTGATGACAACACGTGGCTTCTGCTCCGATTTCGAGATTAATTTCAGCAATATAACCTGAGGTAGTCAGGAGTTCCCTTGACTCATGGAGGTGAAGGTGTCTTTGTCTTCGACAGGGCCTATTGGCTTCCTTGATATTCCGTTGGAAACAGTGCCGAAGCTGATCTTAGGAGGGAACATAGCGAGACTTATGTATATTAGAATGACCTCCTACCATTCCATGCCGGAGGTACCGCACTTTCCTATGGTGATTGGGCAGCATGCCTATCATTAGTTCGGAGACTCTCGCCCAAGGCAGTGGGTCGTCACCGCTTAAGCCAGGAGACACGGTTTCCATATTCTTTGCAGGCACACTTGACGACCCTGTCGGTCCCAAAACTAGATTCTTACGTGGTGATTGGTTGAAGCATAAGATTCGCACTGAAAATCTATCGATTACAGGTATGAAACCGACGCGTTAATAACTTGTTCACGACTAATCCAGATTGCAGATGAAGCCCTAATCGGAAGGTCCAGAGGTGAATGTGTGAAAGTCACATCGTAAAGAACAATACCTGTCTACTGGAACAGTAGAATTGGTTAACCAAGCACTCTAGCTCATCGATTCGAATTCGGGATGAAGGTCCGTGTTTCTGGTACAATGGAAGGCCCTTTCTAGTAGAGGTAGACTAAGCAATTATAGCTTATTTCAGGTATTGGGGCGTGGCAAGACACACATCAGTCAACCTATATTACGTTAACGAATGCAGCAAGAAAGAGAAATCGTGTCAAAATGTCAAGACTTTACGATGTCTCGTTGGGAGCATATTTTCAGGAAGGATTCGGGAAGGTATATCGTTCATCATACATTAGCTCCGAACTGGCTAATGGGTGGTTTTTCACAGCTCCACACAACCAAGTACTTCTATCTTGAGACCAAACCTGACCTCTTCCAAGACGTCTCTATCATCAACTGTAAATAGTACAATTCCTGAAGGTCGTGTCTTCTGCGATGTTCCTGTCTGTTCGAACAGGAAACGGCGATTGGATCGGACGGACAGAGGAAAGAGTGCACCGTCCTCTTTACAACATGAAAGAGATCACGGGTGCCATAGTGCTAAGCGCTATAGGCATGACTAAGAAACGAGGTCGGGCTTCCCATGATCATTTGAGCTGATTCATAGACACGAGCAAGCAATGATTCCACCCCCAATCCTGTTGTCCTCAAAACCCTTGCTCTTTCAACCATTCCCCTTTCTTCGTGCGCTCTCAAGTGCTGATGCCATATCGAAGAATCCTGTTCCATGGCGCAATTCGAGCATCGCAGTCCGTGGAGTAATTCAAAACCCAAGAAAAGAGTGAGACTCATCTTGCATTAATTGTAGCCTCGGCTCCTTCTCCCGAGTAAAGTCGGCCCATATATCTCCTAGTACAGCTATTGAATACTTTTTCTTAGCTCCCGCCTCTGGCCCACAAAACCATATCCCAATGGTGAATACTTTCTCGATTAGAAGTAACTATCACCTTCTAGGGAACCAAATTCTCCGTGCCCCGTTGGTATTTCCTCAAGAGTTGTAAGAGTGGCTAGGTGGGATCTTCCTCCTGTATTAGCACGCCTACTTTCTCTGCCAAATACCTTGGCCAGTACATCGCGTAAAATCTATTTATAGCCATATTCTGTAATCTTTGGATCTTCGCCAACAAGGCGTCTGTTGGAACGAGGACGTAAATGATGGGTGAGATTGGGGAGGGGTTGTAGGTTGCGGCGTTGGTCTGGTGCGCGCGATGACCTCGTATAGCTTGGCCCATATCTTCTGATCGTCCTCCCCGGCAACTGCAGCATGTAGCAACCCGGCGATGAAATTGATATTGATTTGGTGAGGGTCGAGAGCTGTATGCGTATTAGTGCACGTGGCATTATAGAGATAGACCTATGTGTCGGAGAGAAGCCTACCATCTTCCGTGGGCAGGTATGGTGGCTGTGGAGAGTGAAAGTCCGCCGTGCGTGACATCGACCTGTGTGATGCCGACACCCGTAATGGAAGGAGTCTCGTTTTACTGGCGGAGGATGTAGTGAACGATCTGTGAATAGGAGAGAGGTAGAGCTTTGTCCGCGCGTTGTGCCCATTTTGACGTGCTGCGAATCATGTGTCTTTGATGCCCTGTTGGATCAGGCTATGGGGCCACAAAATACGTGTTGAAAACGGGGCATTGACAAGGATGGCTTGCCCCATTTCGCTCTTAACTTATCCGTCACCTACTTCGAGGATGTTGATCTGTGAAGATAGTTCTACCCAGAGATTATTGGGGTGGAAAGGTTAGTAAGCAAAAGAATATTCCCACCAGTCCGGATGAACGACGTCGTACTTGAATGCTTCCACTCAAAGTGATTTCACCGTGCTATACACTCGTATCATGGATCACTGCCGGAGCGAAATAGCGTATGGATCCTGACTACCCAAGTTTGGCTTGTATGACTACTTGAATTGCCCCTCAGCTTACCTGGGCTTGAGAAATGGAACCACCGAATGAGCTGGACTTTTATGGAATTCTTAAGGTAGGACGAGACGCCAGCATTACAGACATAAAACGCGCTTTCAAAAAGCTCGCGCTCCTGTATCACCCTGATAAACTTGGAGGCAGAGCGGCGAAAGCTCTGGTAGATGCCGGAGAGAATTTCCGCAAGGTAAGAGGACATGTTTTTACTCTTTTAGAATGGTGGAGCTCTCCCCAATTTTACAATTGACCGAAGAGACTTCTTCTTACTAAGTCTATTTTAAGATAAGGGAAGCCCAGGAAACGCTTTGCGATGATCACCAGCGGTGTTGCTATGACAGAAAATACGCTTCGATACAGTCACAATGGAAACAGTACGAAGAGACGCAGAGAGTGCAGCGAGTCAGAGAGGAGCAAGAGAGGGCGGAGAAGGAGAGACAACAGAAGAAAGCTGCCGAGGAACTGGCAGAACGTAGGTTGCAAGAAGCGGCAAGGGAACGACTAGCTGAACAATTGAAGGAGATAGAGGAAAAGAGGAGAAAAGCAGAGCAAAGAACGCATGAAGTAGCGAGAAGAGCACGAGAGGCACAAGAGAGGGCGGCAACGGAGCGGTTAGCCCAACACTTGAGAACGGTAATGGAGAAGGAGGCGATGGCAGAAAAAAGGTCACAAGAAGCGGCGAGTAGGGCCAGAGAGGCGCAGCAACACGCGGCAACAGAACGACTAGCTCAACAGTTGGCGGAGGAAGAAGAGATGGCTAGAAGGATGACGATAGAAAAGAGAGACGAAGCCGTACGACGGCGGTGGGCAGAGATGAGAGAAAAGTTAGAGGGAGGAAGTGAGAGGGTGAGCAATTGCAACGCTGGTTCACGCAATTGCACTCACAACGCTGATAAAATTTGGTGGTCAAGAAAAAATGGACGAGGGCAATGTCACTTCTGTAACTGGGTGTGCCTTAAGTATACATTTCGATGTCCCCATTGTAGTGTTATGGCTTGCGTACCCTGCAAAAAGCAGCAGACAACTTGAGACCTCAATTACTCTTCAGTTACTGGGAATGAGCCTCAAGTGCTAGATCTTGATCCCTGTCTGAATCCAGAGACCTTTCGGCCCCCAGTGGTGACGGTTGACGGAAAGCCAAAAGTCATCAGATGCAGCGGCAACGGCATCACCCACTCAACGCTTCGAGGCCTACACTTGCGGACACCTGCTGCCGACCTCAATCTGCCAAAGTTCTCCCCGAAACAAGTCAAGATGTTGGAGAAACATAAGGGAACAAGTGTCTTGAAGGTTTCGGCACGTAGCCAAGTGATGTGCTGTAAGATGGCCCATAATCAGCGGTATCGATTGAAAGCTTCGCTGCCTCCGACGAATATCAGCTGCCGGGTTCGATCCTCCACTGCGCATACCAAGGCTCTGTGGAGTTGTCGGGTCAGGGAATAATAATGTCTTAGGGATTCTCCTAACCAACATCACGCCGGTGTTTCGGCGTTGCAGTACAATTCTTGTACTTCTGAGTGGTGACCCAACATTCACACATTCTGACGCGAAGAATCAGCTTATATTGTAAGATCATGAATAGCCAGGACAGGAAAACTTACTTTGCTCGGCCGTGATTGGGTTGATTGGATAGATAAAGTGAGTTCCGTTCGATTCCTGGCGAATGCTGGATGTCTGATGAAATATAAGACGTATAAGGAGGATTATATGCACCCTTTTCATTGCTTCTGCCTGCGACTTGCAGCAACAGAATGAGTCATATTTCCTCCCTTATCTACCGGGCTGCTGCATCAAGGTAACCATGGCTGCCTATCAACGATTGACAATTTGTTGCATCTCCCCTTAGTAACGATCTAGTACTTCATCTTTCATTCGAGCATGGTGGGATGGTGTGGTCTAAAGTGAGACCGGTCTCGGCAGAAAAGTAGATAAGGGGCTGCATTTGAGGCTGAGGGAGATCCCTGAAAACGATCCTTGAACGATCGAAAGCGGGGTGGCGGGGTAGCACAGCCATTCGAAAGTCTTGCTTGGACCAAGTTGCAAGCACTCTTTGCTTTGAAAAAGGGAGTTCGGACCTATCGTTGTCAGGATATAGTATCAGTTAAAGTACAATGCCCGCGACACGGATTTCCTCACGGCAACATTTATCCCAGGTGCGCTCTCCGCAAGACACGACTCAGAACAGCAGTAAGATGCTGGCTGGCTGTATCTTTTGGTTACTCAAGAAAGACCAAACGGATCAACACGTTGTCATAGGTTCATATATCGATGACGGTTGCTTCAACTACCCTGTTGTGGCTCTGTCCGTCGATCTGGAAGAGCGAACTGCTACTGTGCTCATTGTCAGCAGCATTCTTATCTAAAGATTCCTGAATAGCCTTTTACATTCTCAGCTAACATCAAAAGCTCACTTCCTTAGATGGCCGAGACCTTGTAGAGAGGCATCCATAGAGCTATCGCGTCCGCAGCCACCACCTCCCTATCTTTCCCAGCGCTGCTCACCCTGATAACAGCCTCCAGTTATTCCTCGACGATAACATCCAGCTTCGCAGGAATTCTTATATCAATACCGAGGTTCAAATTCTCGTCAATTTGGCGTTCTTAATTCCATACAATCGCTCCGGCAAAGAGTACAAACTCAAGCAAGAATCCTACCAGATCTTAGCCACATACATCAACTTCACTCCTCGAACTTGCCTGCCCGACAGCCTTCCTATCTCTAGGAACATCTCCGATCGACGACCCCTGTATGGTCCACGTTCAGGCTTTTACCTTCCTGCTGTTACGCACTCTCCCTCGCGGACAATTCAGCCTACACTACCACATATATCCTCAACACCCTCTTGCAGATCAGCCACTTTGCGCTCCTCGCGCTTCACCGCTGCGGCCGCCCCTTCACAACTTCCCTTCTCCACTTCTCCACATCAGATTCCTGTTGTCCGCGAGACGCCCCAAGAGCGGCACATGTACGAGGTTTCCGGACGTAATGAACGGGAACCACTGCTACCCTACAGCCGTCTACCCACCGCACCATCGCCATCAATACCCGAACCAGGCATTTCTCTTGCAATTGTGCGCCCAGTTTAATAGGATCTCTGCAAGGATAAGATTACGATGATCATGATGCCTACATTTAGTGCAATGGACCTCGCGAGACTTATGGTCCCTGAAGAAGCCAGACCTACGATGTGCATGGCCAGCCCTCGCAAGCCTGACTGCGGGGTGACCGTCTTTGTCGAACAGCCGTCCCCAGATCTTTGCCAGGAAGACGCGCAAGGGTGTCACAGGTGGCTTCTATCAAATTATATATTAGACGTGAAGGATTCGATTCCAACCTGAAGCGACCTGATCGGCGATCAATAGCAGTAGAAGTATCTGACAGCGCACGCGCTCCAAAATCATGTCCAGTAACGCTTCCAATTTGTAGCAAACGACGAGACTTATGACCTCTCTTATTCTCGAATACCTTTGGCTACGAATCGCCAAGGTCCAAATGCAGAAGGACAAGTCCTCCGCCGTCTCCATGGCGTGGCAGTTCTAGCCTCAATTATCCCTGACAACTCATAGTTCGGTCGAAGGATGGCGTTCAAAGACGTTCCAGGCGACTGAGACTGGACCTCAATTAGTGCCATTCAAGCTTGTGTGGCATTGTGCAGTGCCAATAGCGTTGTCCTCTGAGATGTCATATACACCAGAACTGTAGAATGGCAGAAGCTCTCTCTGCAACACGAAGGACGAGAAACTTTGTCCCCAGCCCAATTCCCATATATCTACCTAGTCTTTCCTTGAGACGACAAAGGTTCAGTGGGACCTGTCACTTCGGTTCCCTCTTCCTCTGGTGACCTTTTGAAACCTCGTCTCTTCCTTTCTTGCTGCGGCACTTTGTTTCATCTACTCTGTAGAAGAAGTAATCTATGTAAAGGAAAGCCCATTCCATTCCATTCGAAAATGATCATCAGTCCCAGGATACAGCCCAGATCCAGCCAGTGCCCTCCTCACGCAGGATATATCGCCCTTAAGAATAGCCTTCTCAGTCCGTGCAACTAAAATGCTTTTGAGAATTGGTGATCAGCCCTGAGCTATTGCTGGTGAGTCACATGTCAATTGCCAATTTGACTTACGCCGGTAGCTCCTTCAACAAGGTCAACTACTGAGAGCCCTGAGAGCTCGGAGGAGTTTTGCCCGAGCAAGCCGGACACAACCCAGGCAGGTTTTGATCTCGCACATCAAGAGCCCGTGGCAGACCTCGGACTGACCCACTCGCAGGCACACACAATTTCCGATCAGGACGTGCAAAAGCTGCTCTGCATCTAGAATAATCGTAGGCGAAGAAGTGGTTACACTGTGCGTAGTGATGAGAATTTTGCTCGCACATCTTCTAAAGATTGTCAGCAACCCGAACGTAGGTAGTGGGGTAGGTATGTCTAAGATACGATGGGGCCTCTCTTTAAGTTAACTTGAGGTAAAAAGCTTTGAGCTGGAAACGTCCAAAATAGCACAATATATTCTAGACCTTAGCCTCAGCCGGATGAGTCAGCGTGCCACCAAACCTTCGCGGTGCTTTGCATCTTTACCTCCCACCTCCTAGCCTCTGTCCCTGCTGGAATCTATGGCTACCTCGACAATCTCAACGACTCTCGCTGCCCCCACGAGCTCAGCAAATGTGTGCACCGAACATCGACCAAAACGAGTGATCCTAAGACTCCGAGTGAATGAGTTTGAGGGGGACGGTCGCAGCTGGGAACAGCATGTTGACGCCATAAAAGCCTATCTTACGTGGGCAGGACGTCCAACGAGCGAATACGAAGGCGAATATGAGACAAGAAAACACTTTGCCCACGTCGAGCCTTTTCAGGCGCCCGAGCTAAATCAGACAACATTCCACGTCGTCCTTGATATCGAGCAACATTTGCTGAACGAACCCAAATTTGACACTTTGCCACACGAACTTTATCGTGTGCGCCGGGACAAAGAGGGCAACTTGTATGGCTCGAGCGTTCTCCTCGTGAACAGATTGGCTGACTTCTAACAGAGAAGTCCGCTCATTTCAGAACCCCCTCGAGGCGAATAATGTGATTTGCAAGACACGCAGTTTCACCGATGTGTTATATCCCTGGGCTGGGCAGAGGCACCAGAAGCGTCTCTGAGGGACGTTCTCTCAAGCTCTGAATGAAAGAGATGGAGGAAATATGAGAAACGAATCTGGCTTCAGAATCTGTTAGTCGGCCGAGGGACCGGGAATATATATCTGGCTGAGAACTCATGTAAATGCTAGTCCCTTTACGTTTTTTGCAAATGGACGACTTGGAAGCGCTCGCTCTTGAACACCTCAGGTCTCAACTACACTGGTCAATCAGTGTGCTCGTTGGCTGCATTCAAAAGATGTACTCTACTCAAAATGATTATGCAAGACAATTAGTTGACGATTGGATACTTTGGCTTTTCTCAACTAGACGACGCCTGTGCCTACAATCGAAGCACTCTAGGATCATAGACCCTTCCTTGATTCCGTTTCGCTCTCCCTATCCTGCATAAAGGAAACCATCAAAAGCCTACGAGTGATTACTTCATACGACATGTCTCCTTTAAATCTGCACCGGTGGACTCTTCGAACAACATCAACTAATATTATTATTAGCGAGCTCCGTAGATAATCGATGAATGGGACTTACTCAAGGCACCGGTATTTTGCTCACAACAGCCTTCCCTGGAATGCGGTGGAGGAAGATGAACTCATTTTCCGAATTTTTCAAAGCCTGTGGCTTAATCCGGAGTCCAACTTCTTTTGCGACTTTTGGCACATGCCGGTACCATAGGTTTTCACTACTTTTAACGTCGATAAGAGCGACCAAAACCCCTCTCTTGCCCTGATTTGCCCGGGCAATAGCGCTGTTGACTGCAGTGTCCAAGTCGGCGTAGGCTGAAATAAATGGGGACGCCGTCTTGTTAGACCAATCGAGGTGTCCGCCTAAGGCGTTGAATAGCTCCTGATCTTCCGAAGGGTTACGAGGAGGAAGCATCCTTAGCCATGACTGGTGGTCTGCCGCAACAAATCCATCTTCATCGAAATGGGTAGCGGATGAGCGCAATCAAGTAAGCGTGTGAAGGTTGCGCTAACCATTTGATATAGATCAAGAATGCCGTGCGCACTGGTCTTGCGTTGGCAAAAAAAGAGGGTTCTCCGCTCGCAATATCCCATCTAATGACTGCGATCAAAGGGGTTGTAGATTTTGAAGCAGACTTCAGGGGCCACGGCGCGGTGGAGAGTCTGACCCATTACGGCTAAATCTGGCATCCCAAGGACTCTTCAAACACAAGATCTGGTTCGGCGGAATTGTAATCTTGGGAGAACAAGTTGGCTGTAAGTGAAAATAGGAACGGGGTAGAAACAAGGCAGTGGGAATGTTCCACGAAGATTCAATTATATCGCTCATATCAAAACAAGGAGTGATCCAAGTGGGTTCAATTCGTCATCGTTGATGAGGATAGCATCATCGTTTCTGCGATGCTAACGAAGTTCCTAATAGCCCTCAGGTAAATCCAGCGTGCCATTACCCCCATAGTGCACAGAGTCACAAATAATCGAAGTAAAGTTTCATGACTGAGACTCATAAGATATGCGCGTAAAGCTTTCACATCATTCCCTGCTCCCTGTATAACCTGGATCATTGCAATGATCTGTCAGACAAGACCAGCAACACCCCGAAAAGTTTGGAGATATTGTTGGGCGGTGTCGTTCACTATTTTCTATCAGGACACAGTGGAGCATATGTAAGGACTATCACAACTAACAACTTCTTATTCCAGCGGCGACCTCCACAAGTCCTTCAGCAATTGTCCTGTTGCCATCTGTGGCTTCGGTCACCCGCTCTATCACATCTTCGCGATCATTGTTAATCCATTCGCTGGCGAAGACCTGGCCTAATTCTCCTTCATCTCGTGAATCGGCGAGCGACTCGCTAACGACCCTGCAAATCCATTCCCTGTTCCTGGGTGGCACATTATTGGCAACCCAATCTCGAACTATGCGCGGTGCCGCCGCTTTCATAGAATCGGCTGTTGCGCCACTACTTTGAAATATGTGTTTGTCACAGCAATGTCAGTTTAGAACTATTTCCCCAATTAAGAAGTGATACCTTCCCAAATACAAGAGGGTGTAAAATTGCTGTTCATCCCGGCCATCTTATCGGTGGAAGAAGAAAGAGGATGAAGGTGGCAATTGCTGTCCGTGGCGATGATCTAGTGGGTGAGCGAGCTAGTTGTCGAAGGAATTTAGACTTGATCAACAATCTTCTCTAATTCTATCAGTAGTGCAGTTGCAGATTGGTTCTCGCCAGACGAACCCTCCAAGCGATAAAGGCGCGGATGTCCCACGGTGTCGTGGACCAGAGATTACCTTGGAGAGAGTCTTCTTTGGAAGTAACTTGCTTCGAAGCTTGGCATGACGTCTGCCCCAGTACGTCGGGCGGCGCGCGCTTCTACGGGTTCCTCCACCTCAATCGCGACAGGATAAGGCCCGGCGCCTTCTGTCATGAGATGGTCAACCGCTCGCAAGACAATCGCATCATCATCGCTGAGCGTCCTTTGAACAACGCTCTAGATCATTTACGAGATTCACTTCAAACAGCAGAGCACTATCGCAAAGATCGAGAATCCTCCGATGACACTTTTAAGTAACGGAGATCCTACACATCAGTTTGAAAACTGACGGCAGACACCAAGTATTCCGGAAGCTTGATGAACGACTCAATGGATGATTATCAACTCAAAGCACTCGAGTTTAGTATTTACAGGTAGCTGTGTCGTTCTCGTTTGCTTACAACCTATTGTGGATAACAGTCTCGCCGTCAGGACACCCATCGCAATGCTTCCATCTCTCGACTTAGAAATCGTGACCACCCACAAGTAATTTCGAACCTTCTTGCCACTCTTCGCTCCCAGCATCCACTTCCGGCTCCTGCATCCAATTCGTCCCAGTTTCTATTTCTAGAAAAGGGCTCAGTTCACACCGTTTGGGACAGCAGCAATGTCCAAGATCAACTGCTTCTTGACTTGGCTTATTTAAGCTCAACACCATATCTAATGATATATCTACACAGCTAGTGTGATGGAATCTTAACTCCTGATTTATAACATAGCCATGTCACCTCACTGTTGTTCCCTCCACTACTAATACGAAGCTATCTATGGCTACCGAATAATTCAATGTTGAGTCCATGGCACACTCGGCGACAAATTCCATGTGAGTAGAGCCTTACCTCCCGTGAGCTCTTTCTTCAGCGATAGCGTCATCAAATGCTTCAACCTGGGGCATCTCGACCTCCCTCTCTGATTTCTTAGCTGCAGCCCAGACCCACCTGACTTACCCTTGAGGAGGGTCCAAAAGTCGACATCGGCGGGCTTGTTTGATGACAAGTCGTGGCAGCGCACGGTAATGCTCGTAATTGAAGCTACCTCTTTGAACGCGTCCGAAAAGCGTCAGTAGATCAGAAGCTATGTTGACTTTTCCGGTCTTAGATCCGAATTGGGAGGTCCAAAGCTACCGATAACTCTTTAATTATTTTGCTCGTTGCGTCTTTCCAGCTACAGCTTGAATGTAAAGCATGATGTTTCTCCGTGCAGATCTCAAATCTGTGGCCAGCCCAAACTCCACGATCAAATCCCGCACATGGAACCGTAGAGTCTTCTGTAGACCAGCATATTCGACACATGATCGCCTCGCCGAAACCGGGATATCCAAGATGGAGTCCGCGCTGACGTCCTGACCTATGAAATGCTGCAAAGAGTCCGTCGCCCTGGACGAACACTGCCGTGGTCAGGTTGCGAAGAATCCAGCTCTCGGTCTCGGGATAGTAATCTACCACCTTCTTTCCAACAGCAAATGAACATGCTTGAGAGTATTCTGATTTCGGCAGATGGCCGGCTTCATCAAGCGCAGTACGGCGAGAGCGCCATGGCTGAGGGCGCTTTGAACAGATTGGATGTTCGGCCTCACCAGGCACAGGACGAAGCAGCATTCGATAAGGCTCAACTTCGGAATAGATTTGTCGAAATCGACACCTAACCATACCAAGCAAATTTCCTGGACCTTGGAGGAAGCCTTCGTCAGGATCCACCTCGGCCTCATCCAAACCTTCGTTGACTACGCTCTCCTCTTTTGCCGTCAGAAGGCCTGCAGGCCAATCACCAGGTTTGCATTCGTCCCCCAAGCAGATGATCCTCGCGCCAGCCCAAGTACCCATGAAGTCGGTGACCTTTTGCTGGACAAATGGCCAGCCAATGTTCCACAGTCGTTCCGAAACCAGACTAAGACGAAAACAAGACACAAAGTCCAAATGCTGGAAGATCTTCAGAATTAGCTCGTCGGGGACAGCTGCCAAATATGGTTGGATTTGGCGTGTTGGCTCCAGGTTTGCTACGGTTGGTAAAGGTTCAACGCTCGAGATGTCATTCACCGTCTTTGGTGCACTGGATCACTGCACTGAATTTTTTCCAAAAGACTTCGGGATTATCCTGCAAACAAAGCCTTCGTTGATACTCGAACGTGATCAAATCGGTTTACAATACGAGGACAGAAAATTACCGTAAAGGTAGACAAGCTGGTAGCTGGTAGTTATAATAATATGTTTCGGAGAAAACTCTGCATGGAACGTGTTTCGTATTGCGTGATACTATATACACGTAAAATACTCAGAAGTCCAGGCAAATGTTCGCTGTAAAAGTCTAAGGTTCCCAAATTTCTTGGCAACTTTAACCAAATAGACCCTCTGCCGTATGTATTCCTCATAGTGCGAAGTCACAACCCTGAACAGGATGGACTTCTCCCAAACCATGCCCATTCGCGATGCAGAAGTTCGACTACGACCGCATCTAGCAGACCACAACGATCCAGCATCCTCGTCCGATGAAGACGGCAATACCACCGAGCTCGAGCTCGGCAGGATTTGGGCGTATCCATGCAAGCATCCCAGTTGCCCTTGTTATGACAAAATGCATAGCAACTTCCTCAACCACCTTAAAGACTTCACACTACACCGAGAAAATGAGGTGACCAAAAGTCGCGCTGGGCGGAGACAATGTGCGCGGGAGTGGAGGTACGAGACGAGTCTTGAGAAGCCTAAACGCCTTCCACCACTTTTCGAGTCGAACAATGAGGTGTGGCATTATGGGTACCGTTCTGCGGATGGGAAGATGGTAAGCGCCAGTCGTAATCGTGTGTGATCGGGCGCTGATAACCTATTGCAGAGAAGCTGTCAGGGTACGTCGGCTGAGATTACAACACTGAAAAACATCCAGTCCGCAAGGGCACAGCACGATTCTACTACTCTCAATGAGCCGGAAGAAGTACAACCAAAGAATGAGGCGTAGCAGAGGTATGATAAGCTCGTCGTTTAATATGAGAGATGGCAGCAGTCTGTTGCACAGTCGTGAGACAGTGAATGAAACAAGGTTCTACGAGCACTATAAAGATAACCGTCAATCAGACTCTGATGATATGTGACTTCACATAGATACATCAAGTCTTTATGGCAAAATACTGTCTTTCAGCGTAGAATAACCCTTTAGGATGGAACTTTGCAGCGGCGGCTCTCTCAAAGCGAGGAATACAAAGGAATCAAACCAGAATAAATCGACGAGCGTGAACCTTGCGAGCAATATAACCATGTGGTGGTAATGGGTGTGCTCTCTACACTGGCTTGAAATAACTTTGGCATTTTAAAATAGCACACATCAACAATTTCCTACGCGCTATCACCGTCCCGGCTGCCAGGAATAGATCACAGACCTTCTCCAAGGGACGTATGACTTGATAGAATACAAGATTCGCTGGCCTATATCGTACTCTATTGGCTGTATGATGAGGTTCAATCATAAATTAGAAGAGATTATCCATTTATGATCCTCTTCCCGCCGGCCTAATCTAAAATTAGATAGCAACCTCAAGCGAACCACTTTTTTGCTTGAGCTTCAGCCAAAAAGTGCTCAGTAAAGAACATCGAAACTCAGTATATCCCGGATAGGTGTTAGATTACTATGCATGGTGATGGGTTCAAACACATTTTGGGGGAATTTACACAGGCACTCAAGCCTTTGTGTAGAGAGATACGGGGCATTCTATTTCCTCACCTCGAGAGTGGAGGATTGTATACCAGAGCCCCATAGAAGGGGGCATCTTTGTTTGTTGAACGTGTTCAGCCTTGAGTGAGAAGAAAACTGCATGGTTTAATTGGAGAGTATAATGTACCTGGCTAAAATGCCTGGTCAACCGGATTCAGCTACTAGCGAGTGTCACATGCTTCTAGAAGCTTCTGATTCTACGTACTAAATACGCCCACGCTGCTGGTTTTCGGTTTTCCCAGGAGAGGTCTCCTGAGCCCATTTCCCCAGGAGGCCTAATACAGTTTGCTCCCTTTTGATCCAATACCGGCTCACCCCAGCTGTACCCTCAAGCCCAGGAGAAGTCTCCTGGGAGAAATTAGCTAGGAGAGCAAAAGGACATAGGCACTACCTCACCGGCCCAGTCACGGGCCATTCAGAGTGCCTCCTGAGCTAAGGTATCTTGGGGATGCTAGTGGAGCTGGAGGATCCAGAATTGAAGCTGAGTAGCCAAAAGTGATGCTGGGAACAAGAAATGAATGCTGGGAGCGAAGAGTGGATGCTGTGCGGTAAGATGATGGGCAGTAAGAAGGATCGAGAACGTTTGTGGGTGGCCACGACTGAACTCCAATTCTCAAGAAAATCTGCGGTGTAATGTAGTTGGCGGAGATTTTCAGTCTTTGCCCGAAGTGTTTTACGCTCCTCCCTCCAGATCCGATTCCTGGCTACTTCTTTACGGATGGATAGGCTGATGATTGGTATGCCGTAAACATCCCGCTTGCTTGCGTGGGCTTCCATTTACATGAGTTGCCTTACTTGAACATTGAGGATCAGCATCTGTGGTGCAGGAGGAATTTGACAGGATTCCAGGCTGCACATGATGCGTTGTTTATGGGCCAATGGGAGAAGCGTTGAACCTATGGCAATCATCTATTAATACTTAGAGCCCTGTAGACGAGATGTGGCTTCCTTCAAGGCTAGTACTTCTCTTTCGACTTCCTCGAAATCCTGTCTTTACAACCCAGAATCTCTTCCCATCAAAGCATTTGAGAACATCATATAGCTGCGATCAAACCTTGACGACATTCTCCCCGTTGCCTCAAGCCAATCTAAATGGAAGTTACGTGCGATACCAAGTACGCTCCTACTCCCAATGACACAGTACGAACAATAAGAATCCATGAATAAAAGCAGTCAGGGGAAATATCATTGCTTAAGATCGATCGCCCACGACAACAGCTGCTCGCACTTCCGCGGCGCTTCCTCCTTGTCCACACTCTCTATAACGGTGGTACCAATTCCACCCTTTTTATCTAGATTTTCAGTCCTCAACCTTTTCCGTCCCTCGATCCCTTCACCGCCCTAATCATCTTGGGGGACACTCCCCTCGAGTCTAAAATTATTTGGAGCTGATCCAATAACTTTGCATCAATGAGACGATAGGTTTGAGGGTTGCGGCGTAAGCGCCTCGGATTTTCCGGCCCGCCCAAATGGTTGCCCCCTCCGCTATATGCGCTACGCTCAAGGCTTTATCGGCCTGATCTGGATTGAGGACGTTGTAGTAGTAGTTCTGATTCCTAGATGAAGGTTTACGGGTGTCGAAGAGTGGAAATGGGCGGCCATGTCGTTTGCGTGGAAGCCTGGGCAGAGGTAGCGAAGGTCACGGTAGGCTGAAGCGGTGGAGCGCCAATATTTGCCTGGCGATAAATATTAGCAATGACTCTGGTATATTATAATGAAAAAATCATATAGAAAAGGCTGGCACCTTTTCTCCTGGGAACAACCATGGGCCCCGTTGCTTACGCAATACTATAATCTTACTATGATTCGCATAATGGGTTTCATTATTATATGCCAAAATCATCGCTAATATCTATCGCTTCGCTTCATTTACATGTCCTGCGCCCATGAAGCTATTCGCCTGCGCCAAAGCATTCAACCACTTGTCGCTCTCCTCCTCCTCCACCTCGTCGGCTTGCGGCACGTACAACTTCCCCCAGCCATGCTCACCCGGCCTATCGCGAATCTCTACCACATGCGAAACCTTTCGAATATAATCCGCCACCGCTTTATCCTTCCGAGGATCATTGTCGAAGTTACATGTCCAAATACAAGGTAATCCCCACTCGACCGTACGAGTTTCCTGTTGAAAATCGCGGCAATTAAACCGTTCCTGTCCACCGAGAACATCATGCCAATGCGACTGCCCCGCATACCCAAACGCCAACGGCTTCACGTTACTCACAACGAGATGCGTCGCTCCAGGGAATATGCTCTTCATACACCACCCCGAATTCATGACGATCGGGTCACCCTGCGACTCCGCGTACGCCGACTTGCCAACCAGCGGATCCCCGATGATCACCAGACTCCTCGGGCGACCCTTCCATTTCTTCCGGATAACATACTTATCCATCCACCAACTCATCAGATCCGGAACCCTGAAGGTCCCCGGGAGTGGTTCTCTGCGCGGTCGCGTTAACTTCAACCGCTTACTTACCATCGCTTTGTTCAACGATGGATGGTTCAACATGTAAGCCCGGGGTTCGAGTTCCCGAACCAGCTCCCAAGCCCTCTTCTCGTCGGGCTCGTCCACAATGTCCTGCCATTTCCGCTTCTTTTGCTCCGCTACCGCTCCTTCCAGACACAATCTTTCGCCAAAGGTGTCACCGTCCTTCGAACAGTAGGCCTGTGTGTTCTCCAAAAAGTCGCTAATCCGCTGTCTTTGTTTCGGCTTTTCGAACCGAATCGCATTCGTGTCTCCTTCAATCGAAAACTTCTTGGCCGCGTCCGGCCAGTGTACCTTCTCGGTAAAAGAGAACACCACATGATAATGGGGCGTACCATCTTCGTGCAATTCGCGGCCTCCGAACATGCGTACTCCAGCTGGAAGTAAAGCGAGAAGTTTCTGGTGAAAAACTTCCTTCTCCTCGATCTTCGACTTCGACCACGTCACGTAGATATATTTCCCATTAAATCTCCATTTGCCATCTTTCTCCTCCTCCAACACTTCGTCTCCGGCAACGACACCCTCGAGCTCCTCGTCGACGTAGGAATCGCCTGCGGCTGGAATGTCTGCAAAGTCTGCCATAGTAACGATAGTATCGAGCGGGAAAGAGGTTCCCTATATAATCGCGAAAACAAAGTTCCCGCTAATCGTTACAGCTGGGTCCACTTCAGCTACAGGTGGGGCCACCATGTGCTAGCGCCAGCAAGTAGGTTATCATGGTCCCACCTGTAGCCATAATGGTGTCTGCGTTCCACCAACCTATTAGAGGGAGTGAAAAAGGGATTGGTAATCTTGTCTTTGTTACTCTACCGCAAGAAGTACAACTGCGTTCCACGTTCCAGCGTTCCAGAGGACGTTGCCGGGTGACAGGCACAGGAGATGGCGACACGACATGGAGCTGCCATTGAACGGGAGTGAGGTTCCCTATATATCGTTACAGCTGTGTCCACTTTCTACAGGTGTGACCACCTTACTAGTCAAGCGCCAGCCTAGAGGTTGTGGTGGACACACTTGTATCCATTTCTGCCCCTCCGTGCCAGACTGTGTGGAACGTACGCTACTCCCTACCGTTCCACCAACCTATTAGAGGAAGTGAAAAAGGGATTGGTAATCTTGTCTTTGTCACTTTACCGCCGAAAATACCACTGCGTTCCACGTTCCAGCGTTCCAGAGGAATCATATCAAAAGGCTGGCACCTTTTTCCCTGGAACGCCTGTGTTCGGTCATCCTTCCCTCACCCACTCGCTCACTGCGTTCACTCCCTCTCGGCCCTACGGCCCTCACCCTCCCTACGGTCAGCCTTCCCTTCGGTCAGTGCTCACTACGTTCACCTTCACTCCTTCGGAGCTCATTCTCACCTACGCCGTCGCTCTGGTGTTCACCCACTTGCTTCGCAGCCGGGCCCCATTGCTCACGCATTTATAATCATATCCTCTCTTCGAACAGGCTGGCTCTACTCCTTCCGTGGCTTACTCTCTTCTTGCACCACTCTTTCTTCTGAGGCCTATGGACTGTGCATCACCATTTCATTACTATACACCTCCTCTCTTTACTCACTCTAACTATCCCGGAGTCCTCAACTCACGTCCTTCAGGACATGAAGCTATTCCCAACACTTTTCCCAACCCTTTACAAACTCTTGTCCCCACAGCTTCGTCCTTTCCATATGGGTTTCCCCAATTTCTCTACATACAATCTTCATCACGAGAGCCCTTTCGTCAGAACTCATCAACGCAGTCCTGTCTTCACAGTACTTCCAGTACCCGCGTGTCCACTCCGGCCGTACCAGGCAGTCACCTGAATTCACTCGCTGCACCCTCTGCATCGTTAAATGCCGGATGAATTCCATCCAGACCAGATTCCACCCTTGCCGTTCATCATGGTACTCCTCGTCCGTGCACGACTGACTTGCGAGACAAGGACCTTCCGTTTCCACGTGGTACGGGTTAAAATCATGAATGGGCACTTGGCACCATTCCAGTGACTCCTCGCTATGCCCAAAACTTCGTATGCTGGCTCGTCGACACAACCACGCCCGTACTTTCCACGGTCGAGAATCATGTTGTCCAAGCGCGGGTTCAATCAACCCACACCAACAGTGGTCACCATCATGCTTTTCGCAGTGCTTGGTACAACAATCCCCAGTTCGCATGGTAATCCGCCACAGCGTCTTCGCCCGGATGTTGCGAACCAAATCCGCCATCCATTTGTTGGTCAACGACAACGACCCCAAATCGTCCAGAGAGTCCACGTGCTCCAACACGTTGTACATCACCTCTGAAGGAAGATCCATCGCTGCCATCTTGCCTGTTCCCTACCCCCCACGATTAGGGTTGGGCTGGTTAGGGTGGTTAGGATTCGCGTCTGCTCTCCACCGATGGTTAGGGGGTTAGGTGGTTAGGGTTTCCTAACCGTCAGCCTTCCTGGTGCGGCGGCGGCGTGGTGGTAACGAGAATATGGATGGAACCAGTTCTCATGACGGGAAAGCGTCCCCTATATATCGTGTGTTCAGGGTCCACACTAATTCGTTACAGCTGGGCCCACTTTCAGTACAGGTGGGTCCACCTTTTGGGCCAGCAAGTAGGTTGGACCCACCTGTAGTACTGCGTTCCACACTGTCTGGAACGTACGCTACTCAGCCCCGTTCCAGCAACCAATTAGAGGAGCGAAAAGAGGGATTGGTAATCTCGTCTTTGTCACTTTACCGCCAGAAGTACAACTGCGTTCCAGGTTCCAGGGTGCGGGGGGACAGGATGAAAGACGACTCGACTGAAGACGAGGCAAAAGAACCGGTGGGGTCCCCCTTCATATACATGTTAGTGCTGAACACGCGAACACGCGAACACACTTTTTGCAGATTTCGCGTAAAAGTCAAAATCTGCATATTTTGTGTTCGTGTGTTCGGTCTGACTAGCGGCGTGCCAGACCGCTGGAACATAGCCACACCTCCGTTCCACTGAAAGCCAATAGGATTCGATAAAGGCTGGCTCCTTTTCCGTGCCCCTCACTAAGCTCATTCTTCGCTTAGTGCTCACCAGCCATGCACCACTTCCAGCCATGCACCACTAAATTCAACTACCCATCATATACACGATGATATTTAACCAATTCCTTCAAAATAACCCGCCATTTCTTCTGGTAGGCCTGGACGAACTTAATGCGAGCAGCCCTATGGGGCTTAGTAGCCCTGTAGCACTTCTTGAGTGCATTTAAATAACGCTTTTGCCCGGCCACTTCGCGCTCCTTCTGCCTCTCGTCCTCCAATTTCTGTCTATCTTGAGTCATACTTCGAGCATCTTTGGCGTACAAGATGCCTTCGGTTTTGAGAACCTTACCAGACTGCTTTTTGCGTGCTTTGCGAGCATTTTCAGCGGCTTCTATTTGGCTTAATTGATCCTGCAGCAACTCCATTTTACGAGCCATCGCATTAGCGCCTTTCCAGAACGTACAAAGCTTTGTAGTAAATCCTTCTGATGTCGGTTCATCAGTTAGCTCAAGCAGCTGATGTCCAAGTGCTGCTCGACTAGTAAGAGTCTTCCAAACGACGGGATCGCCTATAGTAGATGGTGGTGTAATAGATCGATCCGAACGTTCCATAATTTGAACTTTATCCAGTACTATCTTCGGATCAAAAGGAATTAAGCCAGTATGCTTCCATGCAGATCGAATGGTAGATTCTTTGAAGGCTTTGGTTCGAAATTCGTTGAAGGCAGCCAAGAATTCGACTTTTGAAAAGGTCTCGTCACCCATTTGAACAGCTCGGTTAACCGCCTCAGAATGCCAATGCTTTAATGGCTGAAATACACACACATCTAGTGGTTGAAGCAGATGAGTAGTATGCGAAGGTAAGCCGAAGGGTATGATCTTGTGATCCTCACAGTAGGATAGAAATTCGCGTGTATGGTGAGATCCATAGCCATCCATCACAAGCATTCTCCAAGCTCCCTTTTGATGCTTTTGACTAAAGCGATCGAAGTGCTCCAGCCATCGAAGGGAAATCCAGTCATTTGAATAGCCTGTATCAGAGGTAGTGACCAGCACGTCGTCGCCGAGATCGTTGTTAAAATGAGGCGCCAAAAGTTGAACTCCAGTCATAATTAGCATTGGTGGTATATCCTTGCCCCCTCCACTGATGCATTCAATGCCCGTCAATGACTCCCTATTATCCGGATCCTTGGAGTAGATTCTTCTATTTGAATCTACAGTAACAACCCAATCGGAGCGTGCAATGCCCATACGATAGCCGGTTTCGTCGAAATTCCATGTATCATCCTCCGTTATACCATATTTGACGACCACCTCTTTAAACTCATCAAAATGAGTCTGTAGTACTTCCGGATCATGCGCGTTCTTTCTTTCAGCGGCTAAAGGCTTTCGTTTAGCTTTGAAGAGATCTGGCTGACGATCTAACCATCGTTTGGCCCATCGAGCGTCCAGTAGAGATGGAGGATTCCAACGAGCAAAGTCTTGAGCACGAAGGGCATTTGCCGTTGATTGCACCATGTGTAGTCTAGCTGACAGGCCTAACTGATCCACTGTCTTTAAGTATTGCCGTAAAGCTGACTCCTGATCAGGTTTTAAAGCTCTGTTATGCAGTCCTCGTACTGCTGTTTTGGACTGATAACCTCGTAGTCTAGATCGAAGTCGGTCATATGGAACACGAAACTCGCGCGCAATTTCGGCTCGATCATTAGGATTTTCACGCGTGTTTATGGCGTCAATAGCCTTCTGAATGCGAACCTCGATGATAGCGTAAGTAGCAGCCATGTGGTTGAAATTTGGTGGATTTTTGAAGGTGGTGGATCAAAAATATGAAGATTTAGTGGTGCATGGCTGGAAGTGGTGCATGGCTGGTGAGCACTAAGCGAAGAATGAGCTTAGTGAGGGGCACGGATAGGGCGAGAAAGTCCCTAGGGCAGAAAGGGCCCTGAGGCTAGAAAACCCTGGGGGGAAATAGACCCTAGGTTAGAAAAGGCCCTGGGGCGAGTCAGACCCTGGGGTATTCACTCCCCTACACCATCTAATCCCTTGGGGCTTTCATTCCCTTACTTCATCTAATTCCCTACGCCATCTAATCCCCTACGCCATCTAATCCCTTGGGACATTCATTCCCCTACTCCGTTAGCGATTGCGACCTAATTCTTTTACTGGAACATTGTAGCATATCATTGGCTTGAACAGCTTTTAATTTGTAAGGAATCTTTCAATTAATTCATACAGATCAACGAATAAGAGACAAAGGTTTTGATTCGGGTTCAGGAACGAAATTCAGAGGTCAGATGATCATAAAAAGTAGGTTCACGAACACATCAGGAAGGACAGGAAAACGACACATCACAGCTCAGAAAATTCTACTTCAATTCTACAAAGCGCAGAGATGCATAATAATACGAAGATGGCCACGTAATATAAAGATATTACAACCAACTCATGCAGTCAACTGAGCGAGATGGAGCACCGACTTATCAAAATTCTCACGCCGGGACAGGTTACATCTTCTCC
>JAABUY010002098.1_pt1 | contig 24596 bp, 33 predicted proteins | sample 5560271 | NCBI WGS metagenome assembly JAABUY01 (sample SAMN10711886, study PRJNA513374) | rock metagenome | isolation source: Antarctica rocks | place: Antarctica: Victoria Land, University Valley | reverse complement strand
TGGGCCAGGCGTTGGGCTATGGCTAGCAAGGCTTGTGTGAACCGGCTGCAGAAGGAGTACAGAGCGCTGCTCAAGGCGCGTCGCTACCTCCCTGCTCTGCGCTTGCTCTCCGACTTGCTCCTTGTAGTGCAGTGCTAGCGCAGGCTGTGACGTGGCTGGAAGCCTTGGTGACATGTCCTGTGTCGCGCCAGCGTAGCTCGCACCGTGCCGAGGCCTGAGCGCAGTGTTTGCGGCAGGACCCGGCGGTGCCGGGCATCGTCGCGCACCCGCTCCCCTCCAACCTCCTCGAGTGGCACTTTGTGCTGGAGGGCGGCAAGGGCACGGAGTACGAGGGCGGCGTGTACCATGGCGTGATGATCTTCCCCTCCACGTACCCCTACCGGCCGCCCTCGCTGCAGATGCTCACTCCCAGCGGGCGGTTCGCCGTAGGACAGAAGATCTGCCTGTCCAACACAGACTTCCATGCGGAGACGTGGTGCGCAAACAGGCCGCAGCGCCCGCCTGTCCTGCAACACTGTTTGAAACCACGCCAGCGCTGTGGTGTCTGTGTGTCTGGCACCAGCGCGCTCTTGCCAGTGCGTGGAGCCTCAGCTCATATGTGTATTTAGCTTTGTCTGCTCGATGAAGGAAGTGCCTGGTCGAGGCGGGCACTGTTTGGAAGCGCAAGTGGTGCCGGTCAAAGACTAGCGACAAGCACACATACACTGGGGAGCTTGCCGCTGATGCAATACGCCTCGACATTTTTGCTTTGCCGTGGCCGAGGTTATGGGCGTGACAGCGCAGCCTGGGCTCGCAGGAACCCTGCGTGGGGCGCGGGCACCATCCTGGTCGGGCTGCTGTCGTTCATGGGCGAGACCGCGCACACCACCGGCAGCGTATCCTCGTCCAGGGCGGAGAAGCGCCGACTGGCCGCGGCCTCGCTGGACTACAACATGCGCAGGCGCGCAGCCGCGCGCCTCCCTGCACCCGCCACGCGCGCCCGAGCAGCCCCAGTCTGCGGACGGGCGCTGCGGCGCCCAGACACCGCCCTGACTGTGAGGAGGTGCCGGAGCTGGAGCAGCCCTGCGTGCGCCTGCGCCGGGGTTCACCAGCGCGCTCAGCGCAGGCTGCACTCAGGTTGCCTGGCCAGCTGGTGTGCATGTGGGCTGGCCCGCACCCCAGTCTTGCTCAGGCGCCGAGTCTGCGCAACAGAGCGAGCGGTCGAGCGCGCGTGTGTGGCCTGCCGCAGCGCGCGCTTCAGGCGGCTGTTCCCGGAGTACTGCGAGGAGCACGCGCGCCGGGTCGCCGCGAGGTCGCAGGCGCGCGCCGCTGCGCTGCGGGGTGTGAGCGGGTCGCAGCGCGTTGCAGTGTCCGAGCACTGCTGCGGGTGCAGCTGGCCGCGTTACCTATTGTCCAGGGTACTGTGTAAGGCTGATGTCTGGGGCGGGATGGCTGGTGTAGTGCTGGTTGCATAGGATCTCGTGCATGCTTGTGATACAGGCAGCGCATAGCGCCTGACGTGTCATAGAGACGTTCAGAGGAGGACTGCCTAGACCCTTTGCTGGGTCCGTGAGAACCCCAGTGCAGCTCCTGGGCTATGTGTATATAAAAGCATATGCACTGCACACTGCTGTCGTGCTGTTTGTGTTGCTGACAAGCTGCAGCATGCAGGTCGCCTGCGGCGCGCCGTCGCAGGCGCCCGCGGTACCTGCAGGCGCGGGCGGCGCAGCAGCAGGCGCACCCGCGAGAGTCGAGAGCACTTGGGTGGCGACGCTGACGTCTCTGGGCATGGCGCTGCTGCTGCTGGGCATTATCCTTGTGCCGCTGCTCAGCTAGCGCGTGTGCCTCTTACACAGCCTGGCACCGTGCAATCCGGCGGTTCTGGCGGGATTAGGCTGGGGCGGTGAACGGTAGGCGGTAAACGGTAGGTGAGGCAGCGCTGTTGCCTCTGTGCCAGCGGGCGCGCAGCTTGCTGTGCCAAACAGGGAGCTTGACAGCAGGTGGATGCTTTTTTGAAGCCTGGAATGCATGACTGGGGTGTGAGTTGAGTAGTGATGCCATCGGCTGTCACTTTAGGTTGCTGGCAGGTGGCTGACGAAGTCGCAGATTTGACGAGCTCAGGGGTACTGGCACCCCTGATGTGAGAGTGGCCGAGCAGACTTGGCAGCGCTAGTGTTTCTTGGTGGTGTAGAGACCGGGCATCGTTAAGGAGGGGAGTCTGACAGGTCAGGGGGCAGACTCCTGCTGCCCGCGAGCAGGCAGCACAGGTCATATATGCAAGTGGCTCTAATGCCCCCTAAAGCTACTAAATTAAACGCTTCCCCTAGGGTGTGGCAAAGTATTTGCTTTGAATCCAGGTCCTAAGCGGAGCAATTTCCTCCTTCAGCGCGTCAGCTACACACGGCTCGTACCTGCGCCTTGTTTGGTGTAAGTGTCCAGGCACAGGTGCACTGCAGGCCAGCTAGGTCTCTGCAACGATGCCGGGCTTTGAGGAGGTAAACCCGCGCTGCCCGAGCGTCTTCTACGGCGTAAGCTTGCTTTCTGAGGCCAGAGTGGGGCATTGACTCACTGACGCTGCATGCGTTGTGCATGGCAGGGCTGCAGCGCCGCGCTGGCAATCCTGCGGCTCTACCCGGGGCGCACCAAGCGCCCAGTGCCGCCGCCAATGTGTGCGCCCGCACGTCCCTGGTTTCCCGCCCGATCGTACCGCAATGCATGCAACCGACGCAGCACTGCCTGCAGGACCGCACAGCAGCGCCAAGAGCTCTTGGCGGCCTGGGAGAAGCTGCTGAACGAGGCTAGGCTCCTACGCCGTCCGTGCATGCGTGCGGAGCAGCGCGCGGCCGCGCGTGCAGTGCACACCAATGCTGCCCCAGTCCCGCCCACGGCTGAGCACAAGCTTGCCGCAGCCGCAGCGTGAGCGCGGCATGGTCGCAAGTTGCACGCGCAAGAGCTCGTGTTCGGGTCCTTGGTCTCTGTGTGGGTTTTCGGGCATGGGCCGGCAGGTGTGCTCCGTTGCTTTCCTTTCAGGTATCCTTTCTTGATACTACAGCACTGTAGAGGTTGTAGGAGGGGGGCACAGTTTATATACGAGCGGTTAGCCAGGATGGAAGACGCCAGGTGCTGGTGAGCGCGCGCGCGCCTGTGCAGGATACCTGCACGCGCGCAGCATGCCAGCGCTGGCAAGGAGGCCCCTGCGCATCTGTGGTGTACAGTCTCAGGGGTCTTCGGGCGCTGTGTGCCGCATCCTGGCTACCGCAGGCTTTTGACTCTCAGGTGGCTTTCTGCGACGGGCTGGGATACTTTAGTGCGTTCAATCCAGGTCCCAGGCGAGCGCTGCACGCTGCAGGCTCGCTGCTGGCGGCTGTCATCCTCGGGTTGCTACAGGCAGGGGAAGTGGGAAGCTTGCTCGTTTCCACGTGTTTGCCTCATACTGTGCACTGTCAGCGCAAGGTCTCTCTGCACGAGTCGGCCTCTCGGTGTGTTTTGCTTGGGCTGGCTCGCATCTCTGCGCCCTGATTGAGCCGGCCTCCTGTCAGTACAGCGGTGCAATGCACTATTGTGAGTACTAGATGCACCCGGCGGGCGCGCGCGGACGCCCCGGGCCTCAGGCTGCCTGCTGTGCCGCACTGCGTGTGCTGCGCAGCAAGCACGCTTGTGGCCGCTCGCCTGGCATGCAGGCTGCGGGCCGTCCAGGCAGGGGTTGCCTCAGCGCGTGCTGGCTGTTGGTGTGGCCGGGCTGTATGTGGCTTGGTGATGTGCTCTACTGTCTGCTCTCAGCATTCTGACGGGCCGGGCTGCACGTAATTTGGTCAGGTGCTCTGACAGCTTTTTTGGCAACCTCAGAGGGCAGAGCAGAAGCGAGTCGCAGCGTGGCTGGCCTGCACGTGAATATCAGCCGATCCTGGTAGACGGGCCGGCCTGCATATGGTTTGCCAAGGTGCCCTGGTACTCCTCCCAGCACATTCAGAAGGCGTGAAGCAGGTCAGCGACATGGCTGGGCTGCGTGTGATTAAGAAGTGGTGGTGGCAATGGACCAGGCCGGTACTGACTACGTTAGGCGCCCTGTTGCATTTTTCCTCAGCGTGTAGGCAGGCCTGGAAGCAGGTCCGCAACCTGGCTTGGGCTGCGCTATATATGTGCCAGTCTCATGCGTGCTCAGACATGCAAACTGCATGTGTGCAGTTGTTTTACTGCTGCGTGGCTCGTCTACAGAGTCATGTTTTGTGCTGTACAGACCTGTGAGGTGACTGGATCGTCAGGCTGCCGTGTTGCTGAGCGCTGGTCTCAGCAAGGCACATGCATGTTATTTTCTGGCAGGACCTTCCTAGGCGTGTAAACAACTGTAATCCTCCCGACTATTCCAAATTGTCCAGGCAGCTCCTGTTTCTGCACCATGACTATGTGTGTGAGAATGCAACATGCAATGCACAGAGCATGAACGTCAACATGCAGGGTGAACCCTGCGGCGCCTCTGAACACTATGGCAGGATACGCAGAGTGCTTGCCGTGCATGCAGGCTTCTCCAGACATGACTGTCGCGTGGCTGACGTTGCTACAGCACAGCTCTCCAAGAGCACCGCCTACTTCCACGACGCCCTTGCTTGACCAGCTCACAGTATGACGGCATACTGGCATACGGCATACGGCAAAAATTATCTATAACACAGTATGTGCAAAGGTACTCGCTGCTAGCCAGAACATACGACGTATGCCATAGCGCCCTGCAAGTACCAAACCGCCCGCGACTCAAGATGTATCAGTCCTCTGCACAGCACTGCCTTATGATCACAAGGCAACCTCATGATGGAGGCATGGAAGCTCCTTCAAGGGTTGCTGCAGTTGCACCCCCCAGTGCAACTGCATGAGTGCAGTGTTTGCGCGCATAAACTTTACTTCCTTCGCACCTGGTATTTGATGACTGAACAGCTCCCGCGTGCACACGGGACTGTCAGCGCAGAGGACAGCCTGTACATCTCGCAGGTTAAGCTGTTTCAGCTTTCCGCAGGCTGTCAGTCTTGTCTGCCTCATCAGGCAGCACTGAGCCTTTTACTGGGTGCAGGGCTGCGAGAAGCACCACGAGAGGCTTGAGGTGCGCGCCGCTTGTCAAATGAGTAGGATTGCGGCACACGCACCGCGGCCACCTGCGCCTCCTAGACAGCACTCAAGAGTGAGCTTTTACGCTGTGGCGCAGGAGTGCCTGGCGGAGAACAACAGGGATTGGCGCGCTTGCCAGCGCGGTGCGGAGCCACTTTTGCCCTGGAACTGTTGAGAGGAGTGCAGCTGTGTAACTCACTTTGCTCCTCCCCTGCCTTGTGCCTCTTCGAGCCCTCTGCACGTTGCTGCTTGGATGAGGCATCTTCGGGCGTGCACAGAGGTGCACGCGTGGCGCGACTGCTTCGCGCGGCAGCAGCAGGACGCAGCCCCGGCAGGGCAGTAGCGCTGCGTGGATGCCGGGCGAGCTCTCGGTGCCGGTGCTGTACCGCAAAATCCTGCGCGCCGCCAAGCTCTTCCCGTCCATCAAGCGCAACGCAATCATCGCCGACATCAAGCTCGAGTTCCGCGAGGGCCAGGTGCACTCCTGACTTTGTACGGCTTCACGGAAGTTCCACAATCTCTTGCAGACGCACTGCACAGTCCAGCCAGCTCAAATTTGACAGCAAGCTCCTTTGCAGGCGGTGCGGGACCCGACGGAGGTGGAGCGGCGGCGCTCGCTGGCGTGGCAGAGCCTGGGGCAGCTGGAGGACTACGCGGGGCTGGCGCGCTCCACCTCCAAGGACCTGGACATCTTCCTGAAGGGGCCCGCCGTGGGCGGCTCGTAGCCTGCCGGGTGCCAACGCATGTCACCATATCTGGCTCTGTACGCGCCAGCAGCAGCAGCACGGTCTTTTGCTTGTGCGGGTGGCTTTGAGTTGGCGTGTGTACAGGATACTACTGTATAGGATACTTCAGTTGCGGTTTTGCAGCAGCAGACGGGCAACGTAGCGGCCGGATGCGGACCGGTATTACTGTCTAGCCGCATTCATCAGGTCTGTTGAGCAGTGCTCGGGAGTGTTCACCTTGCTGCAGGCTAGCAGCTGCAAGTTTGGGCCCGTGCTTTCCTTGCTTACACTCGAGTCATCGTGGTGACGGCTTCTTGATAGAGCGTCTGCGAAAGCTAGCACGACCTTGCTGGGAGTGTGGGCACCATGCTGCGCCGGCCGATGCTGGGCTGGCTCCATTGGCTACTGCCGGGCGCGCGGGTGGGCACGAGCGCGGCATGCGCTCCAGCGGGCGGCGAGCCGGCCTTGCCGAGCGGCGGCTCGCGGCGCTTCCGGGTGCTGTTCTGCGGCGAGGAGTTTCCTTGGGGCTTTGAGTTCACGCGGGAGGCGCTTGAGGGCGACGCCGACATCGAGGTGCGCTCAAGCAGCTCTGCTATGAGCCTGGCGAGTGGCGTTCTTGGACTGTGAGCGGTGTTGTGGGTGAGACGCGAGGCGCTTGGCGCCCGCCGAGACGCAAACTGTTTTGCATGCACTGCTGAGCTTGCGTAGCAACATCTTAACATGCCAGTGTTTTATTGCTCAAGCTGCTTCACACGAGACAATTGGCAACTGCCGTGTGTTTGTGGTGTGTCGATCCCGTGGTGGCTCACAGACAGGAGCCCAGGGTTGCTGCGGCTGCTGAGCGACCTGAGCGCGCGCGCGCCCGCAGGTGGTGCGCTGCCGGCGTGAGGAGGTGGCGGGCGCGCTGCCGGCGGCCGACCTGGCGGTGCCGCTCGCCGCGCGCCTGGACGCGAGCGTGCTCGCGGGCGCGAGCCGCCTGCGGCTCATCCTGCAATACGGCGTGGGCCTGGAGGGCGTGGACGTGCCGGCGGTGCGCGCAGCGCTGGCTTTCTGCCTCGGTGAACAGTCGTGCGCTGTTTGTGACTTTGTTGATGGTCGTGCGTTGGTACTACCTGAGCTTGCAACCCATGGGCTTGCACGGTGTGGTGTTAGTGGATTTGCAGCTTGGTAGCTCCTGTTTGACAGGAGCGCGCAGGAGAAGATATACCAAGAGTTAGACTTGCAGGTGTGAGTAAATGACACCCAATTCCTGCATCCATATTCGCCAATGTCACGCTGCTTGCACTGCATTGGCTGATCAGCATCAGGGCCTGGCGCGCGCGGCAGGCCACCGCGCAGCGCATCTGGGTGAGCAACATTCCCAGCCAGGCCACCGGGAACGCGCTATCATGCGCCGAGATGGCGGTCTACCTGACCCTGGCCTGCCTGCGCTCCGCCAACGCGATGGCGGCCTCCATCCGCGAGCGCCGCGTCGGCGTGCCGCTGGGGCGCACGCTGTTCGGCAAGAGCGTGCTCATCGTGGGCTTTGGCGGCATCGCCAAGGAGCTTGTGCCCAGGTGTGCGCATGCGGCAGCCAGAGCGCGCTGATCGAATCGTGCGCGATGTGCAGCGCCCCCTTGCCTTGGGTTTGCGCAGCAGGCAACGTTGGTCTGTACATAGCCGCTGGTACGCTTATGGGCTGTCTGGCCGCCAGCTTGTGTGTTTGCTCACACTGTCTCCTGTCACGTTAGCTTGGCACGGCCGCAAAACAATGGCAGTGCAGGCAGTTCTTCTAGCTTGACCTGCGGGCAAGCAGGCGCAAGCTATGCGCTGCTGACATGCTAGGGGGGCCTGTTGCGCGCGCGCTGTCAGCTCCCGCCTGGCGGTGCCAGCCCTGACCGCAATCTGCCGCAGGCTGAAGCCGTTCGGATGCCGGCTGGCCGCGGTGCGGCGCAGCGCCTGGGGCGGCCCGGCCGGTACGGCTGCGGAGGCGCTGCTGGATGAGATGGGCGCGTGGGCCGACCTGCCGCGGCTGGCGGCCGACGCGGATGTGCTGGTGCTGGCGTGCGTGCAGGCGCGCGACGCTGCTGCCAGTGGGGACTGACAGTGAGTCGGGCGCAAGGCCCGGATGTGGTTGGGACCCTGCAGCTCTAGTGAGCCGTGCAGGCGGGTTTGCTGCCATTTCTGCATGCAGCGCGCATGCATGTGGGCAAGGCCCAGAGCTCGTGCTCCTGCGCCGCTGCTCGGCGAGCGTGATTAGTAGCTCAAGCCTACCGAGTGGCCCGGCGCCCTGCGTGTGCGCAGTCGGCGGAGACGCGTGGACTGGTAGGCGCTGAGCTGCTGGCCGCCTGCAAGCCGGGCGTGATTGTTGTCAACGTCTCGCGAGGTGCGTCTTGCAAACAGCTTTGTCGCAACATGCTCCAGGCTTTACCATTGGTCTGATGTGTGTGGCGGAGGACGATGCCAGACTGGAAAGAATTATGACATAACATGATCACATCACAGTAAGCGCAGCGACCCTGCCCAGCAGGCGGGCTGCTGGACGAGGCCGCGGCGCGCGCGGCGCTGGACAGCGGGCGCTTGGGCGCCCTGGGCCTGGACGTGCAAGCCGGCGAGCCGGTGGACCCGGCCGGCTGGCTGGCGCGCCACCCGGCGGTCGTGCTCACGCCGCACGTGGCCGGCGTGACCGAGCTGTCGTACCGCGACATGGCGGCCGTGGTCGCGGCCGAGGCGCGCCGCGCGCGCGACGGGCTGCCGCCCAGCGTGGCCCTGAACCATGTGCGGCGGGGCGGGGAGGAGGGAGGCACAGCGGGAAGCTGACAATGTATAGTTCATAGCTCGCGGGGCGAGCTGTATGGGCGGAAATGCCGCTGGTCTGTCTGCGTCTCCGACGCAACTGTTGTATGCACACCGGCAGATTGTGTGCGGCTGCGGCTCGCGGCGCGACGTGCGTGATGTCAGATAGCAGGATCCAAATGTGTCATGGAGAGGGCAGGTGGTTGTGAGCCATGTGCGCCATGCCAGTTTGCAGTAAAACAGCCATCACTGCGCCTTTTTCAGCGCCGTCTCGAAGCTCCGCAGCGTGCGCAGCACGTCTGCCCGGAACGGCGCCTCCACGAGGAAGCCGTCTGCATCGAAGTAGCTCGCGACGCTCCGCTCCAGGCTGGCCTCCTTGCTGCGCGCGCAGGCTTGTTGTCATGCGAGCGGAGCATTGCACAACAACAAGCCTAGCAACATGCGCGCGTAGCATGTTCACCAGCAATCGTTGCCAGCATGCATGCCGCTGAGTATGCGAGCAGCTCCTACGTAGGCGTGGATGCAAGCTTACCATTCTGCTCTTCCCCTTTGCACATCAATGCATCTGCCGCAAATGCACGGGTGTGCCGCATGCTACCAGCATGTGCTTGGGGGGTAGAAGAGGCACAAGAGACACTGAGCAGGCGTGCAAGCAAGTATGCACTGCACCCCCGCTCACCACACCGCCATGCCGCCCTGACACAGACGCTGGGCGCGCCTGCCAGGCGCCCTGGGGTGCGCCTCCAGCTTCAGCCCGTACTGCGGTGAGAAGCGCGGCAGCTTGGACGCGACGCGCAGCGCGCCCTTGCTCCCCTGCCGCGGCAAAGCCTGTGGTGGCCAAAGGTTGCAGCGCCAAAGCCCGCGCAACGGCACCACGCACAAGTAAAACACTGTCCTTGCTTGGCTGGCAGTGCGTGCTCTGGGCCATGCTGCAACACAAGCTCTCTGGGATGAGATATCAGCTACCAGGGTGCCCCATTGACAGCCTAAGCAGCCCTCATAGAGCCTGATAACATTTCTTTTAAAACAGCGGGGGGGCCAGCGCGCGCCTTCCGCGGCCGCGTGAAGAGGAACGCGTCGCCCTCCATGCGCGAGACAAACGCGTTGAGCGCGAGCGTGCACGCGCCGTACGCCAGGACGCAGACGAGCATCACCCACCACTGCGCCGGCCACTTCTTGGGGTAGAACTGCGCCAGCAGCGCCAGCAGGCACCTGCGCACACTCTCCACTTCAGCTGCTGCACAGTCCTCCTTGTAGGAGCATGAGGTGGCTGGTGACTGCAGGAACGCGGCGCACGTGAAGGTCCCCAGGCCAATCTTCACGTTGCTTACATAGTGGTCCTCTTCGTAACCGCTGTCTGCCAGCACCTGCCGCGAAGCAGCACAGCTTGTTGCTGCCGCCGCTGCCTGCAGTCTGCACTGCAGTCTGCAAAGCGCTGTGCACAGTGCCAGCTAGTGCGGTGCACCATTAGCTGGCCAGCAGACCTGCACTACGTAGTCATCCAGCGCGCGCTTCAGGCTAGCCGTGTCGCCCAGGTCGACTGGTGCCTTTGCGCTGACCTTTTCTGCGTCTACAGAGTTGCCCGCGGCCGCTGCCAGGGCCGCGCCTGCCGCTGCAGGCACCCTGGCAGCAGCGCCGCGCGCCATCGCGCCTGATCGCGCGGCGGCACGCCAGATCACGTGTGCTGTGAGAGGTGCGCTGCAGCAGGCAAAATGGACGGGCTTGTTTACTGATGGGGGTCCTTAGCTGCAGACTGGGCAAAAGCTTGCTCTTTTACACCAGTATTCCTGCACTGATAGACCTCAGATCTGAATGGGAGCTACTAAGAGCAGCTCTGGCCGGGCAGTAGGCAGCAGCAAGGCAGCAGCAGGGGTTTGGTGGCCCTGATGATGCTATCATGGGCTATCATTAGTGTGTTTCCGACAGCTACTGCATTCTGACATGCATGGTAAGACATGGGGTCAACATGTCCGTGATCGATTATTTCTGCCCAGAAGGCTTGCAGGGAGTTGCCACTTGCACTGCCACATGCAAGGGCGAGCGTCTGACGTCAAGAGGTGGGTCATCATACTCAGTAAGCTAGACCGTACAGGGCTGAAATGCATGAAGGTACCGGCACATTATGTTCCTTCCACACAGCAGCGGCGCCGCACCAAGTATATTGGTATGTACCCCTGTCTACATATACCTGGGAGGCTACTTGTGCATACGTGCGGGCAAACCAACAGAGTGTAACCCAAATCAGGCCTATAACCTGCAACCCGCAGAACATGACCCACAGCTAGGCCTGCACGGCCATGCCGGCGGTGCGCGCAGTGAAGGCGCGCGAGGGCAGGGGCAGGAACGTCTTGGAGCCGCTGTCAAACCGGAACTGCGCGGCCGCGTCGGCCGCAGCCACGCGCGCCGGCCCGCTGCCGGCCACCCGCACCGCGGTCTGCCCGCCCGCCTGCGCGAGCCCTGCTGCATTACTTTCTGCTGCTGATACAAGTGTACCTCTACTGTGAACTATGGTGTCATCGAGATCTCTGCCAGCTTTGCGGCTGGCCCCGCAGGCATGCCACAGCGTGGCAGCCAAACCATGCATGCTGTGCAGTGCTGCGGGCTCGGTGCTGGGTAATGGACCGGCTGCGGGTCACGTGCAATAAGCATCCGTCTGTCCGCCTGCATGGCGTGCATGCACGTGTTTACCGGCACAGGTTTGCCCTCCCTGCCCATCTACAGCCTCATGCAGGAGCAGGTGGGCGCCAGAGGGCACCACTCAACATGGCGGCCTTGCAGGCGCTCCTGCGGCAGACCCTGCTTCTCCACCCTTCAGCCTGCTCGGCACACGACTCCCAGAGCCATGCTGCAGCAATTAGAGACCGATGCTTCTGCGAGCGCTGGCGGAGCGGCCAGGCAGCGCACCATCCTACCCCTGACCAGCAACAGGTAGGATAAGGTGTAGGGAAGCCCTATATGCTACCCTGTACGCTAAGCTTAACCCGCACCGGCAGCGCGTACAGGCCGCGGAAGCATAGCGGCCGCCCCGCCACCTGGAACAGGACCAGGAAGCTGTCGCCCGCGGCCGGCCACGCGTCCAGCGCCGCCAGCACCGCGCCGCGCTGGCCCGCGCGCGCGCCGCCGGCCAGCACCACCTGCGCACGGACCGCCAGTGTGCTAGTTTAAACAGGGCTGGGGTTAGGGCCGCGCTGGCCCGCGCGCGCGGCGCTGGCCAGCACCACCTGCACACAGGTCGTCATGTGCTTGCTGTGATAGGGATAGGGTTGGGGCCGCGCTGACCCGCGCGCGCGCCGCCGGCCAGCACCACCTGCACCCCGGTCGTCATGTGCTTGCCGTGATAGGGAGGGTTTAGGGCTGCGCGGGCGCCGCTGGCCGGCACCACCTGCACACAGGTGGTCAGGGTTGCTGCAGGGTCGAGCAGGATCGCCGTGCTGCTTGTGCCGCCCGCCAGCGCCATGTGCGCGTGGCCCGCCAAAGCTTATCGGCTGGGCCTGTGCTGATGGCTAGCAGACTGTACAAGCCGGGGCGCTCTCACGAGCACGTACAAAGAGGTACAGCGCGGCGCGTACAGCGCGCGCCTGACAGCACTCCCGCTGTGTTCTTCAGGCTCCACCAACTTTGCACGACTGCCGCCTGCCTTGCCAGCTTTGCTTCTCCACTGCACAGCAACTGATCACGCCCTTTAGCACTATCTGCGTGGGCATGCCTGCTCCAGCGCGAGCCGCATGAGCCGGCGGTTGGTCGCGCGGCGCAGCACGGGCAGCCCCGGCGCCCGCTGCATGGCGCCCTCAGCCGGTGCCCTGCCCGGCCCGGCAATGCGCCGCGGCGCGGGGCTCTGCGGCGGAGATGCCGGGGCGGACAGGTCAGCGGAGGGCGGTGCCTCAGGCTGCTCGACGCCCTGCTGCGCCCCCAGCCGTGGCGCCGCAGCCGGCGCTTGAGCAGCAGCGTCAGCCTGCGCGGGCTCGCCCGGGACGTCCCCCGCTTCCCGTGGAGAGCCTGCTGGGCCAGCGTCAGCTCCCACCGCCAGAGCAGGCCGGCTGGCGGCCGGCTGCGCATCCGGCAGGCGCTCCGCCGCGCTCGCCTCGCGCCGGGCCAGCTGGAAGCGCGCCGCATAGCCCGCCCCAGCCGCAGGCAGGGGCCGGGCGTGCCCCCTGAGCCCCGCGTCTGGTGCGGCCGCCTTGCGCAGCCCCGCGCTCCGTGCGCCCAGAGGGTTACGGGGAGGGTTTCGGCCCCCCACTTGCCGCAGGCCGGCCTGCTTGCCGCCGCTGGGCGCGTTGCGCAGCGCCGCGAGCGCTGGGTCGCGCAGCTGCGCGGCGTCGCGCGGCCGCCGCGCCGCCGCGGCCCCCAGCGGCAGCGCAACAGGCGCGGCCCGCCCCAGACTGTCCGCGCGGCCAGCACCGCGGCGTCGAGACAGCGCGGCCACTGCTGCACGGCGGCGCTCGGCCACGGCCCCGCCCTTGCTAGTGTCCTCACCCAGGGCATGCGCGCTTCCCTGCGCAGCAGCCGCGCCGCCTGCTGCATCCAGGTCATGCCGCAGCACGACCGCAGGCTGCGCACCGGCGCGGCCCCATGCGGGCGCGGCAGGGCTTGCAGGGCTGCCAGGAGGCTGGTGCACGCACGGCTGCGGCATCTCCCAGGCCGTATGGGTTATCATGTGGCCCGAGCCCCTGGTGTCCGACGGGACATGCGGCCACCCCTGGGCGGACACCCAGTCTGGCTCGCACGCTCCCCACACGCGTGCTGGGAGCCGCTCTGCATGCGGCTCACCCGCCGCCTGTGGGCTGCACATTGTGCCCTTGGGCGCAGCAGGCAGCCATCCTAGGCCCACATCCAATCCAGGCTCCGCGAGCGGACACATTCGCGCCGCGTCGGGGGCTGCGTGCGACGGTGGCGCCTGCGGGCGCGGGGCACCGGCAGCGGGCAGCGCTCGCGGCGCCGCATGCTGCGGGTGCGCCGGCGACCCTGGCAGGCCTGCACCGATCGGGGCGGGCGGTGCTGCCTGCATGGGCGGTAGGGTTAGGGTTAGGGCCCATGCGCCTGCCTCGCCTGCCAGGGCAGCGCGGGCTCCAGGCTGCATGGACGGCGCGTACGGCCGCAGCGGGCCTGCGACGGGCGTCCCTCCGGGCGCCGCATGTGCGGGCGGCGCAGGCGGCCGCGCCTGGCCTGCTGCCAGGCACGCCGGCGGGGCCGGGGTCGCGGGCGGCGCATGCGGCGCGGCGCGCAGGGGCGGCGCGAGCGGCCACGCCCGGCACAGCGCCTCCTCGGCCCAGAGCAGCCCGGCGTGCGCGGCAGGCGCGCCGCCGCGGGGCTGGACTGGAGCGGAGGGTGCCGCAGTGACTGCAGATGTGCGCGCCGGCATACCGGGGGGCGGCCGCGCAGTGGGCGCAGGCTCGGGCAAGCCGTCGCCCGCGCCTGCCACCGGACGCAAACAGTGCTCATGACTGCACGCTGCTCTGTGCTTTCAGGGTGCCGACGTGCACGGCATGCGCACTCGCAGGTGACGGACCGATGAGGCCGACCCAGAACATTACGAAAGCGGGCGCACCGTCAGCGTCATCGTGCTCGCCGCCTCGCATCTTTGCTGACGTCATGGCAGCCAGGATGACAGGCCCGCAGCTCCCGAGCGGCGCGGAGCTGGCGCCCGCCGGCGCGAGCCTGCCGCCAGGCGGCGCGGGCGCGGCAGCTGACGCGGTGGCAGCTGCGGCGGGGGGATCCTGGCCCTGCCGGGCGTCCGCGCCTGCGCAGGCTCCCCGGGCGCAGGCCGTGCTGGGAGGACAGGCGCCAGGGCCCCGCGCGGCAAGCTGGAAGCTCGACCGCTCGGGGCGCGAGCACACCGCCGTCGGCACATGGCCCGTCTGGGCGCCGCGGTGCCAGCGCACGGGCGTGTCCATCGGCGGGCGCAGGGGGGCGGGCGACGCCGCGTCCTCGCACGCGAGCTGCGCAGCGCCGGCCGCCTGAGCGGCAGTGCTGCGCGGTGGCCCCACGGCCAGCGGCGCGCGCGGCGGGCTCGACGCGGCTGCGTCACCGGAGGCTAACAGTGCGAGGCCCGACGTGCCCTCTGTCGCCCGGCCGGACGGCTCCCTGGCCGGCGAGCGCCGTAGCGGAGAGGCCGCAACGGCCCGCTGCTGCGCGCATGCGGCGCTGTCCGCGCCCCAGCGCAGCGCCGCCCCGGCCAGCGATGCCTGCAGCAGGGCCGGCGCGGCCATGTCGTCCGTTGCGAGAGAGTCAAGCAGCGACGCGCGGTCGCCCCAGAGAGCGCCCAGGCCGCTTGATCGGCTCGCCTGCACTGGTGCATGCGAGGCGGGCGCAGCGCCCGCCGTGCGCCGCGCCTCTGCCTTGCTGGGCGCCCTGAGGCGGACCTCGCGCAGCGCGCGCCAGCGCCGCAGGCGCCGCCGCAGCGGCGAGGTTGCCGGCCACGGCGGCGGCGGCTGCCGGGCGCCCGCCGCCGAGGACCTGCAGGGCTCCGCGCCCTGCTGTTCAGTTGCGAAGCCCTCCTGTGCGGGCGGGCGCGGCTCGTTACGCGGGGGCGCGCTGGACGCGCGCTCTGGCGGGTCGTGCGGCGGCGTGGAGGGCACATCCGACAGGGGGCTGGCAGCTTCCGAGGGCGCTGTCATGGTCTTGCGCGCATGCGCGGGCGGACCGGGCCGCGCTGGGGTTGGCTCGGACGTGTCAGGCTCGATGTCCGTGCTTGCAGAGCAGGCGGCGGGGCCCAGCCCCGGCTGGCCGCATGTGTTCCGCTCGGCCAGCTCCTGCTGTGCACCCTTGTGTGAACTTCCGGCGATGGTGGGGCTGCCAGCAGGCGAGCAGGGCGAGGCGAGGCCTGCTGGAGCGACATCAGCGCTGCGCTCCGGCGCCGAGCCAGGGCGGTCAGCGGGCTGCGGCGACGGCGCCGCATGCTCACCGGCGGGCGCCGAGTGCGGCAGCCCCGCCTGTCGCAGCCCAACAAGGGTTACCGGGGGTGTCACGGCCTGGGCGGCCGGCTGGCAAGGCGCCCGGGCACAGGCGCTGGGCGCATCCGCGCAGCTGTGCGGCCGCCCTCGAGCGCTGTCGGACGAGCGTTGCTGTGCTCGAGCGCGCGGCAGCGCTCCAAGCCCTTCCTCATTGGAGGCCGTGTGGCGTGCCCCGCAGCCAGGCCGGTCGCCGGCGAGCTGGCACTCCTCAGGCATGCTGGCAGCGTCGGCGGCCTCGCGCTCCGAGTTGCATGCGCCGGCATGTGCCCCGCCCTCATCTCGAGCGCTCGCGCCGCCTGTCAGCTCCGAGCCGGCCTGGGCAGCCACTGGGTTCTCTGCTGAACCGCGGTGAAAGAGTGAGAGCGATGGGGGTGTACGCTGCGGGGGTTTGCCAGGCGCGCTCTCTTCAGGCTCGCATGCCGCCTGAGCGGCCGCCTGGTTCCCAGAGCTCGCATTGACGTCTGCCCTGTGCCCTTCTCCACTAGCAACTGCGCCCGCTGCAGGCTTGCTGGTCTCTCTCGCACACCCAAGTGCAGCGGCCGCTGCAAGCGCGGCTGCCGCGGCAGCCCCAGGCGCCCAGCTGGCGCGCCCTCCGCTGCGCATGCCCCTGCCGCGCACGAGCGACCCTGCTTGCAGGATAGGGGCAGGGCTGCTTGCACAATGCATGTTGTCAAGGCTGCCTCGCCACAGAGGCCTGCAGGGTATCAAACACGCACACATCATCTGTGCCCCATGCCTCGCATGTCACGATGCGCCGGCATGCGCAACAATGCAGAGCTGTGCACCTGCTCGTCCCGCGGCGTGCACACGCGAGCGCGCCATCAGCAGACGTGGCAGCGCCTGCTCTGCCCTGGGTGTGTTGGGAGCGCATGGTGCTAGTGCGGCCGGCTGCCAGTCCCGATGCAGCCCCTGCCGCCGTGCCTGCGCTCAGGTTCGCAGGGACGCTGACAGACGCTCGATGCTGATTGCCCATGGCAGGGACTTCGTGAGCCTCTTGGCCCTCGCCGGTCGCCGCGCTGCACAGCCCGCGTTTGCCACAGACGCTTTGCTGAGCAGGTGCCTGGACAGACCCGGCCGGGAGCTGCCGCAGGGGCTCCCGCCGGATCCGCGCGCCCCACGCTGCGCTGCGGCTGCAGGGGTCATAGGGCGGCGCCGTGCTGCCAGGGCCGATGCCTGCCGTGCAGCTTTCGGAGCGTGTGATGCGCCGCGAGGCAGCTGCATCCTGTGCAGCCCCAGAGCCGGCCGAGCTGAGCCCGGACTGCCCCAGCGCATCAGGGCCGTCCGCAGGCTCCAGCGCAGCGGCAATGGCCTGCTCACCCAGGCGTAAGGAAGCGGCAGAGCCGACCAGCTCGCCTGCAGGGTCGCACGACACAGGCAAGCTGCCAAGAGCGGACGCGGGCGCGATACCCTGGGCATCCGCCGATGCGCGGCAGTCCAGAACGGTAGCGGCCCCCTGACTCAGGCAGACCCTCCTCGCTGACCAGTCCGCATCAGCGCCACATGTGCCGGCAGCCACAGGACCGCCCACAGGCCCACAGCTGAGCTTGTCCATGCAGGCTAGGGCCTCCGCCGTGCTGAGCCCTGCATGTGAATCCAAAGGCTCCGGCCCGGCAGCCGGCGGGAACAGCGCGCGCCGCACGCGCCCGGCGCGGCCGCCGCTGCCAGCCGGGCTGCGCAGGCGCGGGCTCTCGCAGGGCACAGGGCACGGCGCGGCCGTGCGGTCGCCGGGGCTGCCCAGCGGCTCCGGGCACCCGGGGCCCCAGCCGCCTGGCAAGCCGGCGCTGGTGCGGCCGGGCGCGGGCGCGGCCGCTGCCGCGGCGCCGTCGGGGCTGCGCGGCAGCGCGGGGAGCCCCGGCCCCGAGCTCTCCAGGCACAGGTCAGCGCGCGGCGCAAGCGGGGCTGAGCCGCGCAGCTTAGCAAGCACAGCGCCTCGGCCAGCAGCGCCGCTTTCCCCCACACTGCTGCATCGCATTGGGTGCGGCGCCGCCGCATGGGCGCTGCAGCTGTTCCACAGCTGAGCACGCCCCGAGATCCGGTCAGTGGTCGCGGCCTCCGACCCGGCGCTGCCGCGCAGCCACGGACAAGTCACGGCCGTGCCGCTGCCCTGCAGCTGACCTTGCCCTGATGAGAAAAACGCCGGTTCCAGGACTGAGGCACTGGCCGCTCCATCTGCACGGGGGCTGGGCGCGCGCTGCGGCACGGCCGCGGCGTGCGGACCCTGCAGCCGGCCTCGCGGCCCCAACTCTGGGCTTGCGCTCAGCCAGCAAGCGGGAGCGAGCGCGCTGGGGAATCGCTGCTGGTCGCTGCTGTCGCCGAGCGCGAGCCCCAGGTCCAGGGCGGGCGGGCGGCGCGGCGGCGGCGCGTGGGGCGCGGCCGCTTGCGCATCCTCGGGACCCCGCCCTGTCCGCATCCAAGGCACATGTCATGGCAATATATCATGCACACAGCATGCCACGGTGCGCGTGTCTGTTGACCACTGCTTGCATGTCACACCTGATTCCTGTCCCACGCGGAATGACCTGTAGCAACAGGTCGCGCTCCTGCAGGCGCCTGCCAGGCTCGGCAGGGCCCGACCTGCCGCGTCCGGCGCGGCAGGCGCGCTCGCGCCCGGCGGCGCGCCCGCGGCGCCCGCAGGCTGCGCCGGCCACGCCGCGCTGCCGCGCGCGCGCGCCAGGCAGTAGGCGGTGTACAGGCGGCGCAGCAGCTCCTGCACCGCGGCCGGCTCCGCGGCCAGCACGGCGGCCACCAGGTCGCCAGTGCAGGCGACCTTGGCACGCACCAGCGCGCCTGCGCGGACCAATGCATTTGTATAGATATATGCACTAGTGCGTCCATATACAGCATCTGGCACCTATGAAGTCCAGAGAGAAGGAGCGTGCCAGGGCTCTGTCTGTGCTTGGGCGCCAACTGCAGGTTCTGCACAGGTGTGCTTTCGGCACTGCGGCAGACCTGTTGTGCACAGAGCCGCATAACATCGACGTGCAGCAACGCGCCACCGCACCAAGCAACTCACTTATCGCCAATACAGGCGCCACGCGCACCCAGGTGGTTGCCTGGGTGCAGCGGTGTTCGCGCCTGCCAGGGCAAAGACCTGCTCGTCCGCGTCCAGCGAGGCGCGCAGGCTGGCCTCTGCTCGCCGGGGGCTGCCGTCAGGGCCGGCGTCCGCTCGCAGGCGCGCAAGCGCGGCCAGGAGCACCGCGGGCCGCGCGGCCTCGGCCACGCTCGGCAGCGCTGCGAGGCCGGTGAGCCGCTGCAGCCACAGGCGCAGCATGCCGCAGCTGAGCTCCACGCGCCGCGCTGGGCTGCGTGCTGGCGCACTGCCGCCTGTGCCGCTGAGTGAGCTGCGGGCTCCTCCCGCTTGCTGGGAGGCGCTGCACGCAGGCGCCGCAGCGGCGCAGGCAGGCGCGCGCGGCGACGCCGCTAGTGCCATGCAAAGCGCTCTCAGGAGTGCCAGGGCTCCCCCTGGAGCGCTTGCCTGTGAAGACGCGCTGGCGTGGTCTGTGTTTCTGGGGCTTGAAAGTCGGGGGCGTTAGGTTGCAGGGTCTCCCGACTTGCTCTTCACTTTCTCCGGATCTGTGATCCCTTGTTTCTGCGCAATCTGCGGTAACTCAGCAACAAGTTGTCCCGGTATGGTGCAGCTTCACGTGAAGGTACGCGCTCATATCCTTTGTTTTTTTTTCTGCTTGTTCATCAGCGCATGCTTGTCTGCAGGCTGAGCGCAGCAGCTCGTGCCGCCTTGTACCCACCCCAACCCCTTTCCTGGCCATCGCTACGTGTGTTTGCACAGAGGTCCGACCAGGACCACTTCCTGCTGGAGGTGCCCGCTGCAGCTCTGGGCCGCGACGCGCTTGTCCTGGCTGTCAGCGTGAGCAACCTGCGAAACCGCTTGCTGCACGTGTGCGAGCACGGCGCGGCGCTCGCCCGGCGCGGGCCCGCGCCGGAGCCCTGCGACAGCGACGAGGAGGCGGGAACTGGCGCCGAGGCCGGGAGCGCCAGCACGGCAGCTGGCTGCACCCCAGCGGACGTCATACACACAGCAGGGAACCACGCTTGCAGTGCAGAAGACGCGCTTGAGCCTGTGAGCAGCGCCGGTGCGCTTCCGCTGCCTGTCTCTCATATTCGAGGCCTGTGACAGGTTGTTGCAGTGCAGCACCTGGCATGGGTGTTGTAAGGAGCGCAGCAGACGGTGTCAGCGCAGCCAAAGCGTCTCGGCTGTGCGGGCGCAGTGCCTGACTCGCACGCCGCTCAGCAGCTGGAGCAGGCGCTCGCGGACGCCAAGCGGCTCGCCCACACGGCGCGCCCCTGCTGGCAGACTGAGGTCTGCAGCTGTCCCGAAAAGGGCATTCAAAGCAGCAGCTGACTCCTACATCCTTGCGCTACAAGAGACAGCAGCGCATGACAAGGGTAGTGCATGCACCCCAATATGAATCACACGATCGCACCAACACATGGGCCTAGATGCTGACATTCTGAGAGGCGGGCGGCAATGTTTACTTTCCTCTGCATGATACAGGCACTTGAAGCAGTGTGCATGTCACTGCACACAGGATCAGGTCGGGCGCGGCGCGGCGGTCACCGAGGCGGCCCTGGCGGGCGCGCTCGACGCGGTGCGCGGCGCGGTGCTGGACGCGTTCCCGGGCGGGCTGCCGCCCTGGGACCCCGTGCGGCGCGGCCTCGAGGGCGACGCGGACGCGCAGGCGCGCGCGCGCTGCCGGGCGGTGTTCCGTTCCATGCAGGCTTGGCGCCCTGCAGGTCGCCGCCTCTCAGGAGATTAGTCATGGCTCCGCGGAAGAACAGGCAAGCGTGCGGTTGTCAGGTGCAGCATGCGCCCCCACAGCTCGTGATGCGCATATGTAAGGCTCTGAGGCAGCACCTTGGTCGGGCGCGTTGCCTGGTCTGGCTCCTCCACGAGCGTGAGCACGCTCGAGATCGGCAGAGCTTGGCGCTACTCGTCAAGTGGCCATGCGTCCGCCATGCTTCTCAAGGCAGCAGGCATCACTGGACACCCTGTGCGCCAGGGTGCCGCTGCCCTGGAGCCTGGCGCGGCGGAGCTCTGGTTTGCCGGGCGGCAGCTGGAGGCGGGCGCGCCGCTCAGCGCGCGGCTGGGCCGCAACGACAAGACGCGCGTGGTCGTGCGCCTGCAGCGGCGCGGGGGCGGCGCGCCGATGCGCGAGCCGGTGCGATCTCTACAACAGTGAATGACCGTATTTGATGAATGCCTATCCTTAGAGATGCCCTCAGCCTCTTCCTGCACCTGGAGACGGCGATCAGCGTGGGTTGTGCATTGCGCTAGGTCCTTGTAAGAGCTTTGCACACATGTTGTACAGGATGCTGTCTTCCCAATACCGTCCATCTTCCTGACGGTCTGCGCATGGTGCATGCAAGAGTGCCCTCATGCGCACCCTTACGGTCTGCTGGTTTCACGCAGTGATGACTCAAGAATGCACCTTGGGTGAAGGCCGCACGGTGTTGCCCGCAGGTCGTGGATGAGGCGACGCACAAGGCCATGCTCGCCTGGCACTTCAAGAAGCAGGAGCAGCAGCAGGCGCGCCGCCCTCAGCTTCATGTGGCGGGGCCGGCTCACCTCGGGGGCATGCATGCAGCCAGTCAGCTTCTGATCTCCTGTTCCTGTACCCCGTCGCGCCGACTGCCTACGGCCGCGGCTGCATGCGCGCAGAAGCTCGCCGAGGACGACGGCACGGCCTACTACGACTCCGCCTGGGCCGACCCCAAGGCGCTCAAAACGCACTTCTCGGGCGTCTCGCAAGTCCGGCTGGCCTGATGACTGTGTGCAGCTCTCTGCGCCTCCTGCGCCTCCTGTGTCACATGTGATGTGCCTTATCAAGGTGCACAGACGTATTCATTTTGGACCATGCCGACAGGCTACACGACAGTGTAAATATCCTCGCTACTCACGTATATGATGTTTTAATTATGCTTTCCCTGCATTGCCTAGTCAGACCGAAAGGCAGAGACTCACGGTTCTGCGTGAGTCTCTCACGCAGAACCTGTGTCCACACCATGTGAGCATGAGCATGGTGATGACCCGTCGCACCTGTGGCAACAGGCATAGCCTATGGTGGCACATCCATGTATACCGCCGGGCTGTTTAGTGCAGGGTAGCATGCCTTTATCATAACGACTGCTTGCGCAATCCCATCATCTTGACCAGCACATGTGTATGTCGCATGCAAGGCATGCTGGCATGTGTAATGCTCGTCATGCTCCTTGATGTTTGCTGATGCAGGAGCACCACATGCACGTCCAAGCTTTCAGATTCCTTGACTTTGTTCTGCTCGGCCGGCGCATTATTCAACGTCTCTCAACACTGCCGCGCGCGATGGCACCACTCAGCCACGGCATGTGCCCAGTCTGTCTCCATCCACCCACATGCCGCTGCTCTGCAGCAGCAGCATGCAAGGGTTGCGGCACCCGCCGCGGCCTGAGCCGCACCGCTCAGCGGCCTGGTATCATGGTGCATGGTGCAATGGCAACCAGCAAGAAAAAAGCAGGCATGCTGCGTCACGCATGCAGTTTTGCACATACGCAGGCGCCAAGCCAGAGCTCCAAATACCCAACGCTTGTCTCACACGGTGACATAGCAACTGCCGCGGGATTGTCAGGAGGCACTAGTCCTGTCAGGTGGCGGGACCCCGCGCGCTGTCATCCTGCGTTCCACCCCCTCGCTCTTTAAAATGACAATGTCACTCTCAGATGGCGCGCTCAGCTGCCCGCCGCGCCCTGCCCAGCGCCCCGCTCACGCCTGCCCCGTCTGCGCGGCCACCTCCGCGGCAAAGTCCGTCGAGCGTTTCTCCAGGCCCTCGCCCAGCACGTAGCGGGAGAAGCGGCGCACCTGCAGCCCCGCGCACGCATTATGGCCTGCACCTCTCTTCTTTGCACATGCTTGACGTCTAAATCTCAGCACAGTCCATGCAACGTACAGGTGTAAGAGAGCAGGCTCAGGCTGCGCGGCCGCATGTGGCCACCCCCCTGGCGCTGGCAGCAGCGAGCTTGCCGGACTCCGAGCGCCTCGGCGCGCAGCTGTCGTCACCAGACACCTCGCGCGGGGCACAGCAGCGCAACGTCTTACAACAGCGGCGCCGCGCCTGGATGTTCTCGCCGATGGCGGCCACGGCGGCCTTGATGTGCTCGGCCACGCTCTTGCCGGTGTCCTTGATGAAGGGCTGCTCCAGCAGCGCGCGCTCCTTGGCAATCTTGGCGACGCGCCCGTCCACGATCTTGCCCCTGCCGCGCCACGTGCCCGCTTGTTCAGACCGGGCCTGGGACGTTGGTCGGGGACGTCCGCACCAGTGCCAGCCCTGAAAGTTAGGTCATGGCGGAGTTATGTGATGTGACAATGCAGAGTTCTGCCAAACACTCAGGGTGCATGCCATTCTGAGTACAGAAGCCGCACTGCAACTGCATCGCAGGGACCAGGTTGTCCACTTCGTCACAAGCGGGCTGGAGGCCAGGGCGTGCAAGGCCCGCCGGCGGCACACCGGATCGCCTCCGGCTTGGACAGGATGTCCTCCTTCTGCAGCTCGATCGCGCGCTCGCGGTCCAGCTCCTCGGCCGACACGTCCTCGATGGCCACCACGGACACGCCGGGGCTGGCCGCGATCTGCATCGCCAGGTCGGCGACGAGCTCGCGGAACTTGTCGCCGCGCGCGACGAAGTCCGTCTCGCAGTTCACCTCCACCAGCACGCCCAGGCGCGCGCCGGCGTGGATGTACGACGCGACCGCGCCCTCGGCCGCCACGCGCCCGGCCTTCTTGTCGGCCGACGCGAGGCCCTTCTTGCGCAGGGTCTCGGCAGCCGCGTCAAAGTCGCCGCCGCTCTGCGCGAGCGCCTTCTTACAGTCCATCATGCCCGCGCCCGACTTGTCGCGCAGCTGCTTGACCAGCTTGGCGCTGACCTGCGCCGCGCGAGGCACGCGCTCAGGCCCGCGGCCGCAGTCGCAGCGGACGTGCAACGCACCATTTTCAGGATAAGACTGGCTCCCTAGCAAGCACCATGTCGCCGCTGTGTGCAGGTGTGGCACCTTGCACCCTCATGTCACCCAGTGCACATTCCCATGAGCGTCATGGCTCCAGGTGCCGCGCCTCCATCTTCGGCGCGTCGTCAGCGGCCGGCGCAGCCTCGGCTGCCGGCGCGACGGCCTCCGCCGCGGCCTTGGCGGCCGCCGCGGCCTCGAACGCGGCCGTCTGCTCGGCCACCTCCGCAGCCAGGTCCGCCGTGCGCTTCTCCAGGCCCTCGCCCAGCACGTACCTGCCGCGCGCGAGCCAGGATTGTATTATGGTTAGGGCATCCCACCCTAACCCCTACACTAGCAGCAGGTTATGCACGCAACCACACCCTCACGCTCCCCCACGCTTCCTCAGGCTCCAAGGCATTCGGTGGCACAGACTGCCGCCCCACCCGTCCACCCTCGCGCACGCGCGCGGGGAGGGCCTGAGCGCGCGCGGGCGCGCACCGCGAGAAGCGCCGCACGGAGATCTTCTCGCCGATCGTCGCGGTCGCCTCCTTGACCACGGTCGCCACCGTCTTCTCCGGGTCCTTGATGTACGGCTGCTCCATCAGCGCCATGGCCTTGACCAGCTTGGCCACGCGGCCCGCCACAATCTTGGGCCTGCGCGCGCACGGCGCGGGGTCGTGCTCAGCCGCACTTGCGCTGTAACACTCGTTCGCGGGCTTTGCCTCTCATGTCCCACGCGCTCTTCGAAGCCCCAGTGCCGCCTCTCTGATCAGCCCATTGCCGCCGCCTTCACGCCTCGCGTGGCGGCGCGCCAGCGGCCTATGACCTGGCCAACACGTCCACTTCCTAATGCACAGGCAGCCTCGCTGGGCACTGGCCTCTGCTGACAGCAGTGCGATCGAACGCTGAGCGGTACGCCCACGACCTTGGTGGGTTGCAGTGGTGGATGGGCCACCATCAGCCCGGCACGCGCTCCCGGCCGCGCACTGGATCGCCTCGGGCTTGGACAGGATGTCCTCCTTCTGCATCTCGATGTCGGTCTCCCTGGCGACCACGGCCGGCGCGACGTCGTCCGCGGCCACCACCGCCACGCTC
>JAABUY010002097.1_pt1 | contig 24602 bp, 23 predicted proteins | sample 5560271 | NCBI WGS metagenome assembly JAABUY01 (sample SAMN10711886, study PRJNA513374) | rock metagenome | isolation source: Antarctica rocks | place: Antarctica: Victoria Land, University Valley | reverse complement strand
CGTCACACGATCAGCATGTCCCAGCGCTCCAGCCAAAGCCTCAACATAGAATGCCAAGCGTAATGCATTGTCGTGCGTGCCTGATGGAGCCACAATCCGCCTCTACAAACGAGAAGCTCGCTTCGTAGGCAATCATCATCAAGCTATGCAAGTGGTTTATGACACAGTAAGATTAGGCGAATGTCTGTCATAATAGATCGGGCACGCGAAAGATTGGTCCATCCAGGCGTGGCGGTTCGAACTCGATGTCTTCCGCCATCGCCAGCAGGTCACCGATGGTCGGCTCACCAATCTTCGCAGCTTCTTTCAGGCAGTCGGCATCCAGGTTGGCTGTGTGGCTGGCTGGTGCCGCAGCTTTCGTGCTGGCCCTTCGGATGCGTGCGGCACTGCTGCATACCTGGGCGCGGCGCAGCAGTCACTCGTGTCGCGACCGCCGCGCCGCCGATGACCAGCGCCGCCGCGACAACGATGCCGAGGCTCGCCGGGGTCCGGCCGGTAACGACCAGCAGCAGCGTCGAGAGCAGCGGGGCCAGGTAGGACAGCGTGCCGAGCATGGCTAGGTGGCCGTGCTTTGGTCGCGTGGTCCCAGGCGAAGAACGCCAGCCCAACCGGACCCAGGGCTGCGAAGCGGCGGTTCAGTACCGAGTAGCCGGACCAGACGACCGTGCACCCGGCGGCTGCCGCGTAGCCGAGCGGCGGCGCCGATCCGGTCTCGTGGCGACACTGACGCAGTGCCAGCGCGGTCCCGGCCAGGCCGAGCATGGCCCCGAGGCATTGTCGCCAGTGCAGCCGCTCGCCCGGCAGCGCCGCCGACAGCAGCACGATCAGCAGCGGCCACAGATAGGCGACCAGGCTCGCCTCGGCCGGGGGAGACACCTTCAGCGCCACGAAATACAGCGCGTGACAGAAAAGGATGCCACAGAAGCCGAGCGCCCAGGCCGCCCATGGCTGGCGCAAACACCGCAGCGAAGCCCGGCCGCCACTTGCCAGAACGGCGGCGCTGGCGGCGAAAGCCACCGCGAAGCTCAGCGCCAGCAACTCGAACGGCGGGATGCTGGCGGTGGCCGTGGTCAGCAGCGCCAGCGAGGCCCAAAGCAGGATTGCGCCGCTGCCGATCCAAGTGGCGCGGTTCATCGACGCACGAGACGGTCAGGCGGCCGGGAGATCCTTGAAATACGGCTCGACCTCGCCCGAGAACTTCATCGTCAACGGCGCGCCGTGCCGGTCCACCTTGTTGCCGAGCGACAGCCGCACCCAGCCCTCGCTCACGCAATACTCGTCCACGTTGGTCTTCTCGACGCCCTTGAAGCGCACCCCCACTCCGCGCTCCAGCACCGCCTGGTCGAAATGCGGATTCTTCGGGTTGGTCGAGAGGCGGTCGGGTGGGTTGTCAGGCATGCGCCGTGATAGCCAAGCGGGCCGCCTCCATCAAGCTGCCCGGCTCGCCATCGCCGGCGGCTCGTTGAACATCAGCGACACCGCGCGGTCGGCCAGCGCCAGCGCCGGGGCGTTGGTGTTGCCCGACGGGATGGTCGGCATGGCGGCGCAGTCGATCACCCGCAGCCGCTCGATGCCGCGCACCCGCAACCTTGTGTCCAGCACCGCCATCGGATCGTGGTCAGCGCCCATGCGGGCGGTGCCGACCGGGTGGTAGTTGGTTTTGACCATGCGCCGGCAATGCGCCGCGATCTCCTCGTCGGTCTGCGCGGCGACGCCCGGCAGCAGCTCGCGCGCTGCCAGGTCGGACAGCGGGCGGGTCGCCAGCACCTCGCGGGCAAAGCGGATGGCGGCGATGGTGAGGCGCAAATCGTCCGGGTGGCCGAAGAACTGGCTGTCGACCAGCGGCTTGTCGACGGGATCGGCGGAGCGCAGCCGCACCGTGCCGCGCGCACGGGGCCGCAGCAGGCAAGGCGTCAGCGTCATGCCGTAGGTTGCCTGCACGTCGGTGACGTCGCGGTCCAGATACACCGTCGGCACGCAATACAGCTGGATGATCGGCCGGTCGGAGCCGTCGGGATCGAAGAACGCGCACGCCTCGACCCCGGTGGTGGTGACCAGGCCGGAGCGGAACAGCAGGTATTGCAAGCCGTTGCGGACCATCCGCCAGCCGCGGTCCTGGCCGTGATAGCCGAGTTGGCCGCGGGCGGCGCTGATGACCGGCACCTCGTGGTGGTCCTGCAGGTTGCTGCCGACCCCGGGCAGGTCGGCGCGCGCCGCGATGCCGTGCTGGCGCAGGTGCTCGGCCGGTCCCAGGCCCGACAGCATCAGCAGCTTGGCGGTGTTGTAGGTGCCGGCGGCGACCAGCACCTCCTCGCCCGCCATCGCCCGCACGGTCTGGCCGTCGTGGCGGTACTCGACGCCCACGGCGCGGTCGGCCTCGAACAGGATGCGGCTGGCCTGCGCGCCTGTGGCCAGCGTCAGACGGCTGTCGCGGCGCACCTGCGACAGGAAGGCGTCGACCGCGCTGCTGCGGGCGTGGTTGCCGATGGTGTGCTGCATCGGCCCGACTCCGGCCTGCCGCGCGCCGTTGAAGTCCGGGTTGTACGGGATGCCGGCGCCCTGCGCCGCCAGCATGAACGCCTGCGTCACCGCATCGAGCCGCCCCGGATCGGACACGTCGAGCGTTCCGGTAACGCTGTGGTACTGGTCGTTGAGCCGACTGTTGCGTTCCATGCCGCGGAAATGCGGCAGCATGTCGTCATACGACCAGCCGCTGTCGCCGCCTAGCAGCGCGTCCCAGCCGTCGTAGTCCTGACGCTGGCCGCGGATGTAGACCATGGCGTTGACGGTGCTGCCGCCGCCCAGCACTCGGGCCTGCGGCACGATCGGCGCGCGGCCGCCGAGCTGCGGCTGCGGCACCGCCTGGTGCATCTCCAGGTAGTCCTCGCGGGCCAGGAACTTCATGTAGCCGGCGGGCATGTCGAGCAGGCGCGAATGCTTCTCCGCCCCGCGCTCCAGCACGCGGGCGCCATGGTCGCGCACCAGCCGGGTCGCTGCGACGCAGCCGGCCGACCCGCCGCCCACGATGATGTAGTCGAACCCGGACATGGCGGCTCCGTAAATGGCAACGGGAAGCGCGAGCGCGCTCCCCGTCAAGTTCAACCTGGTCTAGTAACGCAAAAGCTCAGTAAGACGTTGCAACGTTGGCGGCGGCATTGTTGATGTCATAGAAGTTGTCGGTGTTGACGAGGCGCGGCGCAATCGGCTTGCCCTCGCCGTACGACTTGGCGGCGGCGAAGGCGGCGGGGCCGAAGCGCGGGTTGCACTCCACCGTCGCTCCCATCTTGCCATCGGCGACCGCCTGCAGGCCATCCTTCTCGCCATCGATCGAGACGACGGTGATGTCCTTGCCGGGGTGGCGGCCGGCCGCCTCCAGCGCCGCGATGGCGCCCATCGCCATCTCGTCGTTGTGGGCGTAGACGGCGGTGGCCTCGGGGTGCGCCTGCAGCAGCGTCTCCATCACCTGCCGCCCCTTGTCGCGGGCGAAGTCGCCGGTCTGCGAGGCGATGATCTGCATCCCGGGATGGCCGGCGATGGCGTCGGCAAAGCCCTTTTTGCGGTCGTTGGCCGGCGACGAGCCAAGCGTGCCCTGCAGCTCAATGATCTTGGCCTGGCCGTTGGTCGACTTCACCAGCCAGTCGCCGGCGCGCTTGCCCTCCAGGATGAAGTCCGAGCCGATGAACGCCACGTAGTCCTTGCCGGCCTTGGCCAGGCTCGGGTCGACGCCGCGGTCGATCAGGAACACCGGGATGCCGGCGCGCTTGGCCTTCATCACCGCCGGGATCAGCGGCTTCTCCTCGCGCGGCGACAGGAAGATCACGTCGACCCGTTGCGCGATCATGCTGTCGACGTCCGACACCTGCTTGGCGGCCGAGCCAGCGGCGTCGGTGTAGACCAGCTGCCAGCCCATTTTGGCCGCTTCGTCCTTCATGCTCTGGGTCTGCGCCAGGCGCCACGGGTTGTTCATCTCGGTCTGCGCGAAGCCGACCTTGTAAGTGGGCTTCGCCGCAAGCTTGGGCAGGCCCTGCGCCATTGCCACCGGCACGACGAGCGCCAGCAGCGGCAGCACGGCAAGAGTCTTGAGGAATGTCCGGCGCATGGTTCTCTCCCTAAGCAGTTCAGCTAATCGTCCAAGGCACGTCCAACCTGCCCGGCCCGTTCGCGGGCTCTAGAACAGGAAGCTCTGGTAGGCTTCGCCGGCCGGAACCTGGTCGAGGCTCTCCACGATGGGGTTGTAGCGCAGCAGCCGGCGCGCCCGCTCCGACAGTGCCGCGATGGCCGGGCGCGGCACGTGGATCGACACCTCGGGCCGGAACAGCCAGCGCCGGTTGTAGCCGATCACCACCATCGGCCGCGGCTCGTCGGTGGCGTTCGGGGTGCCGCGATGCAGTCCGCGCACGTCGCGGATCATCAGGTCGCCCAACGCCATCGGGTACGACTGCAACGGCACCAGCCCGGCCTCGACCATCGCGACGCCATCGGCGCGGGGCAGCCGGTGGGTGCCGGGGGCGATCTCGACCGGCCCGTGCGCCGCGGTCACGTCGATCAGCGGGAAGTTGACCGCGAGTTGGTAGCTCGGCGTCTCGGCCTCCTGTTCAGGAAACAGCGGCGGCGTGTCGCGGTGGATGTCCTGGTAGTCCGACCCGCGCATCGGCGTGTCGGTGGCGAGCTGGCACATCACCGGGTCGGCCCCGGCGACGCGCTCGACGATCGCCAGCACATCGGCGTCCTCGAAGAAATGCGGGTCGTCGAACGGGGCGGCGAACGGCAGCGTCACGTAATGCCGGTGCGCGCCGCGGTTGGGGTTGGCCGCCTCGCGCGCCAAGTGCGCGTCGAGCAGCGGCTGGAACGCCTCGCGCCAGGCGCGTAGGCGCTCGCGGTCGAAATGCTCGCGTAGGATGACGAAGCCGTCGCGCTCGAAGTCGGCCACGAAGTCGTCGATCTCGCCAGAAGCGTAGCGCCCGGTCATTGTCATTCTCCTATGCGGGCCGGCGCTGCGCCAGGCGGCTCTGCAACACGACGACCACCAGCAGGAACCCGCCGCGGATCACCGATTGCCAGTACGCGCTAAGGCTGATGACGCCGAGCCCGTTCTCGAAGTTAAGGATGTTGAAGATTAGGCCGAGCAGCAGCACGCCGGTCAGGCTGGCCAGCACCGAGCCGACGCCGCCGGTCAGCAGCGTGCCGCCGACCACCACCGAGGCGATGGCGAACAGCTCCCAGCCGGCGCCCTCGGTCGGCTGCCCGGCGCCGAACTGCGAGGCCAGGATCACTCCCGACAGTCCGGCCAGCGCGCCGCTGATGACGTAGACCAGCAGCTTCACCCGCTCGACCGGCAGGCCCATGAGGCGCGACGCCTCCTCGCCGCCGCCGACCGCCAGGATGTGGCGGCCGAAGCCGGTGAAGTTCAGCGCCACCGAGCCGACTGCGAAAGCGGCGACGCCGATGAAGGCGGGGATCGGGATGCCGAGCCAGTCGCCCTGCCCGAGCAGGGTGAAGCTCGTGTCGTACGACGCCGACACGCTGGCGTTGTTGGCCAGCAGCAGCGCGGCGCCGCTGGCGGCCAGCATGGTGGCCAGCGTCGCGATGAACGGCAGCACCCCGAGGCGGGCGATCACCACGCCGTTCAGCAGCCCGGCCAGCGCGCCGGCACCGATCCCTGCGGCGACCCCGGCGGTGAGGCCGTACGGGCTGGCCAGCGCCGCCACCACGCTGCTCATCGCCACTACCGAGCCGACCGACAGGTCGATGCCGCCGGTCATGATGACGAACGTCATGCCGAGCGCGATCAGCGCGAACATCGAGTTGTAGCGCAGCAGCTCCAGCAGGTTGTAGGCGCTGAGGAAATGGTCGTAGCGCAGCGCCCCGAACAGCAGCAGCGCCACCAGCGCCATCAGCACGCCGGTGCGCGAGATGGCGGCGACCGCCCGTGCCCGGATGGTGGGGCCGCGCCGCGCGGTCGGCTCGCCGGCCGCCAAAGTGGTGCTCATGCCATGGCTTTCACGAGCGATGCTGCCGTTGGAGGTAGACGGCGCCCAGGATGATTGCCGCCTTGACCACCAGCGCCGCGCCGTCGGGCACGCCGTTGGCCAGCAGGGTGTAGCGCACCAGTTGGATGATGAACGCGCCCAGCAGCGTGCCGACGATGGTGGCCCGCCCGCCGGTGAACGGCGTGCCGCCCACCGCGACCGCGGCGATGGCGTCCAGCTCCATGCCGAGGCCCACCAGGTTGGCGTCCGAGGACGAGTTGATGGAGATCACGATCAGCCCGGCGACCCCGGCCAGCAGCCCGCTGACGCAGTAGACCGCGAGCTTCACCCGCGCCACCGGAACGCCCGACAGCCGCGACGCGGCCTCGTTGCCGCCCACCGCCAGCACTTGGCGGCCGAACAGCGTGGCGCGCAGCACCCAGGCGGCGACGGCCACGAACAGCACCATCAGGATCACCTGGAACGGTACCCCGAACGGGCGGCCCAGGCCGATGTACTGGAAGTCGGGGCGGTGAAAATCCTGCAAGCTGCCGTTGGTCGCCACCTGCGCGATGCCGCGCCCGGCGATGAACAGCACCAGGGTGGCGATGATCGGCTGGATGCGGAAGCGCGTGATCAGCCAGCCGTTGAACAGCCCGAACACCCCCACCACCACCACCGGGACCACCCAGGCGGCGACCGTCCCCAGCAGCGGCGAGCCGAACGCCACCAAATGGTTGCCGAATATGAGCGGCGCCAAGGCCCCGGAGATCGCCATCAGCGACCCCACCGACAGGTCGATGCCGCCGGTGGCGATCACCAACGTCATGCCGATGCCGACGATGACGATGTTGCAGACCTGGGTGAGATTGACGTTCATCGTCTGCAACGAGACGAAGTTGTGCGTCACCGCGACGTTGAAGGCGATCAGCGCCAGCAACGCCGCCAGCGCGCCGTAGCGCTGCGTGAGCCGGCCCCAGTCGCGCGGCGCGCGCGGCCTGGCTGTGGCCACCGCCTCGCTCATGCGGCGATCTCGGCGGCACCCATCATGGCCTCGCCATGCGCCATGGCCTGCAGCACCGCGTCGGCGGTGACGCCGTCGCCGGCCAGCTCCGCCACGGTGACGCCGTCGCGCAGCACGGTGATGCGGTCGCAGCCCTCCACCAGCTCGTCGAGTTCGGAGGAGATCATCAACACTCCCAAACCGTCGCGGGCGAGTTCCTCGATCAGCGACTGGATCTCGGCCTTGGCGCCGACGTCGATGCCGCGCGTCGGCTCGTCTAGGATCAGCAGCCGCGGGTTCATGCACAGCCAGCGCGCCAGCAGAACCTTCTGCTGGTTGCCGCCCGACAGGTCGCGGATGCGCTGCTCCGGCCCACTGGTCTTGATGCCGAGCCGCTTGATGAAGCGGGCGACGATCTCGCCCTGCCGCGCGGTGTCGACCACGCCGGCGCGGGTCAGCTGCGGCAGCAGCGCCAACGTCATGTTCTCGCGCACCGACATCTCTGGCACGATGCCCTCGACCTTGCGGTCCTCGGCGCAGAATCCCATGCCGAGCCGGATCGCGGCGTCCGGGGTGGCCACCGTCACGGCGCGGCCGTCGACCCGGATGGCGCCGCCGTCCGGCGGGTCGGCGCCGAACAGCGCCCGCGCGGTCTCGCTGCGGCCGGAGCCGAGCAGGCCCGCAAGCCCCACGATCTCGCCGGCGCCGACGCGCAGGCTGACGTCGCGCACGCGCCGGCCGGAGCGCAGGCTAAGGCCCTCGACCACCGCCGCGCCGGCGTTGTGCGCGCCCTTGCGGAAGCCGGTCGAGCCCTGCGCCGCCACCACCTCCAGGTCGCGGCCGAGCATGGCGGCGACCAGTTGCAGCTTGCTGATGTCCGCCATGGCGCTGGTGGACACGGTGCGGCCGTCGCGCATGATGGTGACGCGGTCGCAGACCACGTACAGCTCGTCGAGCCGGTGGCTCACGAACACCACCGACACGCCTTCGGCCTTGAGCTGGCGGATCACGTCGAACAGCACCGCGACTTCGCTGTCGTCGAGTGAGGAAGTCGGCTCGTCCATGATGACGAGCTGCGATTCGAACGACACCGCGCGGGCGATGGCGACCATCTGCTGGATCGCGATGGTGAAGTTGAGCAATGGCTGGCGGATGTCGATGTCGATGCGGAAGCGGCCGAGCAAGGCCGCCGCCTCGCGATTCATGCGCGGCCAGTCGATGAAGCCGAACCGCCGCGGCTCCCGGCCCAGGAAAATGTTCTCGGCCACCGAGCGGTACGGCACCAGGTTGATCTCCTGGTAGATCGTGCTGATGCCGCCGGCCTGCGCCGCCTGCGGGGTGGTGAAGGCAATCGGGGCGCCGTCGAACAGGATCTCGCCGCGATCGCGCCGCTGCGCGCCGGTCAGTATCTTGATGAGCGTCGACTTGCCGGCACCATTCTGGCCGACCAAAGCATGAACCTCACCGGGACCGACCGACAGGCTGGCCGCGCGCAGGGCGTGGACGCCGGAAAAGCTCTTGTCGATGCCCTGCATGACGAGCAGGGGCGCGACATCGCCGCCGATCATGCCCAGAGAGCCGCACTTGATGCCGTCACGTCCCACTCCCCCACATCCTGTCCATACCTGGTCGCTCGGCTGGTTGCGTTATATGTAGGACCAATCGAGGGGGCGGTCGAGAGGCGTTTTCAGTCCGTCTAGCCCTCAGGCAAGCGCCAGCGGCGCCGGCTGCCGGATGGTAAAGCCGCGGCCGACCGCGGTCTCGATCATTTCGCCCAATCCGGCGCTGCGCAGCTTCTTGCGCAGCTTGAACAGGAACACCGGCAGCACCCGGCTGGTTGGGCGGGTGCCGTCGCGGTAGATCGCCTCGAGCAGGTCGTGGGCCGGGATGATGTCGCCGCGGCGTTCCCACAATGCCGCGAAGATGCGGTACTCCGCCTGGCTGAGCGGGAGCGGCTGGCTGTCCAGGCGCAAGGTTTCGCTCTCCGGCTCCAGGCTGAGCAGCGCCATCTGCCTGGCGCCGGACGCCGCGCCGGGCGATGCGCGCTGGCCGGCGGCCCCGTTCAGTTCCGAACGCGCCTCCCAGCCCCAGCCTGTGGCGTCCGCCCGGAAGCTGTCGCGTTCAAGCGCGGCTTGTTCAAGTTTAGCATGCCCAAGCCCGTCATGCCCAAGCCCGTCATGCCCAAGCCCGTCATGCCCAAGCCCGTCATGCCCAAGCCCGTCATGCCCAAGCCCGTCATGCCCAAGCCCGGGCCGTTCGAGCCCGAAGCGCGGTTCGGCCGTGAATGCGCCGGCAAGCGGCGCCGTGCCGGCCTCGCCAGAGTCCGTCAGCACCACCAGGGGCACCTTGCCTGCCTCGCGCCGCATGCGGGCGATCGCGTCGCGCGCCCGCACCCGGCCATGGCTCAGGACCAGCATCACCAGGTCGTAGTCGTTGTTGCGGAGCAGCCGCACGCAGCTTTCGAGGTCGGTCGCAATGTCGGCCACGTCGTGCTCGGAGTTCATCGCGACGGAGACGCTCTGCGCCGAGGCGCTGGCCAGTTTGGCAATGAGAAGCCGCATGGTTGATCCAGCCACCTTAGCTGCGCGCGGCGGACTCCGCGTTAAGACGCATTATCATTTTGTAATCAAAAACATAAACATAAAATGTATGTTTTGGTCTCGTGATATTATTTTCGATGCTGCAGACAATCGGCCGGCTGCCGCCATTGCCAATCCAAAACGTAATCGGTATGTTTACGTTTCAGCATCGAGTTTGTGTCCATGGCAGACGAGCACGCCCCCTCTGCCTTGCCTGCCGGGCTGGGCAGCGACGCGCAGACGACGGTGACCTTCCTGACCGGCGTTGCCGCCGGCGGCAACCTGTCGACCATCGACGGCAACGCGACCTTCGGCGAGCCGCAGCACAAATGGCTTGGCGCCGCCGGCAAGCCGGTCACCTACGGGTTCATGTCAGGCGCCGCCTTTACGGCCGCAGACCGGAACTTCATCGCCGCCGGTCTGGCGCTATGGTCGGACGTCGCGAACATCACCTTCGCACCGAGCGGCAGCGCCGCGCCGCAGATCGCGTTCGACACCAACCGGCGCGGCGTCAGCCAGACGTTGGACAACACCTCCGGCGCGGCCATTGGCAACGTCTTGGCGCAGGTGACCTCGGCGACCACGACAATCGACACCAGCATCACTGGCTGGACCAACCTTGCCTCGTTCAGCGTCACCGGCGGCTACGGCCCGCATACCGTGCTGCATGAGATCGGCCACATCCTGGGGCTGTCGCACTCGGGCGATTACAACGGCGGCGTCGCGCCGAGCGACCAGTACAACTCGACCGACAGCGAGCAGTGGTCGATCATGTCGTATTTCGACCCGGCGGTCGATTCCGGCCAGCTCGCCGGGAAATACGCCAGCCAGTACACGGTCTCCGGCACGCGATGGGGCATCTCCTCGGCTGAAGACGGCGGCTACGCGCAAGTCCCGCAAACCTGGATGCCGCTCGACATCCTGGCGGCGCAGCGGCTGTACGGCGTGGCCGTCGACACGCCGCTGTCCGGCGGGCAGGTGTTCGGCTTTCACTGCAACGTGCTGGGCGCCACCAAGCAGTTCTTCGACTTCACCCAGAATGTCACGCCCATTCTGACGCTGTGGGACAAAGGCGTCGGCAACACGCTCGACCTGTCGGGCTATGCCAGCGACGCCGCGGTCAACCTGAACCCGGGAACGTTCAGCAGCGTCGACGGCCTGGTGAACAACATCGGCATCGCCTATGGCACCGCGATCGACCGCGTCGTCAGCAGCCTCGGCAGCGACACCATCATCGGCAATGCCGACAACGACACGGTGGCGTTCGGCGTCGCCGGTCAAGCCTACTACCTGAGCGGCAACGGCGGCGGCGCCGAGGCGGTGTATTGGAGCGGCCACTCCGACGCCCTGGCCGGCATCGCCACGGTGGCGTTCGAAGGAGGCGCCAGCACCGTGGTCGCCACCGGCAGCGGCGGCATCCAGCTCGGCGGCGGCGGCAACGTCGCGTTCCTCACCGGCGCCGCGGTGCAGCTCGGCCTTTGCGGCGGCGACACGGTGGTGGTGCAGGGCGGCTCCGAGACCATCGCCGCCGCTGCCGGCGGAACCGGCCGCAACCTCATCTTCGGCGAGACCGGCGGCCGCATCCACTACGCCGGCGCGACCGCCGTCGACACGCTCGTCGCCACCTTCGCCACCATCGCCGGGGGCGCCGCGGGGGTGGTCGCGTTCGGCGCCAACAACGGGTCGCTTAGCTATTCCGGCGGCGCGGGGCAGGCGACGGTGATCGGCGGCAGCGCCACGGTCAGCATCCTGGGCGGCGTCGGCGGCGGACTGTTCGGCGGCGGTGGCGGCGGCGGCAACAGCATCCAGAGCGGCGCGGGGCAGGTGACGGTGTTCGGCAGCGCCGCCAGCGACGCCATCGTGCTCGACAACGCCGCCGCGAACGTGGTGGTGGCTGGGTCCGGGGCCGAGCAGGTGCAGGCCGCGAGATCCACCGGAAACAACGCGCTGTATGCCGGCAGCGGCAGCGACACGCTGACCGGCGGCCTCGGCGACGACGCGCTGTATGCCGGTCGTGGCAACGCCACCCTGACCGGCGGCGGCGGCAACAACTATTTCGGCGTCATCAACGGCCAAGCCGGCGGCCAAGTGCTTATCACCGACTGGCACAACGCGACCGACCTGCTCGGACTGATCGGCTATGGCGCAAGCGCCATCGCCACTGCAGCGGCGCAGGAGCAGCAGGTCAACGGCAGCACGGTGGTGCGACTGGCCGACAACACCCGGATCACCTTCAGCGGGGTAACCAACGTTATGATTACGCATTTCGTTTGACAAGAAACAACGCCGGCCAAGGCGTTTCTTTACCGTTTAAGTTACGAGTTAGCAGCTTATTCGTGCGACAGTCCATTCACGGATTTGTGAATGGGACGCAAGATGACGATCCAGGTCGCGATCATGAACGGCTACGGACTGGCGATGGCCAGCGACCGCCATGTGTTCCGCGACGGCGACGCGCGCTCGTCGGGCCAGGACACCAAGCTGCACCGGCTGCGCGGCTCGGTGCCGGCCGCGATGATGGCGTCCGGCCCGTTCGCGGTGTTCGGCAAGCCGGTGTCGCGCCTGGCGCTGCGGATGGAGCGGGCGATGGCCGATTGCGGCTCCGATGACGGGCCGGAAGCCTTGGCCGAGGCCGTCCTGCGCTGCCTCGACGTGCCGATCGAGGGGCCGCAGCGCGACGCCGACGCCGAACTGCTGACCGAGGTCGCGGGCCAGGTCATCGACCGCGCCGCAAATGCCGAGGATGGCCATGCGGCCGGGCTGGAGCGCCTGCTGGACGAGCTGGAGCGCACGCCCGGCTGCCGCAACCACGCCACCATCGAGGCACGCGGCCGCGCCGCCTGGGAGGCCACGGCGCCGGCGCTGTCGGAGGCGCTGTGCAGCGACCGGCCACACGCCGCCGCGGCGATGCTTGCCGCTCCCGATTTGTATGGCCGCGCGGTGGCCGGCGCCCTGGCGCGCAACTGGGGGCAGGGCAACGAGCTGTTCCTCACCATCGGCCTGTGCTGCCCCAGCACCGGAGTCCCGGTGATGATCGCCCTGCGGCTGTGGCGAGGGCTGGGCCAGCGGCTGCACGCGGCGTCGCGGCTGGATCGGGAGTACGAGGTGTCGTGGCAGGCCGGGCGCACCGTGCTGATGGCGCAGGGCTCCGGCCGCGGATTGATCGAGGCGATGGTCGACGGGCTGGGCGAGGATCACTGGGCCGCAATGCCGAGCGAACGGCGTGACGCGCTGCGTCCGGCAATCGACGCCCGATGGCTGCGGGCGCATACCCGGCTCGGCGTCTCCAGCCCGCGTGAACTCGGGCTGGCGGCGACCGGCCTGGTGCGCGGCGCCGAGGTGGTCGGCTACCTGACGCAGCAATCCGAGGCCACGGTGGCGCCGGTCGACTGCCTGGTCCTCACTCATCGCGAAGCGGTCGAGCTGCCGCTGGCCGCCTGACGCGATCAGGCCCGCTTGACGCGATCAGACGGTGCGGCCGCCATCCACCGGGAGTTCGATGCCGGTGATGAACTCGGCCTCATCGGACGCCAGGAACAGGGCGGCGGAGGCCACGTCCTGCGCCCGGCAGAGCCGCCCCAGCGGAATGCCGGCGATGAACTTCGCACGGTTCTCGGGCGTGTCCGGCAGCCCCATGAAGGTTTCCAGCAGCGCCGTCTCGCCCATCACCGGGCACAGCGCGTTCACTCTTATCTTCCAGGGCGCCAGCTCGACCGCGAGCGATTTCGACATCAGGTTCACGGCGCCTTTTGAGGCGTTGTACCAAGTCAGCCCGGGCCGCGGCCGGATGCCCGCGGTCGAGCCGACATTCAGGATCACGCCGCCGCCGGCGTCGCGCATCGACGGCACCGCGGCGCGCACGAAATGGTAGATCGACTTGACGTTGACGCGGAACACGCGGTCGAACTCGTCCTCGTCGACATCCAGCAGTGGCTGGTTGCGGTGCGCGGCGCCGGCGTTGTTGACCAGGATATGCGGCGTGCCGAAGCGCTGCGTGGTCTGCCGCATCACCGCCGCGACGTTGGCCGCGTCGCCGACATCGGCGGTGATGGCCAGCGCCGCGTCGCCGATCTCGCGAGCCACGCGCTCGGCAGCGTCGCCCCGTAGGTCCACCACCACGACCTGTGCGCCTTCCTCGGCAAAGCGCCGGGCGATCGCCTCGCCGAAACCGTTGCCAGCGCCGGTAACGATGGCGGTTTTCCCCTCGAGTCTCATTACGGCTCCCCCATTGCGATGCGAAGTTAACGCGGCGGAGGGCGGAGGCGGTCAATTTCGTAGAACTGGCAGAGTTCATTTTGATTGCGTGCGAGAACGTAGAACCAGCGCTCGCCGACCGGCTTCATGCCGCAAGCCCGCATGACGGAAAACGACGCCAGACTCTGTGGCCGCGCCCCGGCTTCGACGACGTCAAGATTGAGCAACCCGAAGCCGGCGGCCACAACGGCGGGCATGGCTTCCTTCATGACGCCCCTACCCTGGTGTTTTTCGCCAAGCCAAAAACCAAGCAAGCCGCGCCGTGGCTGCTCGCCATCCCGGCGCAGCATGGCCCAAGCTAGCGGTTCGCATTGCATTTTGCATGTCGCGACGAACGGGAGCGCGTCGCCAGAAAAGCCGATTGCCGCGCCGACATGATCGAGCTTCAGCAAAGCGAGCAAGTCGTCTCCAAGCCCGGTAAGGCGAGCTTCACGTTCTCCAGCGCGAGGGCTTCGTAAAGCTCAGAACGGCAGCAATATGTCGAGCAGCTGCTGGCCGTAGCGCGGGCTCTGCACGGTGGTGAGCTGGCCGCGGCCGCCGTAGGAGATGCGCGCCTCGGCCATGCGGTCGTGCAGCACGGTGTTGTCGCTGGCGATGTCCTGCGGGCGCACGATGCCGCTGACCTCGACGTTACGCAGCTCGTCGTTGACCCGCACCTGCTGGCGGGCGGCGACCACCAGGTTGCCGTTCGGCAGCACCTGCGTGACGATCCCAGCCAGCCGCAGCGCCACCACTTCGTTACGCTTGATCTGGCCGGTGCCGGTGGCGTCGTTGCTGCTGGCGGTCGACAGCAACGCCGCCGGATTGGCCTTCGAGATGACGCGCGGCAGGCTGTTCTCGACGCCGAACAGGTTTGGCAGGCCGAGGCTCTCGTGGCCGCCGCGAGTGGCGCTGGTGCTGTCCTTGAAGTCGGCCAGGTCGCTGATGTTGATCAGCACGGTAACGATGTCGCCCAGCTGCGCGGCCCGCTGGTCGCGGAAGAAGGCGCGGCTGCCCGGCCGCCACAGCGCGTTGGCGTCCGGCTGCCCCAAATCGGTCGGCGGCATCGGCAAGTGCAGCGGACGCCATCCGGGCGCCGCGGTCGGATCGCTGCTGGGCGTCATGGCGGGCGGGCTGCCGATCTCGGAAATCTTGGTCGCCGTCCCGCAGGCCGGCAGCGCCAGGCACGCCGCCGCGGCCAATGCGAAGCGGATCATCGCGACAAGCCGGGTTCGCCGCCGCCGACGGCGCTGGCGTCGGTGCCGGCGCGCAGCGGCGTGCTGTCGGCGTCGACCATCACGGTGTCCGCCGCGGTGACCTGCGCCAGCACCACCGCATGGCTGGTCGGGTTCAGCACGCGGATGCGCTGGCTTTGTCCGCCGGCCTCCAGCGCCTGGCCGGCCGCGGTCATCTCGATGCCGCCTGACTGCAGCCGGATCGCCACCCGGTCGCCGCGCGCCACCAGGTCCGGACGCACCAAGTCGTCGACCGGCACCGGCTGCCCGGCGGCGACCGCGTGCAGCAGCGTCATGCCCTGCGCCTGCGCCGCGTCTTCGAGCACCGCGCCGTGCAGCGTCGCCGCTGCCAACCGCACCGGGCGCAGGTCTCCCGGACGCACCAGGTCGCCCGGCTGCAATCGCCGCGATGCCACCGCCACCATCTGCATCGCCTGCATGCGCCCGCTCACCCGCAGCCGCAGCGCCGTCATGTCATGCCCGGTGACCAGCAGCCCGGCAGTGAAGCGGCCCTCGTCGTCGGCCAGCGCCAGCTGCTCGACCGCGACGCTGGCCATCGCCTCGGGCGACACCATCGGCGCCACGAAGCCCGGCAGCGCCACGTCGCCGTCGGGCGCGCCGGCCGCCAGCAACGCTTCGTGCAGCGCCTGCAGCACCGCCTCGCGCGGCAGCGCCATGCCGGCGCGCTGCAGGGTGGCGCGGTCGTCGGGCGAAGCCGGGCGCCACGCCACCCCGTAGTCGCGGGCAATCGCCGCCAGCTGTGCCGCGCCCACCACGATGCTGCCGCCGGGCGGCGGCGCCGGGCCGAGCACCCGTGACGCCATTGCGCCGGCGTCGTCGAACAGGTCGGACAGCAGTACGCTGGGATGCGACAGCTCGGTGAGCGGGCGCAGCATGGCGGCGTCGGCAGAGGTTGCCAGCAGGCAGGCGACGGCGAGGCCGAAGCCGAAACGGGTGCCGATCATCGCAGGTTGGTCAGGGTCGAGAGCATCTGGTCGCTGGTGGTGATGACCTTGCTGTTCATTTCGTAGGCGCGCTGGGCGGTGATGAGGTTGGTGATCTCGCTGACCACGTTGACGTTCGAGGTCTCGACGAAGCCCTGCTGCACCGAGCCAAAGCCGGGCGAGGCCGGCGCCCCGGTAACCGCGTTGCCGGATGCGGCGGTCTGCAAGAACAGGTTGTTGCCCTGCGCGTCGAGCCCGGTGTCGTTGGGGAACGCCGCGAGCTGCAAAGTGCCCACGGTCTGCGGCGCGGTCTGGCCGTCGATGGACACCTGCACCTGTCCCGCGGTGTTGATCGCGACGTTGGTGGCGTTGGGCGGGATGGTGATGCCGGGCTGCACCACGTAGCCGTCGGAGGTGACGATCTGGCCACCCGGGGACAGCGCGAAGGTGCCGTCGCGGGTGTAGGCGGTCTCGCCGGACGGCAGCGCCACCTGGAAGAAGCCGTTGCCCTGGATCGCCATGTCGAGGCTGTTCGAGGTCTGCTGCAGGTTGCCCTGCTCGTTGATGCGGTAGATCGCCGCGGTCTTGACGCCTAGCCCGACCTGCGCTCCCGAGGGCACCACCGAGCCGCTGTCGGACGAGTTGGCCCCGACCCGGCGCAGGTTCTGGTACATCAGGTCCTGGAACTCGGCCCGGCGGCGCTTGAAGCCGGTCGTCGTCATGTTGGCGATGTTGTTGGAGATGACTTCGACGTTGGTCTGTTGCGCCTGCATCCCGGTGCCGGCGATGTCGAGTGAGCGCATGTGCGTCAGCCTTTCTGGATGATCTTGTCGATGGCGTTCTGCTGGCGGTCGCTCTCGGCCTGCACGAACTGGGTGGTGAACTGGAACTCGCGCAGCGTGTCGGTCATGCGGTTCAGCTCGGTGATCGGCTGCACGTTGCTCTCCTCCAGCGCGCCCTGGGTCAGGCGCGGGGCGGTCACCGGCGTGGTGCCGCCAGCGGTGTCGAACAAACGGGCGCCCTCGGGCAGCATCGTCGCCGGGTTGTTCGGGGTGACCAGGCCGATGCTGCCGATTTGTCCGTTCTCGCTGCTTAGCGTGCCGTCGCCGGCGACCGTCAGCGCCGCGTCGGTGGTCGCCACCTGCATCGGCCGGCCGCCGCGGTCGAGCAGCGCGTTGCCGTCGGAGTCGACCACCGTGCCGCGCTGGTCCAGCGTGAAGTGTCCGGCGCGGGTGAGCTTGACGCCGCCCGGCGTCTGCACCTGGAACCAGGCGTCGCCGTTGCCGATCGCGAGGTCGAGCGGGTTGCCGGTCTGGCTCAGCGCGCCCGGCTCGCGCACCTGGTAGGTGGCGCGGTCCTGGGTGTAGGCGAGGGTTTTCTCCTTGCCGGTCGCCTCCGGCAGCAGCCAGTCGCTGAACAGCACCCGCTGCGCGCGGTAGCCGGGCGTCGAGGCGTTGGCGATGTTGGTGGCGGTGACGTCGATGGCCCGGCTTTGCGCGGCGAGCCGCGACAGCGCGATGGTGGTGGTGTTGTCCAAACCGGGCCTCCTCAAGATGGTCGGGTTTCGCAGCGCAAGCGGCATGCCAGGCCAAGGTTGGCGGTTTCCCGGGCCGATACTGGCGACCCCGGCAATTGCTGCCGCGTCGAGCGTGCCGCCCCGGCAGTTTCGGCCTGCCGCCACGCCGGTTTGCACCGTCGATCTAAACGATTGGTTAACCCGCAAGGCTCATTCTGCGCGCGTCAGCAGGACCAGACATGAGCAAGCCCAAGGCCAAACCGGCGCCGGCGCCAGCCGCCGACGCGACCGCGCCGAAAGCCAAGAAGAGCCTCGGCAAGAAGCTGCTGCTGGTCGCTCCGCTGTTGTTGGCGGCAATCGGCGGCGGGCTGTGGTTCAGCGGCATCTTGCCGCACCTGCTGGGCATGGGGGCCAAGCCGGTCGTCGTCGCAGCAACGCTGTCCGGCCCGCCGCCGCTCAAGCCGCAGGTGTTCGTGGACATGCCGGAACTGGTCGCCAACCTCAACGCCGGCCGCCGCAGCACCTTCATCAAGCTGCACGCCCGCCTGGAGATCGCCCGGCCCGAGGACCAGCCGGCGGTGCTCGCCGCGATGCCGCGGCTGCAGGACCTGTTCCAGACCTACCTGCGCGAGATGCAGCCTGACGAGTTGCGCGGCTCGGCCGGCACTTGGCGGCTGCGCGAGGAGTTGATCGCGCGCGCCAACATCGCGGTCGACCCGGCGCGGGTGGTCGGCGTGCTGTTCACCGAAATGCTGGTGCAATGAGCGGCGTCTCCGGCGACGACGCCGAGGCCGAGTCCTGGGAAGCGGAGCCGCCGGCTCCGGCTGGCGACTTGCTGGGACAGCCTGCCGGCCCTGCCAAACGTGTGCTGGAGCAGGCCGAGATCGAAAGCCTGCTCGGCGGCGGCGAGGACGAGCGCAGCGGCATGCAGCGGATCATCAGCGCCGGCCTCATCAGCTACGAGCGGCTGCCGATGCTGGAGATCGTGTTCGACCGGCTGGTGCGAATCCTGTCCACCAGCCTGCGCAACTTCACCTCCGACAACGTCGAGATCGGCATCGACAACATCGTGAGCCTGCGCTTCGGCGATTACCTCGACGCCATCCCGCTGCCGGCGATGCTGGCGGTGTTTCGCGCCGACGAGTGGGACAACTACGGCCTGATGGTGATCGACAGCGCAATGATCTACTCCATCGTCGACGTGCTGCTGGGCGGCCGCCGCGGCACCGCCGCCATGCGCATCGAGGGCCGGCCGTACACCACCATCGAGCGCAGCTTGGTGGAGCGGCTGATCCGCGTCGTGCTGGCCGACCTGTCGACCAGCTTCGAGCCGCTGTGCGCCGTCAACTTCCGCTTCGAGCGGCTGGAGGTGAACCCGCGCTTCGCCGCCATCAGCCGGCTGTCCAACGCGGCGGTGCGGGCGCGGCTGCGCGTCGACATGGAGGACCGCGGCGGCCAGATCGAGCTGCTGCTGCCGTACGCGACGCTGGAGCCGGTGCGCGAGCTGCTGCTGCAGCAGTTCATGGGCGAGCGGCTGGGCCGCGACACCATCTGGGAGACGCATCTCAGCGAGGAGCTGCGTAACACCAGCATTGACCTCGACGTGGTGCTCGACGAGCAGGTGATGCTGCTGTCGGACGTGATGTCGCTGCAGCCCGGCAGCCAGATCGTGCTGTCCTGCCCGCGCAACGGCTCGGTGCAGCTGCGCTGCGGCGGCACCACGCTGTTCGAGGGCAGGGTGGGGCGGCGCAAGTCGCGCATGGCGGTGCGGATCAACCGCGACCTCGCGATGCTGCCATTTCCGGCGGGGAGTTAGGCCATGCTCGGCGCGGCGCAGTGGGCGTTGGACGTGGCGGTGCTGCTGTTGCTGGCGGCGACGCTGTTCTACGCGCTGCGGCTGCTGCGGGCGCTGGGCGTGCTGAGCCGCGACCGCCCGGCGCTCGAGGCGCTGGTCGGGGCGTTCAACGCCAGCACCCAGCAGGCGGAGAACGGGATCGAGCGGCTGCGCGCCGCCGCCGAGGGGGCCGGTCGCACCGTGGCCCGGCAGCACGACGCGGCGCTGGCGCTGAAGGACGACCTGGTGTTCCTGGTCGAGCGTGGCGAACGCCTGGCCAACCGGCTCGATTTGCTGCTGCGCGCGGCGCCCGCGGCGGCGGCGTCCACGTCGACGCAGCCCATGCTCCCCCATTCCGTGCCGGCCTACGCCGAGCCGGTCGCGACCGGCTCGGCCCACGCCGTGGCGCCGCCGCCGGCCCGGGTTCGCAGCCAGGCCGAGCGCGACCTGCTCGTGGCCCTGCGGACGGTGCGCTGAAATGCGGGCGCCGTCGGGACGCTGGCTGTTGCCGGTGACGGCGGTGGGGATGGCCGCGCTGCTGGTGGTGCGCTCGGCGAACATGGTGATGGCAGCGTCGCCCTCGCCGGTCACGGCGGCCGTAGCCGCCGTGACCCCAGTTGCGGCGGCGGCCGGCAGCGTGTCCGCGCCGCCGGCTGCCCTTCCGGCTGCCCCGCTGGCCGATCCTCCGGTCAGCTCGGTCGAGCGCTCGTTGTTGATCGACCTGCGGCACCGCAGGGGCGAGCTTGATGTCCGGGAAGCGGCGCTGGCGGTCCGCGAGTCGCTGGCCGGGGCCGCCGACAAGCGGTTGGCCGCGCGCGTCGACCAGCTCGCCTCCTTGCAAACTCGGCTGGAGGCGCTCGCGGCAGTGCAGCGCGACCGCGACGAGGCGAGCTGGGTCAAGCTGGTGCGCGTCTACGAGACCATGAAGGCGAAGGACGCCGCCGTGATCTTCGACGATCTCGATATGCCGACCCTGTTGCAGGTGGTGGACCGGATGAAGGACCCCAAGGCCGCCGCCGTGCTCGCCGCGATGCAGCCGGACCGCGCCCGCCTGCTGACCACCGAGCTGGCGCAGCTGCGCATCCAGGCGAACCAGATCGCGCCGGCGGCGAGCGCCGGCCCCGCGACCATCGGAGGCTGAATGCGCCAGCGCGTGACGGGCAGGGTGAGCCGAAACGGCGCTTCGGCGCGCCATGCCGTGCCGGCGGCCGTCCTGATCCTGCTCGCCATGCCGGCGGCGGCCCGCTCCGCTCCCCCTGCAGCGTCCGCGTCGCGCGGCCTGGCGACGGTCGCGGAGGTGGCGTTGCGCGGCGACGAGCACCTGGGCTTCAGCCGCGTGGAGATCGACCTGCCGCCGGGCATCGCGCCGCAGCTGACGTGGTCCGCCGACAGCGTGCGCGTGCGGCTGCCCGGCGCACGGCTGCAGCCCCCGAACTACTGGCCGCGGCGGGTCCGCGAGCTGGTGGTGGCGGGCGACGCGGCGACCATGACGCTGGCTCCCGGCGTCCGGCTGCGCCAGTCCGCGCTCGGCGACCGTCTGGTGCTCGACCTGCTCGACCCCCCGCCGCTGCGCCGCTATGTCCGTGCTGCGCCGCCAGCCATTGCCATGCCAGCGCCGGTCGTCCCGACAACGCCGCGAGTTGCATCTCCGGCAACAGCCTTGCTTCCGCCGATGGCTTCGCCTGCGCCGGCGCTTCCGGCAGCGTCGACACCGCCGGGTTCGTCGACCACGCCGGAGCCGTCCAAAGTTCCAGTGCCGCTCGCCGCCCCAGCGCCGCCTCCGCCAATCCCAGCCACGCTCCCCGCCGCGACGCCGCCGGCCCCGCCAGCGCCGGCGACCCTGCCAGCGGCGGTCGCAGCGCGCGAGCCGCTCGGCGTGGCGGCCGTGCCGGTCGGCGACACCGGCTCCGTGCTGCTGCCATTCGCGTCCGGCACCGCCGCCGCCGCCTTGCGACGCGGCGGCGAGGCGCTGCTGGTGTTCGACGATCCGCGTCCGATCGACGTGGCGCCGCTGCGTGGCATGCCGACGCTGTCCGACGCGCAGGTCCAGCTGCTGCCCGCCGCGACGCTGCTGCGGCTGCCGCTGCGCGCCGGCATGGCGGTGCGGCTGCGCGAGGTGGCCGGCGGCTGGCGGCTGACGTTGTTGCAAACGGGGCTGCAAGCGGGGCTGCCGGTGGAGACGCCGGCGAGCGCGCCGGTGACGCCGATCGTGGCCACGGCAGCGGCCGGGCTGCTGCGGCTGGCGGCGCCGCCGCCGGACCGGATGCTGCCGGGCCGGGTGGTGACGGTGCGCGACCCGGCGACTGGGGCGCTGCTGCTGGTCGGCACCGTGCATGGCGCCAGCGCCGCCGACGCGCCGTACGGCGTCGCCATCGCCCGGCGCACGCCGGAGTTCACCTTGCTGAAGAGCTGGCAGGGCGTGGCCATCGAGCCGCTGTCGGACGCCGTCGAGTTGCGGCCGGAGGCGGCGGGTTTCGTGGTGCGGTCGGGGCAGGCCGGGCACACGCTGGCGCTCGCCGCCGACACCCTGGCGGCGACTTCGGCGGCGGCGAGTTCGTTCAGCCGCCGCTTCGATTTCCCGGCGTTGCCGATGGCGGCGCTGTCGCAGCGGCTGCAGGCGGCTGCCGACGCCGCCGCCGCCGCGCCGCCGCTGCGTCGCGCTCCGGCACGGCTGGCCGCGGCGCAGGCGATGCTGGCGCTCGGCATGTCCACCGAGGCGCAGGCGCTGGTGCAGCTGGCCATCGCCGATGGCGCGCGGCTTGCCGACGACCCGCAGGCGCGGGCGATTGGCGCCGCCGCGGCGATCCTGGCCGAACGCGCGCCGGCGGCGGCCGACATCGACGACCCATCGCTCGTGGCGCCCGGCCAGCCCGGCGCCGACGAGGTGATGCTGTGGCGCACCCTCCGGCTGACCCAGGACGTCACCGCCTCGGCGGCGGCGGCGGCGGGACCGCTGCCGCCGGAGGCCGCGCGCAGCCTGGCGTCGCGGCTGCCGCTGCTGCTGTCCTACCCGCCTCCGCTGCGCCGGCGGCTGCTGCCCCGCGCCCTGGAGGCGCTGGCGCTCGGCGGCGGCGCGGCGGCGGCGCAGGAGGCTGTCGCCGCACTTCCGGACGACCGCAGCCTGGACCTCGCGCGCGCCGAGCTGGCCGCCGTCTCGGGCCACGTCGCCGAGGCGCTGCCCAAGCTGGACGCGCTGGCCCGCGGCGTCGACCGCGACGTGCGCGACCGCGCCGCGGTCCAGGCGGTCGAGCTGCGGCTGGCGACGCACCGGCTCGACCCCGCGCAGGCGGCCGAGGCGCTCGACCGGTTGACCTACGCCTGGCGCGGCGACGGGCGCGAGCTGGCGCTGCGGCTGCGCGTGGCCGAGCTGCGGGCGCAGGCGGACCAGTACCGTGCCAGCCTGGCGCTGCTGCGCGAAGCGGCGGCGCCCGGCCTGGCGCAGTCCTGGCCCGACCGCGTGGAGACGATCCGTGGCCGTGCGGCGGACACGCTGGCGCAGGCCCTGGCGCGTGACGCGCAATCGCCGCTGCCGCCGCTCGAACTGGTGGCGCTGGCCGAGGAGAACGCCGAGCTGCTGCCGAACGGCGAGGCCGGACAGCTTCTGGCGCAGCGCCTCGCCGACCGGCTGTGCGCGCTCGACCTGCCCGACCGGGCGGCCCCGGCCCTTCGCAAGCTGGTCGACGCCGCTCCGGCCGGCCCGGTGCGCGCCGGCCTGGGCGTGCGCCTGGCGCAGCTTCGAATGGACCAGGATCAGCCCGGCGAGGCGCTGCTGGCGCTGTCCGCCAGCACCGCGCCGGACCTGGACGCGGCGCTGTCGGACCGCCGCACGGTGCTGTTCGCACGCGCCACGGCGGCACGCGGCAACTTGCCGGCGGCCTTGGGGGCGCTGTCCGCGGTGGCAACGCCAGCAGCGGACGAGCTGCGCGCGCAGCTGCTGGAAAGCGCCGCCCGCTGGCCCGAGGCGGAGGCGGCGCTGGCCCGCTGGGTGGCCCGCGCGCTGCCGGTCAGCGGGCCGCTGGATGCCGCGCAATCGGCGCTGCTGCTGCGGCTGGCGGCGGCGGCGGCGCAGGCTGGCGACGTGCCGGCCCTTGAGCGGCTGCGTAGCCTGGACTTGACGCGGATTGCCCGTGGCCACGCCGCCGACACGCTGGAGCTGCTCACGCAACGTCCGGTCCGCGAGCTGGCCGACCTGCCGCGGGCGGCCCGGGAAGCGTCGCTCACGCACGCGGCGTTGCACTAGGTTGGGCAGGGGTGCTGCCACAATGCGGGCATGCGATATCGTGCGCCCATCGGGGGTAGATTTCGCTTGCGCCCCGGGGGGGATTTCACCATCTTCCGCCCCCTTGGCCCCTGGGGGCGCACGCATGAGGCGTGTGGCCCAACAGGCTGTCTACTGGATGGAAAGGGATGTGCAATTGAATGCACTCGCTCCACTGGGGATGGTCTCGGAATTCCCGAGCGAGAACCAGACTGCAACGCACCTCGTGGCCGAGGAGCAAAAAGACTATTTCGTCGAGCGTGACGGCATGAAGTTCGCCGGCTCGCATTTGTTGATCGATCTGTGGGGCGCCACCAACCTCACCGACCCGTCGCATATCGACGCGGCCTTGAAGGAAGCCGCCATCGTGGCTGGCGCCACGATCCTGCACAGCCATTTCCACCATTTCTCGCCGAATGGCGGCGTGTCCGGCGTGCTGGTGCTGGCCGAGAGCCACATCTCGATCCACACCTGGCCGGAACGCGACTTCGCGGCCATCGACATCTTCATGTGCGGCGTCTGCGACCCGCATCTGGCGATCCCGGTGCTGCAGCGGGCCTTCGAGCCGTCGCGAGTGGACCTAGACGAGCAGCGGCGCGGGCGGGTCTCGTAGCCGGACATCCAAGGCAGGGCCTCGGCCAACCTGGGGCCGGCAGCTCCAGGTTCCGTTCCTTCCTTGAAACTCCAAAGTTCTTTCACCCTTGACGGGGTTGCGGGATGCCGTCCGGAGTCTGCGATGACCGATGGATGGTTCAACGAGGCGCTGTATCCCGACTGGGGCCAGCGCTTCCGCGTGGTACGCGAACTTGCGCGCGTACGCAGCGAGTTTCAGGACATCGTGATCTTCGAGAGCGCCAGCCACGGTCGCGTCATGGCGCTGGACGGCTGCATCCAGATCACCGAGCGCGACGAGTTCGTCTACCAGGAGATGCTGGCCCATGTGCCTTTGATGGCGCATGGCGCGGCCCGCGACGTGCTCATCATTGGCGCCGGCGACGGCGGCGTGCTGCGGCGCGTGCTGCAGCACGCCG
>JAABUY010002095.1_pt1 | contig 24626 bp, 18 predicted proteins | sample 5560271 | NCBI WGS metagenome assembly JAABUY01 (sample SAMN10711886, study PRJNA513374) | rock metagenome | isolation source: Antarctica rocks | place: Antarctica: Victoria Land, University Valley | reverse complement strand
GCTTTATCTCGGCTTCTTTCAGTTCGTGCACAACGCGCGCCGACGCGGCAAAGCCCTGCTCGGCGCCCTCATCGCAGGCCTGGTAGCGTGACGGACCCGTCACCACCCCGGAACCCAATAAGAGCCAAGGGCCATTGCAGCGTTTTTCATGAACGAGCTTTCAAGTTTTGCAGCCCTCTATGCATTCCGATGCAAAATCAAGCGACGCTCGTCTCGAATCAATGCGGACTGCCCGGCTATACAGCCAGAAACGACGCCGTTAGGGAACTGGATATATGAAAGTCCGACATCATTTCTAGGATGGATGTCGGGGTTAAGGATTGCACGCCCGGCTTGCGTCCGGCGCCGCTTCGTTCAACGCCTTCCTGGGGCCGGTCTTGTACGGCAGAACAAAATCAGGCCTCCATACGCGTGTGCTTCTTGGTATCCCGCATCAGCGCATAGACCAGCAGCGACAGAAAGGTGAGCCCGGTCACATACCAGTAGAACCAGCTCTCGTGCCCCGAAGCCTTGAACTGCAGCGCGATCAGCGGTGCCGTGCCGCCGAAGATTGACGCCGCAAGCGCATAGGGCAGACCCACCCCCAGCGCCCGCACCCCCGCCGGAAACAGCTCCGCCTTCACCACGGCGTTGATGGACGTGTAGCCGGATACGATCACCAACGCCGCCAGAATCAGCAGTGCCGCCTGGAAGAACCCGGTGGTGGACTGCAGCGCCGTCAGAATCGGCACGGTGAACAGGGTTCCCATCACGCCGAACCACATCAGCACCGGACGCCGGCCGATCCGGTCGCTGATGGCGCCGAACACTGGCTGCATGGCGGCATAAAGGATCAGCGTGATGAAGCTGATCTCGGCCACCCACTCCCGCGGGAACTTCAGCGTATTGGCGAGGTAGGTCGGCATGTAGCTGCTGAAGGTGTAGAACGCCGTGGTGCCGCCCATCGTCAGGCCGAACACCAGCAGCAGTTCCTTCGGATGCTTCAGCAGCTCCCTAATTAGATTCTGCCGCGGCTCCCGGCTGGCCCGCTTCCATTCCTCGGTTTCGGCCAGGTTGCGGCGCAGATACAGCCCATACAATGCGCCAAACGCCCCGATGGCGAACGGAATGCGCCAGGCCCATGCTTCCAGGTCCGCCGCGCTGAACACCTGCTGCATCACCAGCAGCACCAGCGCCGCGACGACCTGGCCGCCGATCAGCGTCACATACTGGAACGAGCTATAAAAGCCCCGGTGCTTCGACCCGGCAATCTCGCTGAGATACGTCGCTGACGACGCATATTCGCCGCCCAGCGACAATCCCTGCAGCAGCCGGGCCAGCAGCAGCAAGAGAGGCGCCATGACCCCGGCGGTCGCGTAGGTCGGCAGCACGGCAATCAGCCCGGAGCCCAGGCACATCAGGGTAACGGAAAGCGTCAGCGCCGCGCGCCGTCCTTTGCGGTCGGCATAATACCCCAGGATAAAGCCGCCAACCGGCCGGATGAAAAAGCCGACCGCATAAATGCCGAACGCCGTGAGGAACTGCACGGTCGGGTCGGTGCTGCTGCTGAACGACTTGGCGAAATAAATCGCGAACGAGTTATAAACGTAGAAGTCGTACCACTCGATCAGGTTGCCGATCGACCCGGCGAAGATGCTCTTCAGCCGGTTGGCGACCTCGGCCGGCCGCTCGTCGGCCAGGGGATTTGCACTCGGATAGCTCAATGGCTTGCTTTCAACCAAGGGTTCAGACCGCGTCGACGGCCTGATAGGCGGCGAGCCCGGCCAAGTCCACGATCTGGCTCACCGACGCGTTCATCGGCACGATCTGCGCCGGGTGGGTCAAGCCCAGCAGCAACGGCCCAATCGTGCTGGCCTGGCCAAGCCGCGGCGCCAAGCGCGAGGTGATGTGCGCCGAGTGCAGGCCCGGCATCACCAGCACGTTGGCATTCCCCGTCAGCCGGCAGAACGGATACAGCGCGCGTATGGCGGGATCGAGCGCCACGTCCGGACTCATGTCACCGTCATACTCGAAGTCGACGCCGCGGCTGTCGAGGATTGCCACCGCCTCGCGTATGCCGTGCACCGTCCGGTGCATCGGGTTGCCGAACGTCGAGTGCGACAGCAGCGCCACCCGCGGCTCGTGGCCAAGCTGCCGGGCGGCGGCGGCGCTGCCCATGGCGATATCGGCCAACTGCTCCGGCGTCGGCCGCTCATGGCGCAGCGTGTCGCTGATGAAGATCGTGCCCTGTCCGCCGACCATCAGCGTCAAGCCGAAGCTGATCTTGCCCGCCGCTGTGTCGATCACCTGGGCGATATCATCCAGGCACACGGCGGCGGACCGGGTCAGCCCGGTCATCATCGCGTCGGCGTCGCCGGCCGCCACCATGCAGGCTGCGAACACGTTGCGGTCCTGGTTCACCAGGCGCTGGCAATCCCGGGTCAGCGCGCCCTGCCGCTGCAGCCGGCCATACAGCAGGTCGACGTAGCGCGCGTTGTGCTGGGACAGCCGGGCGTTGTGCACCTCGATCCCGTCCGCGACGCCCAGGCCCAGCCCGGCCATCGTCTGCCGCACCCGGTCCTCGCGCCCGATCAGCACCGGCGTGCCATAGCCCGCGTTGCGGAACGCCACGGCGGCGCGGACGACCTTCTCCTCCTCGCCCTCGGCGAACACCACGCGCTTAGGGCTGGCGCGCACCCGCTCCATGATGGCGTCCAGCGCGTTGGCCGTCGGATCCAGCCGGCCGGACAGGGTGCGGGCATACTTGCGCAGGTCCAGCATGGGGCGGCGCGCGACCCCGCTATCCATCGCGGCGCGCGCCACGGCCGGCGGGACGTGGCTGATCAGCCGCGGGTCGAACGCGTTCGGGATGATGTAGTCGGGGCCGAAATGCAGCCGTGCACCGCCGGCCGACGCGGTGTGCACCTCGTCCGGCACATCCTCCCGCGCCAGCGCCGCCAGCGCCTCGGCGGCGGCGACCTTCATCGCGTCGTTGATCGTGCTGGCGCGCACGTCCAGCGCGCCGCGGAAGATGTAGGGGAAACCGAGCACGTTGTTGACCTGGTTCGGATAGTCGCTGCGCCCGGTCGCGATAATCGCGTCGTTCCGCACGGCGCGCGCCTCCTCGGGAGTGATCTCCGGGTCGGGATTGGCCATCGCGAAGATGATCGGCCGCGGCGCCATGCTGCGCACCATCTCGGCCGTGAGCGCGCCGCGCACCGAAAGGCCGAAGAACGCGTCCGCCTCCGCGACCGCCTCGGCCAGTGTGCGCGCCTCGGTCGCGACCGCGTGGCCCGACTTCCACTGGTTCATGCCGGCGGTGCGACCCTGATAAACGACGCCGCGGGTGTCGCACAATGTCACATGCTCGGGCCGCACGCCCATCGCTTTCAGCAGCTCGACGCAGGCGATGGCGGCCGCACCCGCGCCGTTCACCACGAGCCGCGTGTCCGCCAGGCTGCGCCCGGTCAGGTGGCAGGCATTGATCAGCCCCGCCGCCGCCACGATCGCCGTGCCGTGCTGGTCGTCGTGGAATACCGGGATGTCCATCAGCTCGCGCAGCCGGCTCTCGATGACGAAGCACTCCGGCGCCCTGATGTCCTCGAGGTTGATGCCGCCGAACCCCGCGCCCAGGAAGCGCACGCAGTTGACGAACTCGTCGACGTCCTCGGTCGAGATCTCGAGATCGAAGCCGTCCAGGTCGGCGAACCGCTTGAACAGCGCGACCTTGCCCTCCATCACCGGCTTGCTCGCGAGCGCGCCCAGGTTGCCGAGGCCCAGCACCGCCGTGCCATTGGAGATCACCGCGACCATGTTGCCCTTGGTCGTGTAGTCATAGGCCAGCGCCGGGTCGCGCTGGATATGCAGGCAGGGCTCGGCGACACCGGGCGAGTAGGCGAGGCTCAGGTCCCGCGCGGTCACCAGCGGCTTGCTGATCCGGGTCTCGAGCTTGCCGGGCCGGCCGGACGAGTGCAGCGCCAGCGCCTCCTCGGCCGAGACGTGGCTCGAGCGCGATTCGATGATGCCGTCAGCCATGGCGGTCTCCTTGGGCGGTCTAGACAACGCCCAATTGGTAAAAAGGCCGGGCAGCGCCCGGTCGGGTTAATCTGCATACGCCAGCCAAACGCGGCGCGAAACCCAGCCGCTTCGCAGGTGCGGCATGACTTGGTAGGGTGTGCCGATGGACCTTCCAAGCGCAGCAGGCGTGTCCCCCACCATTCCCAGCGCCGTCGGCGCGTCCCCTGCGATCGCGCAGTGGTTCCTGCTCAAGGCCGACCATCCTGACGCCTTGCTGTTCCTGCGCATGGGCGACTTCTATGAGCTATTCTTCGCCGACGCCGAGGCGGCCGCCAGCGCGCTCGACATCGCGCTCACCCGGCGCGGCGAGCACAACAGCATGCCGATCCCGATGTGCGGCGTGCCGGTCCACGCCGCCGAGGCCTACCTGTCCCGGCTGATCCGCCGCGGCTTCCGCGTGGCAGTGGCAGAGCAGATGGAGCCGGCCAAGGGACGCACCGGCAAGGGGCCGTTGAAACGCGCCGTCGTGCGGCTGGTGACGCCGGGCACGTTGACCGAGGACAGCCTGCTGGACGCCCACCGTCCCAACCTGCTGCTGGCGCTGGCCAGCGCCGGCGGCGCATTGGGAGCCGCGTGGCTCGACGTCTCGACCGGCCTGTTTGAGACTGCGGCGCCCGCCCCCGCGGATCTGCCGGCGCTGCTGGGCCGGTTGGAGCCAGCCGAAATCCTGGCAGCGCCGGACCTGCCGCTGGGCGAGTGGTCCGACCGTCGCGGCCCGGCCATCGCGGCGCTCGCGCCCAACGCCGCCCAGCGCCGCGTGGCGGACGCCTTCGGCGCAGCGAGCCTCGATGCGTTCGGGACGTTCACCGGAGCAGAGGCCGTCGCCGCCGCCATGGCGCTGGACTATGTGCGCACGACGCAGGCCGGCGGGATGCCGCGGCTGTCCCGGCCGCAGCCGGCCGGGCTGGGGGCACAGATGATGCTCGACGCCGCGACCCGCGCCAGCCTGGAGATCACCCGCGCCCGGGACGGCTCGGCCGCGCACACCCTGGTTGCCGCCGTCGGCCATACGCTTACCGCGCCTGGCGCCCGGACACTGGCGGCGTGGCTGGGCGGGCCGCTGCTGGATTGCGCCGCCATCGCCAGGAGGCAGGACGGCTGGGCCTGGATGCTGCTGCAGCCGGAGGCGCTGGCCAACCTGCGCGCCGCCCTCCGCACGACGCCGGATGTCGCGCGGGCGTTGGGTCGGCTTTCAGTCGGCCGCGCCGCGCCGCGCGACCTGGCTGCCGTGGCGCAAACCTTGGCCGCCGCCCAAGCTGCAAGCCGGGCGCTCGCCAGCGCGCCGATGGACATCGCGGCGCTCGGCGTCGACCCGGCGCTCCTGGAGCTGCTCTCCCGCGCCCTCGCCGATACTCTGCCCGCACGGCTCGACGACGGCGGCGTGGTCGCGCCGGGCTTCGATGGCGAGCTGGACGCCGAGCGGCGGCTGCGTGACGATAGCCGCCGGGTAATTGCCGGGCTGACGCTCGACTACGCGCAGCGCTACGGCGTGGCGTCGCTCAAGATCAAGCACCACGCCCAGCTTGGCTATGTCATTGAGGCGCCCGCGCTCGCCGTGGAACGACTGCAGGCGCATCCCGAGCTGACCTTGCGCCAGGGCATGGCCAACGGCGCGCGCTTCGGCAACACCGAGCTCGCCGATCTGGATCGCCGCATCAGCGAGGCCGCCGACCGGGCAATGGCGCGCGAGCGCCTGGTGTTCGCGACCCTGGTGCAGGCCGTGCTGGCGCAATCGGACGCGTTGGGCGCCTGCGCCGACACGCTGGCCCGGCTCGACGTGCTGCAGTCCTGCGCCCGCCTCGCCGAGGGCGGGCGCTGGTGCCGCCCGGCGGTCACCGACGACGACCAGTTCTGCATCCGGGCCGGGCGCCATCCCGTCGTCGAACATGCGCTGCAGGGAACCGCCGCCTTCGTGCCCAACGACTGCGACCTGTCCGCGGCGCAGCGCGTGCTGTTGCTGACAGGGCCGAACATGGCGGGCAAGAGCACCTACCTCCGGCAGAACGCGCTGATCGCCATTCTGGCGCAGGCCGGGCTGCCGGCGCCGGCCGAGAGCGCCCGGATCGGCCTGGTCGACCGGCTGTTCAGCCGGGTCGGCGCGGCGGACGACCTCGCGCGCGGCCGCAGCACCTTTATGGTCGAGATGACCGAGACGGCGGCGATCCTGCACCAGGCCGGCCCGCGCTCGCTGGTGATCGTGGACGAGATCGGCCGCGGCACCGGCACGCTCGACGGCCTGGCGATCGCCTGGGCGGTGCTGGAAGCGCTGCACGGCCAGAATCGCTGCCGGACCGTGTTCGCGACGCATTTCCACGAGTTGGGGCAGCTCGCGGCGCAGCTGCCGCGGCTGCGCCCCTGCACCATGCGGGTGAAGGAGTGGCGCGGCAGCGTGGTATTCCTGCATGAGGTCGCCGAGGGCGCCGCCGGCCGCAGCTGGGGCGTGCACGTGGCGCAGTTGGCGGGCGTGCCGCAGGCGACGGTGCGCCGAGCGGCCGCATTGCTGAACGCCTTGGAGAAGAACCGCCATAACAGCCCGGCCGAACTGCCGCTATTCGCCCGAGCTGCCGACATGCCGCCTGCGCCGCCCGATCCACCCCCGCCATCCGATCCGTTACGGGATGCGCTGCATGAGCTTGAGCCCGATGGGCTATCGCCGCGAGACGCGCTCGAAACCCTTTATCGTATCAAAGCACTCGCCGCTGTTCCCGCGTCGAATACCGAAGTAGCATCCATCTAATGTCCAACCCACTTCCCCTCCCCGACCAGCCTGAGGAGGCCACGAAGCTCCTGGACTTGGCGCTGCGCGGCATCACGGCCGGCGGCAGGTCCCCGCCGCGCGACGCGGCGCTCAGCAGTTTCCGCCGCTATCTGGGCCGTGTTCAGCACCACGTGCAGGAGCGGTTCGAAGCCGGCGGCATGAGCGGCCTGGAGGCGGGCCGCCTGTTGGGCCGCTTGATGGACGGGGTGATCGGTGCGCTGCACGGCTACGCCCGCGGCCATGTGGCGGGGCCGGACGCTGGGTCCCAGCAGGCCATGGCGGTCGTCGCCACCGGCGGTTATGGGCGCGGCGTATTGGCGCCGTTCAGCGACATCGACCTGCTGTTCATCACCGAGCAACGGCCCGCGGCGGCGACGCTCGCGGCCGTCGAGTTCATGCTGTACTTCCTGTGGGACCTCGGCCTGAAGGTCGGCCATGCCACGAGATCGATCGACGAGTGCATCACCGAGGCGGGCCGCGACCTCACGATCCGCACCTCGATGATCGACGCCCGGCTTCTGGCGGGCGACCCCAGCCTGTTCGAGCCCTTCATGGCGCGCTTCCTGCAATTCTGCACCGAGGCCGGGGCCGGCAGCTTCATCGCCGCCAAACAGGCCGAGCGGGACGCCCGCCACCACCGCTATGGCGAGACGCCGTTCCTGGTCGAGCCCAACATTAAGGAAGGCCGCGGCGGGCTGCGTGACCTGCAGACACTCTATTGGATGAGCCGATACGTTTTTGGCACCCAAATCATGGGCGAGCTGGTCGGCCCCGACAGCCCCGGCGGCGGCATCCTAACGCACCAGGAGGCCAAGCACGCCCGCCGCTCATGGGAGTTCCTCTGGACCGTGCGCTTCCACCTGCACTACGTCGCCGGCCGCGCCGAGGACCGGCTGACCTTCGACCTGCAGCCCGTCGTCGGCGCCCGCATGGGCTACACCCGGCACGGCCGGCAGGACGGCGTCGAGCGCTTCATGCGCCACTATTTCCTGACGGCGCGGGAAATCACCCGGATCACGACGGTGCTGGAGCCTGCGGTGGTGCGCGCGGCGCTCGGCCCCCCGGCGCTGGCCGCCGTGACCGACGCGGCGCTGCTGGCGCAGGGTTTCGTGCTTGCCGAGGGCAAGCTGATGTCCGCGCCCGGCAGCGACTTCGGCCGGCACCCGATCGCCATGCTGCGCATCCTGCAGGTGGCGCGGGACCGCGGCCTCGAGCTGCATCCGCTGGCGCTGCGCGCGCTGATCCGCCACGAACGCGGCGCGATCGATCTGCGCGGCAACCAGCTGGCGGCGGACGTCTTCCTCGACCTGCTATGCGGCCGCGACGGCGAGCACAGCCGGGCCGAGGGCGCCAAGTGGCTGTCGATCCTGAACGAGACCGGCTTCCTCGGCCGTTATATCCCTGACTGGGCCCGCATCGTCGGGCAGATGCAGTTCGACACCTACCATGTGTTCACCGTCGACGAGCATACGATCGAGGCCGTGCGCGTGCTGAACGCCTTGGAGCGAGGCGAACTGGCCGAGGTGGCGCCGATCGCGTCGAGCCTGGTGGAGGACCTGCAATCCCGCCGGGCGCTGTATGCCGCCATGCTGCTGCACGACATCGCCAAGGGCCGGGGCGGCGACCATTCCGAGCTCGGCGCCGAGATCGCCACCCAGGTCGGCCCCTCGATCGGCCTGTCGGCGGAGGAAACGGAGACAGTCAGTTGGCTGGTGCTGCACCACCTGATGCTCAGCCAAACCGCCTTCAAACGCGACATCGACGACCCCAAGACTATCCTGGACCTCGCCGACACCATCCAATCGCCCGAACGCCTGAAGCTGCTGCTGGTACTGACGGTCGCCGACATGCGCGCCGTCAGCGCCAGGGTTTGGAATGGCTGGAAGGCGACCCTGCTGCGCGAGCTTTATGCCCGGGTCGCCGACGTGCTGGCCGGCGGGCTTGCGACGACGGAACGGGACGTGCGGTTGGCGCGCGCCAGGGAGGCCGCCGGCCACTACCTGACCGACTGGCCCGCGACGGACCGGGATTTCTTCTACGGCCTCGGCTATCCCGGCTACTGGCTCAGCTTCGACCCGGAGACCCATGCGCGTCATGCGCGGCTGATCCGCGATGCGGAGCGGCGTCGCGCGCCGTTGACCGTCGACACGCAGCCGCTGCCGGCGCGTGCGGTGACGGAGGTGACGGTCTATACCGCGGACCATGCTGGGCTGTTCAGCCGTATTGCAGGTGCGCTGGCGGTGGCAGGGGCTTCGATCGTGGACGCCCGCATCCACACGCTGACCAATGGCAGCGCGCTCGACACCTTCTGGATCCAGGACGCGGCCGGAGGCGCCTTCGACGCGCCGCACCGCCTCGCCCGGCTGCATGTGCTGATCGATCAGGCGCTGTCGGGCCGCCTTGGGCTGGACGGAGAGATACGCCGGGCGTCCCGGGCGCTGATGGGCCGGCGCATGCGGGCGATCCACGTGCCGCCGCGCGTCGTGGTGGATAACCGCGCCAGCAACACGCATACCGTGCTCGAAGTGAATGGCCGCGACCGGCCGGGACTGCTGCATGACGTGACGGCGGCCATCAGCGAACAGGGCCTGCAGATCGCCTCGGCGCACGTCACGACCTACGGCGTGCGCGCGGTCGACGTTTTCTACGTGAAGGACGTGTTCGGCCTGAAGATCGAAAATGAGCGCAAGCTGGCGGCTTTGCGTCAGGCGTTGCTTATCGCTTTGCAGGCGCCGGACGACAGCACTCCGGAGCCGGCGCCGCTCGTACGCCGCAGGCGCGAGGCCGCAGAGTAACCTTGGCTCAGTGCGCGGGCAGCCGCGCCGGTTGGGAGCCGACGCGGCGATGCTGCGTTGTGTCGCCATGAGCAGAACACGAAACGCGATCCGGGCCCATGACGGATGGCGGCCAGCGGCCGGTGCGTGGCCCTACGTCATACCCGCTGCGCTGCTGCTCGGCTGGAAGCGAAGCAGCCAGCTGAAGCGTGCGCTTCAGCGATCCCAGGCGGCGTTGCGTGCGACACATGAGCAGCTCGGCATTATCATCAGCCGTGCCCCGGTTGGGATCGTGCAGGCCGACCTGGACGGGCGAATCCTGCTGGCGAACCGGTGCTATTGCAGCCTGGTCGGGCATTGTCCGCAGCACCTGCGCACGCTGGCGCTGCACGATCTCACGCATCCCGACGACCGCACGGCGCATTTGGAGCGGCAAGCGGAGATGCTGTCGACAGGCCGGCCATTCCAGATCGAAAAACGCCTGGTCCGCGCCGACGAGAGCGATGTGTGGGTCATCAGCCACATGGACGTGACGCACGACGCCGATGGCCGGCCCATGCACGTCATCGCCGCCGTGCAGGATATTTCGCATCGCCGGGCGGCTGAGGCAGCGATGGAGGCGATGACTGCGAGCTTGGAGCAGCAGGTGGCCGAGCGCATCGCGACGCAGGAGAAGCTCTGGCAGCGGCAGCGCATGGAGGCGCTGGGCCAGCTGGCCGGCGGCGTCGCGCATGACTTCAACAACGTGCTGCAGGCGATTGCGGGCGGTGCCCGGCTGATCCAGCGGCGGCCGGACAACGCCGCCGCGGTGGAGCGCCTGGCCGGACTGGTCGTAGATGCGGCCGAACGCGGCGCGGTGGTCACGCAACGCCTGCTGAGCTTCGCCCGCCGCGGACGGCTTCAGCCGGGTCCGATCGAGGTGGCCGTACTTTTGACCGAATTATGCGACATGCTTGGTGGAACGCTGGACGGTAGTATTAATGTAGAGCTTGCCATTTCCGAGACGTTGCCGCAATTATTAGCGGATCGAGGGCAGCTCGAGGCGGTATTGGTCAATCTTGCAACGAATGCACGGGACGCGATGGTTGGAAATGGGTCAATAGGCCAAGCGCGCGACGCTGGCCATGTGCTGAGGCTTTCGGCTTCGACGACCGATGGCGCTGCAGCCGGACTGCCTCCGGTGCCGTTTGTCAGGATCGATATCAGCGACTCGGGCCCGGGCATGAATCTCGAGACGTTGGAGCACGCTATGGAGCCGTTCTTCACCACGAAACCGCGCGGACGCGGCACTGGGCTCGGGCTCGCGATGGCGCGGGGCTTCGCCGAGCAGTCTGGCGGAAAGCTACTGCTGCACAGCGTTGCCGGTCAGGGCGCGACGGCCAGCTTGTATCTGCCGCAGGCCTCCAAGCCAGTCGGGCAAGCCGCCGGCCGGCCTGGCGCAAGTTTGGCTAAAAAGCCCCGTATCATGCTCGTTGACGACGACCCAGAGATACTGGAGGTGCTCGGCGAAGTGCTGACATCGTGCGGCTACGGCGTTGAGAACTTCGACGGGGCTGCTGTCGCCCTGGAGCATTTGGGCGACGAGGCGGCTGTCAACCTTCTCATTACCGATCTTTCCATGCCGGGAACCGACGGCTTGGCGTTGATCCGCGAAGCGCAGCGCAGGCAGCCCGGTCTTCCAGCCATCCTGCTCACCGGCTACAGCGCGGATGAACTCGGCCTGACGACGGGCAGGCTGTCCGCTGGCCACCTGACGCTGCTGCAAAAACCGGTTCGCACCACTGAACTGACGAGGCAGGTCGCCGCGATGCTTTCGGGCATAGTCGCACCGCCGGTCTAGCGTTTTCCGGTTTATTGGAGGCCGGCGCCATAGGCGGCCGGAACAATCATTGCCTTCCTCCTACGAACGGCTTCGAACGAAGAGTTCCGAGCACTTGACTCTCGCCTGCATTCTGGAACATATAGGGAACATTAACCTATGCCCTTTATGCGAGCAGCTACATTGGACAGAATGTGGGGCATTCAGTGGATAAATCTAGAACGAAAGGTGTCTAAAATGCACGTGGTTGTCGCATCTTCCGCATTTGATGTGTCTTTCCCGCACATGGATCGACGCCCGCCGCGCCGCCTTGCTTCTCGTGTTCGGGCGTCGGCGAAAAGCCTGCAGGCAACAGGCCGAGTGCTTGGCCTAGCAGCGCAGGGCCTGATGTTTGCCATGGTGATGTGGCTGCTGGTGGCGGCGCCGGGTTTCCTGTCCACGCAAGAAAACCCGGTCCGGATGGAGCCGGCGCGTCAGGCTTCCCGATAGTTCAGCAGAATCAGGCCGACCACCACGAAGCAGACCGGCCACACCCAACTGGCCAGGCGCCGGACTGGCTCATCTGCCCTCAGCTCTAGCCAGCGTGACCAGCCGGCGCCGACGCCGGCCAGGGCCAGCGGCGTGTGCGACAACTCGATAAGCAGCTGGTCTTTCACGTTGGCGATGGCGTGGCTATGCGTCAGCAGCAGCGCACCGCCCAGCGCGGTCAGCAACGGGAATGCCAGCGCCGCCCGCGGACGTCGCAGCCGACCGGTGCGCACCCCCCACTCGAAAAGCACGAAGACCACGATCAGCATCACGAAGGCGCGGTGCTGCAGGACCTCGACGTCGCGCAGGCTTTCGAAGAAGCCGATGTGTCCCAACGGCCAAACCTCGGGATCCGACCGCACGAACAGGAATCCTGCGAGGCCGAGCAGTATCAGCGGCCAATGCCGTGCGGCGCGCAGGCCTGCACGGTGCAGCAGGCTTAGGACCCCGGTGGCCGCCACAAACAGTCCAGCCCAATGGTGGTTATATTCGCTCCAGGCGACGTCCGCCGCGTTGCGCGCCGGCAGTTCGCCCGACCCCGGCGTGAAGGCAGGCGCCGCTGCCGTGCGCGCTTGCGCAGCCTCGGCATCCAGCTCCGCCTGCAGCGTCGGAAGCGCCAGGCTGTCATGGTCGGGGGATGCCAGCCGCGGGAACTGCGGCGTGTCCCGCTCGGCGATCTCGGCCCAGGTCACGCGGTCATGCACCAGGTCGACCGCCGGCGGAACGGAGGTCAGCGAGGCGGCGGCGAAGAACAGGCTGAAGCCGATGCCGATCTCCACCTCGGCAAAGCGCCGCAGGCGCAGGACCGGCGTACCGGGGTCGGTCCGCAGCCGCTCGACAACGAGGAAGTTGCCGAGCCCGAGCAGCAGCAAGGCGGCGAACATGACGACCTTGGCCCCCACCATCACGCCATAGGCTGTGCCGTATGCGGCGCTCCAGGAGCCGACGTAGAACCACGTCATCGCCGCGGCCGAGACCAGGATGCAGCCGACGCCGGCCATGCTCATCCTGGAGAACCGTGCGCCCACCCGGCGAAACGCGGCCCCGTCATGCAGCTGCCCCAGCGCCATCACGAAGAATGGGACGCCTCCCACCCAAATCGCGGCGCCGAGGATGTGCAGCGCCGCCGCCGCCATCAGCACCGGGCCGTCCGCGATGCGGGCCGCGGCGTGGGTCGTCATGGTCGCGGCAGCGAGGATCACGAGGCACGGCGCCAGCAGCAGCGTACCCGGCATCGGGCGGCGCGCAAGCAGCATAGCGCCGAGCAGCCCGGCCGCGGCAGCCTTGACCAGGCCGGCCACGGCAAACTGCGCCGTAAGCGTTTGCCGCAGATCGAGGCTCACCGTGTCCATCAGGACGGCTGACTGCATGGCAACAACCAATGCCTCGCAGGCTACGAGCGCCAGCGCACTCCATCCCGCGATGACGCAGATGCGGCGCGCGAGCTGTGCGCCGTTCGGGAGGCTCGCCGCAAACGGCCGCGCGAGGAAGACCAGGAACAGGACGCCGCCAATGGCCATGCTCTGCGCGACGATGGTCAGGCCATGCAGCACGATGGACAGGTAGCCGAACAGGTCGACGAGCAGAGTCATTTCAACGCGTCTGCACGGTGAACGGCACGTCGCCGCTCGTGATGTGCCCGTCCACCGCCAGGATCTGCCAGCGCACGACATAGTCGCCGGGCGAGAGCGTCGTCGCGGCGGCTAGGCTGTCGGCGGCGCTCGCGGGATCGACCGGCAGCGCGGCCTCGGCGCCGTTCGCGCGCAGTGCCATGCGGGACCGTGCATGGTCGACCCGGCTGTTGAATCGCAGTTTTATGTCCGCCGGACCGGGCGGCACCGTGGCCCGTGCCGCCGGCTGGCTGTCCAACAGGATTGCATGCGCGCTCGCCTGCGCGGGCCAAAGAAATGCGGCTGCCGCCAGGACGAAGGTGGATGAACAAAGGCGAAGCATAGACGGTAGATCCCGTTATGCCGTGCCAGCCCCTGGCGCGGCGGAGCAGGGGTCGCCATGATCCCCGCCCGATGAGCAAACCTGTTCCCGGCGGTCGCGCCGATTATCGCGGCTTCCTCCCGATCCTCACGCGCCGACACGACGCGTGGGATGGACAACTACCCGCTTGGGCACGTTGATAATGCGGTCTGCGAAGGTTTTTGCGACGCGGCGGGCGCACACATCTTGGTGCTGAATGACATGGCGGCTTGGTGCGGCAGTGATCTAGAAGCCTGGCTGCCGGGCATTCTCACGACGGAGGACTAGCCGATGGATATGGGTCTGCACGGCAAGCGCGCTTTGGTCTGCGCCGCGAGCAAGGGCCTCGGTCGCGCATGCGCCATGGCCTTGGCGCATGAGGGCGTGGCGGTCACGATCACCGCCCGGACCGCGGGTCCGCTGGAGCGCACGGCCGACGAAATCCGGGCCGCTGCCGGCGCTACGGTAACGACGGTCGCCGGTGACATCACGACGGAGGAGGGCCGCGCCGCCGCACTCGCGGCCTGCCCCGATCCCGACATCTTGGTGAACAACGCCGGCGGTCCGCCGCCCGGCGACTTCCGGCAATGGGAGCGCGAGGACTGGATACGCGCGCTGGACGCCAACATGCTGACGCCCATCGCGCTCATCCGCGCCGTGGTGGACGGCATGGCGGCGCGACGCTTCGGCCGTATCGTCAACATCACCTCGGCCAGCGTGAAGTCGCCGATCCCCACGCTCGGCATGAGCAACGGCGCACGCGCCGGTCTGACCGGTTTCGTGGGCGGGTTGGCTCGCCAGGTGGCCCGGCACAACGTGACGATCAATAACCTGCTGCCTGGTCCCTTTCTCACCGACCGCCTGCGCGCGAACGCTGCAGCGGCGGCGGAAAAGGCTGGGCGAACGGTGGAGGAGGAGGTGCACGAGCGCGCCAAGCAATCCCCAGCGGGCCGCGTCGGCGATCCCGCCGAGTTCGGCGACGCCTGCGTGTTCCTGTGTGCGGCGTCCTCGGGCTTCATCGTCGGCCAGAACCTGCTGCTGGACGGAGGCGCATTCAACGCAACGATGGGCTGATCCCAGATTGCACCCAATCGCGCGCGCGCCTAGCGTTTTAGCTTGATGATGTTGGAGGTCGGACGATGCGGAAGCGCCTGTTGCTGAGCGGCTTGTTCATCGCTGCCCTCCTGCTGCAGGGTGGCCCGGCGTCGGCACAGAAGGCGCAGGACACGCTCCGGATCGCATGGCGGGATGCGGTGCCGAATGTCGATCCCTATTATAACTCGCTCCGCACCGGCTTGGTCGTCGCGCACCAGGCCTGGGACACGCTGATCTATCGGGACCCTGAAACGTTCACTTTGAAGCCGCTGCTCGCCACGTCATGGCGTTACGCCGACGATATGACGATCGAGTTCGAGCTGCGGCCCAACGTGAAATTCCACGACGGCAGCCCGTTCACCGCGGACGACGTCGTTTATACCATCACGACCATCCTGTCTGACAAGCAAGTCTCGGTGCCCAGCAATTTCAGCTTCATCGCAGGCGCCGAGAAGATCGACGACATGCACGCACGCATCAAGCTGAAGCGGGTGTTCCCGGCCGCCCTGGAATACATCGCCATGGTGCTGCCGATCTACCCGAAAGCGTATCGCGAGCGGGTCGGCGGCGAGTATTCCAAGATGCCGGTCGGCACCGGCCCTTACCGCATCACCAAGGTGGACGGCGTGACCCAGATCGAGATGGAGCGCAACGACGACTATTTCGAAGGTCCGAAGGGCAAGGCGCAGATCCGCCGCGTGGTCATCAAGGAGGTGGCGGACGCAACCGGGGAGCTGACGGCGATATTGGGCAGCCAAGCCGACTGGATCTGGCAGTTCAGCCCGGACCAGATCGACAGCATCGGCCGCATGCCGACGCTGCAAACCCAGCGCAGCGAGAGCATGCGGGTCGCCTACATGAACATGGACAGCGCCGGGCGGACCGGGGCGGACAACCCGCTGACCAACCTTAAGGTGCGCCAGGCCATCATGCACGCCGTGGACCGGCCGATGATGGCGAAGCAGTTCATGCCGGGCGGCTCCCGCGTGCTGGACGCGCCGTGCTTCCCGACGCAGTTCGGCTGCGACCAGGGTGTCGCGATCAAATACGAGTATGACCCGGCCAAGTCGAAGGCACTGCTGGCCGAGGCCGGTTTTCCCCAGGGCTTCGAGACCGAGATCGTCGGCTACCTGCTGCCGCAGTGGCAGGGCGCCATCCAGGGCTACCTCGCCGCTGTCGGCATCCACGCGAACATCCACCAGCTGCAGGTCGGCGCGGTGGTCCAGCACAGCATCGAGGGCAAGAACCCGATGGAGCTGGGCAGCTGGGGCAGCTATTCGATCAACGACGCCTCGGCGTTCATGCCGTTCTTCTTCACCGGCGGCGGCCAGGACTATGCCCGCGACCCGGAGCTGCAGGCCATGGTCGAGGCTGGCGGCAGCAGCACCGACCCCGACAAGCGCCGCGCCGCCTACAGCGCCGCGATCAAGCGCGTCACCGAGCGCGCCAATTTCATGCCGCTGTTCACCTTCGTCACGACCTACGCGACGTCCCGCACGCTGAACTTCAAGGCGTTTCCGGACGAACTGCCGCGGTTCTATCTCGCGAGCTGGAAATAGCGGCGTCCATCAGTCGCCGCCAGCAGGCACTCCACCAGCCGACCACGCGCCCTGATGCCGGTCGGGTCCGTGCTCCCGCATTTTGCCTCGGCCACTGGACAGCGCGGATGGAAGCGGCAGCCTGGTGGGATGTCAGCCGGGTCGGGATAGCTGTCGCCCAGTCCCGAATCGGGTATGCCGAGGCCGGGTTCGGGCGTCAGCACGCTCGCCAGCAGGGCGCGCGTGTATGGGTGCTGCGGCCGTTCGAACAGCGCGTCGACCGGCGCGTGCTCGACGATGCGGCCCAGGTACATCACGGCCACCTCGGTGGCGATATGCTCGACGACCGCCAGGTTGTGGCTGATGAACACGAGCGTCAGGCCCATCTCCCGCCGCAGCTCGGCCAGCAAATTAAGGATTTGCGCCTGCACCGAAACGTCGAGGGCGCTGGTCGGCTCGTCGCATACGACGATGCGCGGCCGCAGCACGAGCGCGCGCGCGATGGCGACGCGCTGCCGCTGCCCGCCGCTAAGCTGCGCCGGCAGCCGGTCGGCCAAGTCGCCGGGCAGGCCTACGCGAGCCAGCATGTCGCGGACCGGCCCGTCGATGTCGCGTATGCCCTGCGCCCGCAGCGGCAGCGCCACGATGTCCCGCACGCGCTGGCGCGGGTTCAGCGAGGAGTATGGATCCTGGAACACCGGCTGGATCAGCTTGGCGCGGGCACGGCGGTCGAGGTCCGACAGGCGCTGCCCGTCCACCAGCACCTCGCCGCTGGTCGCGGGCAGCAGGCCCAGGATGATGCGGGCCAGCGTGCTCTTGCCGCAGCCGCTCTCGCCGACGATGCCCATCACGCCGCCTTGCGGCACAAGCAGGCTAACGCCATCCACCGCACGCACCCGGCCGAAGCTGCGACGGACGTCGCGAATTTCGATGGCTGGCGTCATGGCGTAAGCTGGCACAAGTACGTATGCCCCGGCGCACGCTCACGCAGCGGCGCCGCGACGGCGCATGACGGCACGGCATGCGCACACCGGTCGCGAAACCCGCATCCGGCGAAGCCCGGCGGAATGCGCGGCACGGTACCGGGAATGCTGCCGAGCGGCTGGTCCCTTCGCACCTTGCCCGGCACCGGCACGCTGGCCAGCAGGCCCTGCGTATAGGGGTGGCTCGGCCGGGCGAACAGCGCCGTGACCGGGGCGCTCTCGACCACCTGGCCCGCATACATGACGCTCACCTGATGGGCGACGCGGGCGACGACGCCCAAGTCGTGCGTGATCAGCAGCAGCGCGAGGCCCATCTCGGCCTGCAGCGCCGCCAGCAGCCGCAGGATGCCGGCCTGCACCGTCACGTCCAGCGCCGTCGTCGGCTCGTCGGCGATCAGCAGCTCCGGCCCGCACATCAGCGCCATGGCGATCATCACCCGCTGGCGCAGCCCGCCGGAAAGCTGGTGCGGGAACTGGCCGAGCCGCAGGCCCGGCGCCGTGATCCCCACCCGGCCCAGCAGCGCCGCCGCGCGCTCGGTGGCGTCCGAACGGCTGCCGCCCCGGTGGCGGCGATACACCTCGGTCATCTGCGAACCGACGGTGTAGGCCGGGTTGAGGCTGGTCATCGGCTCTTGGAAGATCATGCCGATGCGGTCGCCGCGCAGCCGGCCCATGGCGCGATCGGACAACGCCGCCAGGTCGACGCCGTGAAAGCGGATGTGCTCGGCGCTGCGCACGGCGCCCCGAGCCAGCAGGCCCATGACCGACAGCGCCGTCACCGACTTGCCGCAGCCGCTCTCGCCAACGAGGCAATGCGTTTCGCCGCGACGCACCTGCAACGCGACGCCGCGCACGGCCTCGGTTGCGCCGAAGCCGACACGCAGGCCTGCGACGTCCAGCACCGCTTCAGGCATCGCGCGAGGCAGCCAGCAGGTCGCGCAGCCCGTCGCCCAGCAGGTTGATGCCCAGCACCAGGGCGAACAGGCTTAGGCCCGGCACCATGATGACCCAGGGCTCGAAGAACATGTAGTCCTTGCCCTCGGCGATCATCAGCCCCCAGCTCGGCAGCGGCGCCGGCACGCCGAGGCCGAGGAACGACAGCACCGCCTCCAGCAGGATCGCCAGCGCCACCTCGAGCGTCGCGACGATGACCAGGTGGTGCGCGATATTGGGCAGGACCTCTCGCCACAGCACGTGGAAGCCGGATGCGCCGGCCGCCTGCGCAGCCGCCACGTAATCCAGCGTGCGGACCTGCATGGTCGTCGTGCGCGCGACCACGGCGAACCGGTCCCACAGCAGCAGCCCGAGCGTCAGCACAACCACAGTGAGCGAGCTGCCCACCGCCGAGACGACCGCGAGCGCCACCAGGATCAGCGGGATGCTCAGCCGGCAGGTGATGGCGAACATGACCAGATCGTCGACCCTCCCGCCAAAGAAGCCGCCGAGCACGCCCAAGGTGATGCCGATCACCCCGCTGGTCAGCGCCGCCACGGTGCCGATCAGCAGCGAGATGCGCGCGCCATAGACCAGCCGCGCCAAGTAATCGCGGCCAAGCTGGTCGGTGCCCAACAGGTGCTCGCCATCCCCGCCCAGCCAAGCCGGCGGCGTCAGGCGGTGCATCAAGTCCTGCGTAAACGGATCATACGGCACCAGGCTCGGGCCGAACAGCGCCACCAGCAGCGCACCCCCAACGATCAGCACGCCCAGCGTCGTCGCCATATGCCGCAGCGGCATCAGGCTGTCCGCAGCCGCGGGTCGAGTACCGCGTTCAGCATGTCGGCGAACAGCGTCAGCGCAATGTAGATCACCGCCAGCAGCAGTACGACCGCCTGCACGACCGGGAAATCGTTCTTGCTGATGCTCTCCCACGCGAGGAAGCCGACGCCGGGCAGGCTGAACACGCTCTCGATCACGATCGACCCGCCCAGCATGAAGCCGAGCTGCACCGCGGCGATGGCGACGACCGGCATGGCGGCATTGCGGGCGGCGTGCTTCAGCACGATGCTGGCGCGCGACAGGCCCTTGGCCCGCGCCGTGCGGATGTAGTCGGACCGCAGCGCGTCGACCATGCCGGACCGGGTGAGCCGCATCAGCGCCGGGATGGCGGAGAACGACAGCACCAGGCCGGGCAGGACATAGCCGGTCCAGTCGTCAACGCCGCTGATCGGCAGCCATTGCAGCCGCAGCCCCAAGCCGACGATCAGCAGCAGAGCCAGCCAGAAACTCGGCATCGCCTGTCCCAGCAGCGCCACCATCATGACCAGTCGGTCGGTCAATGTGCCCTCGTGCAGCGCCGCAAAGATGCCGAGCGGCAGGGCGATCAGCAGCGCGAAGCCGAGGCCGACGAGTCCCAAGGTGAACGTGACCGGCATGCGGGCGCGGATCAGGTTGGCCACCGGCTCCCGGAACAAATACGACCGTCCAAGATCGCCATGCGCTGCCGCACCGACCCAGGCGAAGAACTGCTCCGGCAGCGGGCGGTCGAGTCCGTAGGCCCGGCGGATCGTCGCCACGTCCTCCGCGGTCGCCTGCGGTCCGGCGACGGCCAGCGCCGGATCGCCGGCCACCCGGGTCAGCGCGAAGCTTATCACCAGCACCGTCATGCAGACCAGCACGGCCAAAATGGCCCGGCGCAGGATGAATTGTTTCATCGACCGACCCTATGGGCGGTGCAGCGTTACGGCAAGCAGGAACACAGGCCAGAATGCGCCGATGCTGCGCGCTATCCTTCCTGTGATCTTTGCGGCGCCGTGGTGCGCGCAGGCGGAGCCGCTGCTCGGCGTGCCGCGATGCCGTTAAGCGACCATTTCGACGGTGAGCGCTTCTTCAACCCGGGTGCGTCGCAGGCCCGCGGCCTCGGCGCCGTCCTGCGATGGCAGTTGGCGCGGGACAAGGCGCGCTGGCCCGAGCACATCCCCAACCCGTCCTTTCCGCCACCGGGCGATGCGGTCGCGCCGGGCCACGTCAGCCTGACCTTCATCGGCCACAGCACCTTCCTGATTCGCGTGCCGGGTCCGCACGGCATAACCTCGATCCTCACCGACCCGATCTTCAGCGAGCGCTGCTTTCCCGTGCAATGGATGGGCCCGCGCCGGGTGCGCGCCCCGGGGCTGGCAATCGAGGCGCTGCCGCCCATCGACGCCGTGCTCGTGTCGCACAACCACTATGACCACATGGACCTGCCCAGCCTGCGGGCACTGCACCGGCGCTTCCGGCCGCAGGTGCTGACCACGCTCGGCAATGCGCGCCCGCTGCAAGAGGCCGGCATGCCCGATGCGGTCGAGCTCGACTGGTGGGGCAGCGTCACCGCCGGTCCGGTTCAGGTGACGGCGACGCCGGCCCGGCACTTCGCCGCGCGCGGAGTGCGCGACCGCAATAAGACCCTATGGGCCGGGTTCATGCTCGAAGCGGATGGCCGCCGCCTGCTGTTCGCCGGTGACTCCGGTGCTGGGCCGCACTGGACCGCGATCCGCGACCGACTGGGCCCGCCCGGCGTCGCCCTGCTGCCGATCGGCGCTTATTTGCCCCGCAGTATCATGCAGGCCGTCCACATGGACCCGGCCGAAGCCGTTCAGGCCCGCGCGGACCTCGGCGCCCACCGGGCTATCGGTATGCACTTCGGCACTTTCCAACTCACCGACGAAGCGGTCGACGCACCTGTGCGGACCCTGGAACTGGCGCGTGCCGCCGCTGGCCTGCAGAGCCAAGACTTCGAGGTGCTCGGCTTCGGCGAGACCCGCTCATTCCGCTATGATCAAGAAACCTGTCATTGCGAGCCGGCTTCGGCGCGGCAATCCAGGCAACCTGAACCGAGATCTAAGCGCACGACCCTAGATTGCTGCGTCGCCCTGACTTGAGCGAGCGACCTAGGGCTGGGCCAACACCCCGCTTTCGCTTGCATGATCGAGCAACGCCACCTGCCGCACGACGATGCCGTGGCTAGGCTGCACCCACGCGATCTCGCCCAGTGTGTTGCAGGCGTCGCAGACCGGCGCCCACGCGCTATGCGCCGTCCCGCATGCGGCGCAGCGCCAGAACGGATCGGGATCGGCCGCCGCCAAGTGCCGCAATGCGTCCTGCGCCTCGCTGCCACGCCCCTCCTGATCCGCGATATCCGCCATCAGCACCCAAATCCGTCGCTGGTTAAGCCCAGCCGCGCGCGCAGCATCGACGTGGCGCCGCGCTTCCTTCAGCATGCCGGCATCCAGCGCCGCATGCGCCAGCAGCAGATGGCTCTCGGGATGGTTCGAATTCTGCTGCGCCAAGCCGCTCGCAGCCCTGAACCGCTCCTGTTTGTCGGCAAGGTCCGCCATATATTCCACCGCGATGTCCGGATGCGGCTGCTTCGCCCAGGACCGGCGCAGCACGTCGTTGGCGGCGCTATCCTTGCCGGCGGCGCGAAGGCGGCTGGCGTAGGCGACGGCAGCGGGAGCCAGCGCCGGGTCGGCCGTCCAGGCTTGCTTGGCGAGGCGCAACGCGGCGGACCGGTCAGACTCGGCGCCGGCAGCGGCCACGGCCAGCGCGGCGCGGTGCTCGGGCCCCGACAGGCGGAGCGCGTCGTTCCATTTGCCGGTCCGCAGCGCCAAGACCTTGCGCTCCTCCTTGAGCCACTGCGCACCGGGCCGCACGATCTCGGCTTTGTTCGCCAACGCGGCGGCAGCAGACCAGTCCTCACGCGCAGTCGCTTGGCGCATCAGGCCGCGCAGGCCCAGAAAGGCGGTCTCCTTGCGATCGGCGAGCTGCTGGAACACGATCGCGGCCTCGTCCTCGCGTCCGGCCTGACGGTTTGCCTGCGCGGTCAGCAGCAGCGTCAACGGCGTGTCGCCTAGGTAACGGCGGCTGCGGCCGGCTTCTCGCTGTGCCGCGCCGGGGTCGCTGGCCGCCAATGCTACCAAGGCGCGCGTCACGGCTTGGTCGCCCCGCGCCCGGTCACGACGGCGTCCACGGATGCGGGCACGGCGCGGCAGGCGAATGAGCGCCCCAAGCAGCCGGATGACGACATACAAAACAATGAACAACAGGACGAGCAACAGGAGCGCCACCGGCGTCGCCATCTCGAATGTCGTGCCGCTGATGGTCGCCGAGATCATCCCCGGCAGCCCCGCAATCCACCACGCCAGCGCGATCAGCGCCGCCGCGACGACGGTCAACCCAATAACGGTGCGCATCAGCCGCGGGCCGCCATCGACGCGAGTGCCGCACGGGCTTCCAGCAGAGCACGGGCTTGACCGACCCAATCGGCCATCGCCGCCGCGGCCGGGCCTGCAAGCCCATTCAGCACGGCGACGGCGCCGGCGAGGTCACCAGCGTCCAACGCCTGGCGCGCATGGGCCAACACGCCGGAAACCGGGTCGCCCAGCAGCACGCGGTCGCCCTGGCGGACGGTGACGGACTGCTGTGCCCGGGTCCAAAGCCGGGAAGCGAACGGTTGGTTGTCCATGATGGCGGGCTGGCTCGCGCGCTGCGCAGCCTCGGCAGCGCTATTGAAGGACAGCCGCAGCCCGGCCTCGGTCGGCGGCGCGTCGTGGGCGAACTGCGCCAAGGCCGGCGGCGCGCCGGGAATGTCGCCCAGCTTCTGCCCGGCTTCCAGCGCCGTGGTCGCGAGTTGGACTCGAGAGATGCGTTTCGCCTGCTCGGTGATGCCGCCAATTTGACCGGCGATGCCGCTACCCTGCTTCTCCGTGGCCGCTATCCGGCTCTCCAACGCATCCAGCCGTCCATCCAGCCGGGCCGTCATGCCCTGCAGGTCCACTGTTTGCTTGGACACGATGCCGCTAATTTGACCGGCGATGCCGCTGCCCTGCTTCTCCACGGCTGCCAACCGGCCCTCCATTGCATCCATCCGGCCAGTTATCTGGGCAGCCAGGCCCTGTAGATCGGCGGTTTGCTTGGATATGGCACCATCGAGCCGCGTCGTGATCGGACCAAGATCCGGCGGCGGCGCTGTATCTGGGGCAGGACGGCGCTCAAGCGCCGCGATGCGAGCCTCCAACGGCCCAAGGCTTGGCGGCGGCGCTGGCGCGGGCCGCTGCTCCAACTGGGTCAGCCGATCGGCCGACGATTGAAGCTGCTGCTGCAGCGTGTCGACCCGGGCGGCCTCCTGTTCGGCGCCCGCCGGCATGCTCGGGTTGCGCCAAAGGTAAAACAGCGACCCGGCGAGCACGAGAAAACCCAGCAAATACAGCAGCGGCAGGAAGTCTTTACGCGGTCTAGGCGGCGAGCCGTCCACCTGGACACGCTCGGGAATCCCCGCCTCGTTGGGGTTGATGGGATTGGGAGCGCCTGGTTCGGTCATAGCATCGCCAAAATTGAGTCCTGCGTCGGCTTAGCCGAGACGCGCACGCGACGCCAGGGCAAGAAGCGCAGCGCCTCCGCGGTGGACTGCCCGATCGCCAGCGCCTCGACCTCGGCCAACGCGGGCAGAAGCTGCTGCGGCAGCAACCGGGCAAAGGCGCGGGCGGTCTCGGCCGACAGGAACAGCGCCGCTGCCAGGCTGCCGTGCTGCAGCGCCTGCACCGCTGGCGGCGGCAGACGCTCGACAGGCTTGGCGGCATAGACCACCCGGCGATGCACCACGAAGCCCGCGGTCCGCAGCGCCGCCGCCAGCAATCCGCCCTGCTGGCGGGCAGTGGCGAGCAGCAACGCAACGCCGGGCCGGCAGGCCTGCCGCGCCAGTTCCGCCAACGCCGCCGCGTCACCATCAGCGCTGTGCACTTGGGCGAACCCGGCCGCCCGCGCCCGACCGGCCGTCGCATTGCCGACGGCCAGCAGCGGCGTGCGATGCAGGCTGGCCGGCAGACACGGCACTGCGTTGCCGCTGGTGACCAAGACAGCGCCGACATTCGGCGGAAGCGCCGGTTCAAGCCGCCGGACGCGCAGCAGCGGCGCGATGATCGGATGATAGGACAGGGCTAGCAGACGCTGTGCCGTCTCGGACGCGCCGGGCTCGGGACGCGTGACTAGGACGCCGTTTCTATCCAAAGAGGCTCTTATTGGGTTCCGGGGTGGTGACGGGTCCGTCACGCTACCAGGCCTGCGATGAGGGCGCCGAGCAGGGCTTTGCCGCGTCGGCGCGCGTTGTGCACGAACTGAAAGAAGCCGAGA
>JAABUY010002094.1_pt1 | contig 24627 bp, 15 predicted proteins | sample 5560271 | NCBI WGS metagenome assembly JAABUY01 (sample SAMN10711886, study PRJNA513374) | rock metagenome | isolation source: Antarctica rocks | place: Antarctica: Victoria Land, University Valley | reverse complement strand
CTACGCCGATGATCTTCGTGTGCCGTTCACGAACAACGGCAGCGAGCAAGATATCCGGCCGCTGAAGATCAGGATGAAAGTCGCCGGCTGTCTACGCACCATGACCGGGGCGCAAGCGTTCTGCCGGCTACGCTCCTACCTGTCGACCGCAGGCAAACAAGGCCAATCCAGATTCGTTGCCCTGCGCATGCTGCACGACGGCAACCCCTGGATGCCCGCCATCGCTGGCTAGCGCCGACCCTCGCCCTCCAAAGGAACGGCGCCAAAACCAGCTGAGTAGTTACAAACAAGTGACGCGAGCGGGCCGGGAGCGAAACATGTAGATACCCGCTGCGGTCAAACAATGACCATCTAACGGTCGAGTGGACAATCCATGGGCGCGGCTGATCGTCCGCTGCTCCTCCGAGGGTCGCATCCAGCCTTGCGTACGTCGCGGCAAACCATGAGCGTCACCGGCGCGCGCTACCCCACCGACACCCTCGACGGCGTGCTCCTCGGGCACGCCGAAATGCTCACCCTCTGCCTGCACGCTCACCCGAAGCGGGCCCACACGCTGGTCCTGCGCCTCCCGCGCGCACCCCGACGCGAGAGCGCCCACACGGCGCCAACACTCACGCTCGGCCGCGAGTTCCTACGCGACCAGAGACTCGTCTGCCTGCGGGACCGGTACCAGCACCCTGCGCAGCCCAGTCCGCCGTCCGTCCGCTGCCGGCGTGACCGACACAAGACCCGGCCGGCCCGCCAGGAGTGCGTGCCCGACCTCGATCGCCGGCGCGGTCCTCAGGGTGCTGAGCTCCAACACCAAGCTCTCCTCCTCGGGCCCGAACTTGCTCGCGTTCGCCGTCCGAGGAAGGTTCGCACGCAACGCCCCAAGCAGGGTGCGGAACGCCGAGGTGAACGCGACCAGGAACTCACCGCGCAGCGGCAGGACCAGCACCGGAGTGTCCCCGCGCAGCATCCGCTTGGCCACCAGGTCTGCCGACTGCTGACCCTGTCGCGCGCTTGTCTCGATGACCAACTGCAACCCCGCGCCCCCGGTGCCGACCCGTGCGGGGAACTTCAGCGACGTCGGCACCCACGCCGTCGGCCACGGATCGTCGGTCACCGCGGACACAGCAGCAGTCCGCTCGAGATGATGCCCACCCAGGAACAGGTCCGTCTGCCACAACCGCCCCAGGGCCGGGTCGATCCCCTCCTGCACGAACCGCTCGTCGCCCGTCCGAGGACCCGGCCGCTGAGTGCTCCGCGGGTTCGAAAAGCTCGGGCAGTGCACGTTCGGGAGGTGCTCACTGAGCGCGTACGGCACACCGTCGGCGAACATCAGCGCACCCGCACCCAAGCTCTCAAGGGCGCCTGACCTAGCGAGCGTGTCCTTCTCTACCCCGTACAGCACGCTGCGCAGACCACCGCTCAGCGAGCTCGTCGGCACGCTATGACGCTCATGCAACCGGCCGATCTCGTTGTTCACCACTGCCTGCACGAGCGTCCGGTAGCTCTCAGGAAGCCCTGGCGCGTTGTTGATCGTCTCGTGCATCGCGTACTCGAACGCGCAACCGTGCAAGCCGGTGTCCTGCCTGGTTGCCACCCTCCGCAAGTCAAAGAGCGTCACATCCTGAGACAGGACCGTCCCGGCCTTCTCATGATCGCGGCGGCCGTAGTGCCCGAGAAGCCCGAGGATGCACGCGCCGGTGAGCGCGCGGTGCGCCTCCGCCGTCTCCGCGTCCGTGCGGCCGACAGGCTCGCGCTGCTGCAGGAACGCCGCGCCCGCACCCCTTCGGAGAGCGTCCATCGGAGCGTGCCCGCCAGGTCCGAACGAGGAGAAGGAAGGGCGGTCTGCAGTGGGCACCGAGTGAGCGTAGGCGCACCTGGCACGCATAGCCAGACGCGTTCACGCTGACCTTGCGTGCCCTTCGAACATTCGGGAGCCTGACCATGGCAACTCGTTACCCAAGAAGGCTCGTAGCGGCACTTTCGCGCTGTCAGGCCTCGTGTCGCCTCACTCCGCGCGAAACATCCGGGCTAACTCAGCCGCCGATTACCGTCGCGCGAATCAACGCTGGGTACTTCACGTCGAAGTGTCGCTTCCCGTGCTTCCGGATGCTGCCCGCACCGCGGCGAGCGACATTGCGGACGAAGAAGCCACCGCGCCCGGACCTCCGCGCGCGATGTCGCACTTGCGCCCTATGGTGACGCCCGCCTGCCACGTGCACCCGGCCGTGCAGGGCGAAGGGACCCTGCTCGCGTGGCCGCACCCGAGGACCGCACGCCGCCGCCCGGTGTACGTCAGCTCCTCGCGCTGTTCACCGAGCAGTCCGCAGCCCTTACTGCGGATGAGGTCACCGCCGCGGCCCGCCGCCGGTTCCCCGGCCAGCAACCGCGTCGCATCAGCGAACTCATCAGCGCTGCGGTCGAAGCGGGAGCGCTCGTCCATGACACCAACGGCCGCCTGAACCTACCCGTCGCCGACGCCACACCCCCTGCGGTCGGACCCGCCGACCCGCCCCGTCCGTCCGATCCGCCGACCACTACGGACGACGGTACCGACCGGCCGTTGCGCGCCGTCGTCGTCGACCTCGAGTCCGTCGTCCGCACGACCGCCTCAGAACCGTTTACGGACAAGCGGATCTACCAGGTAGGCGCGGTCCGAATCGGCACGGACGACGCATGGGTCGCTGCAAAGCCGGTACTGAGCGCTTACCTCGAGCTGCCTGATGACACATGGCTCATCCGGTCTGCCACTGCCCGTGCAACCCACGGGCGGGACGCTGTTCCGCCCGCCCAGGCGCTGCTGGCGCTGCACACCTTCTGCGACGGCGCTGGCATGATCGTCACGTACAACGGTACCGAAGCGGACTTCCCGCTGCTCGCGCAGGCGTACGAGCGCGAGAACCTCCCGACGCTCGAGGCGGCGCTCGTCGACGCCTACTACCTGGCGCTCGCAGTATGGCCGAACGCGCCGACGCACCGCCTGGCGCTGCTCGCCGACGATCTCGTCATTGACCGGTCCGGCCTCGGCTGGCACGACGCTGTCGACGACTGCTACCTGCTCGTGCTTCTCCTCGAGCAAGCCGCCACGGTCGTCAACACCTGGGCAACGCCGTTGCAGGACTTGATCGTGTCCGTGTGCCCGGACTCGCACGCATGGACGCTGCTGCGGCACCTCGCCGGCCGAGCCGCCGGGCTGCCCGCGGGTGGGCTTGCCGGCACCGTCAGCGCGCACCGTCAACCCGAGGTGTCCGCCGTCCTCGCCGCGCACCTAACTGGTCGGACGCCGCGACGAGTACCTGCCGGCCCACAGCCGGGCCGGGCGTCGCTCTCCGTCGACCCGGCCCTAAGGGACGCAGCCGGCCGTGTCGACCCGGTCCAGCTCGCCGCGGTCGCGCACGGCAGCCAGGCCCGGCCGCGCGCCGCGCAGCAGCAGATGACGACTGCGCTGCACCGCTGGGCCGACCGCGGTGAAGCGGCCCTGGTCGAAGCCCCGACCGGGACCGGGAAGTCGTTCGCTGTCCTCGCGGCTGCACTCGACTGGCTCGCCGGCGGTCCGCAGCGCTCCGCAATCATCACGACGTTCACTAAGCAGCTGCAGCAGCGGCTGGCTGACGACGTCGCCATCCTCGACAGGGCGGTCCCCGGGCTGCTCGAGGCGGCCGATGTCGTGAAGGGGCAGGCGAACCGGCTGTCGCTGCGCGCCCTGACCGTCGCCCTGGCCGATGCGACGAGCGCCCTCGGTGGTGGCCGGCCGAGGCCCGGGACGCAGAACCGGTTCCTGACCCGTCCGGGGTTCCGCGAGATGGCCGTGTTCATTCTGCTGCGGCTGCTCGCCGCCGACAGTGTCCGCACCGGCTGGGTCGCACGTTCGGTGGACCCGGTCGACTGCCCTGCGTTCTTCACCGCCTACACCGGCCCCGTCCTCGCCGTGTGGCTCGAGTCGCTGTCGCAGGCGAGCAACGGCGAGTACCCGGCCGCGGCCGCGACCCCTGTCGCGGCGCACACCGACGCGGTCCGGGAGGCGCTGTCGTCGCACCGACTGCTGCTGGCCAACCATGCGCTGCTGCTCGCGCACCTTGACGACCTCGGCGCGCTCGGCCCGGACACCTTGCTGATCCTCGACGAGGCCCATCAGCTCGAGGACGCGGCCACGTCCGCGCTGACGACGGCGCTGGACTACCGCTCCGTCGAGGATCTGTTCGCTGAGCTGGACGCGTGGGTCCGGACCGCTCGGGCTGGGGCCGAGCGGGACTCGGTCCGCGAGGCGGTGGAGAACCTCGGCATCCTGCTCGACCACGAGCACCTGCCGAAGATCGCCGGGATGGCCTTCGACGCGCGCGGCACCGGCGTCGGGGTGAGCGTCGGCTCACGCACTGTGACCCTCGCGAGCTCGTACGCGGGTACGGGCGGCGTCGGGCAGGTTCGGCAGCTCACCGCGATGATGTTGCGCCTCGGTGGGCAGTGCGAGGCCCTCGTCGGGTCGATCGGCGCGTACGCCCGCGCACACGGGCAGACGCTCGACTTCTTCGAGCTGGAACGGGCCAGTGCGTTGCTTACCCGGTGCGCCGCGACGAAGGAGTCCGCGCAGAGCATCGTCGGTGACGTCGACGCGATCGTCGGGTCGGCCGCGCCGAAAGCCCCACCTACTGCCCCGCCCACTCCCGCCGCACCGCCGGCCATGCCCCCACCGACGGAACCTGCTGATGCCGATGCTGGAGCCTCCGGAGTGGACGACCCGGACGCGCCGCCCGCCTCCGACGCCACCGACGCCGAGCAGGCCGACGACCCCACAGACGACGACGCCGACGGTGCTGACGATAGGGCTGACGACCTTGGTGTCGGTGCCGATGACGGGGTGGACGGCGTCGCGATCCCTGACGGTCTCGACGGAGCAGGCCCGTCGGGCGTGCACCTCGGCCCGCTTCCTCCGGGTACCAGCAACCAGGTCGTGTACGCCGAAGAGCTCGGCCAGCTCCGCGAAGGGCTGCGCCGTTATCAGTTCCGGGTCGCGAGCAGCCCCGTCGAGCTCGGCGTGAACATCGACTGGCAGCAGTTCCTGCTCATGTTCGCCCGCACGTTCTATGTCAGCGCGACGCTGCGGGTCGCCGGCCGGTGGGACTTCATCAGAACGCGTCTCGGCCTGCCCGCCGGCATCGCGACCCTAGCGATGAGCACCCCGTTCAACCTGGGCCAGCAGGCCGAGCTCGTGTGCCTATCGGACTTCCCGTCCTGGGCGGAGCAGTCCGAAGGAGCGATGCGCACCGTCGCCCATCAGCTCGCCGGGTACTCCCGCGAGATCGTCAAGGCCGTCCCCGTCCCTGATGGTGACCGGCCACCCGGCACCCGTGGCGGGTACGACGGCGGCGCCCTCGTCCTCACGACGGCCCGCTCAACCGCCGGCGGTATCGCGGAGTACCTCGCGGAGCAGCTCCGCCAGCGCGGCGACGACACCCCGGTGCTGTCCGCGATGGTGCTCGGCAACCCGCGCGGCGTCCGGACGTTCACCGACCCCGAGTTCGGCGGCGGCTTCCTCGTCGGCACCAAAGGCCTGTGGCAGGGTGTCGACGTCGCCGACGAGCACCGGCTGCGCCTGGTGTGGATCAACAAGCTGCCGTTCGCGCCGTTCGCGGCGCCCGTCATCGAAGCGCGACGCGAAGCGGTCAAGGCCCGCGCCGAGTCCGGCAGGTCCGACGACCCGGACGCCGTCGCGACCGCGCTGTACTACCTGCCACTCGCCGCGCTGCAGCTACGGCAGGCCGTCGGACGCCTGATCCGCTCCGAACGGCACCGCGGCGTCATCATCATCAGTGACCGCAAGCTCGCCGGGCAGACCGCGCTGCGCCGCGCCTACCGGGAGACATTCCTCGGATCGCTCGACGACACCCCGACCGACGGCAGCCGCGGGCTGCTGCGCCCCGACCCCGTCACCGGCGAACGCACCGGCGGGAACGTCGGGACGATGGCCGAAGGCTGGTCACGCATCTGGCATTTCCTCGCCGACCACAACCTCCTCGATCAGGCCCGCGCCGCCGAGCTTCAAACCCCGGACGCGCTCGAGGAGCACACGCTGCTGCCGCAGACGCGCCGCATCCGGCAACTCGCGATGAAGGCCGCCGACGTCGCCGCGCACCAGGCCGCCGGCACGTACGAGGCGGAAGTTCTCGAGCGGGCCGCGACGATTGGCGGGCTGCTCGCCCTGTCCGATGACCCGGCGACGCTCAAGCCTTCGCAGCAGCAAGTCATCACCGCCGTCGCGCAGGGCCGCAACGTCCTCGGGCTGCTCCCGACGGGCTTCGGCAAGAGCTTCTGCTTTCAGCTGCCGGCGCTCGTCCTGCCCGGCGTGACCTTGATCGTGTCACCCTTGGTGGCGCTGATGCACGACCAGGCCCTTGAGCTGAACCGCAGCATCGGCGGCGCGGTCCGGGCGCTCGTCGCGCCGCTGCGTGAGTCGAGCTCACGCGCAGGCAAGACCGAAGTCGCCGACCAGCTCCTCGGCCGCGCCGACCACGGTATCCGGATGTTGTATGTCAGCCCGGAACGGCTGTGCCAGCGACGGTTCCGCGAGCTAGTCAGGCAGGCCGTCGCCGATGGGACCGTGACCCGCATCGCGCTCGATGAGGCGCACACGTTCGTGCAGTGGGACGACTTCCGTCCCTCCATCAGCCGCGTCGAGCTGTTCCTCGCCGAGCTTCGCGCCGAGTTCGGCCTGCCCGTCACCGCGCTGACCGCGACCGCGAACCGCACCGTGCACGCCGGCCTGCGCGAAGGGGTGTTCGGCCTGACACCGGACCTCCCCGGCGGCGCGACCGGCGAGGCAGCAGAGGCTGCCGCGGGTGGGCTCGTCACCGTTCGGGAGAACCCGATCCGGCCGGAGCTCGCGATCTTCCGGCGCAGCATCGCCGCGGCCGGCCCAGCGATCACTGCGGGCCTCGCCGAGGAAGTGCTCGAGACGATCACCGACCATGCGATCTTCTACTGCCTGACGGTGAAGGAAGTCGTTGCGCTGCAAGCGCACCTGCGCGACTACCTCGGCGAGGCCGGCGTGCGAGTCCGACGCTTCCACGGCCGGCTGACCGAGGTGGAGAAGTCCGCCGTCATGATGGAGTTCCGGGAGGCACCGACCCGCGGGGAGGAAGGCTTCGCGCCGCTGATTGTCATCGCGACGAGCGCGTTCGGTCTCGGCATCAACCGCCCTGACGTCCGCACCGTGTTCTGCGTCAGCGCCCCGACCGACCTCGCTGCGCTGTACCAGCAGGTCGGCCGGGCCGGCCGTGACATCGCCGGCCGCGGCATCGTCGGCGCGGAGCTGCCCGACCCGGCCGGGATCGGTGAGGCTGCCGCCGGCACCCCCGAAGACGCGGGCACCGAACCTGCCGTCGGTACCTCGCCCGACGCAGCTGGCGACGCGGGCCCGGGTGCCGCGCAACCCGGCGCCGCGACCGCAGGTGCGACGACCACCCCCACAGCGACGGCCACCTCCGCAACCTTCCTGGAGGGTGGGACGGCGGCTGCAACCGCCAGCAACGTCACGCCGGTCCCGAACGTGGGACTCGCCCTGATGACCGGCCGCGGGCTGCGCACCGTCGCGTTCATGACGGGCAACGACCTGCGTCCCGGGCTGCTCGACGCGATGGGCCGCGCCGTCCTCGCCTGCACCGACGTGCTCGACCCGGCCGCGGTCGCCGACCGGCTCGTCGGTGCCGACCTTGCCGCGAACATGCTCACCGCCGACGAGGCCCGCCGGCCGCGCACCGCAGAGAGCTACCAGTCCGGCGTCGTCCGCGCGTTCGCAGCGCTCGTCGGCCTCGGAGCCGTCGCCGACCTCGGCGACTTCCCGCCGCTGTGCACAGTTAAGGCCGGTGAGCTCCTCGGCATCGCGCCGCCGCCAAGCGCAACTGGTGGTGAGCGCAGCGGGCAAGCCGCGCCTGACGAGCAGGTCGAGCAGGTCGTCGTCGCTGCCATCCTCGCGCTGCCGGTCCGCGACCCGAACCCGGGAGCGCTCCGCCGCGCGCAGCTGCGCGTCACCAGCCTCGACCGGCACCTGAGCTCGGTCGTCGCCGACTACCGGACCCTGGCCGAAGACCCCGCCGGCACGTGGCAGCTGCTCGCCGACCTGCATGACCGCGGCCTGCTGGACGTGTCCGCCGCCCCCTCGCGCCGGCTCGTCACCGGTCTCGTCGTCCATGACCGGCAGCTGCTCGCCAGCTACGCCGCCGCGGTGTCCGGCAAGGCAGCCCGCGCCGCGACCGAGATCGCGCTGCTGCGGGACTTCTTCGCGGATGCGAACACCTGCGCGAACCGCAAGTTTGCCGACTATTTCGGCGTGCTTGACCTTCCCACAGGCTGCTGCAGCAACGCGGGCAACCGTTGCTCCGGCTGCTGGAACGCCGGTGGCTGGCCGCTCGGGGAGCAGATGCCGCCGACCGCGGTCGCGCTCGCGACCCCGCGGCCGCGGCCAGCCGGGACGCGCGTCGACGCGACATACCGTGCCCGGCGCCTCGACGAGCAGGTCTCCCGCCTCGTCTGGGAGGTGTTCGGCGGCGTGCACCCGCTCGATCTCCATCGAGCTCTGCGCGGCGAGGACAGCTACTACCAGCCGTCCCGACGCCGTAGCGTCCGGCTGCGCGCCGGCCTGATCACGAGCCGGTTCTTCGGCGCGAGCCCAGCCGTGCGCCTGCCCGACATCGAGGACTCCCTCGCGCGGCTGCAGGCGGATGGCAAGGTGGAGCAGGACGGACCGCGGTGGCGCGACAGCGGGCACGTCCGCCGTGAAGCTGCCCGCGCCGCCCGTACCGCAGCGCACCTCGCTGCCGCGCAAGGCGCCGGCGCTGCAGCCCCGGCTGCACCATGACCTGGCCGACGAGCACCGACACTCCTCCCGCCGGCCCGGCCGACGCGGTGGTCGGCCTGGAGCAGGTCAGCGACGAAGACGCCGGCGCGCTGTGGCAGCCGTACGTCGACCGGCCGCTGCTGACCGCGCAGATGACGCTCGGCCTAGACACCGTGCCCGCCGCCGACCGGTCCCGGCTGCAGCGCTACCTTGCCGCGCTCGTCGCGACCCGCACCGGCCCGGTGCACGTCAACGTCGCGTTCAACGCCTGCTATTTCGGCTATGACCTCACGACCCGCAGCTACGTCGGGGGCGCCCTGAACGACCTGTTCGCCTTCCCGAACGTTGACGTGTCCGCCCCCGCGGACGCGCTGCCTGTCGGTGCGCTCGTCAACATCACTGCAGGCTCGCACCCGCTGTTCGCCGAAGTGATCTACAAGGAGGGCGCGCACCCGCAGCTCCACGACGACGGGTCGCTGCCCGACTGGCTGTCCGGCGCCCCCGCCGGCGCGACCGGCCCTGCCAGCACCACCACGCCCGAACACGGTCATGGCAGCAGCAGCCCGAGCAGCGCGGACCTAGCCGAGATTGCGGCAGCGAGCGACCCGGCCAGGTCGGTCCTGCGCGAACGGCTTGTCGTCGACGTCGACGCGTTCGGCACCGACCTGTCGCTGACCCCGGAGCAGCTCACCCGGCTGCGCCGTCAAGGCCGCGGCCTCGACAGCGACGGGCACCTAGTCGTCGACTCACGCTACGTCAGCCGCACCGACGCCGACCTCGACGACGTCACTTTCTACGCGCGCTACCTGCTCACCACCGGACGCGAGCAGCTGCTTAGCGCCTCCGCGCCGCTGCCACTGCGGACGGTGCTCACCGACGACGCCGGCGACAGCGAGCTCGAAGCGGCGCTGCTCGGGCTGCTGCGTACCCTCGAACAGGCCCTGTCGGAGATCGGCGAGCTACGCCTGTGGCGCGGCTACGCGTTCACGCGCGCGAGCCTCGGCGCACGTCTGACTGACAACGGGCCGCTCGGCGGGCAGGACCTCACGTCCGTCGCCGTGCAGCTCGGCCGGCTCGCCATCCCGACGCCGGGCCGCCGCTTCACACCGCCGCGCACCGTCATGTACACCGCGCTCGGCCCGCGACTGCGCCAGGTTCAGCACGCTGGCACGCACCTGGCCGGGGTCGGGTACGCCCTCGCGGTCTGCCATGCGAACGCTGTCGTCAGCGACTACGCCCGCCGTGACATCGACGAGACGACCGGCCTGCTGCCCAGCGACGTGCACCTGCGCCTCGACGACCCGTGGCAGGGCGGCGGCGTGTGGCGCGCCGAACATCCCGACAGCGCCTGGGTCAACGTCGACATCACGCATCCGCTCGGCCTCGGCTGGCTCAGCACCGTCCCCGGCGCCCTCGAACCGACGCCGCCGCCCGTCCCCGAGCATGAGGCTGACCCCGAAGTAGTCTTCGAGGAGGACGACGACAGCAAAGCAGCCGACGCGACCGACCTCACCGTGACCGACAGCCAGATCAGCTGGACGCAGCCACTGCGGCTCCGTCATCAGCTCCAGGACCGGCTGCCGCTACCGGCCTCAGTCGCCAGCCAGATGCGCGCCACGGACGGCCCCGCCAGGCTGCGGCTGCTGCTGACCCACGACGGGTACGACCTCGACCCCACGCAGGCGCAGCAGGAAATCCGCACCGAGCTGTACGGGCCGACGCCGGAGCTCGGCGGGATCGACTGGCCGCTGGAGTTCTTCCCCGGCATCATCCTCACCTGCACGTGGCCGCGCGGAGGATCCGTCGTCCGGGCCACGTCAACGCTCCTTGAGGCGCCCGTCACCGTCGACGGGTATGAGATCGAGCACCGGTACGACCTGTCGATCTTGACGCGTGACACCGCACCCGGCGCGCCGACCCGCGACAGCGCCGGCGCGGGCAGCTCGACCGGCGCTGCCGGGACTCTCACCCTCGCCGAACGTGTCATGCGGGCCGTCCGGCGCCTCGGGCTGCTCGACCCCCAAGGTCGCGCCGTCCTGGCCCGCACGCACCTGCCAGCCGCCGTGTACGGCACCGGTGCACGCAACAGCGCCGCGACCGCGGCCCTCGACACCGCAGTCATGCTCGACGCCGGCGACCTGCGCGCGGACACCGCGGCCGAGACCAGCTCCGGCCGGCTGCAGTACCCGGCCGACCCGGCGCTGACCCAGTGCCCCGTCCTGGTGTACGCGCCGCAGGTCATCACGGGCCCGCCGCGGCCGCCGCGCCGCCCCGGCATCGTGGCGCTGGACCCCAGGTTCCTGCGCGGCAGCACCGACGTGACCGGGCACCTGCGCTACATCGGTCATCTCGGCTGGGAAGCGACCGATACAGCCCGTGCCTCCTACCGGGCCGACCGTGCCCGGTTCGGCCTCGTGGGGCCGGCCGAACTGCCGGTGGGCTACACCTACGTGTCGCCGTTCCACCGCGGCGGCTAGCCATGAAAGGGGCCTGCGATTGTCGCCGTTGTCGGCAACACTGGCAGCGCCTGCCGCCGGCGGCGCCCGTTCCGCCCGGCAGCACGCACGTCGAACGGCTCCCGTAGACCCAGTGCAGGTGACGATGGAGGATGGATGGCTCAGCGCCGCGCCCACGGGTCGTGCCCACACGGCGATGCCGGCCGCAGGCCCTACCCGGTCTGGCCTAACGACGGGTGGGATCTGGACGTCGACGCCGACCGTGACGCTGCCCTCGCCAAACTCGAGACCGCGCTGACAGCGTGCTCGTACGCGCTGGCTCCGGCTGCGGCAGCCCTGACGACGCAGGACGTCCGCCATGCGCTAAAGGCGGTTCCGCTCGAGCTGCGCCCGATGGTGCTGCGTCCGCTGGGTCTGACGCTGAAGCCGCGGCAAATCAGCCAGGGCCTCTGCCAGGACGTCCGCGGCCGGCTCGCTCGCGCGGACGACCATGCGCTGCACCACGCGCTGGCGGCGCTCGGCACGACCGCCCTGCTCGACATGCGCCTGGCCGCGGCCCGCGACGAGTTCCCACCCGAGATAGCCGAGGATCTGCGCGACCCGGCCGTGCACTGGGGAGAGACGCTGTGCCGCAGCACCGTGTGGGCTGCCGCCCTGAGCAGCGTCGTGGATGCCCGCCTGTGGCAGTGGGCAGCGCAGCAGCCTTGGTTTGCTCCTGATGGCGCCCCCGCCGAGCCGGTCGCGGCGATCGTCGCTGCGGCCGAGCACGTCATCGAGCTCACCCCGGAGTACACGCACCTGCCCCGAGCGGCCGTCGCCAGCCGCGCCGACGCTGAGGTGCACGCGACCGACGCCGCACCGTCGGAGTCGCCCCTTCCCGAGAGCACTACGCCGATGACGTCCCCAGCCGCCACCGTCGATTCCGCCGCCAGCGCAGCGCTACCCGGAGCAGCGAACGCGTTCGACGCGGCCCTGACCGCTGCCGTCCCGGCTGCGGAACGCATCACGGCCGCGCTGCGCGAGAAGTGCCCGCCGCTGCCCGAAGACGTGCAGCTGGTTGCGCTCACTCGGCAGCGCTTCGACGAGGCCGCCGGACTTGCCGCCGCCGCAGGCCAGCACATCGCACAGGACAGCGCCGCCGCGCTGCACGCTGCGGTCGCCGCCGCGGGGGCGGACGCCGGCGACGACGAAGTCCGCGCCCTGCTCGATGCCGTCCTCAGCCTCGCCGCGCCAGACGGTTCCCCGCTCACCGCTGCGCTGCAGGCCGCGCAGCAGCAGGCCACCGCACTGCTTGCGCTGCGACCGTGGGATGCCGCTGCCCGCGCGGACGCGCACGTGCTCAGCTTGCTCGTCGCGTTGACGTCCGCGGACCTGGACGCGACCGGCCGGCTCGAGCTGATCACGCAGGTCGCGCAGACCAGCCCAGCTCTTGCCGGCCTCGCCGTCCAGGCGGACCAGCTGATCGCCGCTGCACCGCCGACAGCGCCAGTACCCGCGGCAGCCGCAGGCGCAGCAGCCGCGCCTACTGACGCTGTCGCGGAAGCCGCTACTCCCGAGGCGCCCTCAGCCGCGGTCCCGACGACCCTCACAGCCCAGGCTGAGCCGCTCGAGCCCGCCGCCACCGATTCCTCAACGAGCGACCCCGCCGTCACCGAGTTGGCCGCCGCACCGGAGCCACCGCCGGCAGCTCCGGTCGCCAGGCTCGCCCCCGCAGCCCAAGTCCCCGAGCAGCTGCCCGCACCGGAGACTGCCGACGCTACTGACGAGCTCGACGAGACGCAGGTCGAAGCGGCCGTCGAAGAGGGCCTCGCCGCCCTCGTCGCCGACAACCGCTTCGGCCTCGCAGTCGCCGTCTGCGCCGCAGACGACGAAGCTCCCGTCAGGCAGGCCGCGCTGCGGATCGCCGCACTCGCGAAAGTTGTCCGGCACCAGAACGGGCCCGTCGCCGCTGCGCTGCGCGCCGAGTTCGACGCCCTCGACGCAGACACCGTCGCTGCCGACACCCCCAGCCTGCTGCTGACCGTCCCATCGCTCGTGAGTGCCGCCCTCGTCACCGGCGAGCCGACCATCGGTGCGCTGCTCACCGACCTCGCGACCCGCGTCGAGCCGAACCTGTCCGCGATCGCCGAAGAAGTCGGCCAGCGCACCCTGAAGGGCGTCCTGCTCGACGCGCAGGCCCTCAGCGTCGTCGCGGACGTCACCGAAGCCGAACGTGACCTGCACACGATCATGGCGACCGCCTACCAGGTCCGGACCCGGCACCGGACCTTGCGCTTCAAGCGCGCGACCGACATCTCCAAGGTCCTGCTCGGCCACTCCGGCATCCTCGGCAAGCCGCTCGCGGCCGTCGAACGCAACGACCTCTCCGCCCTCGACGACGTCGTCGCGGACCTCGCCCGCCTCACCGACAGCAGCTACCTGCGCAGCACCATCGACACCCTCGACCGGCGCTTCCAAGGATCCTCCGGCAAGCCGATCGAAGGCGCTGGCCGCCAGGACCTGCTTAACCTCGTCAGCGAAGCGCTCAGCCCCCTCGCCGACTGGGTCGAGACCGTCCGGGCCATCGGCGTGCAGCAAACCCGGGGGCAGCACTGGAGCGCCGCCGAGATCGCGACGCTGCGGACCCTGGTCCTCGACCGCGCCACTGCCGCGCTCGGCGCCCTTGAAGCGCAGCTCAGCCACCCGGACGCGCTGACTGCGGCAGCGGCCCGCGCCGCGCACGCGAGCCTGACCGGCACCTTCGCCGTCCTGGACGGGACCGGCGTGCTGCCCGCGGGAGAGCCCTCCCCGCAGCAGGCCTTGACCGTCGAGCTGCTGCGCGTCCCCGGCGCGACCGTCGATGTGGCCCTCGGCGCGGTGACCGCGCCTGCCGGCACGACCGCGACCGATCTGCTCGCCGCCGTGACACGCGACTGGGACGCGTGCCTGCGTGCCCAGATCGCCGCGGAGAACTTCGAAGCGGCGTACTTCCTGCTGACCGCCGGCGCCGCCGGCCAGCTGCCCGCCACCCGCAGCGCAGACGGCACGCTGGACGACGCGCTCGCGTTGACGCTCACCGATGCGGACGTGACCGCCGCGGAGAAGGCCGTCCGCCAGCAGCTGACCGACGACCGGGAGCTGTTCAGCGCGACATTGCGCCGTGCCCGTCTGAACAACGAGATCTCCGACGAGCAGGACGGCGAACTCGCCGGGCTGCTCCGTGACGCGCACGCCGGCCTCGCGGCCCGCGACCTCGCCTCCGTTCGCACCATCCTCGACCGCGCCGCTGAGCTGCTTCCCAGCTACCGCGCCGAGGCGAAGTCACGTCTGACCGACCGGCTCGACGCGCTGCGCGCCGACGGTCGAGTCGACGACGCGACGATGACCAGGCTCGCGAACCTGATGGACGACGGGCAACTGTCGACCGCGGAGGAGCTCATCTACTTCCTCGAGATCGACGAGGACGTCCCTGAGGTGTACCAGAGCGAAGACCTCCAACGGTTCTTCCCGGCCGTCCCAGACGCGATGCCGCGTGGCATCACCCGCGAGCTCGTCCAGCTCGTCAGCGCCCGTGGGCAGCTGCCAGCCTGCCCCGTCCTGGACTTCTCCGAACTCAGCCCGGACCTCGCCGCCCTCGGCTCCGATGCGTTGAACGCCTGGCGTCAGCTCGGCGCAGCCGACCCCGACCAGCGCTCCCGCATCAACGAGTCCGACATGATCGCTCCGGCGCTGCGCCTGATCGGCCTCGAAGCGCGCCGGCACAAGCGCCTCGACGACCTGCCCCGCAGCCGTGACCGCCGCCTCGTCGAGTTCCCGGTCGAGGAGATCCTCGGCAAGGCGCTCGTGCCCGCGTTCGGCTCGAAGCTCGGCAACCGGCTTCGCGTCCTGCTCGCCTGGGGCCAGCCGAGCGCCGACCTGCTGATGAGCTGGGCCGACACAGACCCATCAGGAGAGAGCCTGCTCATCGCGCACTTCGGCACGATGAGCGCGCAGACGCGCCGCGACCTCGCCGTGAAGGCTGCCCGCAGACCCGCCCCGATCGTCGTGCTCGACGATGCCGCCCTCGCCTACCTCGCCGCGCACGGCAACCGGCAGATGACCGCGACGATGAACGTGCTCCTGCCGTTCTCCTCCATCAACCCGTACCTGCGGCAGAAGCGCGGCGTCGTCGCGCCCGAGATGTTCTACGGCCGTGACGCCGAACGGCGAAGCGTCCTGGACCCGGACGGCACACAGCTCGTCTTCGGCGGCCGCGGCCTCGGCAAGAGCGCCCTTCTTAACAGCGCCGCGGAGCAGTTCGAGAAGCAGGCGTCCGTCGGTGAACGCATCGCGGTGTACCTCGACCTGAAGGCGGTCGGGATCCGCCGCGAATCCGCCATCGACCAGGAAGCTATTTGGGACGCGCTGCTGGCCGAGCTGACCCGCCGCAACCTGATCACGGCGACCGGCCGGTCCGGCCGCCGCGGTACGCCGCGGTACGCCGCGTGTGCAGGCCGGTGTGCAGGCCTGGATCGACGGCGACCAGCGCCGCCGACTGCTCGTCCTGCTCGACGAGGCCGACCAGTTCTTCGAAGCCGACATGCCGCACTTCATGGAGACGACCCGGCTGAAATCGCTCGGGCAGGTGAACGAGAACCGCGTCAAGGTCGTGTTCGCCGGTCTGCACTCGGTGCAGCGGTACGCCAAGACGGCCCGCAACGCGCCGTTCGGGCACATGGCTCAGCGCCCGACCGTCATCGGTCCGCTGCGTCCGCAGCATGCCGCGAACCTGCTGACCCGACCGATGGCAGCGCTCGGCTTCGACTTCGAAGATCCAGATTTGGTCAACCGCGTCCTTGGGTTCTGCTCCTACCAGCCGTTCCTGTTGCAGATCTTCGCGAACCGCCTGATCGAAGCGCTGCACGACAAGCGCGGCACCGACGGCCTCGGCGACACCGAACCGCCGTACGTGATCGCCCGCGACGACGTCGAAGCGGTCGAGACGCACGCAGACCTGCGCGCCGACATCCGTACCGCGTTCCACGAGACGCTGAACCTCGACCACCGCTACGGCCTCATCGCGCATGTCCTCGCGCAGCACGCGCATGAGAACGGCCTAGACGCCCGCCTGACCGACGCGCATCTGCGGGAGGACTGCCTGAGCTACTGGCCGGACGGGTTCGCGAAACTCGACGTCGAAGGGTTCCGCGCCTACCTGCAGGAGATGACCGGCCTCGGGGTGCTCGCGCCGAACAACGACGGGCGCGGCTGGCACCTGCGCAGCGCGAACGTGCTGTCGATGATCGGCACCCGCGACGACGTCGAAGCGCAGCTGGTCTCCGCCGCGGAGTTGTCCGTCCCAGACGAGTTCCTCGCGCTGGAGTCCCGCCTGGAGCTCGCCGCCGGCCGGCGATCGCCGTTGACCGCGAGTCAGATTGACGATGTCCTCGGCGACCACGACAACCAGGTCCGCGTCGTCATCGGATCGGTCGCGACCGGCATCGACCACGTGACAGCCGCGGTGAAGGAAGCCGCCGACGTCGGCAGCCGGTTCGTTGTCCCCCCGGTCAGCACGCGCCGGCAGTTCGAAGATCAGCTCGTCGCCGGCCAGCCAGGGGAGCGCCGCGTCGTCGTCGACGACCTGTACTCGCTCGCACCCAGCGACGACTCGTGCACGCAGGCTCTCGATGCGGCCCGCACCCGCCGGCCAGCCACATCCGGCGTGACGCGCTCCGCCGTCATCGTAGCCGGGCCCGACCAGATGGACCTGTGGCGCAAGGTATTCGCCGCGCAGAGCTCGACCACAGGCGCAAGGTCGGCGCCGCTGCCTGTGAGCACCGTGACGCTGCGCCGCTACGACGCCGCGTCGCTGCGGGTCTGGTCACTGGAGACGAACGCGTTCACCAGCGAGGACCGTCGCGCGCAGCTGCTCGAGGTGACTGGCGGCTGGCCGCTGCTCGTCGAGCAGGCCGCAGCGCTCGTTAAGGTCGACGGAGGCCTTGACGAGCCTGCAGCTCTGCAGCGGCTGGCCAATGAGCTCGGCACCCCCGCCGGCTCCGCCGCGCTCGTCGACACCATCGGACTGACCGCGAACGAAACGCTGTGCACGGCGTTCGAAGGGGTGCTGTCCGTCATCGACTCCGGCGCGCTGACCCGCGCTGACCTGCAGGTCGCCGTCGAGATGACGTCCGCAGACCCGGTCGCGGTCGAGCTGCTGCTCGCGCTGCAGGTGTTCGAGCTAGACCTGCTCGGCCGGTTCGTTCCCGAGCCGTGCCTCTTGCGCGCCTGGCCGCAGCGGGCCTGACGCTCCCTAACCCGCTGGGCGCGCCGCCAACCTGCTTCGGCCTCAGCCAGCGTAGCCGGGCAGCGTTGTGCGGTCGCGCGGCCTTCATTGGAGCCTACGTCTCCGCAGATGCTTGCGGAACTCGTCCAGGACGCGTGCATGTTGGCATACGGGAGTCGTGATGGTCTGCCTAGCAGGCGCGGCAGACCGACCTGTGCAGGCCGAGAAGAGTCTTCGAACTCGATGCGACTACGTGACGTCTGAGCCGGATCAGAAGACGGTGGCGCGGCGGAACCTGTCAACCTTTGTGGGGCAGTTGATCTCAGCTATTACTGAGCTGTCGCCTCGCTTTCGGTGGGTGGGTTGATCCAGGCGCTGGTCGGCAGTTTCGGTGGCTGGGAGTGTGTGCGGAAGCGGTTGCTGTGGCGGGTGTGTGCGGCGTCGAGCACGAGGGCGCGTTGTGCTCGGACGGCCTGGGCTTGTCCGCTGTGCACGACGTTCGGCGTCAGGAGCCCGAGGCCGGCGTGGCGATGATGGGTGTTGTAGGCGTGGAAGAACTCGCCGCAGAACGCCCTGGCGTCCTGCTGGGAGGCGAACTTGCCGGGGAAGCTCGGGCAGTACTTCAAGGTCTTGACCTGCGCTTCGCTGTAGGTTTGTCGTTAGTCACGCGGGGGCGGCTGTGGGTCTTGGTGACTCCCAGGTCGGCCAGGAGCAACGCGACCGGTTTGAGGCCATGCTGCTGCCTCGGTCGGCGTGCAAGGTGAGCTGTCTGGCGGGGACGTTCTCGGCCTTGATGGTGGCGGCGATCAGCTGCTCGGCCAGGGTCGCGGACTCGCGGCTGGCGAGCATCCACCCGACGGTTTTGCGGCTGTAGACGTCCAAGATCACGTAGAGGTGGAAGTAGCTCCACTTCGCCGGGCCATGCAGCTTGGTGATGTCCCAGCTCCAGACCTGGTTCGGGCCATGCGCGACCAGCTCAGGCTTCACCTTCGCCGGGTGGGTGGCCTGCGACCGGCGCTCACGGACGTCCCCGTGCACGGTGCGCAGCAGCCGGTAGAACGTCGACGGCGACGCCAGGTAGGTGCCCTCATCGAGCAGCGTGGCCCATATCTGCGCCGGGGCAGCGTCGCAGAACCGTTCGCCGTGCAGCACCTGCACGATCTCGGCCCGCTCCCCGGCTGACAGCGCCGCGGGCTGGACCCGGTCGACGTGCGCGACCCTCGCCCTGGCCGGCGGCGGCGCGGTCTCGGCGACGGGAGGGCGTTTCCCGTCATGAGGTCAAGTGCGAGCCCAGGGGACGGGATGTGCATCTGCGGTATCGGGCGCTGACGGGATCCAGGTACTGTCCGCTGTAGCTCGCCGGGCTCGACAGCACTCGGCTCGGTCCAGGCCAACTGGCCGGTTGTTAGCCGGACACCGCTCGGTGCTTCGCGAGGTAGACGAGCTGGTAGCCACCTGGTGTCGGCTGCCGACTGCTCTCCCGGTAGCCGAGCCGCGCGTACAGGCGCAGATTGCCGGCGCTGTGCTCGCCGGTGAACAGCCGCAACTCCGTCACGATCGCTGGCAGCTGCTCCTCGACCGTGGCCAGCAGGCGAGTAGCCAGCCGTTGTCCTTGGCGGTCCGGGACGACCGTGAGGCGGCCGATCTCTGCGACCTGGGGGTCGTCCACTGCGCTGTGGGCGCGAACAGCGGCCACGAGCCGGCCGTTGGCGTCCCGCAAGCCCAAGGCGAGCACCTGCCGGTCGGCGAGCTCGGCGGCTACCTCGGCCAGAGTCTGCTGCAGCGGCGGAAGGTGCAGGTCGGCATGTGCCTGAGCCTCCGTAACGTACGCGGCGCGCTGCAGCGTCAGCACTTCGCCGGCGTCTTGGCCACCGAGCCTGCTCAGCAACTCCACCTCGAGCAGCGTGCCAGACCCGATCGGCTACCGGTCAACCGGTGCCCTGATCGGCCCGGGGCTCCCCGTGCCACCGAGTGACCCCAGCGCCCTCCCAGGCCCGCCACGACTTGCCCTCGTCACGCTCGCCCGCCTGATGCGCTGGGAAGCAGCCTTCGCCGCCAGGCTCTTGGGCCGCAGGGCAGGGACGGATCCGCGCTGGGCTGTGTGGCTACTCATTGTTGAGCCACCGCTGGATGAATGGTGCGGCGTCGCTGAGAGACGGCTCAAACAGGTCGGCTTCGTGGAGGTCCGCTGCTTCGTGAGTTGTCCCGAGGGCCAGGACGGTCATCCCTGCTGCCTTGCCAGCGGCCACACCAGCCGGAGCGTCCTCGACGACAAGGCAGTCTCCTGGACAACGTCCCAGTGACGCCGCACCGGTCAGATAGCCCTCAGGGTGCGGCTTCCCCTGGCCCACCGCCCCGTTGTCGATTAGCACCTTCGGGATGGGAAGTCCTGCCAGGGTGAAGCGATACCGGACGTTGTCCCCGTTTGCTGAGGTGACCACAGCCCAGCAGCCCGGCGGCAGCCCCATGAGGAGCGTCTGCGCGCCAGGCTGCGCTGGGAATGCATCCCCCTGGTTGAACATGATTTCTCTGATGCGTGCCTCCTCGCGCATCGGGTCGAGGTGAGGGGCCACGTCGGCAAGGGTCTCGCTGATACGCCGTCCATGCGACGCGGCCCAGACCGCCTCGAAGTCCAGGCCTACGCCGCCAGCCCATTCGGACCAGATACGCCGGTGCGCAGCCGTCGAGTTGAGCAAGACGCCGTCAACGTCGAACAGGACGGCCCTCACGTACCGCAGCCTACGGGGACCCAGAGGCTCAGGTAGGTGCCTACCTGTTGACTTCGGGCGCGCGGCGCAGTCCGGATGGGTGGACGCGGACGCGGACGCGGACGCGGTCCGGCGAGGCGTGGCTAAGCTCGAAGCCGACCTGTCCTTCGGCGAGTGGGACGAGCGGCACGGTGCGCTGAGACAGCAACCCGAACGGATCGGCGCCGTGCGTCTGATTATCGCTCGACCGTAAGTGCGATAGCCGAGCACGTGGTACGTCCTGCAAGCTCAGGGGTCGGCGGGATGCCGTCGGCCTGATGCGGGACGGGGTCAGGGCCGCCTGCCGGGGGTGACGGGCCAGTCGCCGGGGTATCGGTTGGCAACTTGGCGGTGGCTCTCGTACAGACCCCGACAGCGTCGGCTGGAGAGTCGGTCGCCGAAGACGATGCCGTCGAGGTGATCGGTCTCGTGCTGAAAGCAGCGGGCCAGCTGCCCAGTGCCGGTCAGCTTGATGTCGTGACCGTACTGGTCCTGCCCGCGACAAACTGCGACATCGGGCCGCGCGAGTTCGGCGAACGCGCCCGGCAGGGACAGGCAGCCCTCGTCCCCGGTCTCCAGGTGGCGGTCGCGGCCTCGAGGCTGCTCGACGACGGGGTTGCACACCACCCCGATATGACGTCGCAGCTCGGCGTCCACGCAGTCGTAGACGAACGCAGCGAGGCCAACCCCGATCTGGGGAGCAGCCAAGCCCGCACCGTGGGCCGCGGCATTGGTCGCGAACATGGAGCCGAGTAGGTACTGGAGGGCGTCGCCGAAGTCGGTGACGGGACGACCCGGCTGGTGCAGGACAGGTGCGCCCCACCGCACGATCTCCCGCACAGTGCCCAGACGAGTCAACTGGTCGATGGGCATGACCCCATCATGGCGGACGCCGCGGCGGAGTCCCAGTAGGCGAACGGCTATCGGCACAAGATCACCGGCTGACCGGCACGCGAGCAGGAGCAGGAGCACCTGTCCCAATAGACCCGTCCGATTTGAAGTCCCGCTTTAGGGACGTCATACGGCACACTGCTCGGCGTGCCCGGACTCAAGATCGGCTACGCCAGGGTCTCCACGACCAACCAAGACCTCACTGCCCAGCGGGATGGCCTCGCCGCACTCGGGGTCGACGCCGACCGGATCTACGTAGACCACGGCCTGACCGGCACCAGCCGCGCCCGGCCAGGGCTACGCGAGGCCCTCGCGGCTTGCCGCACCGGCGACACCCTGGTGGTCACCAAACTCGACCGCCTCGCGCGGTCGCTGCCCGACGCCCGCGACATCGTCGAGGAGCTGACCACCCGCGGCGTCCGCCTGCAGCTGGGCGGATCCGTGCACGACCCCACCGACCCCGTCGGCCGGCTGCTGTTCAACGTGCTGGCCATGGTCGCCGAGTTCGAGTCCGACCTGATCAAGGCCCGCACCCGGGAGGGTCTCGCTGTCGCCCGCGCCGCGGGCAAGCTCCGCGGACGCAAGCCCAAGCTCACCCCTACGCGGGAGGCGCTGCTCGTCAACCTGCACAGGACCGGCCAGAAGAGCCCCTCCGACCTGGCAGAGCTGTTCGGCGTCGGCCGGTCCACCGTCTACCGCGCGCTCGAGCGCGCCGCCCGTCCCGGGGGTTGGTCCTGACCTAGAGGAAGTACCTGATCTAGAGGACGAGCGTGCGAAGGGGGAAACGAGCGGTCGTCGATAGACGCAGAGACCCGTACGAGCGGGGAGACGGTCGTGTCCCCGCCGTGCTCGAGCAGGTCCCGACCGGTATAGGCCAGCCGGCCCCGTGACGGTCGCGTCAGTACGCCGCCGAGCAGCTCGAGGTAGGTCGTCACGGTTCGGCGGTCCAACAGCTCGGACACTGCGAACAGCCCCAGCGCACCGGCCCGCTTCGCACCGGCGATGCCTTGCGCGGCCAGGCTGCCGCGAGCGCCTCGAGGGACGGCCGGTGCAGCGAGCGCCATCCTCCCGGCGTCACCTGCCCGGGTGTGCAGCCCTCCATGGCGGCCGGGTCCGGCACCAGGTACGCGCGGCCGTGCGACGCCAGGAGCTCCGCTGCCTCGTTGGCAGTAAGCCAAATGGTCCCGTCAATGCGGGCATGGCCTACCCGCAGCTGTAGCCACGCGCCGAGCGCCTGGACGTGGCCGACGCTGGCGCCGACTGCCAGCAGCTGCTCAGGCCGCGGTGCAGGCTGAGCAACAGCAGCGCGACGCGACCCAGCGGGAACGACTAGCGCGGCAAGTCGCTAAGCGCGAGCGCGTCTCTGCTCGTGCGGCCGCTCGAGCAGAGCTGACCGGCGTGCGTGAGCTGGTCCGGCGCTGGGAGCGGCTGTACCTGCGCGACAAGCCCGGGTCCGCGCTGCAGACCCTGGTCAAGGAGGGGCTGTCGAGTACATCCCGACCCGCCGCGGGCCCGTCCCTTCGCAGCAGCGCAGCGCTGCCATGGGCATGCTGTCCGTCGTGGCCGGAGCGCTGGCAGCACACCGCGAACCCATGACCACGGGCGTCTGGCGAGCCGGCTACGCGCCACAAGTCCAGTTCCCCGGCGGCCGTGACTGGTGCCCCGCGCTGAACAGTTGGGGGCCCAACACCCGCGCCGTGCTGGCCCCAGCAGTGCTGGCCCTGCACGCACACGAGGACGCCCTGCAAGCGCAGGCCGGTGCCCCCGCCCGCGCCCGGATCGCCATCGGCGCTGTCAGCCCGACCTCGGCTCGGACCGGCTACGCGGCACCGGCGACCATTGCCGACCGGCTACGCGGCTAGGAGCCCCCCGTGCGCCCGGAGCCTGACCGGCCAGAACCGGCGGCCGGGCAGCGGGGCCGGACGGGTCGGGGCAAGCTCAGGGGGACCCTGGGTGAGAAGGAGGAACGATGCGCTCGTCTGCACCCGTTAGGAGGGCCCGGGTTGTTCTGATCCTGGCCTTGGCGGCAGTGGTCGGAGCGGCGGCCTGTCAGGGAACGAGCGACCACAGGCGAACCGAGAAGAAGGCTGTCGGTCCGGACGCGGCCGCCGCAGCGTTGGCAGCCAAGCTGGCAGAGGGCCCGCGGCAGGGACGCGCGAAAGCGGTCCCGGACAACCTCCTCTGGTATCCCCACGTGGCCGGGATCGCGCCGGAGTTCCAATACCAAGTCAAGTTCAATCCGGGCGAATTGACCTACTTCGACGATACCGTGATTGTCGATCAATTCCTCAGCAGCCGGGACGCGCAGGCCTACGCGGACGGGGTGCTCACTGGCATGGCCGACCCGTTCGGGGCCGGGATCGTGCCGACGAAGGTGAACGTTTATAACTACCAGGCTGTTTACTGCGACGGGCCGCCCGTGCTGATCGCGCTTGTCCCGCCCCGGGCGACGAACGCCCTGTCGCCGGCGTTGGCAGTACCGGGCTGCCACGCCTACGCCCCGACTACCCCGGTTACTACTGAAGCCCCACCCACTGAAGCCCCACCCACTGAAGCCCCACCCACTGAAGCCCCACCCACTGAAGCCCCACCCACTGAAGCCCCACCCACTGAAGTCCCCACCCCCAACTACGCCCCGGTTCCCACCGCTGAACCCAGCAGCCCGCCGGTTCCGGTTTCGGTCGCGCTCGGTGAAACGACTTCTCTATCCCTAGGGTTCGAGAACTCCTCGAGGGACAGCATCAAAGTCGGGGTGCTGTCCTTCACTAGCAACGGCCACGAAGGGCAGGCTGTCGTCGACATCAAGGTGCTGGCCGTTGCTGAGGGAAACAGCGCGTCCTTCCCGGTCCACTCTCAAGACTTCGCGCTGGTCAACACCGACGGAACCTCGTTCCCAGCGGACTCAACCAGCGCTGACGGGTTCGTGGACTCGTACCTCGATCTTGGACAGGAATCGCGAGGAAGACTCCTGTTCACCTACACCGGCACCCCGGCGGAGATCCTCTACTCACCGCCGTCGACGGACGCGCCACTCGTGTCCTGGCCGGTCGGCAAGTAGGACTACCGCCGCGGCTACCGAGGTCGAACTAGCACACGTGAGGCCGCCTGGCGCTTGCATCCTCGTCCTGGTCCTCGGCCACCCCGCGCCAGCCGACGACCAGTTGCAGTTCTACGTCTACTGCTGGGACGACGGGCACTACGGCCTGCATTCCCTGCGCTACCCCGAGCATGGGATGCTATTGCGTAGAAGTTTGCCCCCAAGAGCCCGAGATGCACGTGACACCTGGCCGGTCACGGGACGCCATGGGACGCGCCGGAGGCGTTAGCGAGCATCAGGGAGGGGTGGCTAGCCCTGGCCTTTCAGTAGAGGCCGGCAAGCCGGTCGAATGATCTTGATCTGGTGTCGGTGGTTCGCGGGCAGCGGTGCGGGCCGGCGCTGCGGCCGGTGGTCTCCGTGTGGTTGGGCGGGGGTGC
>JAABUY010002093.1_pt1 | contig 24630 bp, 11 predicted proteins | sample 5560271 | NCBI WGS metagenome assembly JAABUY01 (sample SAMN10711886, study PRJNA513374) | rock metagenome | isolation source: Antarctica rocks | place: Antarctica: Victoria Land, University Valley | reverse complement strand
AAACACAACAATAAATCTTTAAGTTTCTGTCACTCTCATCATCAGACACTGTTCATCAACACAGTCTTGAACATTAACAAGTTAACAAACTTATCAGAGTCAATCTTAAAGATTAAGTCTGTAAGAGCTAAGTCAGTGAAGAATGTAATGAGTATTGTAAATAACATTGTTGACATATTTGCTTTACTGAAACAAAACACAGAAACAGAATATGACAAAGAAGAATACTGAGCATAAGAAATGTAAATGTCTCAAGATAAACTTGCTGACAAAATACTTACACAACAATGATAAAATGCATGCTCTGAATAATGTTGTTGCATAAAAAAGACAACAGCAGAGATCTTACTACTATATATAGATGTAATTGTATTTATTTAATCTTTCTGATGATGAAATATCACTCTTTCACACCTCATTCTCACTTCCTCAAGCTGCAGATAAGTCATTGTTGACAGATTTGATTGAAAATGCTTGCTTAATGATCATCACTACATCATTAATATTACAGAACATCATCTCTGCAGCATAATTGACTTGTCAGAAACTCATTACTTAAAAAAGTGTTAAGCTTAAAACTGCAATTAATGAATATTTCTCTGCTCTGCATTATACATCACATTTCTCTTTTACAGTAATGTCATTACATACATTGTGCCTCAATTCTGTTTTCATCTCAGCTCTCAGAGATGTTGTCACTTCATAACATCATACTCTCAGTAATTTCTTTATTCTCTTGTTTACTCACACTGACATCATCTTAATGTCACATTATAATCATTACATCAATAACAAGTTAAGTTCTCTTTATTGTCTTTATTGTTTAAAACATATCAGCAACAACATCAGTCAGTGCAACATTATTAAGAATCAGAATTGTAATTATTGCAAGATACTTTAAAAGCTGTGTAACTTAATTTAACAGAAAGTTTCTTGTCATCTTATAATGTATTAATGGTAACAGATCTTCACATTCTTTAACTGCTGAGTTAATAATTTATATACACTTATTAATTATATTGTCACTATGACAGTCAATGATATTCACTGATCTTGACTTCAGTGTCATCTCAATTATATACAGACATCATTTATTAAGTATGTCATCATCTACATTATTTGTGTTACAGAGCATTACAGCAGTCATTGCAAGTCTGTAGAGATTCATGATCTGTTGTTATTCATGATTTAAAAGCAGTGAGCAGTCACTGTAGTGCAGATATTTATGTTAAATATCTTTTACTTTATAATTTATTTTCTTAATTCTCTTACACTTTACTGTCATCATCATGTTACTTACTTCACTTCAAGTATAAGCTTCTCTTTCTTCAGTTAAATAACAACATCTCAGAAAGCTCTCACAACTCAATGCTGTGACTTAGTTACTTTGACAGTGATTATAACATCAATAAGTAGTTACTGTTCTTATCTTTCATTTCTGATAGCAATGCAGATGTAGAGATGATGAAGTGATTTAATAGTGTTTTATTAATGTATTAATTGTATTTTGACTTTGTTTCTTCTAGATAATACTATGTAGAATATTTTCAATAGAAGTTTTTAATCTCTTAAATCTTATTTATGCTTTCACTTTCTCTCTGTCTTTACATCATATTCTTATTGCAACATTTCTGCACTTCTCATATTCTCTACTTAAAGTCACTCATTATATTCTGTTAAATACTTTACTCACTTAACTTTATATTATAACTGTTCTCTTCTTTGTCTCTTACTTAAGATATCTTTAATCTTGTATTCTTTCTTGTCATTTATGAGATTCAGAGAAGACAGTTCTGACAAAGAATTATTGTTTAGACAGCATTTATAAAACTTTAAATATAAAATATAAAATACATTATGAATTCTGTAGTGAGCAGGCAGAGTCAGTTGATATGCTTGTTTATTAATAAGATTAATAATTTAAAAAGACTCAATGAATTTATATAACAGTTTCTTGTTTAATCTGTATTGCTTTAAGTTCTTAATGAACAATAGCATCAGATTGTTGATGTTATAGCTTTTTTGAACATAATTTTTGTCAAAGTACTTAACTTGCACTTTTACAGTGACTTATCATTGCTTTATCATTATGATACAGATTTTCTTCATTTACTACACTTAATCTTTTGCTGCTGACACCTTCTCTTCATGAATGTTGTTCTCAATGTGTTGAGCAATTCTTAAATGATAGCTCATTAATATCTTGAATGATGTTTAACTGATTGTTACATATTTTCTATTTGCATATGCAAACTCTGTCATAAGCAAAAAGAACACTCAGTCATCTTGTTCTTTACAACAATAATAATGCAGATAATGTTTTAGAATTTAGTTCTGCCTTTTAATTTAATCATCAATTTGTGAGTAAAAGATGATGCTTAATCTTCATTTTATTTAAAGTTAATAACAGAATTTAAATCAATATATACTAATAAAGATTGATTCTCAGTCTGAAACAATACTTCTGAATTCTTCATAGTAATATATGATCTGTTCAATATATATGTCAGCTAACTTGATCACAGTGAGTTTTTTAGTGACTGAAATATATTGAGTTATCTTTGTAAGACAATTCACAATTATCAGTATAAAATTATAAACATCAGTTTCTCATCTGCTAGACAGCAAGTCAGTGATTATGTTCATTGTTATCTTCTTTCATAGTTAAGTAGATAATGACAATAACTGTAATTTGTCATATAAATAATGTCTTAATACTTAAATTCTTAGACATACAGTACATAAAGCAACATATTCTTAAATGTTATTTGTTATATTGACTCAGTAATACTTTCTAAACAATAAATTGATTATTCTATCTACTTTATAATGTTCTGTTAAAACATCATCATGATGCAGCTTCATGAGCTCATTCTTAATGACTTTATTAAATAATATGTATATCTTGTTCTTGTGACAAAGTAATTCAATAAAATCAAACATTTATAAACTATCACTGATATCTTAATAACTGCAGTTATTCTGTAATTTTAAGTCTTATTACATCTTTACTGTTAGAACATCAATGTTCTGTAAGAGATGAACAAGTTTAAGAAAGAATGATTACTTCTTATTATGTATTATTTTGCTGTCAGTCACTTTCTAAATCAATATATATAAAATAAACTGTTTACAATCAGTAATTTCAGCAACAAAGTTAAGCAGCTCTTCTGCTATATTGTATATAGATAAACTAAATGTATAATTATTGTTCTTTAATTCATTTCTGAATGAAGACTTTCTAAATCTTTCATTAATTTGTTCTTAACAGTTATGATCTTCAGTCTAAGTGCTTAATCAATATTTTTTTAATAAAATAATCAGCATAATTTGCAGATCTAAGCTTTAAGTGTTGATCTGATTAACTAGAGCAGTAATGCTTAATTTTAATTCTTAAAATAATGTAATCAGCTTTTATTACAATGTTAACAGCAATCTGTTTATATTCTTCTTAACTTTGTAGTCAGAGCATCTTAACAGTGCATTAATGAGGTTTGTCTTCTCTAATCAATGTGTAATTATAAAATCATAAGTAGCTAGCCTCATAACTCAGTGTGCTTGTCTTTTATTTAATGACTTTACATTTATAAATTCTCATAGATTATTGTGATTCATAACTACCTCAATGAGATAACAACTACTCTCAAGATAGTGTTGTCAGTGTTTAAATGCCTTTACAATTGTCAACAATTCTTGATTATAAGTTTCATAGTGTGTTTCAGTCAGATTTAACTTTCTTAATTAAAAGACAACAGAATGTTATTGAGTATCTATCTAAAGCTGTGAATAGATATTTATTAACTTAATTATTAAGACATTAATTTTGATCTGAGCTCTTAGCTTTGAGTTAAAGTGCATCAGAATAAACATCTATGTAAAGATGTTATGAAGCTTGCAAAATACTTATACTGCTATTTATAATCACTCAAAGACATCTATCTTCTTGCTGTTCTTGCTGTCTTTTAATAGATCAGTTAAAGAAACAGTGATCTTAGAATAGCTCTGTATAAAGTGACAGTAAAAGTTTGTAAACTCTAGAAATATTTGTATCTTATGATAGCTTCTAGATACTGATCATTTCTTTATGATTTTGACTCATCATCAATTCATCAAAACATCAATAGTGAAGATAATAAACTTAAGAAATTTCATCTGTATAGTATGAAAAGTGCACTTCTTTAGATTTGCATACAGTTTAAATCATTGAAGTTACTTCAGAATTTGTTTTACATAACTTTGATGTTCTTCTAGAAAACTGAAATAGATCAGAATATCATTTAGATATATTACACAAAAGACATTAACTAGCTCAGTTAATGTCTGATTGATATAGACTTGAAAAGTTACTGAGACATTAATCAGTCTGAATGACATAATTATGTACTTAAAATGACTGTAACATATGCAAAACACAGTCTTTCACTTGTTATCTTTCTTGATTTTAATGCAATGATAAGCATTCTTAAGATCTAGTTTGATAAACATCTTGACTTCACTTAAACAATTAAGTATCTTACTAATCAATGACAGAAAGTGACAATTCTTAATAATAATCTTGTTAAGATCTCTGTAGTCAACACATAGACATAAGTTCTCTTCATTTTTTAAAATAAACAGAACTGATGCTTCTACAGAGTTAACAAAATGTTATATTCATTTCTTTATTAAAATGTTGTCTAAATATTCTTTAAGCACTTATAGCTCTGTTTCTGACAGATTGTAAAGTGAATCATAAAGTAATTTATGTCTTTTTATCTTTATGACATGATCATAATCTTAATGAGATAATAATTTGTCAGCATTCTCTTCAGAGAACACATCTGCATATTTGTTGTATTGTTAAGATAGTGTTGATATCTTACTAACAACATGTATAACAGTTATTGATGAGTCTGACTTAAGCATCATCAATAATGTGTAAACAGCAGATTAATTTTAAATGTTATTGATAAACATTTCAGACTCATCAATAGTCAGAGACATCTGTTTTATTTTATAATGTTATGTGTGCAAGTCATATTCAATATAAATGTGTTGTCATTTCAGATCTAAGAGATCAAAAATGAGTTCAGATTCATTCTTATTTAAGATATAGAACAACTGCTCTTCAATTTGCTCTTGTTCTTAACTGTTGATGAGTTTATGCTTCATTAAATATGTATTATAACAGTAGACATGTTGTCTTCTCAGAAGCTCTGATCTTAAGAGTTCTGCATTAATTCATGTCAGTTAATGAATGACAATGTATTGCTAAGACATCACATTGATCTCTGCTGCAGTGTTTAATAGTACACTGATAGAAACTCAATTAAATTCAATTTAAACTTAATCTTTCTTTATAATATTAAATTTCTTTATGATCTCTGATCTAATTTTCATCATTAAAGTGCAGTCAACAAGACTCTATCTTTTTTTGTCTTGACTGCATTAATCTTAATGTAGTTAAGATTTTTTAAAGAACTTCTGCAGTTCTTTGTGAAATAGTCTGATCTTTCATAGTTATAGCAGTCATTTTTCTTAACATCAGTCTCAAAATGAAATTTATTTGTGTTGTCATGATGACTTAATTTTGTAGTCTCAGAGTTGAGACAATTGTTCTGCTGTGACTTTGCTGCCTAAGTAAAAGAATGTAAACAGTATTTATAAATTTTCTTAATGATGTAACTTTAAATTATATAATTGTCTACAAATCACTGATTAATCTTTAGTTTAGCAGTCAGAACTACTAGAGTTTTCTTTATCTTTAAAGAATCTTAATAATTAATTAAAGCTGTTCAAATCTCTGATTAAAGTTTTATAAAGAGATAACTTATTTTCTGTTTCTTCATGTAGCTTGAGAGCTGATCTTTCAGTATGTTAAGATATGTTGTAAAAGCTTAAATTAATTAAATAAATTTCTATATAACTTTTAAGTATTTCTGTACTGTGCTAAGTCTGTAGTTCACTAAGTTCTTAATGAGGTTGAGCAGAAACTCTGAAAAGAATATTTATGATTTATTATTTAAAAGTTCATTTTCATTAATGTGACAAAATCATGCATCTTAAGGTTCTTCTGCTAAGAACTGCATGACAAAAAGAATTTTATTGTAATCATTAAAGAAGTTTTCAGAAGCTAAGTGAAATGTTGTCACAATGCTGTGTATAAATTCAGTATGTTTACAGATGAACTTCTCATTATATGTGAACAAGTTCTTTAGCTGTTGTGTTTATTTTACTGAAAGTACATACATGATTTTGAATGCATGTTGTTTCATTAAACTCAAAGAGTTAATAAGAGCATAAGAAGATTCTGTATGCAGTTTTTTCTTAGATAAGACTTGAGAATCTTTATCTCTCAGAAGTTCATCAACATCATTATGCATATTAAATGCTTATGATTCACAATTGATTTTCATGAATCATCATCTTTTCTTGTCATTAATCTGTCTAATTTTAGTCAGACAGATCTATTTATTTAAACATTAATTCTTCTTCTCTGCAGTCTAAATAGCAGTCTAAATCTCTGCAGATTCTCATTCTTCAGAAATCACTTAAGTCTCAATATAATTAAAGAATAATTCTGCTTCATTTTACTGACTTTTAATCTGCATATTACAATGTAATGAATTGTCATTCTTTAAAAAGATAGAGTTGTTAGAATTGTGAATTTATGAGTTTCTTATCTATAAGAGGCTGATGAGTAAAGTATGTGACAATGTAAGACATTATATTACAATAGCTATTTAATGAAGTTCTGATGTTCAAATCTTGTATTGATGAAGATTAACAACTAAGAAACTTAAAAGATTTATATGTAAAGACTGTCTATATAGTACTTTACTTATCAATCATTGTGTAAGAAGTTTGACTATGGTTCAGTATGAGTGCATAGTGATATCATGACAATACAATTAAACTGATCATCAAGTTGAGTTAAGCTTAGATTTTAGAATTTAACTTAACTCATTAAATTTTACTTTGCAATCTGACCTGACTCTGTGCAGAGTTAAGTTTTAAACAAAGTTAAGTTAAATTATTCTTGACAGCTCAGACTAAATCAGAATTAATTAGCTTCTGTTATTAAGTAGCTTTATATTGATAGTAGTTATTATTGCAACATTTTCAATTAACATTGTACAAAAATTTTTTTGTTTAACTACATGTCTGCTTTATAAACATTATATATGAGCATTATTAACTTAATTATCAGATCACTCATTCTTTACAGAGCAAAAATACATTAATTAATACACTTTGTCTTCTTAGTAAGTCTGCAACATATGAAAGATTGCTTTTATCTTTTGCAATTTTTCTAATATTATTAGATTTTCTTTCTTATGTAGTCTCACTTATAACACTTATATATCAGTAATCTCTAAGCTCATAATCTTTACTTTTAAGTTAAGTCTCAAGAGCTCACTTACTAATTAGTCTCAGAATTCTTAAAATTTAAATAGAGCTTCTAAGTCAAGTTAAGCTTTAATGTTAAAGCTTAACTCAGACTCTTAGACTGACAATTAAAGCTTAACTTAATTTAATCTAAAAGCTCTATTCAGATCAGATTAGATTAACCTGACCTAATGATTACTTTATATGCAATTTAATAAGTATAGAATCATCAATATTTTACTTGATAAATATAATGTTCTTTGTTCTGTTAACTTAACTGATTAAAGAATAGATTAAAGACAGTATTAAAAGATAATTAAAAACTTAATGTATGCAGCAATTTATATTTAATTAAATATCATCTTCACATTAAATTAACTAAATCAATATCTCAGTGATTCTGTAAAGCATCATGAACATATATTTAAAGAATTACTACAATATGTAAAATTAATCATTAATCTCAGCATTATATATAATCTTAATGAGAATTAAGCAATACTTAAATACTCTGACTTTAATTATGCATCAGATAAGCAGAATTAAAAATTAATTTTAAAGTATATTTATATGCTTAAAGACAGATCAGTGTTGTGAGTAAGTTAAAAGCAGAAGTTTGTTGTTATTTTAATTACTGAGATTGAATACATAATTATATTAATATGTATAAAGACTGAGATCTGACTCAGATAGATGTTGAGAAATATGAATATAAATAAATATTTTAAAGTTAATTTACACTGTGTAAATATTCAAAAGAATAAAGCTCATCAGACAGCTTTATTTATTCAGTTTAAAGAAGACAATCAGACTGTTTTAACTTTAACTAAGAATGTATATATATATAAATGATCAAAGTACATTGATGTCTTCTATTATAACATTTACAATTTATATAAGTAAAACTAGATTTAAATGAACTTTGTGCTCAGTCAAGAGATAGTTATTGATGAGCTTATGAAGCTTCTGTCTAAATGAATTTTTAAATGATTCATTAAATTTATAAAACTCACTGTTAATGATTAGTTAAAGTCTTGAATGATTTGTTAAATTTACAGAAATGTGTTGAGTCATTTATTGTTTGTTGTCAGTGAGAGTCAATAGATGCAGTCTTATTAAGTAAAAGTATTGAGAAATGATGTTTTAACTACTTTTATTGAGTCAGTTAAAATTAACATTAGAAGCTGAGTGAAATCTTTAACAATGTTAACTGCAGTCAACATTCTTAACTCTTTCACAATGATTACACAGCTCATAGACACATAATCATAGAGTTTCATTAAACAGCATAGTATAGCATGAGTATCTTTTTTCTTTCAATAAAAAAAAGTAAAAATTTAAAACTAATAGTATGTATACACTCTGTTTATTTTTTAACAGTACTTTTTAACATATCTATAATAATTATACTTAAAAAGATTAAACACTACTAAAAAAATGTAAAGCTTTTAATTCTTAAACTATTATTTCAGTGCCTGATTAGAAAGATTGTATAGAATATTTTATTTAAATTTTATTTGTACAAATTAAATATATTTATTTACTGATAAAGCTCTGCTATTCAGGCTGTACAAGAAGCTACAGAGATATTTTTGATAAAATATTTTAAAAATAATATTTTATATATTAATGTTGAGATCTATTAGATATATAACTCACAATAGCTGTGCTATTAGTGTGATGCTCACTTTTAACAGATTATGAGCTCAAGTTAATGCAGTGATTTCTTGTCTAAAATCTCAGAAAGATATGTATCTAGATTATCTTGTTGATGATTCAAGTTCATGATGAGAAAGTAAGCTCAAAGATTACAAGTTTAAATCATTATCTATGTACACTCTTTACATCTGCAGATCAATCACAGACTGATTGTGAGTTAGAGAAAGTGTTAGATATATAACTTATAATAGCTGTGCTATTAGTGTGATGCTCACTTTTAACAAGATCAATTATTAATAGATATTTAGACATTAATTTGTATGCAATTTATGTAAAATGCATAACTATTTAAACAAAGAATATAAAGTTAATTTATTACTTTTATTATAAATTAATGTTGTTTAAGTTCTTCTTAAATCTTTAAAAATAATATTACAGTTATAGTCTGTAAACTACAATGCATGTAGCTTAACTTGTTATGATAAAATTACACTTATTCTTAACTTATTATAAATACACATTAAAAATATAACTATAACATAATTGTGATATTGTCTAAATTTATACAGTAAATTTATGCTACATATTAATTCAATAGAACATAAAATTGAGATCAATATAACTTATTATGATTAGTTTTATCTGCATGTAAATATCTGCACAAATTGTAAATAAAGTTAATTTATAAATAAATCTAATCTGACTTGACCTGAACTTTAATGCAGATTTAGGTCAGATGTACTTTATTTTAATTTGACTTGACTTTATACTCAGTTTAGCTTTAAGAAATGAGAAATGAATGAAGTAATTAACTATTACTTTATTGTTTAAAAAAAGATAATCTTAAAAGAAAGAGAACATTAGCTATCTTTTAATGATAGAAGTAAAGAGAGTTTGTAGAGCTTAGATACTTATAATTGATATTGAATGCATAATATGTATGTTTATTCTTTATAATTTCTTTATTTATGACTAAATTAAGTATGCAAGTGCTGTCAATATCATTATCATTACTGTAGCTGAAGTCAGAAGTATTTCATACAGAATAAATAGTAAGTAAATTAAATAATGTTGCTGATACTAATTCTATAAGTATTGTAGAAGGTGTGAACTTCAATACAGAATAAGATTGAAGATAAAGTAGATTGAGAATAAATGATATTAAATGTTACTTAGCACTCATTAAATAATAACTTACTTAAATAATTATGCTGTAGATTAAGTATCTAAAATAAATTAAGTATATAAGTTATCTATAGATCATGTGAGTCTGAGTTGAGTTTGAGTGTTAAGTTAAATAGAGTGAACTTTTTTTAACTTAAGTTAAGTGCAAATTAATCTGATTTGACTCTGTGTGAGTTGTAAGTTATTTGTAAGCTAAATAAGTAAAAATTAATCTGACTAAGCAAGTATAAGTTAATATAAACATACAGAAGTTTTTGTCAGTTAATAGTGTGTACATTAAAATTATACATTAGAAATAAAGATTTTATCTTAAATCATAGCATGTATTATTCTTTAAAAGTGCATAATGATATTGTCATTAACTATGCTATGTAGAGTGACCATTGAGTCAGGTCAGACTCAGATTTTAGAACTTAACTTAACTTACTGAGCTCTACTTTGCAACTTAACTCAACTCTGTGTAGAGTTAGATTTCAGACAAAGTTAAGTTAAACTATTTTTGACAGTTTAAATTAAATCAGAATTAATTAACTTCTGTTATTAAGCAGCTTTATATTGATAGCAGCTACTATTGCAACATTTTCAATTAACATTGTGCAAAATTCTTCTTGTTTGACTACATGTCTGCTTTATGAACATTATATATAAGCATTATTAACTTAATTATCAGATCACTCATTCTCTACAGAGCAAAAATACATTAATTAATACACTTTATCTTTTTAGTAAGTCTGCAATATATGAAAGATTGCTTTCATCTTTTGCAATTCTTTTAATATTATCAGATTTTCTTTTTTATGTAGCTCAACAACTATATCACAAATAAGTCATGAAAGAGATTCTTAATATACAAGAGCTTATATTTTTAAAAAATATATAAAGATATATCTCACTTGCCTTCTGCAAATCTGTAATGACTAACTGATTTCACTTTAAGCTGTCATTATACTGATTAGAAATCTCTTTAATCAGCAGTGAGAAGAATTCTAAATTTAAAATGAAAGAATGCAGCTTCTATCAATACTGCTGCTGCTGCATTGCATGAACTGATCAGAGAGTGTTAAAATTGAGCATTTTAATCTAATTTAATAATGCAATCATGTAACTCACTTAGCTCTTTTTGTGCAGAAACTGATTTGAAAAAAAAAGAATTATTAATGATTTAATTTTCTTCTTTAAAGATGTCATGCTTAACAGTCTATTCTTTGCTTTCATTTTATAAATTTAATTCTGTTTTATACATCTTTATCTGTAATTCATATTCTGTTCTCTTTAATGAATCTTGTATTGTCAAATTCACAAGCTTTAAAATCTGCTTAATATTTCTTTGTAACTTTAACTTTTATTATAACTCTGTTATGCTATACAATATAATTCTAATGTCAGTTTCTTTACTGTGAGAAGATCTATACTTAGTAAAGAAATTGCAACTAACATGATTGAGATATTACACTTTACAAATTGTATATATTGCTTTAAATTTCTCAGATAATAACTTAAAAAGAAATGATCATAAATCAATAAATCTAAATAATTGTGCAGCTTAATTTGAATTGATCTTAGTTATCTACAAATTCACTGATAACAAAAACACAGCATTCATGTAAATAAATAATAGTATAAAGACTTAATAAGTTCATTTATCTTTAATACAACACTTTTTACATTTTCTTTCTATAAAACATCTTACTTTTTGCATTAAGCTTTCTACATTTTCTTTCTGCATCATGTAAGTAAAGTAAGTAATGAAGAGATATGATGCTGACTTTCATTTTAGAAATACATCATCAAAACAGAGAAAACTGAACATAAAGATTATCTTCATCAATGTAGTAAAAGCATCAGACTTTATATCTTTCATCATTAAATTAAATTAATTCATCAATATAGCAAAAGCATCAAACTTTATATTTCTCATCATTAAATAAAATTAACTCATCAGCAAGAGAATACATTCTACTGATACATTAGACTCTTCATCTCAATCTGAAAAGAAGAAAAAGAAAAAAATTAATAAAATTAATTTATCTGTCTTAAACATTGCTGCACATTTGAAGAAAGAAGACTTTGCTGATTAATAAAAAAGAATAAAGACATTCATTAATTACTTTAAATTCACACTCAATGCTGCACTGCCTCAAAGTACTTCAGCTATTTCTTTTACTTCTTTTGACTCAAAATCTAGTACATAACTTCACTTATTATAACACTCAATTATAATGCACAAAGTGTGTACTAAATCAGAGACTAAATTATATTCAAGAACTCAGAAATTTTTTATTTATTCTTTTATTAAGTTCTTTATGTTCTGATATCACTCAGAAATTGACTTCATCACATTCTTCAGTGATTAATGCATTCATAGATACTGATATTGAAGAGGCTCAAGAGCAGAATGATATGACAATGAATAGATTGAATATAGATTTTAAACATAATTCAAAATACAAAAAGCTTAAGATGAAAGTTCAAAGAATGAAATATGCAGTTAAGATAAGAAAGAAAATTGTTGCTAAGAGATATGCAGAGAATGAGCATAATGAATATTAATAAATGATTATAGTGTTCTGTATTAGACTTTAACTTTATTTGTAGTGATCTTTCTTATAAATTAGAATGTAATGACTGAGCAAAAGAAGAATGAAAATACTGCTCAGCAAAACAACTTAATTATAGCTATTAAAGAAACACAAGCTCTGTATGAACTTCTTAAAGCAAAGAGTGCTTTCTTAATAATTAAAGAAGAAATATATCAACTTTATTTGACATTTAATCTATACTGATATGATTAAATTGAAAAAGTAAACAAATATATTTAAAGCTGTTGAGATAACTATCTAGATAAAGTAGTCAAGTATTAAAAATGAATTATTCAATTCAACAGCTATAAATAACTTACTATAGCTAAAGATGAGAATTTAAATCTTATTATACAGATTTTTTATAGCAGCATACTTAATTCAGAGCACATAGCAGACAAGAAGAATCATTAATGTATATTATAATTTTAACACTTCTTTATAATGATTCTGAAGACAAAAATTAATGTTGTTTCATTTTATAATTATTAGCTCTCAACAGTGTTCAATGTCTTTACAGATAAGAATAAAGAAGCAGAGATGATGCTGAGTAATGATGAGAGTAAAGTTACAGTAGCTTTTTCTGTTTAAATGATGCTGAATAAAAACATTAATGATGAGTGTATCTTTCTTAAATCTGATGAACTTGTGCACACAGATATCAGAAAAACAATATTAAAAAAAAAATATATATTAATTCTGCACTGTTTATCTATCAGAGATCTAACTAAATTTTAAATTTCATAGACTGTTACTTTAATGTTAAAGAGTGATGAAGTTGAGATACAAATTAATCAGATATAATTATATTACTTTATTATAATGTTCTTTATAATTGTCTATTAGCTTCTTGCTGATTAACTATATTTATGAATTAAGATCAACAATGAAGATTAACTGTCAACATTACAAGCTTTAATCTTTATTAATGATGCAGATCAAGAGGCAGAAGACTTAGTGAAGATATAAAATAATGATGAGAAGAATAAAAATCATTATAATGATAATAATGATAATATTAATAAAGATACAGAGAATCAGAATAAATTCTGATGCTTTAAACAAAATTAAATGTTTTTAAAGACTCTTAAATATTGTTTTTTACATTTAAGCACATTTAATTTTAATACTTCACTCAATACTATTAGCTCACATGTAACTTATATTTATTATAAGCAATTTAAGAAAATTGAAGTGTTCATAAACTGCATAGAAAGAATAAAGAAATTTAATGTTTAAATTAAAAATTATGTTAAGCATATGTCTACTGAGATTGCTGACACTTAAATTAATGAATGTCAACATTATCTTTAGATAAGAAAGAATGAATTTCTCTTGACTTTAAACAATCATTAATGATATCAACAGACAGAAGATTCTGTCTCTTGTAAAATTATAATACTGAAGCAGTTAAAAACTTAATGTACTTTATCTATGCTTTTAAATGTGAGTGTAGTGCTTTTAATAATTTTTTACTTTATTAATGAAGAAGACTTTTCTCTCTTAATCAATGTTGTATTATATTTAAGACTGTGTGTATATTGATAGTCAATGTACTTTGAGCAGAGTTGTTTAAGTAAATAATTTAAAGATTGAAATCAATGATTATTAAGTCATCATTAATGATCTTAATAGCTGATGCATTAATTGCTATAGTGAGTCTTTCAGATAATGAACTTATGTAATCTTTAATCTTTCTTAACTCATAATTATGATCATCATCAATGATTACATATTCTGAATGTGTGCTGTTCAAAATATTTATAACACTTAATTATATTGTTTCTATATTTAAAGTTTGATCATAATCATCATTGTTAAGTCTTAAATCAATGTTCTTATCTTAATCATGATCACAAAGTCTGAAGTTAATGTTGTTTTTATAATTATTATCATCATAAAGATCATTATTACTGAAGTAATGATCTGATAAAAGCTTTATACATAATTTAGTTGCTGTTGAATTCAGCTTATCTATTAATGAATCTTTCTCATCATTATTGACAATCATTGTCAATGCAGATCTCTCTTTAATTATTTTTATCACTTCTGCTGCAAGAATGAACATATCATGATATTTAATCAGCATAATGTTCTCAATAGTGTCTGAGTTCAGTCAATTTTAACAATATGTAATTACATCTTAGACTGTGTTAAACAAGCATTTAACTTCAACATCTACTGCAGAAATTGCAAGTATATCTTTTACAAATTATATCATTACTGATTTTAAGTTCTTTATCAGCTTTCAGTAATTAAGTATTAAAATATTCATATTTAATATTAAAGACTTTTACAGATAATCTGAGACTTCTTTTGTCATAAATGTGTCTTAATGCTTTTTTACATTTTTTATGCAACTCATTATTGCTATCATCTTCTTTTTCTTTAGATCAAGAATTCTCAAATCATCATTTAATAATTCTTTCTTTAAGTGCTGATAATTAATTCTGTAGTATTGTTGAAACTTAAATTCATACTTTAAACATAGATCTTCTCAGTCTTCTCTTTATTGAAACAATATGTCAGTCTTGCTATATAATATTTATTGAGAACTGAGAATATTCTACATTGTATATGTTAAGCTTATTGCATGAATTCAATATGACATTAAGATTACAAAATAACTCTTAATTAACTTTTATCTTTTTATAATACTGAGTCAGTTTCTTTTTTAATGCATTAATGACATCTCACAGCTCAGCACTAAAGAACAATTCAAATTCTCTGATTGCTTCATTCTGTTTTTCAAGATGATTAAATAAATCATTGTATGCATATTACAGCTTATAAATTGTTAATTTACTGATAGTACTCATTGTCTCTGTTTAGTTCTTGAAGTACTTTAAAAGATACAGTATGTATTTAACATGCTGTTACTCTTTTGTATTGCATTTAAGAAGCTTCATTCTACTTATTGTTAAAGTTAAATGTTCTATTCATTGAGAAAGTTCAGTTTATAGCTCATATGCTTAACTCAGCATATCATATAAAGAATTTCATCAAATTCTTACATTCTCAATTATATTTCATAAATTTGTCTTCTGCAAATCTTTGAACAACTTTAGATGCTGTGATGATGTCATAATGACAATAGTTAATAATTAAATCTATATGAGATTTTTGTTAAAATATTAACTCAACAGATATGAGCATTATAATAAAGCATTATAAAAGATATACTGATCTTTTTCAGTATGATGTCAAAGAAGTAGTCTTTGTCAATTGTGAAATTTTGTAACTCATCATCATTAAATGTAGTGATGAGCTAATCATTTTTTATGTTCACTTTCAGATATGTAAATAGCTGACTGACTGCAAGCTGAATTATATGTATTATGCAGTTTATAATTTCAGTTTCATCACTTTAAATGATATTCTTCTGACTCAGAAGTTGACTCAGATAACATCATAATGTATAATTATTGAATATGTTGTCTGCTGTAACTATCAGCAATTAATGTCTTAAATTTCACTTCTTCAACATCTTAAGAACATATTCAGCAAGATTTTCATCATTATATTAACTCTTTAGTTCTTTAAAAACTAAAAGTATCTCTGTGTATTTTTATTCAGCATCAATAAAGTATGCAGTAATGTCTAAAAATGTAAGATGATTTGAACTGCTTCATTCATTAAGTGCAATAAAGACTTTAATTTATGTTTTAAGCTTTGTAAGCACATCTTTTTAGACATTTACAGCATAACACTTAAGAAGTTATGCAATCTTGCTTTGATCTGAAATCTTAATATCAATACAATATATTTAGATAAGTTTTCAGAACTTTACATGCTCAACAGCACAAAAGAATATATTGAGTGCTATAATGAATTGAAGAATTTGCTGATTAAAGACTTTAAAAATAAAGTTAAATAATTTAATAATGATCTTTTAAGCTGTCTGTCAAACAGTGAGCATTATATTAAAGCATTATAATTGAAAATCATAGCATATCTTTAAATTTATTGCTTCAAAGATTGAAATCTGTCTTTCTGATACTGATTTTATCTTTCAGCAACTGCTGCTTTTCAGATGACATTTTATGATAATTGTTTCATTATTTCTTGATACTAAATAATTCATAATATTGTAACAGTTAACACACATTACATCTAATCTTTCATCATGTTTGCTAACTACTTCAGCAAAGAACTGTCAGATCTTTACTGAATAAGCTGAACTATTTTATGTCATTTAAGTATGATTCTTAATCTTTGTGTCTGTATTTTAACTTTATACAGTTATTTCTCATCAATCTTGAAACTCTCACTTTGTCACAGATCTTCAAAGAACATACTTTGAGTTTAAAGTATCTGCAAAAGTTAAAGAACAAAATTGACTTAATTAAGATGACTCAGTTCTGTCACTAAAAGTACTTAAAAATGATCTTTTTAAGTTGTTTAAGATCTGACTGAATGATGAGCTGTATAAAGACATGATGTTGAGTTATTGTAGTAAGTTAATTAAATAAATGATACTTTGTTGTACTTTGAGTGATGTGTTGATGATAGTGTGTTGTGAGAGTTTCAAAATTAGTATATATAAGATTGTAGTCATGTGACAGAACATGTATCTGAATGTAAAATGAATTTCTTACAATATTAATTATAATAAACATTATTCAAAAATTACTATGTATAGCAAATATTAAGTATCAATGAAGAGATTTCTCATTGAAAAATCTTTAATTAATAATTAAAGATCTATTTAATTATTCTTTATCTTACATCTTTAATCTCTGAAGATCAGCTTTCTATTTAACTAATAATGACTACTTACTATTCTTCTTACTACTCTCTTCATCATTAATAAATTCAACATTCTTCTTATTATCTTCACTGTCATCAATCAAGTCATCAAGAACAAATTCATCAATGAAATCATCATTTAAAAATTTCTCATCTTTAAACATCATCACACAAGCTTCATCAACATCTTCAATTACACTCTTTTCATCTTCTTTCTTCTGATTAAGTATAGGCTCTTAAATGTAACTAATCAATGTTAAAATTAAGAAGTGTTATAATTGAGTAATATAATACTTATGTATAATTAAAGTCATTAATGTATTCAGAATCAAGAACTTCACTATGAAAGTGATACATAATCTTGACAGAGTCAGAATCTTCAGCATTATATAGCTTTTACTTTCTCATATCATTAAGAACTCTTTCACAGTGCTTGATCATAACTGTTAAATACTTCTTAATTTGATAATTAATGTTGATGCACTTCTGCTGAATAACTTTATCTTTATTGATATTTTAAAGAATGTCAAAGAATTTATAAAAAATATAAATGTAACATATCTCTTACTTCATTTTCATGAACTTCTGCTCTTCTTTTAATGCAAAAGCTTCAGCAAATAACATCTTCTTTTTAATCTTCTCTTCAAGTCAAGCTCAATTCTCATTCTTCATTAACTTATTTCTCAACTCATCTTCATAATAGACATCTGCAAATAGTTAAAAACAATATAATTAAGCATAATAATTTTAAAGAAGTCTTACAAGAAATTTCACAATTATATTACTTCTTTAAGATCTTATCTTTAATCTTCTCTTTCATGATCTTCTTCAATGCTGAGTTCACAGTTTAATATGCATCAATCTTCTTCAATACATTTCTTTCTCATTTTACAGCTTCACAATTTGTCATCTTTGCATTTTCAATTCATTTAAAGTTCTCATTCTTCATACATTTCTGTTGTTTCTTTCTTGCACATACAGTCTTTAAGTTGTTCAAATATTCATTAAATGTCTTCTTTAAATCATATATAGACTTCTGTGAACAGTCACAGTGATTAAATCTTTCTTTAAAGACTGAAAATGAATTAAAAGCTAAGCATTTTACAGTTTACAGTGAAAGCTTAATGTCTGAATTTGCTATAATGAGAATTTAGAATATGTAATTAGCTGCTGAGTTCTATATTGAGCAACATAATCAAGCATTATATGTGTACATTACAGCTGTGCATCAGAGTGAAGTATAAGAGCAATGTATAAGATTAAATCTTAAAAAATGAGCAGTAAAATAAGAAATAGCACTGAACAATATATTTAGTGAGTGTAGAGACTGAGTGTAGAGACTGAATAGAGATAGAGTGAGTGTAGTAGATTGAGTGACAGAGATAAAGATAAGAAAGTGTTAAATTGAGTGTTAGAAGTAAGTATGTTGATATATTTATTCATAACATTAATGCATATATCATGAGTAAATGTATTATTTATCAGCAATTTAACATCTAAGTATTGCTAACACCTAAAAGCTCTCAACACATCTTTTAACTACACACTTTCAAACTACAACACACTTTCAAACTACAATGCATCTTCAAACTACAAGATCACTCTAAAACTCATTGTTATTTAGAGATGCATTTAAACTGCTTTCTTATAATGCTTTTATTAATTTAATTTTAAAGCATCATTGTACTGTTATATTATGTTATAACACATATCAAGAAAACTTCAAAACACAGTGCTACAAAGACTGTATTAGATAAAGAAAAGACAGCAGCAGCAGAAAGAATATTTAGAAAGATGTTTAAAAGAGAAAAAACTGATGTTGATAAGAAAAAAAAAAATAATGCTGCAGATACAGAAAAAGACACTGAAGTATTTAAGTCAGCTCATCATTGAAAGTCAGGCAGTAAGCTTAATTCTGATATACAATATAATACTTAATAATAATGCTTCATTCTACAGCTATCACTCTTTATAAAATACATCATTATCAGAAATCAACAGATTTTCTAATAGCAAAACTATTCTTTTAAAGGCTTTGCTGCAAAATAACTTAAGATTATTTAAAGAGAATTTTTCTTCAGCATAAAATGTTTTATTTTTAAAGCTCAGTCATCAACAGTCTGCAGAAGACAGTAAAAGCATATATTGTTGTTTTCTTTAAAAGTATATTTAATGAACTGTACAGTAATTATCATTTATCAGTTAACAGAATGTAGATGTTAATCTGACTGCAATTTATATAAAGTGAGTTATCATTCAGCACAAGGACATGTCTCTTATTAAGAGATATATATATAACTGAAACATTGCATTTAAAGATACAGATTGAAGCAATCATTACTAAGCTATTTTGAGAATATTTAACTTTCAATGTAGTAAATAAATAGACTAAATTGAAAGCTGTTTAACTGTGCATATATAATGCTCACTTATAACATTTATGTATCAGTAATCTCTAAGCTCATAATTTTTATTCTTAAGTTAAGTCTCAAGAGCTTACTTACTAATCAGTCTTAGAATTCTTAAAACTCAGACAGAGCTTTTAAGTCAAGTTAAACTTTAATGTTTAAGCTTAACTTGAATTCTCAGACTAACAATTAAAGCCTGACTTAACTTAACTTAAAAGCTCTATTTAAGTCAGGTTGAGTTAACCTGACCTGATGGTCACTTTACTTAAGATATAAACAATTATCATTTAACATTACTTTATTAATAAAGTAATGTTAAACATTGCTTTATCAATAAAGATTGAGAATCTTTAATTATGTAATTTTACTGAAGATTGAGAGATTCTAATTATGTAATTTCACTTAAGATTGAGAACTCTTAATCTTGTAATTTTATTGAAGATTGAAGATCTTTAATTATGTAATTTCACTGAAGATTAAAGACTCTCAATTATGTAATTTTATTATAGATTAAAGATCTTCAATTATGTAATTTCATTAAAGATTGAAGACTCTTAACTATATAATTTCATCAGAGATTAAAGATCTCTGACTGTGTAATTGAGTAATGTGATGAATGATGAAATAGTGAAGCATGAAGAAGAAGTGATGTAAATGAAAATGATGTAATTAAAGTTAATTTAATATTTACTGTTAAGAGTTATAATAAAATCACACTTATTCTTGACTTGTTACAAATACACATTAGAAATATGACTGTAACATGATTGTGATGTTGTCTGAGTTTATACAGTAAACTTATGCTATATACTAACTCAATAGAGCATAGAATTGAGATCAGTGTAACTCATTATGATTAGTCTTATCTGTGTGTGAGTATCTGTGCAGATTGTAAATAGAGTTGATCTGTGACCATATATGTTAAATGGTCACACTAAAACCTTGAATAATCTTGACAGAGATTATTAAAAGATCATTTAACCTTCTGAAACTTCTTAAGATCAACTGAGATATAAAATCTTGACATTCTCATCAGAACACTAAATACATTTCATAAACTTAGACAACAATGAGTGAATAAATAGCACAATGAATTTTGAACATATTTTTAATATATTCTCAATGTATTTTCATTCTCATCATCAAAATGACATTCACATCTAATGTAGTGACTCATTCATTCAAAACATTTCACATTTCAGCAGCAGTAAACTAAGAAGGAAACTCACAGTCTAAAGTAATAAATGAGAACAATACATTTGAAGATGATCAGTACTATGAGGAGTGTGTTGTGCAAGAAGAGAAGATGAGTAATAATAGATGTATTTATAATGCATTTTTAATATATTCAACATTCTCAAATTCATGAAGTCTCTCAAGCTGACTTCATCTTTCTGACCTCTCAAAGAGAAGATAGTCTTTCAGTAAAGACTATACTGTCAGTAGAAGTATTATCAGAATATTCTTATACTTTCACAAATGAAGTAGCATATATTGTCAATGTTCAGACAATTTCACAGAGTAATGTAAAGCATCTGATTAAGAATGTAAGTAAAGTGAAGAGAGACAGAACAATACATTGTGAATATATTTGAGATTGTTTCTGAATTCATGATTAATATATTTTGACAGATACAATACTGTCATTAAACAATCTTCAGTTAAATGAGTTCAAGATCTGACTATCTCAACACAGCCTGTACTTAATTAAGCTATCAATGTACAGATGTGAAAATTTATTAATATCTTACATCTTGATTGAGATCTCTTCATCATACAGCTGTATCTGAAGATGACTGAAAGAATATTGCTAGAGAGTGTAGATAATATCATTAAAAGAATGAAGAAAGAAGATAAACAACTATAAGATAAGTTTTTTAATATATTTTAAATGCATTTTTAACATATTATAGCTTCTATTTTTCTGTTCTCAAGCAGTTTCATCAGGGCAATGCTTGTCAGAATTAAACATCATGATGTATATCTTAATTTTGACAATCACAGCAGAAGATAATGTGTTCTATATATATGTGTAATATATTTCTAATATATCACAGGCTGTATCAGAACTGCTTATTCATTTTGTGAATTGTTCATAGTCAGATCATGAGAATTAAAGAGAGCACTACTTCAAAAGAGTATTCAATTCAGCTAAATTGAACACACAGTATCTGCTCAGTCTTTTTGAGCAAGGTTATTAAAAACAACATGAGAAATGTATTGTAGTTGAATAGAATTCAACAAGGTGCACAATATGTGATGAGTTTGAAGAGAATGAATACATAATTTATTTTTAATGTATTATCAATTAATTAGGCATTGATCATCCTCAAGAGATCAGAACACTTCAATAATTATTATGCAATGTGATCTTTAACATTCTGATTTCTTAAGACTTAGTAGCATGTTCATTTGTAATAGTTACATCACAAGAAATTCATCAACATTCTTCATCATCTTTAAATAAGACATCACTTCAATTAATGAAGAATGTCTTGAAAGTTATTAAACAAATACACTCATCATTACTTATCTGAAGTAAGTGAGAATGCATTTTCAATGTATTTATAATGCATCTCTAACTCATTATAGCTCAGTTTCTCAAAAGTTCTGCTCTTGAAGCATTTTGTCATTCTTATTAAGAAAAACATATTAATGACTTACATCAAAGCTTCAATAATATGAACAGATTTACTGCTTTAATTCAGAAACAACATCTTCTGAATTATTCTGATGAACAAGAGTTTCAAGAAGTTTTAAGAGAATTTCTCTTAAAACATAAAGAACAAGAAGAAGATCAATACATTCAAGATATATATCATGAATTACTTAATTTCATGATAACTTGTTTCTTTCAACAGCAAGCAGAAGTCTTATATTAACTGAAATCTATTAAGATTGATATGACTTTCAAAAGATGTAAAATTAAAAATCTTAATAAGATTGTCTTTATGACATATCTACAAGCTCAAGACAAAGATAAGAAATATATTTCTAATTTATTTGAGATACATTAACAACTATTTAGTTATGATTCTCACTCATGTCTTTGTCACACAAGAAATCACTGTCATGTATAAGAAAATGTTTCAGAAAGTCTTTTCACTTATGTCTTTATGATTAGAACATAATGTGCATTGAAAACATATTCATAATGATGATATTGCTGCAGTAACAATGAATATGAATTCAAAACAATGCAGCAGTGAATTCAACAATTCTGAACTAATCTTGAATGCATCTTTAATGCATTTAAAATATATTTAGAATTGAGTCAATATCTGCAGTTAATTGACTCTGAGCAACAATCATGACAATGACATAGTAAACATACAGTTATATACTGTATTGTTCACTTCAAGAAAGAAATAGATAAAGCAGCAGAAACAAATTACTATTCTGATTCAGTTCATATGTAAATGCTTAAACTACTTCACTGTCAGTTACAAAGTGACTACTATGAGCTGCTAAAGCTTCTGAATGATGAGAATTCATTATAAATATATTTGAAATTCATTTTTAATAAATTCAATCAACTTAGCATCACTCTTCAGTACTGACAGCATTCATAACTGAATCACTTACAAAAGTCTTGCATATATTGTAAGTAAAATCAACAAACACTGTTCATTCATAAATAATGATATCTTTGACAGCATTCAAAATCATACAAATGCAGTTGAGACAACACATTTCAAGAGTAATGCATTAGACAGATAATTATTCTTGCTTTCAGCAATACTTTAGTAAGTGATGAAATTCTAATGTATTTTTAATATATCAATTACATATTGATTATATATCACATTCAGTGGTCAGACCCTCAATCAGACAGATGTGCAGCAATTAAAGCAGTTTAATTTGTATGATCTTCATCACTTTTATTGTCAAACATCACTGACTCAAAGGTTTCAAGAAGCAGAAGTCAGAGAAGGTAAAATTTCATAAATATATTAGATATATGTTTTAAATACATTACTAATACATTATTCAGTTTGCAAGCAAAAGAATCAAGAGTCATCAAGCTTTAGAATTAAAACTTCATCAATAATTAAAGATGATGAGATTATTTCTGAAGAGAATTTTACATAAATGTCTTCATCAGAATCTAGAAGAGACAGAAGAACAAGATTAAGTTCTTTAAGACAATCTTTTTCTAATAGATCTAGATTATTTATTGATGAATTGTAAACATTAAGAAAAGAAGCTTCTATTAATCTTCAACAATGATCTTTACAAGATTGTTTGCTTAAAGCAGAAATTCAAGAGAAATAAGCAAAGTCTGTAGAGATAAGAGCAAGAACAGAGTGAATGAAGTTGAAGAATATTTAACTTTAACAGTAATTACAGAAGCAAAATGATAGTCAACATAAATAACTCATTTCTAATACATTTCAGAAATATTAAAAATACATTCTTCTTTCTCTCAAAATGTCATTCATCACATTGTTAGTACATAGTGTCTAATGTGTAATACATCTTAAATGCATTCATCATGCATTCATTGACAATGTCCTCATCACAACTTTGAATAATTAAAAGTACATCAGAAATAGATTTATTAACTGTTCACAATTTATCTGAAATGCATCTGAACTCTATATCTTCATAATGTTGAGTTGAGAAACATTCTAAGAAATGTATATATATAATTTATTAAAATACTTATTAAATATATATAA